>Ga0315910_10000110_pt1 | contig 104451 bp, 92 predicted proteins | sample EdamamesoilMG_FD_204470 | JGI IMG/M metagenome (GOLD analysis project Ga0315910, IMG submission 204470) | Garden soil microbial communities collected in Santa Monica, California, United States - Edamame soil | ecosystem: Environmental > Terrestrial > Soil > Garden | place: USA: California...
GAGGCCGAGGTGGTGTTTTAGGCGTCGCCGAAGGTGCTGCATGAGGCGTCGCGAGAAGAAGCGACAGACGGCGGCGAGCAGCGAAGCGTCATAGCCGAGCCGAACGCAAAGCGGTGAGCCGAACGACAAGACATACTGGCGATACGGGACTGGGGGCAGGAAGTGGTCGACCCAGAGGGCAGCACCCTCGGACATGCGGCGGCCGTTGCAGGGATGCAGGATGGGCAAATTCCGCGGGCCTTGCATGAGAAGGGAACGCGGATCTCGTCGGCGCAGCGAGAGCAGCGAAGGCGCAAGAAGCCGTGCTCGAAGTCACCGCAGACCGCAGCGAAGGAAGGCGGTGAGCTCGTCGGTGACGAAGCTGGGGAGCGGCGCATCGGCTTTCTTGGCACGCTCGAGGAACGCACGCTCATTGATCGACTCGATCAGCAAGGCCTGGAACTCGCTCGGATGTATTTCGATCGGGGCTACGTGGAGAGCTCGGCCGTCCCCAAACTTGAGGCCGAAGGTGTGGAGATCATCTGCAAACCGTGGCGACAGTCCAGCGACGACAAATTTCCCAAGACCGCCTTCAAACTCGACTTCGACAACGAGACCGTTACTTGCCCCACCGGTCAGACCCAGCCCCATGGTACTCGGGGAGGTCGCTCGCTTCGAGCCGTTCGTGGGACTTTCGCCACGGGCTCTAGCCCTCGGTCGAACAGACGATGTCCCTCGCGAACTTCATGCGGCGTCGTCGAACTTTGAATTGACGGCTGCGGGGGCGCGGGTGCAGTGTCGTAGGGGATGTCGTATTCCGCTGCGTTGGAATCATTCGTGAGTCTGCAGACGTGGATGGCCGTTCCCATGTCGGAGCGACGGAACGTGCTCGCGGCGCTGGCCGGTGCATTGGGTGAGCCTTGGGAGGTTGGGTCGCCGCGCACCGGTGAGCATCAACTCGGTACGCTATTCCACGCGGGGATCGGCCTGCCTTTCATCGTGGTGCCGGGAGGGTGGCTGCGGATGGGCTTTTCCGTGGACGATGTCTATGCGCTCGCGGCTGCGCGGGAGGACGAGAGCCGCTTGCCCTGGCGGGGGATCGGATCCAGCAGACCCTCGCGTTGGGTTCGGATCTCACCGTTCCTCTTGGCCATCGATGCGCTTCCTCCCGAAGGTGGCGAGGCCTATCACGCCCGGGCGCGCGCGGCGTACCACGACGCCGTGTCCGAGGTGCTCGGGGACGAACCCATCGAGCATGGGGAACTCGATGACGACCCTCCGGTGATGACGGTCGAGGCCGATTCGGTGGACGAGTACGTTCCCGAGGGGTTCCGGCTCCCGCGTGAGGCCGAGATGGAGTGGGTGTTCCGAGAGGGTGGAAAGGTCCGCTTCACGGGGGTCCGGGAGCCCCGGCTGACGGCGGAGAACCGGCGGGGACAGCTCCGCAACTTGAGGAACGGCTTTGGCCTGCGAGGATTTGCCGACCTGCAAAACATCACGAGCGATGTCTGGAGCGACGAGCACCCGAGCCGCGTCGCGCGTTCGGCCCACACGTATTGGCAAGACGAGGACGCGGAGATGATCGGCATCCATGCCGCGTATCGTTACGTGCCCGACGAGTACGGCGACTCGGTCGTCCGCCTCGCGTTCGATCTCCCCGGGGCTTCGGATCTCGACCTCGGTGCGGCGGGCGAGTTGGCCGATCACGATGCTTGCTTGAAGGCACTTCGGGACGGCGATCCGAGAGCTCGCGAAGATGCTTTTGCGGCCTTGAAGCTCGTGCGAGGAGACCGCGAAGACTTGGGCGCCACGATCCAGGCGGTGTTGGGTCTTGCCGCGGATGGCGTGGTGCCCACCGAACTCCTGACGTGGCTCGGCGATCTCGAATACGACGGCCCCTCGGATGCGTTGCTTCCGTTGTTGCGCCACGTCGACCCCTCCGTCCGCGGAGCGGCCGTCTATGCCTTGCAACGCTGCACGTCCGCGATCGCGGCGATGAAAGAGCGTTTGACGTCCGAGACGGCTGGTGGTGTTCGCGTCGGGCTCGCCCTGTCGCTCGCGGTCCATGGCGAATCCGTCGACGCGGGTGGGGATCCTTTGCTCGCGGCCGCGGTTGCCGTAGGCAACGCCGAGCGTGGCGTCTTGGACTGCGAGGCGCTCATCGGTGCGATCTCCGTACCGACTTTGGAGCACCTTGCCTTCGCCCAAGGAAGGCTCGCCGAGGCGGCGCTCGCACGGCTCGGCGGTGCCGACGATGCCACACGCCAGCGGATCGCGGTCATCGTGGCGCGTCGAGCCGTCGAACTCGGCGACCGCGGTCTCGCTCACACGGCGGCGGAGTTTGCCTTTGGCGCCCCGGAACGCCACCCCGACCCGCGCGCTCCGCAAGAAGCCACCGAGGCGCAACGCGAGGTCGCCGAGGTGCTCATCGGGGCCAACGCGATCGACCTCGAGCCGTTCGGGTTTCCTTCGGGCCGCGTGGCGTGTCTGCGATGGGTCGGGATCGTACCGCCGGGAGTTTTGGAGCAAGAGATCGTATTCGAGGGGCGGAGGCTGCCGCTTTGGTGTGCGATGCGGGCGGCCGAGGACGCCGGGGAGATCGTGGCCACGCTGGGTGCTGTGGACCGGCTGTTGATCGAGATCGAGGATGACAGCTACGGTGTGCGCTCGTCGGGTGACCTCGAGGCGCTGCGAGCCGAAGCGCAGCAGGAGGACCTCGAGGGCGCCCGCAAGGCGGTTCGTGCCACACTCAGTGCCTATGTCGAGCATGGTCAGAGCGGCTACGCTCACTTGGTGAGCACTGCGCTGGCGCTCAGTCCCGACGAGGCGCCCGATCCTGCGTGGCTCCGTGCCGTGAACGATCACAACCTCGAGTACCTCAAGAAGGATCTCTCGAGGTTTCCTCCGGAGGCGATCCTCGCCCGTGTCCTACCTTCCCTCCGCGAAGATGTGCGGGAAGCGCTCGCGTCGGACGGTTGGAGCATCGGCTCCGCTTCGCATGCGGAGGGGTTCGCCCCGCTCTTGTCCCATGCGCCCTCGGCCGAGCTCGCGCGGCTGCTCCTCGTGCTCGGTTGGGCAGGTGGGCAGCCGGCAAGCGTCCGCAAGAAGGTCGGCAAGCACGGCAAGCGCGACGAAGCGGTGCAAGCCGTGCTCGCCGAATATGACACGATCCCGGGCGACATCCAGCGGTGGCTCGCTGCGCGCGAAGCCTTGTTGGCGCTGTGGGGAGGCGCTCTGGGATGAGCACGCTGAGCTCGTGCCACGTCGAACTCATCAAGAAGGTTGGAGCACGACCTTCAGGCAGGCGTCATGCTTGTGCAAGAACGTCTCGTAAGCGCTGGGTGCCTCGTCCAGGGACATCCGGTGCGTCACGATGAAGCTCGGGTCGATCTCTCCCCTTTGGATCCGTCCGAGCAGGGGTTCGAGGTAGCGGTGAACGTGGCATTGACCAGAACGTAGCGTCAAGCTCCGATTGACGATTGCGCCAATCGGAAACTTGTCCACGTATCCTCCATAAACGCCCGAGATCGCGACGGTCCCTCCGCTCTTGCACGCGCGAATCGCCTGACGGAGTGCGATTGGCCGGTCCGTCTCCAGCATCAGGGCCTGCTTCGTGCGGTCGTACGCGTATTCGAAGCGGTGACCGTGCGCTTCCATGCCCACCGCATCGATGCATGCGTCGGGACCGCGACCACCCGTGAGCTCGGCCAACGCCTCGAGGACATCGACGTGCTCGTAGTTGATCGTCATGGTGGCGCCCGCGCGCAGCTTCGCCGTCTCCAGACGGTACGGGAAACGATCGATTGCGATCACGCGCTCCGCTCCGAGCAGGCGAGCGCTCGCGACCGCGAGTTGTCCGACGGGACCCGCCCCCCATACGGCGACGACGTCTCCTGGGCGGATGTTGTACATCTCCGCGCCCATGTACCCGGTAGGGAACACGTCCGAGAGGAACAAGACTTGCTCATCGGAGAGCCCTGACGGCACCTTTATGGGGCCTACGTCAGCGAACGGGACGCGGACGTACTCTGCTTGTCCCCCGGCGTAACCACCGAGCATGTGGGAGTAGCCATAGATCCCGCAAGGGGAGTGACCCCAGAGTTTCTCGGCCATGCTTGCATTTGGATTCGTGTTTTCGCAGAGCGAGTACAGGCCATCCATGCAAGATTGACATGCGCCGCATGCAATGGGAAACGGCACCACCACCCGGTCGCCGACCGCAAGCGTAGACACCGCCTTGCCGACCTCGACGACCTCACCCATGAACTCGTGGCCGAGAATGTCGCCGCGCCGCATGGATGGGATCATCCCATTGTAGAGGTGGAGGTCGGATCCGCAGATGGCGGTGCTCGTGACGCGAACGATCGCGTCACGCTGGTTGAGGATCTTTGGCTCGGGAACCGTGTCTATCTGGACCTTGCCGGTTCCGTTCCAACATAACGCTTTCATGATCGGCGCTCCTTTGGGTTGCTGGGTCGCGCGGGGTGTCTGCCTTGATGAATGCTGGCGTCGGAGTGCACGACATCACCCGTTTCCACGAGTTGCTTGAGTCGGCGTAGATCACCCCGAACCTGCTGCGAGGGCTCTTCGCCCCACAGCTTCGCGATCGACACGCCGAGCTTGCCTGCAGGAGCCCCGTAGGAGAACGCGACGTGAACCTCTGTGCCGCGATTTCCCGGTGCCGGGACGAAGCGCACGATCCCGGAGGAATCGATGTCGGCACCTTCGAGCGATTTCCAGGCGATGCGCTCCCCTGGGACGTCTTCCGTGATCTCTGCCTCCCAGGCGCTCGAGGTCTGAGCTGGCCCGCGCACAGTCCAACGCGAACGACGCTCGTCGAGCTCCTCGACACGAAGCACGTGATTCATGAAGCGTGGGAGATTCTCGAAGTTCCGAAAGACCTCATAGATTTCATATGGCGTGGCGTGGATCGTGATCCGTGCCACGACACGCTTGGGCACTCGCAATCCGCGAGCGTCCTTGACCGCTTTCCCCGAGAGCCACAAGGCCGCCGCCCCATCGAGAATCGCGGCCCCCGTCAGAAACGCTTGCAGGCCAAATCGCAGGCGTTCTCGAGGTGCGAGTCGACCGCGGGTTCGTCGAAGCTTCCTGAGCTCGTAGAGATCGCTGCCCACCCGCGCCAACATCCAGGGAAACGAGCGACGGTTACGCACGATGCCGACACCGATCGCGAGGTCGCGCGCGCTCCGGAGCAGAGTCACGTTCTGCGAGGCGTCGACGCCGAGCGCCCGCCTCCATCGTTTCGGGGTCAACGGTGCAAGGACCGCCCAACCCATGCTCAGCCAGCCAATGCCGTCTGAGATCGACGCTCCGAGCCGGACGGGTCGCGACCTTGGTGGTTGTCGTGCAGGGATATCCATCGGTGGCGCTACCCTGCATAGGTCGCGCCATGGTGCTTCTTGCACCCAAACACTCGGAACTTCCGCCGCGCAGGACTGTACTCTCGTTCTGCGGCGTGCCGACTTGCACGCTGCCGCGTTCTGCCACGTGTCAGCTTCGCGGCCCCCGCGAGATGCACCTTAGCCCTCGGGAACCGGATTGATCCTCACCGTACCGGCGCCGCCGAGATACGCGTAGCTGTTGGCGAAGTCGTAGCCGACGACGACGACGCCAAACGGCTCGTCGCCGTCCAGTGCGTGAATCCCATCCTCGACGAGGACACGTGCGACCTCATAGTTCGCGCCCACGGTCGAGAACACGTCATCCAAGAGGGCGATGCCATCGAGGTTCACGGTAGCTCCGGTGGGGCGCGTGATCACGAGGTAGTCCTGTTCCCAAAGGCTTGGGACGAGCAGGACGTACCGCGAGAGGAACTGCTCCACGGGGCTCATCTGCACCATCGCCGGATCTCCGTCCATCGATTCCTCGGTGAAGGGGATCCCGATCATGTAGTTGACGAGCATCGCTGGTTTGCTCGCGGTCACGAGGAAGTCTCCGGGATGTTCGGAGGGGCCGGCGACGAACAACTCGAGCAGCTCGCCGCGCTGCAAGACGACCGGTCCATCCGGCAATCCCGTGACGCCTGCGTCGGCCTCGAAGGTGAGCTCCGTATCGTCCTCGCTGGCATAGATGTGCCATGCAGAGGCTTCGGGGGGCTCCGAGCGGGCCGTCACGCGGGATGCGACGAACTGCGTGCCCCACAGACGGAGTCCGGAGAGCTGCTCTTCCAAGTGGTCGCAGCCCCCGACCCCCGCAGGGATGTTCGCGCACTCGTGCCCCGAGAATACGCCGATGGGCGCCGTACTCTCCAACGTCGTACCCGAGATGCTCGAGCCCGCGGGCGCCATGACCTCCGCGATGTCGCCCTCGTCGAGCTCGATCGTGATGGGTATCGCGGGACCGCCCGCGCTCACCCCCGGCCCCTCCAGCGTCTCCACCGGGGGTTGTACTGTCACCACCGTGCCGTCGGTGGCCGCGACGATCGTGAGATAGGCCCGATACGCCGGCGTGACCCACTGCACCACGTGAGCCTGCGTGTCCCAGCTCGCGACCGGATAGAGCAGGGATGCATCCGAGGTCGCCGCTGCCGCGACCCACGGGTTGAACTGGTAGGCCGCGACCGGCACATCCGAGGTCAGACGGTATGCGCCGCCAGGGAGAATGCCGCTCGCATCTTGGTGGTGATCGGGAAGCTCGAACACGTGCAGGTCACGCGGACCCACGGCGACCGGGCCTTCGACGACGTTCCACACCCCGTCGACCTTGCGCTCGACGGTCACGTTCGCCACGGAATCGAGCTGCACATTGCTCGCCACGACGGCATATTGGGCGATCTCTGGGTCGGCCATGCCCTCGCCCTGCTGGTCGAGGTCGACCGGGAAGAACAGGCAACCGATCGTCGTCTCGGATTGCTCGGCGAGCGCACACGTGCTCGGGATCTCCTCTTGTGGTGGCGGGAGATCCGGAAAGGACCCCAGATCGAAGCGGACGTCGCTTCCCGTGACGTCGTCCGAGGTGGTGTCGCTCGTCGTCGAGGTACCCTCGAGCCCCGTCGAGGGCGTGGCGGTGTCTTCGGCGACGCTCGATTCCTGAGGTTCATCGCTGCTCGCCGCATCGCCGCTCGCGGTAGAGCCTTCGGTGGCAGCGCTGGTCGTGTCCGCGTCGCTGGTGCTCGCAGGACTCGTTCCCGAACCACCGTCGGACCCGATAGGGTCGTCGCCCGAGCACGCGCCGAGGATGGTCAACGACCAACCTACCACGAGGACGGGGCGCGGGATCAGGTCGCCAAGCATTGGCTCAGGATTCTACAGCCGGCCTCGCTCGAGCCGCCAGAGCCGCGATCTCAGTCTGGCGCCCCGGTGCGGAAGTTGCCCGCCCGTCGCGGCGATCGCTCGCGTGGTCTCCCCGGGAGCGTGGAGTAGTATGTCGTGGGGCAAGATGAACGAAGTTCGCCGGATCTCGAGGTGGTTTCTCGGCATCGCGTTGTCGGCATGCAGCGCGGACGAGGGGAGTGCCCCCTCGGAGACGTCGGAGGCCGATTCGACGTCCGCCGGGGCGAGCTCGGTCGGGGGAACCGGGTCCGGCACGGGCACGGGCACGGGCACGGGCGCGGGCACGACCTCGACCACGGGCGAAGGAGGTACCTCCACGGGCGAGTCTGGAGCGCTCTGTCCTGCGGACCCCGTGCTCTCGCCCGGCTGCGCGAATCCTGGCTCGCTCGCCGCAGGCACCCACGATCTGACCCATCCCGCAGGGAGCGGTCCGAGTCCGCGTCCCTACCGACTCGTCTTGCCGGGTGGCTACGATCCGAGCACACCTCATGCCCTGTTCTTCTCCATGCACGCGTGCGGGGGTAGCTACGACGCCACCTCGGGGGCCCTTGCCGAGCGCCTGGAGACGGCGGCAGGACTGCCGGCGATCACCGTGGGCCCAGACAGTCTCATCGTCGATGCCGACGGGGACGGGGACGCCCAAGGTAGCGATGGGCCCAAATGCTGGAACCTCAACCGCGATTGGTACGACGTCGCGTTCATCGCGGATCTGTATCAACATATCCTTGATACCTATTGCGTCGATACGCGATACGTCTACTTCGGCGGCGGTAGCTCGGGAAGCTTTGGTGCCCAAGGGTTTGGTTGCTACGTGGGTGCCACGGCGATCGTCGGCGAGCGTGGTGGGGTCCACCACCCGGAGGACTACCCCAACTTTCCCCCCACGCCTGCGCCACCGGACGACGCATGTGGGCCCATCCCCGTCCTGCTTGGCTTCTCCCGTGAGGACACCACGGTCGCGTACGATCCGTTCGCCGTGGTCGCGAGCGAGTTTTGGAGCCGCAACAACGGGTGCGAACCCACCGCGATGGTCGATGCACAGACGCAGGACGTCGTATGCGCAGCGGAGGTGACCGATTGCCGCTGCGAGCGCTACGAGGGCTGCGAAGCGCCGTTCGTGTTGTGCTCGTGGGCGGGCGGCCACGACGTGACGGCGATTGGCCCGACGACCCAGGCCTGGTGGTACAGCAAGTTCGTCCGCGGAGCTCCCGGTAGCGTTTGCGCGCCATGATGACGGCCTCGGCTCGCGCCAACCGGCGCCAGTAAGGGAGCCACGCGACGCAGGCGAGCGTCGCGCATGGCCCGAACTGAGCCGCGGTTTCGGTGGTCGGCGAGCGCGGGAACCGTAGGAGGGGAGGGTGACCGAACGCCTCTTCGCGTCGAAACTCAACCTCGGTGCGGGCTTCCGCAAACTGGACGGATTTCTCAACGTCGACGCGTTCGAGGGGTGCGAGCCCGATCTGTGCTGGAACCTCGAGGAGACACCGTGGCCGATCGAGGATGCATGCGCAGAGCTCGTGCTGATGAGCCACGTCCTCGAGCACTTGGGGGCGACCGCGAGCGTCTACCTCGCGATCTGGAGAGAGCTCTACCGCGTCTGCAAGGCCGACGCGCGGCTAGAGATCATCGTCCCGCACCCGCGTCATGACGATTTTCTATGCGATCCGACGCACGTTCGTCCGATTCTTCCAGAGCAACTGCTGATGTTCTCGGCGGAGAAGAATCGTCAGTGGATTGCGAAGGGCGTGGCGAATACCCCACTCGCATTGCAATGCGGGATCGACTTCGAGTTGGAGCACGTGGGCATGGACCTGGACGACCTCTGGGCGGACCGGCGGCGGAGAGGCGCGATCGATGATTCAGGGCTGCAGGAGGCCATTCGGTCTCAGGCGAATGTCGTTCGTCAGGTCCGGCTCCGGCTGCGCGCGGTCAAGCCCATGCGTTGAACCGCGGCCGGGGTCACGACCTCGGCCGCAGCGCTTCCTGCGTCCAAGCGAACCCTTCGTCGAAGCTTGGCGTGACCAATCGCGACATCGCGCTCGGCTGCAGCGCCATCACGGCACGGACGACGCCTCGGACGACCGGTGAGTCGGTCACGAATGCGACCGCTCGGCACCACTGCTCGAGCTCCGTATGATTCTTCCTCCACCAAGAGAGGATCGGCTTGAGCTCGGATATCGCCGGCATTCGTGTGCGCCGGATGAGGAAGACGAGTCCGTAGGGGAGCCTCTGCGAGAGCCAGCGATCGCTCCCGGTCAGCAACATCTCCGCGTCGGCGGCGACCCACCGCGCAGGTACGTGAACGACGATCACGGGAAAGCGCGACTCGTCGAGCACCAACTGCGGCACGGCCGCGGACGACTCGTCTGGAAGACTGGCGGACATGGTGCCTTGGGGTGAAGTTCGGCCAGATCCGACGGCTTTGGAGGCTTGCGTCGGTTCCCATTCGCACCATGGCCCCACTTGGACCGGCGTTCGTCCCGGACGGGCTCCGTCATGAGACCACTCGGTGGCCAGGATCGAACCTCGCCCCGAGTGCCGTGTTCTGCGCCCGCGGACCCGACCTCCGCGGGGGATCCGATCACCACCCGAGCGATGCCAGAGCGGCCTCGAGGTTCGGCATCGGTCCGATCCAGCGCGACGCGGTCGAGGAGTCCTGGGCGGTGCCGGTCGTCTGAAGGAGGTGCAGCAGTTCGCGTGCCGTCATGCGACCACTCCCTCTCGCGTACGAGATGCTCTGGAGCGACGCAAGGGCGCCAACGACGATGGGGGAGGCCGAAGAGGTCCCACCGAAGCTCCTCGTGTACTTGTCGCGCTCACCGAGTCGACCTTGGTAGGCATCGCCGTAGCCGAGCGTGACAACGTTTTCGCCCCACGCGTGGATGTCGATGCGGCTGCCGTAGTTGGTGAAGCAGGCGGGCTGGCGGGCGGAGGACGAGCTCGCTCCTACGAGAATGGCTCCGGAGTCACGGACGCGACGATCGAAGCGACCTTCGTACCTCGGATCGTCCAAGTTGACTGTACCGTTGCCGCCCGCTTCGACCACGATGATGCCCTTGGCGGTGGCGGTTTGAATCGCGTCGAACTCGGCCGGATAGTATTCAACCGGGAGGTAATTGCACTGGTCACGGTTGCAGGTGCAGGCGGCGGTCTGCGGACCTCCTCCGTACTGCACCTCGACGAGAAGGATGTCACCTGCATCGAGTTGCTGGGCGGCGCTGAGGATGGCAGCCGCGGTCCCACCGGGTCCGAAGATCGCTGAGTATCCGATCGTGGCGCTGGGAACGATGCCTGTCACCCCCAAGCCGTCCTCCCGCCCAACCAGCACACCTGAGACGGCAGTCCCGTGATTGATCCAGCCCAGGTCGGTGCTTTCGGTGCCGCTGAAATGGAACGGCGCTGGGAGGTCCTCGTGATCTTCGACCCACGCGCCTTCGACGTCGATGATACGAACGTAGTCACCCCGACCCCCGGTGCGGGACCAAGCCACTGAACGATGGATGCCGTTGGAGTCATCCGCGACGTACCCTTGGCTCGAGGTGAAGTTGGGGGTGTTCGCGTCGGGGGGACTCACGATGGTGGACACCTGCGGTCGAGGTTGGATGTAGGCGATCTCGACCGAGTCGAGGCCGTTGAGGGTGGTGAGGAGGTCGACGAGAGTTTCCTTCGTCGCGCCGAGGAGTTCGGCGTTGAAGTAGAGCGATAGATCGGCGAGCCCTTGTCCGGTGTTGCTCTCGCCTTCGGTGGTGATCTCCGTCATGACTTCGGGCGACAAGCCAAAGAGCGGCTGAAGGCTCAGTCCGGCCGATTCGCAGGCATCCATGGCCATCGTGAGATCGGTTTCGACCTCGTCGATGTCCGCTGCGGTCGGGGCGGGGCTGACGAGGAACCCATCCTGTTGTTCGACATCGGATCCTTCGATGAACTTGATGACGAGCTGGGCACCGACGAGGTCGTCGGGAACGCTGTGCGCGGCAGTGTCCTTCTCGGGGACCGGCCGCTCTGCGGGGAGGTCACTTTCATCGGGGTCTTCGGAAGGTTCGTCCTCAGAAGCGTCGTCCGGAACTCCAGAGCTCGACTCTTCGTAGACGTGCTCCACCTGAGGGGGGCCTTCGGACGGCTCTTGGTCGCACGCCGGCATCGCCAGCAGGGCCAGCAGCGTGAGGGGTGAAAGGCGTGGTGTGATCGATTGTTTGTGCATCGTGATCGCTCCTGGCCGCTGCAAGAGCATCGACGTCCCCATACTGCTCGCCCGCGGAACAGGGCGGGAGTGTGGCGACGGTCGATGTGCTCTGGCGGTTGCTTGCGATGAGTGATGTAGAGGCTCGACTCGCGTCACGCTTTCATCCAAGAATCGACCTCACCACCCCAAGGACACGAGAGCGGCCTCGAGATTCGGCAGCGCTCCGATCCAGCGGTCCGTGGTCGGTGTCGCGGTCGCGTTCACCGACGCCGGCCGTGCTCGTGGTTTCGGTCATGCCTTCGCGGGGCAAGGTGGATGGATCGCTCGATCCCCGCGAAGGACGCAGTGACGCTCCAGGCCTGGGCGGTCGTTTGTCATGGGTGATTCACGGGCCCGGCGTTCGTCACTTTTTTTGAAGCGATTCGCTTTCGACGTCGGGTCGCGTGAACTTGGGAGTTACGTCGGGCCCGTCCGTCGCCTTGCTCGGGGATTCTCGACGCCTCAGGCGAAGTTGGGATGGAAAAAAAATGTGGCGCATCGCGGTTCGTGTTCTCAAGTTGGGGTGGTGAAACGGAGTGACCAGATGTCCAACAAGTCAATGAGTGTCGGGGTGTCGTCGATCGTCGTCGGAGTCCTCATCGCGAGTAGCGCGTGCAACAGTGGAGGCTCCGAGGACACTCGGCTCCTCGTCGGTCAGCGCGACCCGATGAATGATCCGGGAGAATCGTCAGAGAGCTCGGACGCCGAAGACCTCGGCTCGTCTTCCGGGGACGAGGTCGAGGATCCTCAGACGGAGGGCGAGGAATCCGAGTCCACGGGCGAAGCACCTGGTGGTGCCGCGCAAGAAGATGGGGAACCAGGCCAAGATGTCGGCGGAACCAGCGGGGAAGACGGACTTCCGGGCGACTACGGGTATGAGACGTCGTCCTCGACCACCGGCGTCGAACCTGACGGAGTCACGGACCCCTATGCAACCGACTCATACGGCGGAGATCCTTCGCCGGACTGTGCTCACAATCTCGTCGTGATGGGGTATTGGCCACCGACGAATGAGATGTTGCGTCAGTGGAGTGCCAACCCAGCGCAGAACCGCGGTACGTGGCAGGGAAAGAACTGGCGCGGCCTGGGCTACGATATCTACGCGTTCTTTCCCGAGTTCCCCCCGGACGGAGACCCGTCGAATGACTACTTTGGTGCGGATGGCTGGGTGGGCTCACCGGAGTCGGACCTTCGGGTCGACTATCAGGATACCTCCGCAGATTTTTGGCGGATCGTCGATTCTTACCAACCATCCATCGTCGTGACGACGAGCCGAGGTGGTGATATTGGCTGGGAGCTCGAGGCCCTCGAGGGGGGGCACTACGGCGGCTACGCAGACAACCCGCCGTTCGATTGGATGGGGGACGAGCATGGCGATTCGTCCTATCCGGACGAGGGGACGATCGACGCTCGCTCTTGGGACGGCATCAGTCGCTACCGAAACGGCGTGACGCTCCCGAGTCAGCTTCCTCTCGACGCGATTTACCAGCGGACGTACGAGCTCGGGCTCGCGACCGTCGCAGTGGACTACGGGACCAGCGGGAACTACCTCTCCGGATTCTTGGGCCTGCACGGGCTGCTTTACCGCGAGTTGTCCGGACGTTCGATTGCAGCCGGCCATATCCATGTAGGAACCGCCGTCTCGCCGCAGGACGCCACGAGCATGATGGAGGCGACACTGGAGGCCGTCATCGCCGCCAAGCCGCCGCTGGAGTGTGATCGCGGGGTGTGACGCCGCCGGTGGCAATCCGCGCTCCATTCGGGCGGTTCCCTCGCACGAGTCGCCCGATGCCGGGGCGGAGATCGAAGCCCACGCCGATCGAACCAAAAGCCGCGCCCTCGCCTTCTGGTGGGTCGCGATGCATCCTGGCAGAGCGCCATGACACACGAACACCCCGCCGACTCCGTCCACGAGATCGCGTCCGGCTTTGGTCCGGACCGGGCCGTCCACTACGATGCTCGAGCCGCCATCAGCCTTGCGGGGTTCCAGGCTGCGTACGAACTGGGAGTCTGCGCGATGACTTCGTGCCTCGATGGCCGGACGTCTGCCTCGATTCTGTTCGTGGGCTTGGGCACGGGGGCGGAGCTCGTCCCCTACACCCGCTTCGCGGTACCGAGTTGGCGCTTCACGGGCGTGGACCCTTCCGAGGCGATGCTCGCGGTCGCGCGCGAGCGCCTGGAGGCCGAAGGCATGCTCGACCGCACGACCCTCCACGTGGGAGCGTTGGACTCACTGCCTCCTGGTCCGCCGTTCGACGGGGCGCAGATGATGGGCGTGCTGCATCACGTGGAGGGCGAGGAGGCTCGGCTGGAGCTGCTGCGTGCGGTGACGAGGCGCCTCGAACCCGGCGCCCCCTTCGTCGTGGGGTGCCGCGTCGGCATGGATCCCGAGCTGATGAACGTCGAGCGGCGTCGCTGGCGAGCGTATGGGGTCTCCGAGGCGAAGCTGGAACAGAACCGTCAGAGCTTCGCGAAGTTGCGGCCCATCGAATCCGAGGCCGTCCTGTTCGCCATGCTCGCGCGGGTGGGGCTCGTGGAGCCGCGGACGCTCTTCGTGTCGCTCCAGTTCAAGGTCTTTCTCGCGCGCTTCGATCCGGGCGCCGTGGGCTGAATACGAGCAGCACGGCTCACGATGGAGCGTCGCATTGATGGGCGCGCAGGAGGTCGTGAATGAACTCGAGCTTGCCGCGCACGGGTGCGGAGAAGACGTCGGGCAAGAAGTCGATGAGGCCGAGGGTTCGGTTCAGTTCGTTGAGCGCGATGCCGAGCCGCGTGTACCTGGCGAGCATCGAGGGGAACTCGGCCGTGGCAACATCGTACGTATCGGCGCGAGACAGGAAATTCTGCGCGGTATCGACAGTGGCCACCATGTCGAGGTAGGCGGCGAACGTCTCGGCGAAGTCTTCCCAAGGATGCATGGTTGCGTAGGCACTCACGCACGAAGCCTGCCAGTCTGGGCGGGCACCATTCTTGTAGTAGGTGTCCAGAGCTTCGGAGTAGGTCGGGTTTTCATGGTTGCCGAACAGTGCGATGAAACGTTGCAGCCATTCGCCCTTGACGAAGACCTCCCAATAGAAATGCCCGATTTCGTGGTGGAAGTGCCCCACGAGCGTTCGGTGGCTCTCGTTCAGGTCGATTCGTAGTTTTTCGCGCTTCTCCGAGTCGGCTTCGGTGATGTTGATGGTGATCCGGCCGTTCGCGTGTCCGGTGTAGACGCGGTTCTTCTTGCCCAGAGCGCGCCAGAACCAACCCTCGACCAACTGGTCGCCCTTGAAATCGAACACCAACGGGGGCGTCGTACCACGAATCGGCAAGCGGAGCGCCTCGAGGGTGTACAGCAAGCGACGCTTGGCGGTCTCCAGCTCATACCAACGGCGGTCGTTCCCGGCCACGGTCAAGTCGGGGATGGTCTCCGTGAGCCCACAGTAGTCGCACAGCGCAGGCGTGCCGCCGGACAGAAGGTAGCGATTGCAGACGTCGTGCTCGCCGTTGTTGACGCACTTGACGAGACTCGTCGAACAGCTCATGCAGGTCCACACGTTCGTCCCGGTGCCCTCCAACGCTTTCAACGACTCGCACGCGGGACACCAGCCTACGGTGCGCTCACATGCAAGGCAGCGCGAGTTTTCGAAGAACAGCAGGTTGCCGCAGGCGCAGTCGAACGTCTTCACACCTCTTGATATACCATCCGCGAGGGTACCCGCAAACCGCGGCAGCGCGGAATCAAGCCGCGCGTGGCGGGGCGCGACGGAGCTCGCGGATCAGCGCGAGAACCAACCCTTGCGAAGGAAGTAGACCAGCGATCCCATGCTCGTGAGGACGATGAGGAGGAGGGCGAACGGATAGCCGAGCTGCCAGTTGACCTCCGGCATGTTCCACCTCGACGCCTCCGGGTTGAAGTTCATGCCATAGATCCCCGCGATGAACGTCGGCGGAATGAAGATCGTGGTGATGATGGTGAGCACCTTCATCACGTCGTTGGTCCGCTGGCTGACCCTCGACAGGTACGCCTCGAGGAGGCTCGCCGCGATCTCCCGGGACGACTCGATCATGTCCTGCAGCTGGACGAGGTGGTCATAGCAATCCCTCAAGTGGATGCGGGTTTCGTCGCCAAGACGAGCGTCGTCGTCGCGCAGGAGTGAAGTCACCGCGTCCCGCGCGGGCCATACGGCGTGCCGAATCGTCTGGAGGTCTTGTCTCGCCCGACGTGCCATGTCGATCGGGTCGACGTCCTGGGCCTCGAAGACGGCGTCCTCCGCACTCTCGAGCTGGTCATCGAACGCCTCTACGACTGGGAAGTAGTGATCGATGACGCTGTCGATGATCGCGTACGCGAGGTACGAGGCATCGCGGCACCGGATCTTGCCGCGGGCGTGCTCTAGGCGCTCCCGGATGGGAACGAGCGCCGGGTGCTCGGACTCCTGAAAGGTGATCACGAAGTGATCGCCGAGGACCACGCAGATCTGACCGAGCTCTACGCGCCCGTTCATGTGGAGCGTCTTGAGCACGATGAATGTGTACGACTCGTAGTGCTCCACCTTGGCGCGTTGCGAATGATCGAGCACGTCTTCGATGGAGAGCTCGTGCAGTCCAAAGGCGCGGGCGATGTCTTCGAGCTTGGCCGTACTGGCGAACCCCGTGACGTCCAGCCAAACACAGCCGTGCTGGGAATCGTGAGCGGGCAGACCGGACTCGCCGATCTCATACTCTTCGAGTGAATCGGGGCCAAAGGTCCGCATCACGATGGTCGAAGGTTTCGCGTCGTGGATGGGACGCAACGTCCCGGGGGGAGCCCCCGGCGCGCCGCGATCCAAGGGCCTGCGCCTGATGGAAGAAGAGGGCCCTCGTGAGGATCGGACGCGCGAAGACATCGGCAGCCTCGAGTGTACCCGCTGCGCGCGTCGAACATCGCCCCGGTGGGCGCCGCTACTTGGCGGGCGCCCCGGCGGCGGGATCGAGGTCGAGGTTCTGGAGGCGATCTTCGAGGTCGATCTTCTTCTCGAGGCGCTGGCTCTGGAGCTCCACCACGCGGCGTCCGAGGGCATCCGCCTGCTTGGTGAAGTCGTCGAGGCGAGCGTTCAGCTTGCTGCGCAGGGCGCCGGCGGCGTTGTCCTTCTTGATCGCCTCGAGGTTGCGCCGGGTCTCCTCGGCGCGCTGATCGAGCTCCATTCGCTGCATGCGCAGCCCCTCGATCTCGGTGTCGATCCTGCCGATCTCGAGCCGGCGGGTGACGATGGGTTCGAGCTCCGCCCGGATCTTGGGCGTGAGGTCGCCGGCCACGAGCAGGTTTTCGAGCAGGGCCGGGGCGCTCCCATCCCAGATGCTGATCGAGGTGTGACCCGGCGTCTGCTCGACGACGACGAGTGAACCCTCGGCGGTGTTCGCGGGGACGTTCACGCGGAGGAGGTAGGCGTCGACGAGATCTTCGGTGCCCTCGGGGCGCTCGACGAGCGCGTAGTTCGGCCCTTCTTTGCTGTGGCGTACGAGGACGGTGTAGGGCTTCTGCTCCGTCCGCCCACGCACGGTCCACGTGGTCTGCACGCGGCTGAAGGTCTCGACCTCGAGCACGCCGCGGACGATCCGGATGAGCCGCATGTCGTCACCGCTGCGCATGACGGACGAAGACACCAGGATCGTCGGTTCGACGGCGAACGGGATCGTAGCGCTCGTGCGGCTCCCGACCGTCTCCGAGAGCCCCTCGCCGACGAAGCTTCCCCCCGAGTAAATGCTGATGGGGCCCGGCTCGAGCACGAAGGGCGTGCTGTTCTTGAAGCGGACCACGCGATACGGGTTCGCGTCGTAGCCGATCCCCGCGCCCCCTGGGCGAAACAGGAACGTCTCCTCGGCCTCGACGCTCGCATTGACGATCGCGACCATGGTGGAGCTTCCGTTCGGGATCGTGACGCGATCGCCGAGGTCGTAGCGGCTCATCCCGCTCACGGTCTCCGCCCGTGCGCTCGCGAGCGTGCTGCGGCGCAGGGCGTCCAGGCTCACGGCGGGTTCGGGCTCGGGCGGAGGCGGCGGAGGGGCAGCCGCCGCCGGTGGCATCCCGCCCGCGCTCATGCGTCGAGACGCTTTCTTGGCTTCGCCGCGACCCATCGCTGCCTCCTCCCGCTCCATTGCGGCTTCGGCCTCGACCTGGTCGAACATCGGTCCCGAAGCGTAGTCATCGGCCTCGGCGGCGGCGGGTTCGTCGAACGTGGTCTCACCCACGGCGACTTGGGCACGGCGCCGCACGCCGGATTCGCTGAGATCGGGGCGTAGCACGTCTCTTGGCGTGTGCAGATCGTATTGGAACGCGATCGGTTCGCCGGAGGTGAGGGACATCGTGACGTTGGTCCAGTCCTCGCCGCTCGTGTTGTCCACCACGGCCCAGGCTTGGAGCAGGGCTTCGCCCTTCCCGGACTCGGGCAGCACCACGCGGTATGTGGGCTTCCACATCGGCGCGGCGACGACGTAGCTGACGTCGAGCTTGTGTTTGTCGCCGCCCGCGAGACGGACCTCGAGGTCGACCTGCTGGAACATGCCTTCACCCGCGCTGCCGTCGAGGCGGCGGTGAAGTTGCAGCGCCAGGTCGCCCTCGACGAGGGTCATCGAACGGATCGCGCTCAGCTTGACCGTGTGGAGCTCCGCGCCATCGAGCAGGGTGACGCGATGATCGCGTTGTTCCCAGGGTTCTTCTTCGGGGGCCTCGCGGGTCGTGCTCACCACGGGGCGCTCGAACAGCTGCTCGACGAGGACGATGCGCCCGCGGATACGGCCTTCGTCCGTATGCAAGACGACCTCGGTGCCGCGCAGTCCATCGAGGACGTCCGCGAGACCGCCGCGACCGGGACCCAGCAGCGCATGGGCGGCGCTGGCCCACGTCTGGGGATCGAGCGGCATGGAGATGCTGAGCGCCCGGCCCGAGCCGCGGTCGATCACCGTGAGGCTCTTGAGGAGATCGTCGAGCTGGTCGCGACGGACCTTGAGCCGCAGGAGGTCGCCGTCTACGGATCCCGTGCGTTGGAAGTAGCCCACGCCGTTGCGGTACAGGACCACGCGATCGAGCGCGAGCGCGCTCTCGGTCGCGGCGTAGGGGGTCCGCGAGGTCGCGCATCCAAGGGCGACCGGGGCGCTCACGAGGCATGCTGCCGCAAGGAGCACGCGGAGCCCGGGCACTTCGAGGCGGCGACGAGCGGAGGCGGAGCAGGGGCGAGGGCGGGGGAACGGGATGAGCATCGCGCGAAGGATTCTGCCAAGACCTCCCGCCAACGCTCAAGCAGGAGATCTTTCGAACGACGTGTGGCGGGGATCCGAGCTCCACCCGGGAGAATCGTAGTTGACGAGCGAGACCCGTAACCCAGCGAAGAACCAATCCTCCAGGTCGAGATCCACCGACACGACCGTCCCCCTATCGCTACGACCGCGTTGTTGTCTGAGAAGTGTTTGCTCGGCTATCCGGGTTCGTCATCGTGACGACGCCGTTCGCGTCCACGTCGAGCGCGGCGCGATGCCGAGGTCGGGATCGCAAGAGTGCGATGCGCGGAGGAAAATCGCGCATCGAGACGTGAGCCTTCAAGCGGCGGTGGAGCCCGAAACGAGCCGCTGGGCGGCGGTGTGAAACCGTGGTCGCGCGCCTTTGATCCGCGTATTGGCGCGGGTGGGGTGGACCCGGTTCGACAGCAGGACGTAGATCGCGTGGTCGGACGGATCGATCCACAGGCTCGTCCCCGTGAACCCGGTATGCCCGACGGCGGCGTGGTGCAGTGATGGACCCGCGCTCGAGTCTTCTCCGCTGTGTCCGTCGAAGCCTAGACGACGGCTCGATCCCGGAACCGTCGATGGCTGCCAGAAGACGTCGCGCACGGCCGGTGTGAGTCCTGGCAAAGAACACTCGAGCCACGCGCGCGCGATCGCGAGGACGGCCTCCGCGGTGCCGAACAGCCCGGCATGGCCGGCGACGCCACCCATGACGTACGCGTTGTCATCGTGTACGGAGCCGTGCGCGTGCTGGTCTCGCCGACGGCACTCGAAATGCGAGGGCAGACCGTCCGGGTGGAGCGATGCGTCGTAGACCTCCGTAGGGGCGATGCGTTCGGCCTTCGCTTGCCCGCGGTGAGGGTCGTGCTGCAGCGGTCGAAAGGCGAGCGGGCGCGGAGTTCCGTCGCGCAGACCGAGGCGGTAGAGCACGAGATCCTCGAACACTTCGACGAGCGGTCGATCGTAGCGGCGCTCGAGCCACGCGCCGAGCACCATGAACCCAAGGTCGCTATACACCGCCCGCGTCCCGCGCGGATACGAGGGTTCCTCCGCGGCGACTGCCGCGAGCACGGCATCGCGGTCGAACGCCGGGATCTCCATGAAGTATTCCCGATGCGCCGCGAGGCCGGAACAATGAGCGAGCAGGTCTCCGAGATTCGCTCCGGGGCACGCGCAGGACCACGGCGCAGGGACGGGGGTATCGAGGGACAGTTTGCCTTCGCCCACCGCGAGGGCGCAGAGCGTGGTGGTGCAGAGCACCTTGGTGAGGGATGCGAGGTCGTAGATCGTGTCGCGCGCGGCAGGACGCTGCCAGGAGGGCGATTGGCGGTGGGTCGCGAGGACGCCGTGCGCTTCGTGGTAGAGGGTTGCGCCGCTGCGCCACACGAGCGCGACGCAACCCGGGAACGAACCGTCGCGCACCTCGCTTTCGAGGGCATCGAACAGGGCCTGGCGGGGATCGGGAGCGGCGGGCAAGGTGGGAGCATTGCCGCGATCGCATGGAAATTCCAGCGTGCCCCGGTTAGAACGGCGCCCATGACCGACTTCACGGGGCCTGCACGCAAGCGCATCATCGTCGCGCTCGATTTCTCCGAGGCCGAGCCTGCGCTGCGGCTCGCGCACCAGCTCGTGGGGCGCGTCGGGATGTTCAAGGTTGGCCTCGAGCTGTTCGTCGCCGAGGGGCCCACGGTCGTTCGCCGGCTCCGCGAGCAGAACCCGGACGTGGACGTGTTCTTGGACCTCAAGCTGCACGACATTCCCAACACGATGCGGGGCGCGATCCGCAGCGCGCGGGATCTCGGTGCCCGGTTCATCACGGTGCACGCGGGCAGCGGCGTGGCTCACCTCGCAGCGTGCGTGGAGGAGGCGGCAGGTGCCGTCGAGATCCTCGCGGTGACGGTGCTGACCAGCATGGATCGCGTGGCCTGCGAGGAGGCCGGTCACACGCGCGCGCCCGCGGAGCTCGTGGAGGCACGGGCGCGTTGCGCCGTTGCAGCGGGGTGCGCAGGCATCGTGTGCAGCGGCGAGGAACTGAACCGGATTGGGGCAGTCACCGAAGGCCTCGTGCGCGTCGTTCCCGGGATTCGTCCGCAGGGTTCGGACACGAGCGATCAGAAGCGCGTGATGACCCCTGCCTCGGCCTTGGCCGCGGGCGCGACCTACTTGGTCATCGGACGGCCGATCACGCAGGCAGCGGATCCGGCCGGGGCTGCTGAAGCGATCGCCCGCGAACTCGACGGCGTCGACGCGCCGTGACCCTGCCCAATCGAGCGCGGCGTTCGATCCAACGGTGTGACCGCGGTTTCTCACGTAGCGATGGACCAAGTGTCACCACCCGGTACGTGGCGAGCAGCCGTAGCAGCTGCAGATTCTGGAGCACCGCAGAGCCCCTGTCGGTGGCGCCGGTCTCCATGCGAGGGGGGGGCTAGCACATGGGGCGGTCAGGTGCAGACCGTCACGTGCGCCCACGTGCGCACGACGTTGGCCTCGGAGAGCAAGAGCACCGTTGCGCGCGGAGGATGGACGGGAGTGCCAGCGCCGTCCATTTCGAGCGTGGCCCGGACGACCTGGCCGCGCTCGAGGAGAGTACAGAGGCCGGGGGCCGAAAGCTCGATGCGATGGACCGAAGCGCGCCGAAGGCGACGATCCACCAGCCAGTCGTGCAGCGGCAGTATCAGAGCCGTCACGAACTCGAGCGTTCGGCCGAGCCTCGACGGAGACGCCTGCGCGTGGAAGGTGATCGTGTCGTCGGCGATCGTCACGAGCGGATGGGCGCCTGCGAGGCCGGGCAACGCCCCCTCCGCCTCCTGAAGGCTCCTCGCGGTGGCCTTCATGGTGCTGCCCTCGGGAAGCGAGACGTCGACCTCGTAGCTGAACGTGTATGCGGACGAAACGGCCATGGATCGAGGTCGCGCGCGCAGAGTCGCGTTTCCGGGTCCCGGAGGTTCACGTAGATCGCATACTTTCCTCTGTCGTGAGCGCATGAAGTGCAGGCCGTCCTGATTGTTGGGAGGACGCCACGCGAGCGCCTCATCTGGCGTGCTCTGCGCCCTCTCTTTCGATAGACTCGGTCGAAGTGGCAGCGATCGACGATGCCTCCTCCGCGGCCTACCGAGACGTCGTGAAGCTCGCGCGGCGGTTCGCGCAATCGGATGACGACGCGCGTGACCTGGCCCAGGACGCGTTGCTCGCAGCGCTCGATCGTGGGTTCGTGGATTGGGCCTCGCAGTCGCGTCGCCCGTGGTTGTATGGCGTCTTGCGTAGACGCGCGGCATTCGTCGCGCGGACCGCTGCACGCCGAACTCGACGCGAGGGACTCGCCCCGGCGGCGACCGATGGCGACCCCGTCGCGCTGGCGTGGTGCCCCCGCTTCCTCGCTGCGTTGCCGCCCTCGTTGCGCGTGGTGGCGATGCTTGCGAGCGTGGACCTGTGCGCCGCGGAGATGCGGTGGCTCCTACGGCTCACGCCGGTGGCGTTGCGATCGCGACTTTCCGCCCTGCGCCGCGCCATTGCGGCCGAGGGCGAGTCGTGGACACTGGGCCGGGGTGCGCCCCAACGCTCGATCGGCGCTCGCCGGGTCGCCTTGCTCGCGGGGCTAAAAGCCACGAAGTTACCTATGGTTGCAACGCAGGACCCCGACGGCCATGCGATTTTTCTTCGCGTCGTTGCTCACACAAACGGGAGCCACGGCAACAAGTAGCGAGAAGGAGTTTCCCATGCCGAACTACAAGCCCAAGGTCACCGGACTCGCCGTCATCTTCATGGTCGAGAACCTGGAGCGTTCTGCGCGCTTTTACACGGAAATGATCGGACTCGAACTCGAACGCAAGGACGAGTACCTCATCACCACCCTGGCCAATGGAACCGAGCTGCTCTTCTTCAAGGGCGAAGCCGTCCGGGGGACGTCACCTCAGATCGTGTTTGGCCTCGACGCGGGAGGCATCGATACCGCCGCCGAGGCGCTCGCTTCGCAAGGGGTGCAGCTCCTGACCCCGGTGACCGAAGCACCCGGTGGTTGGTCGCTGGAGTTCAAGGACCCCGACGAGCACCCGATCGCGTTCTTTCAGGACGGGGCACTCCCCCGTCGCCTGTAGACGCGCCTCCGGTTAGGAAGGGACCTGCGCTGCCACCATGCGACCGTCGTTGGTGGCCCGCGCACGTGGCCGCGAACCCCTTCGCCAGCGACGACAACCGGCTGCACGCCATCGTCGATATTGTCTTCGTCGCGTTGTCGCGCATGTTCAGCGACGGTGGTCGTCGTCTTCACAATAGCGATGCGAGCGCCAGTTCGAGTGCTTTCGCATGCAGCCGGCCTTTGCGGCCAGCGCCGAAGTCCGCCGACACGGTCACCGAGGCTCCGTCGCGAGTCACCGCGGCGCGCCCAGTCGTGAAGCGAACCTCGCTCACGGGGGCGAGCGCCGCGGGTCCGTACTGCCGCGCGAGCGCTTGGATCGCGGCAGTGGTGTCCGTCGTGAGCGCAGCGACACTCGCGAGCTCAGCTTCCGAAGCGACGTCACCGAAGTCGAGGCGCAGCGCAACGGAGACCCCCGCGGCAGCGAGCTCCTGCTCGAGCTCGAGGACGCGTCGCGCGAGACCGAGGCGCGTGGGCGCGGGCTCGACGTGCGCATGTTCTACGGCTCCATCGGTCAACAGATCCGCGAAATCCGAGGCGCGATGGACCACGAGGACCTCGATGTCCGCCACGCGGCAATAGGCGACCGCGTTGCTCGCGGTTCGTTCGTCGGAATGGACATGCAGCGCGACGACGGGATCGGTACCGGCTACGCTCCGAGCCACGATTGTTCCCATGAGAACCTGCCCGCTTTGCATCGTGAGCGTCACGACGGGGTTCGCGTCGTGAGTGAGGATCGCGTCGATCGCCTCGTTGGGGCTGCGGGGGACGCACTGTCTCAGCCAGGCTTCTTTGGTGTTCATCCGAAATCGTCCTCGCGGTGTTGTCGCGGAAGCCGTGAGTTGCGGGGGTTCACGGTGGTCTATGGTCCGTTCCTGAGACGCGTACGCGGCGTATTTGCACATCCGCACCAGCCCCTCGCCCACGCATGGGAGGGTGGACTGCCCGCGTTGCGCAGGACGGATCTCCTTCTCGCCCACCGCGAGTGCTTTGAGCCCATCCTCCCGAGCCACCGGAGCGACGGTGCGTTCTCGAGTTGGGCAAACCCGGTCCATTGGTCCGAGAGCAAGTCGAGCCGGCGCTCGACGGCGTTCTTGGGTCCGGCCATGTCGGAAGCATAGTCCTCACGAGCGGCTCACTGAAGAAGTCGCGAACCCGCTCGTGTGACGACCTTGCGCGTTCCTCGCGATACGGTCGGCGAAACCTCGCGAAAGAGCTCGCAGGTGTCCACGGTGGACTGGTCAATCGGTGCACGGATGCGCAAGCAAAGTCCGCGGATGGCAGGTCTCGCGGGTGTAGAATCGAAGTGGCGAGGGCTTCCTCGGCATCGACATCCACATCATTCAGCCGCCGGGGCCAGTTCCGCCTGTGCCGATCCCCCATCCGGCCGTAGGAATGCTGATGGATCCCGGATGTCTTCGGGCTCCAGGACGACGACTGGCCCGCCCTCATCCCGATCGCGCGCGAGGCCGGCTACCACACCGATGATATCGGTCGGTTCGATGATGGCCTGTTCATGGCGTTCGTTGTCATCGTGCCGCCGCAGACCTTCGCGGTGCTCCACGAGTTCGCTCCGAAGGGCCACCACCGCCGCTCCCGCGTGGAGCCGCATGGGGATCCCGGCGACCCCGCCAATATCGCGAGCGCAGAAGCCAAAGCCCGCACATGGGTCGGTGCGTTGGCGAATGTCGTCCGCGAGGACATCGCGGTGGAGCTGTTCGACGTGGACTGCGATGGCCACACCTTCGGTCTCGTCGACGCCAGCTTCGAGGATGACGACGGCGCTGTCGAGCTCCGCGCGGAGCTGGTCCCTCAGGGGCTCGTGTTTGCACCGCCCTGGGATGGCACCTACGACACCTGAGGCTTGCGTGCGATCAACCACGCGAGGGCAGCCTGACCCGACGTCGCGTCGTGGCCCTCGCCGACCCGCGCCAGCAGGTCGAAATGCCGGCGATGAGCTCGTGGCAGTGTTGCAGTAAGCTTGGGAACCGTGGTGTCGCAGCACCCACCCCTTCTCCCGACGAGCCCGACCGATGCCGCGCTTTCGATGCGCGCGGGACCCGTCGCGCGTCGGCTGTACTTCGTCCTTGGCCTCGCTAGCGTGGGCGCGGGGATGCTCGGAGCCGTTCTTCCGGTACTACCCACGACCCCATTCATGTTGGTGGCCCTCTGGGCATTCTCTCGTAGCTCGGAGCGCTGGCATCAGTGGTTGCACCGTCATCCCCGCTTCGGACCCCACCTGCGACGCTGGAGCGAGCATCGCGTCATCCCCATGCGCGTGAAGATGACGGCGTGGGCGACGATGACCGTGAGCCTCACCGCGCTCCTGCTCGGGGGCGCTTCGTGGATCGTCGTGCTCGTCAGCGCGGCGCTGATGAGCATGGGCGCAATCTTCATTGCGCGTTGTCCGAGCGTGGTGAAGCCGACGCAACATTCCTTGGACGGTGACGCTGCGCCCCAGGCCGCCCCTCCGAGCGGAACGACCACCCTCCGATAGCAACCGATGCGAAGTGCTGCTTCCCCTTGGCGAACGGCGGGGCATGAACCGCCCCCAACCCCTGGACGGACGGCCCACGAGCATGTGCCGCTCGAACCGCACTACACGGTCGGCTGCGGACATTTCCTGAGCTTGCGTTCGGCCGCGGTTTCCTCGACCTTGTGTGCTCTTCGGATCTGGAGCGCCCGATCGGTCACGCCGAGCAGCGTAGCTGCCCGCTGGAGGTTCCCTCCTGTTTCCTCGACAGCGAGCTTCACGGCGAGCTCCTGGGCGAGTCGGCCGATGTCCTTGAGCCCGACGCGCGCCGCGAGGGCACGGTGGATGAAGGGCTCGAGCTGGCTCTCGAGATCGGGCATTTGCGCTTCCCACTCCTCTTCTGGCAACGCAGAGTAGCCGACGGGGCCTGGACCGACCCAGCGGTGATACACGCGTCCCACGAGTTGCTTCAGCTCGCGCACGTTCCCCGGAAATTCGCGCGCGGAGAGGTGCTCCTCGAGGAGTGGCTCGAACCCCTCGAGGCTTCCGCTCGAGACCTGACGCAGGAAGAAGCGCGCGAGGGGGAGGATGTCCGCCCTGCGTTCGCCGATTGCCGGTAGCCGCACGGTCGAGGCGGCCAGGCGATAGTAGAGATCGGCGCGGAATCGGCCATTTTCCACTTCGTTCTCGAGGTCGCGGTGCGTGGCGCATACGAGGCGGAAGGTGGTCTTCCGGAAGCTGTCGGCGCCCACACGGCGATAGGAGCGTTCTTGAATGACCCGTAGAAGCTGGGCCTGAAGACCGAGCGGTAGCTCACCGACCTCGTCGAGGAACAGCGTGCCGCCTTCTGCCTGGGCGATCACGCCTTCGCGCGCGGTAAGTGCTCCCGTGAACGCGCCTCGCTCGTGGCCGAAGAGCTCGCTCCCGGAGAGCTCGGACATCACGGTCGTGCAGTCGAGCAGGCAGAGCTCCGTTTTGCCGGGTCGCGGATCGAGGCCGTGGATCAGGCGCGCGAGGAGTTCTTTGCCCGTGCCCGTCTCACCCGTGAGCAGCACCGAGGCGTCGGTCTGCGAGAGCTCCACGGCGCGGCGCAGGGTTGCTTGCCAGCTGCGGCTCTGACCCGCGACGTTGTCGCGCACCATGGGGAGGTCCAACAAGCCGTCGACTGTGCGGCGTCGCTCGAACAAGGCGCGCAGCCGCTCCGCCCAGGTCGGAGCGCCGGCATGCACGACATCGAGCGCGCCGGCCCGAAGGAGCGGGGCCATTGCGCCGCGCAAAGCGAATTCGTTTACGGTGATAGCCGCTGCCACACGGCCGCCGAACAGCGTGCCGAGTTCGGGTTGAAATCGATCGAAAAGCACGAGCTCAGGGCCGACCCCGGCAGGGACGAGCCCTGCTCGGTCGAGGTCGTCGAGCACGCTCTTCGGGACTTCGCACCCCGCGAAGGGAACGAGCCTCACGTCAATGGTCAATCGCCGCATGACTGACCCCCTCATTCTAGGTCTGATCAGTGCCACGAGGCGAAGCTTTTCGTGAGGCGAAAACACTTTCGGTGGAAGTGTCCATTTCATGAAAGGACCGAAAAGACCTTCGCGTAGCGGAGTGTGGAATCGGTGAAACGCGACGAAGTACGGGCGAGTCGGGGTTGGCACGGGGGGTGCTTAGATGTGCTTCGGAGACGACGAGATGCACGACCTTTCCGCGCTGGAGTCGAACGAAGCTGACGAAATCATGGAGTGGGAAGAGGAGTCGGAGGAACCCGAACTCGAAGACCCTGAGTTCGAAGCCCAGGAGGATGAGGCAGGCGAGCTCGAATCGGCTGCCGAGTTGCTCGCCGTGGGCGACGAAACCGAGCTCGACCATTTTCTCGGCAAACTGATTCGCAAGGCCGCGAAGTCACTGGGCAGGGTGGTCAAAGCCAAAACGGGCAATAGCCTCGGAGGTCTCCTCAAGGGCTTCGCTCGTCAGGCCTTACCGATGGTCGCGACCGCGATCGGTGGGCCCGTGGGAGGTCTCGCGGCGAGCGGTGGTCTCGACGTCGCCATGAAGGCTTTCGGGCTCGAGCTGGAAGGGCTCTCCGAAGAGGACCAAGAACTCGAGATTGCACGCAGTTTCGTGAGGGTCGCGAACGCTGCTTCGCGTCGGACCCTCCGGCAACCACCGATGCGCGATCACCGAGCTCAGGCGAGATCCGCGTTGCGTTGGGCCATTCGGCGCTACGCACCCGGCCTACTCCGTCGTCGCGACTCGCGGCGTCGCCGTGGACACGGCCATCCGCGAGGGTTGATGCCGAGCCACTTCAACCAACCGCCGTCTGGCTACGGGATGCAGTACGGGGGGATGAACCCCGGCGGGATGCAGTACGGGGGGATGAACCCCGGGGGGATGAACCCCGGGGGAATGGACCCCGGCGGGATGCACTATGGCGGGATGGACTACGGGGGGATGAACCCCGGGATGAACCCCCCGGGGGGAATGCAAGGCGAGCCGCTTTCTCCCGCTCCGCCATTGGTGTCGCCAGCGCAATGCCCCGCGTGTGCACCGTGCCCCGCGTGCCCCGCATGCGGCGCGCCAACGCCAACGCCGACGGGCACGGCCGAGGCGGTTCAGGCGACCGCGAATCCGCCGTTGAAGCAGGAGTTCGAGTTCGAGCAAGCCTACGAAGACGAGCTGTACGAGCACGAACACGAGTGCGAGTGCGAGCACGAGCACGAACACAACTACGAGGACGAACACCAGTACCAGTACGAGGCGCCTCCGGCCCGAGCCGAAGCGAGCGGAGGTGGACGCTGGGTCCGGCGCGGCAACCGAATCATCCTCTTCGGTGCGTGAGATGCAGGGGCTATCACCATGTGTCCTGATCTACAGCGAAGCACTCGCGCTGCGGGCTCGATTGCGCAGGATTCAGCCTTTCTCGGTGGTCGAGACCATGGTGCCTGCAGCGTCGTTCTCGGTCGAAGCGATGCGGGCGGTCGAACGCCATGTCGCCGATTCGATCGCGACCTTGCTCCCGGAGGTGGAGCGATTCCTCGCCTGGGTGAAACAGTGCCCGGAGCCCGATCTCGCGCAGGAACGCTTCGCGCTCCTTCGACTCCGATTCAACCTCTTCCTGGATCGCTTCGATATCTATTCGGACGCCATCACTCAGCGCAGCGAGCGTCCAGTCGGGATCTGGTTGTCGGGTCTCGACGCCCTGGCCGAGGACATGCTCGCCACAGGGGTCGCACGGTCCGAGCGACCTCCGCTCGCTTGCTATCTGGATCGCGGGCGCGGAGCGGCGATCCGGCGAGCCCGCACGCGCTTCGCCGACGGCGAGCTGAACCCGCTCGCAATGGTGCGGTTGCCCCGCGAACGCATGATCGGGAGCGGTGTGGCCTCTTCTTTGGCGCACGAGGTAGGGCATCAGGGCGTCGCGCTCCTCAAGTTGCACGAGCCGGCGCGTCGTGTGCTCGCGGCACAACCGGGGAGCGCTCCGTGGGCGCTTTGGTCCTCGGAGATCCTCGCGGACTTTTGGGCCATCGCGTGCCTCGGGATTTCCGCCACCGTGGGTCTCCTGGCGGTGGTGACATTGCCGCAGGCGTTCGTGTTCCGGTTGAACGACAACGACGTCCACCCGAGTCCGTACATCCGGACACTGCTTTCGGCCGCGCTCGGCGAGCGCGTCTTCCCCGATCCACAATGGCAAAAGCTCGCGGAGACGTGGCGTCGCCTCTATCCGCTTGCCCACGCGCCGCTGAGAAAGCGAGCCGTGCTGCGCGCACGCGAGGCCGAGATCTCGCGCGTCGCCGACACGCTCGTGAAGCTCGAGTTCACGTCGCTCGGTGCGTCGCTGCCGAGACACTTGAAGGCGAGCAGTCGCAGCCCGGAGCGGCTGAGGACCTCGCGTCTCTTGGAGCTCCGGGCCGTATCGCCCCTGTTCGCGATCGCTGCGCTCGGGCAGGGCAGAGCCGACGGCGTCATCGAACCCGAGGCCGAGGCGAGAACACTCAACGATCTACTACGAAGGTGGGCGCTTCAACGCAGCGGCCTCACCCGATTCCCCGCGCCGTTCACTGAAGGAGAGAAACATGTCGGAATCTGACCTGCCGCAACCCACCCCCGCGTCCCTACCCAGGCAACCGCAACCGCTCCCGCTCCCGGTCACGCTCGAGCGCGGTGGCGTGCCGTTCACCAAGGAGGTGGCGTTCTGGTCGATCATCCGGAACGCCTCCGAGAGCATCAGCTTCAAGGAGTATGCAAACTATGTCGGTATGGTTTGCGGTGCGACGCGCGACGAACTCGCCACGGTTCGAAGCCGCTTCAACCTGCCGTTCGTCAGGGTAGAGGCCTACGAGCTGCTCAAGGCAGCCACGGATCTCTTCCTCAAGATGCGATGCGGAGTGCACCCATCCAAGCTCAACTGGCAGGAGCTCGCCGATAAGGCCACCATCCAGCTCGGGCGCCGTGTGAGCGCCTCCGAGTTGGAGGATTCTTGGCGTGGCTACCTCGGGTGCGACGGGACCATCCCGTATTTCGACCTCTTGCGCGCCAAGTTCACGGACCTCAGGACGAGCCCGAGCGATGGCTCTGCGCTCAGTTCCTTCATCCTCGAGGAGCGCTTGAAGCACCCGTGCCTGATCGAGCTCATCTGGTCGTACTGGATGGAGGAGGCGATGCTTGTGCAGGTCCTCAATGCGATCAGTCTGCGCTTCCAGAACCGGCGGGCTCGGGGGGAGCGGGAGGTGCTCGCGCACCTCGATATCAATCCGCTACGTCCTCTGAACAACCTGCTCTGGGGCTACATCCAGGACGAGCAACATCGCCTGTCCATCACCCGTAGGGCTCACGAGTACGACCACGCCTACGGTCTTCGCCTGCTGGGACGCGCGGTGGGCGAGCTCTCGCCCGTCGACAGTCGCTCTCAGTTCCTCGCAGCGTTCCACCGCCTGCTGCACCTCACGGCACGTTTCTACCAGCAGGACGACGACACGACGGTGCGCGCCGACGCTTTCCCAGTACTGAACGCGCTCAAGGAAGTGAACATCGTGCTCGGCGAAGGCGGCGGCAATCAGTACGGTGACCTTCCGTCGGTCGCCCGTGGAGAGATGTTGATGCAGCAGTGGCTGCTCGCCCGGCCCGAGATGCGCGAATTCTTCTCTTCACGCTCGAGCGTGATCTATCCGGAGCCCTGGATGGAGCGCCTCGACTCGGCGCGCGGCCTGCTTGGCATGCCGGGCCCGAGCGTCCTCCACCTCCACAACCTCGCCACCATGGGGGAACGGCTGCTCCTGTCGATCCGCTATCATCCATGGACCGGTGTCACTGACACGCCAGAAGCCGCGAACTGGGGCCGAAGCCAGCGGTCGGACATCCAGGGTTACATCCATGCCTATCACGCCGTGACGGGCGTAGATCTCAGCGCTTCGGCGGTGACCGACCGCGTCGACGCGCGTTTGCCCTCGGTGCTGATCCGCGAACGCCTGCAACTGAACGGCTCGTCGCTGAGGAGGTACCGATGACACGCCCATTCGAGGTCGAAACGTTCGAGGAGTTTGGGTCGCGCCATCACCACGCGGGCTGCCGGCGCCGCCAACACGAGCGTCACAGCGATGCGAGCCATGCTCGCGCCGCGCTGGCAGCCCTCGAATCGCGGCGCCGCTCCGGTCCGGTCGAGTCTTTCGATACCTACGAACACGCCGAGCTTGGCACGCGGTTCAGCGGCGGTGTTCAGGCGCTCGTGGACGCCTGGGCTCGCGCCGGACTGATCGACGGAGGAGTGTTTATCGACACCGGGGCGTTCTCCATCATGGGCCAACGCGTGGCGGCAAAGGGGATCGCGGAGTGGGCCATCACGGTCCCAGACGCGATCCCTCTCCGGGGTGCTGGCTCGCCTTACGCTGGCAAGTCCATGTCTGCGGGTGCCAGGTGGCATTGGATCGCTCCAGATCCGGTGTTTCGCCGCCCGGGCGAGCGCTGGACCGCCGAGACACTCCGTGCCGCGCTCCTTAGCGGAGAAGCGCTGGCGCTCAACCTCGGCCAGATCGTGTTCATCGCGGGCGACCTGGTGCCCTCGTTCGCGTCCTTGAAGGATCCGAGCGGTGTCCCGTACCACCCGGCTCCGGAGGGAACCATGCGTGGCTACCACAACTGCGATCCATTCGCGTGGGAGGTGTTGAGCCAGCTGAGCAGGTTCCGCCACCGCGCGCAAGTTCCCGGTGTGTCTGGTGGCGTGAATGTGAGTCAGTTTGTCCCTGATGTGGGGCACCTCTTCGCGCTCATGCAGCCGATGATGGCTTCGCGTTCAGGGGGGTACGAGAGGCTACGGGCGAGCCTGAGGAGCTCCAATCGTCCCGATTGGGCCGATCGGTTGAAGCGCGATGTGGAGATCGTCCAGCGTCTGCGTGGGGGGAAGTGGTATCGGGAGCTGCATGTGCTCGCCCAGACGCTCTGGTTGCAAAAAACGCTGAACAACGACCTCATCCTGCCTCAAGCGCCCTGGCTCGACACGGGGAGCCAAATGGTGATGCGCGCAACCTCGTCAGACCCGTTTGACGATCTGTTCCTCCAGGAGGTGCTCACCAACGGGCGTTACTTCGCGCTCGCACGCGCGAACGTCCGCCATTTCCACCCCGGGAATTGGAGCTCCTTCAACGCGGAGCTCCGCGCGGCGCTCGACTTGGTCCATACCCACATCTTGTCCCGCCGTTCGCCTCACCCGATCCCCGCGGACGCGGTCGCGCGGCTCACCTACGGTCTGCATTTCTTGACGGACGCATTCTCGTCCGGGCATATGCGTCAACCACGCGAGCTCCTGACGCGCGACGGAAACATAGCTTCCAAGGTGATGCACGACGTTGACGGTAACCTCGGGCTCACCGTGACCAACGGGTTCCAAGGTACGCGGCCATGGCGCGCGTTCGGTGACGGGCAGCTACGCGGCCCGAACGAAAAGGTCGGCGAGGAGGTCCTGCGGCGGCTGAAGAAGGCCGGAAAGGTGAACGCGAAGCCCGACGCGAACCTTGAGGCAGCGCGCGCGGCTGTGAGCGCTGCGATGAAGCAGCTCCACTATCACGCTCAACACCATCGCGGTGTCCAGAACACCGAGCACGTACACCGAGCGCTCGATGCCGCACGTGTCACGAGAGGCGGGCTCGCGGGTGACGATCGATCTCCAGAAGGGAAGCCGGGACCGGATGGTTACGACGTCAACGCCTGGATCAAGATGAGCGTGAAGGAGAGGCTCGATTACCTCGAGAAGCACCGGCCGCGTCCGCTCCCCGAAGGCCCAAACTGGGACGCGCTGCCAGAGAACCACGTGCCTCTGATCGAGCGCGAGGAATCGATAGACGGCCCCAAGCTCAAGATAGACGGCCGCAAGCTCAAGCGGGGAGGCTTTCGCTGGGCCAAGGATCGGTCGAGGTTCGACCTGAATCGGCGCATCAAGATCATCTTCCCATCGGACCCGCAGGTCGACCACGACGTGCTCGATGGGACGAAGGTGTATCAGGTCACCATCAACAAGCCGGACGAAGCGACCTGGGCAGGCGACGAAACCAAACTGGCAGAGCTCCTGCGGAGCATGCCGGAGGACGTAAGCGATTGAACACTTCACATGCAATCAGTCGAGAAACTCCGCTTTCCTGGTGCGTACATTGTGGCGCAAAGACCGGCGGGAGCGCGAAGCAGAGCTCGCGCGTCCTCTTCGTCGGGGACTCTCATACCCATGGGCCCTTCGGTAAGGAGCTGGAGCGTCTCCTTGCGAGCGCTGGCGCGAGCGTGACTCGAGCGGGCAGAATCGGCAGCGCCGTCAAGTTCTGGCTGCCGAAGTTGCCCGCCTTGTTGCGCGAGCACCACCCGGATCTCGTGATCGTGGCGCTCGGCGCCAATATGCGCGAGTATCCGAGCCCCACCGGAACGAGCGCCCACTTTCGGAGCGCCGTTCGCCTGATCAAGAATGAGCGTCCGCAGGCGCGCATCGTGTGGATCGGACCGCCTCGCAAGGGCGACGACAGCGGGCAGAAGCTCCAACGCTTCAACCAGATCCTGAAAAGCGGGTTGGACCCGGACGTCCTCTTCGTCGACTCGGGGCCTCACACACCGCGCTACGTGGGCGGTGACGGGGTGCACTACTCCGACGCCGCGGCCAAAGCCTGGGCGAAGGGCGTCTTCGCTGAGCTCTCGTCGGTCGCCCAGGAAGCCGCGTCGAACTCCGAGCACGAGACGTTCTCGGAGTTCGAAGACTCTGGAGAGTTCGAGAGCGCTGGCGAGACCGAACTCGAGTCCTTCTCGGAGTTCGAAGACTTTGGAGACTTGGAAGTCGCTGGCGAGGCCGAGCACGAGTCGGAGGCTGATTGGGGCTTCGACCCCTCTTGGACGCCGCTCGTCTTGAGCCACTACAAAGCCGGCACGCGCGACCGTGGCAAGCTGACGAACACTATCTTATATGCCCAGAAACACGCGCCGGAGGGTCATGTCATCAAGTCGAACGAGCGCGACCTGATCCAAAAATGGGTGCAGATTCGCGACACCATCGTCGACCCGGCGCTGAATCGATTGGTGAGTCGGGCGCCCGTGAGCGGCGCGGTCATCAGCCCTCTCGCGGTTGTGTCACGCTTCGGTTTGCGCACGGAAGCCAGGCGCCGCACGGCGGCGCGCCCCGTCCATGGCGTGGTCGTTCACACGACGGGCAGCGGCCCCGCGGAGATCGCAGCGGGCAAGAAGCGAAAGGTCTTCGGCGCTTGCGATACCCCACTCGATTGCGCGCTTGGAATCTACGCGAAGATGGATGGCTTCGCGCACTACGTGATCGACTATCAGGGGCTGATCGTTGCTACCTGCAGCGAGGATCGCGAAGCTTGGCATGCCGGAGCGAACCCAGCCGCCGTGCACTACCTCGACACGGTCGGGCCCCCAGCCTGGTGGAAGAAGACGTGGAAAGGCGTCGCGACCTCACCCTGGGGGCTGCTCCCGAGGGGCAAGAGCCCGAATGATCAGTACCTCGGGATCGAGCTCCTCCAAACCGAAGCTGGCGGATCCTACACCGAAGCGCAGTACCGCTCGCTTGCCGCACTCTTGCTCGACATCGAGCGGCGTCACGGGATCAAGTTCCAGAAGCCGCCGAGTCGCAACTTGCTCGGACACGAGGACGTGAACCCAGCGCCGTACACCGAAAAGTACCAAGGTCGTTCGTTCGCAGACTTGAGCGCCGGCTGGGATCCCGGAGCGAGCCGAGGCTGGTTCTCCTGGGACAAGCTCTGGAACCTGATGCGCGGCGGATCGATCGTCTCGGCTCCGCCGCAGGTGCCCGCGCAGCTTCCACCGGCCCCCGTTCCTCCACCCCAAACCCCGACGATCCAGCCGTCGTCGCCGTTGTCGGGTGGCCTTTCGGCTCCGCAGGACCCGAGCAAGTACCGCAAGTTCCGCCTCACGCACTACTACCTCGCGAACCAAGTCGACTACCCGACCGGCAAGGTCGTGGTGCCAATCCTCGATGCCAAGGGGAACAAGCTCGCCGAAGCGAGCCCGCACTATTTCGCGAAACTGTCGCTCGAGGGCAGCGGGTTTCTTGCCGACAATCGCTACGTCAACGTGACCGGCAAGATGGTACCGGTCGATCCCGATGTGTTCGCTCCGGTCTGGGAGCACCACCAAAAGTACCTCCCAACGCGGCCGCCCGGCTACTCGGGGATCGCAGTGGCTGGCGGCCGCGTTCACGCAGCGAGCGCCTTCCACGTCGTCCCCCAATCGAAGCTCGGGATCGGCTTCGGTGTGCAGCGCGGCATCCCTTACACCCCGTATCGAACTCTGGCCGCGGATATCGGCGCGTACAAGAACTCCGAGAAAGCGTTCAGGGGCAAAGGCGGGCTCGTCCCGCCGAAGACTCGCGTCTTCATCAAAGAGTTCGTCGGGGTAAAGCTGCCGGACGGCACCGTGCACGACGGATGGTTCATCGTGAACGACACCGGCGGTGGAATCTTCGGTGCGCACTTCGACGTGTTCGCTGGGACGAAGGCGATGGCCAAGGCCGTGAAGCTCCCGAGCGTGGGAACGGTCTGGTTCCCCGGCATCGAACAGCGTATGGCCCCGGGCTACGACTACGGGCTCCGCGATCGGTAGCCCCGAGCGCTCGGCGGCACCCCGAAGCGCTTCCAGAACGCCATGCCGAAGTGACTCACGTTGGTGTACCCGAGGCCGAGCCTTGGGCTCGGCCTGGAAATACGCGTAGATGCTCTTCCCGGAGATTGCGAAACTCATGAATGCCGACTAACTTCGCGCGCAACGCTTGGCGCGCCGACAGATCGTGTGCGGCTCGGGCAAGCCCAAAGGGGAGCAACGGCGGGTGACGTTCAAGCTGGTACTCGAATTTGCGGTGATCTTGGTTGCCTTGGGCGTTGGTGCGCGCGTAGGCGGCATCGGGCTGGGGCTATGGGGAGGTGTTGGGCTCCTGGCACTCGCGTTTCTTGGGGCAGTGCCCACCTCACCCCCCATCGACGTGATGCTCATCATCCTGGCGGTCATCATGGCGGCGTCTGTCATGGAGGCTGCGGGGGGCGTCGATTTCTTGGTCAGTGTCGCCGCGCGCCTCATCCGCAAGAACCCCAAACAGGTGACGCTGGTGGCACCACTCGTGACGTGGACGTTCACGTTCCTCGCGGGGACGGGACACATCGTCTACCCACTCTTGCCGGTGATCTACGAGGTGGCCCACAAACACGGCATCCGCCCTGAGCGTCCCATCGCCATCGCGACCATCGCCTCTCAGCAAGCCGTCACCGCCAGCCCCGTCGCCGCGGCGACGGCCGCCATGATCGGGCTGTTCTCGAGCAACGACCTGCACTGGGGTTTGCCGCAACTCCTCTTGATCTGCGTCCCTTCCACGCTCACAGGCGTCGTCGTGGCGGCGCTCGTGCAGACGCGCGTCGGTAAGGAGCTGGCTGACGATCCGGAGTACCAGGCGCGGCTCGCCGCGGGTGAGTTGGAAGTGCGAAACACCAGTGCCGAAGAGGCGCAACCCCTGCCCCCCACGGCGAAGGTGAGCGCGCTCATCTTCCTGGCCGGCGTGGCCCTCGTGGTCGTCCTGGGCCTGTTCCCGCAGCTCCGTACGCTCTCCAGTCACGGGACGTCGACCACGATAGCCATGCCCACCGCCATCGAGATCGTCATGCTCGCGGTAGCGGCCATCGTGCTCACCGTCACCAAGATCAAGCCCGACGTGGTCCCCAAAACGCAGACGGCACGCGCTGGCATCACCGCGGTCATTGGGATTTTTGGTCTGGCTTGGATGGGGGACACCTTCATCGAGGCCAACCGGGACGTGATCGTGGGTGGGCTCGGCGACATGGTGACGGCCGCGCCCTGGACGTTCGCCATCGGGCTATTTGCCGCTTCCGTCTTGCTCTACAGCCAAGCGGCCACGGCGCGCGCGCTCATGCCCCTGGGGCTTTCGCTGGGCATCGGTCCGCAGTTTCTCATGGCCATGTTCCCCGCGGTCAACGGCTACTTTTTGATCCCGAACTACGGAACGATCATTGCGGCCATCAATTTCGATCGCTCGGGCACGACGCGCATCGGGAAATACGTCATCAATCATTCATTCTTGGTACCAGGCCTCGTGAGCACGATCGTCGCTGTGTTCGTGGGCCTGGTCATCGCCAAATTCGCATTCTGAACGCTGCCCACGGATGCCGCGTTCTGAACATGAGGAGTACGGATCATGCAACTCGACCCGAAGATCGTCAGCGAAGCCGCCAAGCGCATCGGTATCGAAACTCAGGACCTCACCGCCATCCTCGAGCGGGGCAGTTCGGTTTCGTACGAGGCCGGCGACTACTTGTTCCACGAGTCCACCCCGCGCCTGTGGTTGGGTATCGTGCTCGAAGGTGAACTGGAGCTGGTGCGCGGGTTGCTGGGCAGCGCCCACTTGGTTGGCACACTCCGCGACGGCGCGATCCTTGGAGAAGGTGTGATGCTCGATGACACCGCTCACTCCACGTCGGCCGTCACGCGCAACGGAGTGACCGTGTGGCAAATCCCTCGGCCTGAGCTCGAAGCGGTGCGCGCCGCAAAGCCGGACATTTTCTACCGCATCGTGGGGCAAGTCGCCCGACGCATGAGCGACCGGTTGCGCGCAGCATCCGAGCGCTTGGTGAACGAAACCACCGCTCCGCTCCTCGCCGGAGTGCGCCGCGAACATGACTCGCTGGGGGAGCGCGACGTGCCCGGCCACGCCTATTACGGCGTGCAAACGGTGCGTGCGCAGGAGAACTTTCCGTTCAGTGGCATCACGGTGCGCCACTACGAGCACTTCGTGCGCGCCTTCGCCTTCGTGAAGAAGGCCGCAGCCCAGGCGAACAGCGAGCTGGGGGTGCTCGATGCGTCCATCGCTCACGCCATCGAGAAAGCCTGCGACGACATCCTGGCAGGAAAGCTCCACGATCAATTCATCGTCGACATGATCCAAGGGGGCGCGGGTACCTCGACGAACATGTGCGCCAACGAGGTCATCGCAAATCGAGCGCTCGAACATCTGGGTCACAGAAAAGGCGAGTACGAACACTGCCACCCCAACGATCACGTCAATTGTTCGCAGTCCACCAACGACGCGTACCCCACGGCCATCAAACTTGGGGTCTGGTTCACACTTTGCGACACCCTGACTGCGCTACGCGAGCTGCAAGCTGCACTCGTGGCCAAAGCCCAGGAGTTCGCCAACGTCATCAAAATGGGACGTACCGAGAACCAGGATGCGGTGCCCATGACCCTGGGTCAGGAGTTCGGCGCCTACGCCGTGATGATCGGTGATGGGCTCCGGCACCTTCAGCGCGCCGGAGACGACCTCTTGGAGATCAACATGGGAGCCACGGCCATCGGCACGGGTCTGAACTCACCCCCCGGCTACGCGCCGCTGTGCACCCGTCGGCTGGCGTCCATCTCCGGGGCACCGGTGCGCCTCGCAGACAACTTGGTCGAGGCCACGCAGGACGCGGGTGGCTTTTCCATGATGAGCGGGGCCATGAAGACCGCAGCCGTCCAGCTCTCGAAGATCTGCAACGACTTGCGCTGGCTGTCCTCAGGGCCACGCTGCGGCCTCTACGAGATCCAGCTGCCCCCCATGCAGCCGGGCTCGTCCATCATGCCGGGCAAGGTCAACCCCGTCATCCCCGAGGTCGTCAGCCAGATTTGCTTTCAAATCATTGGCAACGACATGACCATCTCGATGGCGTCAGAAGCCAGCGAGTTCGAACTCAACATGGCCGAACCCATCATCGCGTTCAACTTGTTCTTCGGGCTCACCTTGTTGCGCAACGCGGCGGTCGTGCTCGTGGCGCGCTGCATCTCTGGAATCCACGCCAACGTGGAACGCTGCCGCGCGTACGTAGAAAACTCGATCGGCCTGGTGACGGCCCTCAACCCGGTGCTCGGCTACGAACGCTCAGCCGCGATCGCCAAAGAAGCGCTGAAAACCGGCGGCAGCGTCTACGACTTGGTCATCCAAAAAGGTTGGCTCACCAAAGAGGTGCTCGATCAGTTGCTGGCGCCAGAGAACATGACGCACCCGCGACTGACGCCTTAGGTGGGCGGTTCAAAGCGAATCGTACTCCTGCTACTCTCGTGCGCGTGGCGACGCTTCCGCACAACCTACGGGCGCGCTTGCTCGGGCTGCCTCCGCTCGCACCCGACGGGAGGTCGGCGGCGGCGGGGTGGCTCGCCGTGGGGGCGTTGTACGCCTTGTCTGCCGGATACGTGGTTGCGTGCTTCGTGGCTCCGGAGTCCAGCATCGATCCAGCGCATGCCGAACTCGTGCCCTTGGGAGCCGTCGCGGTCGGGTTGGTCGCAGTGGCCCTCGGTCGCGTGTTCCTCTCGCGGGTCGGCTTTCGCAGCGAGGCACCGGTGTCCCCGCTCCTTGCCACCGCAGTGTTCGCCCCGTTCGGCGTGGGACAAGGGGCGGCGATCGTGGGGGCGCTCCTCGTGCTCCAGAATGCACGGCAGCGCGGTCTATTGCCGCTGCTCGGGGCATTGCTCTTCTGGAATCTCGGGGTCTGGCCGTGGCTCTTGTACGCCAACACGGTTGCCTATTACCGCTTCGTCGCACACGAGGGCGTCACCGTCCTCGTCGACCCCGCACTGAGCACGTTCGCGGTGCTCGGAGCCGTCATCCTCGGTGTCATCACCGCGCTGTCGCTGCTGCGGGGTTGGTGGCGCAGTCGATCGCGCGCGAACCATGCACGAACCTTGGTGAAGGGGCAGCGCACCTTGGCGCCCGGCGATGCGATCGTGACCGGCACCGTCGCGCTTGCCCCGGGTGAATCCCACGCGGTCCGTCTGGACATCGAGCAGGCTGGCGAGGAGTACGACGATTCGGGTGAGTGGGTGCGGTGGACGGAGGTCGAGCGTCGTTTGAGCGTGCGTCCATTCTATCTGCACATCGTCGACTCCGGCGCATGGGTGCGGGTGGAGCCTTCGAGCCATGTGCGTTTGATGGATGACCTCCATGGCGCCGTCCTCGTCGATCGGCGCCACCGGATGCGGAGCGCGGAGTTGACGGTCGGCGAACGGGTCACTGCGGTGGGGCGGCTGCACTGGGGTCGCGATCCGCATGGAAATCCGACGTGGGTCTTGCACGAGCCACCGGGTGCTCCGCTCCTGCTCGCGTCCGTGCCCCTCGACGCTCCGTTCGCACGCCAAGCGGCGGCGCTCGGCTGGACGCTGGGCGTCTGTCTGTTCCTGCACACCCTCCTGCTCGGATGGTTGGGCGCCTTCTATTTCGGAGGCCCCGCGGTGGGGTTTTGGGCGCTGCTTGCGAGGGCTCTTCCGTGGGTCTTGATGGCCGTGCCTGCACTTCTGGCAATCGCGGCCCCGTTTGGCCACGCCATCGGAACTGCGCCGAGTTGGTACGAAGAACCCACCGTCGATGACCGTGAGCAAGGGCGATTGCCACCAGGACCCGAGCCGGCAGCGACCAAGAAGAAAGGCCGGTTGCCCACGCCCTCTACGGGCCGCCTCGGCTCCGCGTTGCTCCTGCTCGGTGTCGTGCCTGCGGCTTGCAGCGCGCCGCTCATCCTTGGCGTCCATTTTCTCGTCAACCAGCTCGGGACGGCGACGATCGTCGGTCTCGATCCGAGCGGCGCGTTCGCCCACCCCCACGAGCTTCGCGTGCGGAGTGACTTTCCCATCCACGCGCGACTGCCCCCTTCAATCGGGCAACGCGCTGCTCTCGTGGAGCAACGATGCCGCGCCGCCGGGGAACGCAAGCCGCTCAAGGTCGTGCTCGTCTTTGACGCCGGTGGAGACCTCTTCGACGTCATCGTCTATCTGGCGAGTGAACCGATGAGCAGGGACGAGCAATGCGTGCGCGAAGCGGTGGCGGACCTGCACATCGCGTGGTCGCCCGTCCGACGCTACCGGCTCTACCTCGTGGACATCACGTTGTGACGAGGTGCTCCGGCTCCGCGGGTCATCGGCCACTCGCCCACTCGATCGCGCCTCCGAGGTGAACGAGAACATCGGGCTCCTCGTAGCTCTCCGCGGTGTGGCCGAGGGCGGTATAGAAAGCGCGCCCTCCCTCGTACTCGTGATACCACGCGATCGGGTGGTCGCCGTCCATATGGCTGTCTCCGGGCGCGTAGCTCTCCTCGTCCAATGCCAGGAGCACGTGCACGTCGAGCCGCGGGTTCTCCATGAACGCGTACCACTCGTCGGTCCGGGTCCACATCTCGCCGAGGTGAGATGTCGCGGGATGATCGCGGTCCTCGACGCGAATCGTCGCCGGTTGGATCTGGGGATGCGCGCGAAAGTATGCGCCAACCAAGCCTCCGTACCACGGCCATTCGTATTCGGTATCGGAAGCGGCATGGACCCCCACGAAGCCGTTCCCCGCGCGAATGAAACGTTCGAATGCCCCTTGCTGCTCGATGTCGAGGACGTCGCCGGTGGTGCTCAGGAATACGATCACATCGAACGAAGCGAGGTCCTCATCGCGGAAGACCTCGGGGTCTTCACTCGGCTGGAGCGACCATCCTTGCGTCGCTGCGAGATCGGCGAGCGCCGCATGTCCAGCGGCGATCGAGTCGTGGCGAAAGGCTACGGTCCGCGAAAACACGAGGACTGCGGGCTCCTGCTCACTGCCCTGCGTCTCGTCGGCCTCGACCGCGTTCGCGGTTGCGCCGGTGCCCGACTCGACGTCAGAGGACAGATCCGTGACCGCTCCAGTCGATCCTCCTTCGCTCGCAGTCGCCTCGCTCTCCCCGTCGGTGGACACGCCCGGGTCAGCGCTCGGCGAGTTTCCCCCATCAGACGCGCCGTCCGATCCCACCGTCGAGGGAGCTCCCACGCTCGTCCCCGTAGGCTCGACGGCTGTCCCGGTCTCCTCCGTCGATCCTTGGCCCGCGCTCTTCTCCGGTTCCGCGCAAGCGAAGAGTCCTGCCTCCAGCACGGCCCAAGCCGCGAGATGGCGCCGAGATCGCACCCCGCCGAGGTCGACACGCATGCCATCCATCATGACGGATCACGATTCCTGGGCAAGTGTGACGCGCAAGCCAGCGTGGACGCTGGCGACGTGGGTGAGATCTTTGAGGCGCGGGAGGTGGGGACGCCGACGGAAGCTGCACGCGGGGCGACGAGAGGCGCTACTCCTCGGGAAGGGAGACTTCGCGCTTCGCCGTGACCGTGCCGCGGTGGGGATCCAAGATGAGCAGCCACTGCGTATGCTCGGAAAAAACGTCGTCGGATGAGGCGTGGACCTCGGCGAGCTGGACCAAGGCCGTGAGCTCACCTCCGAGCCAGCCCGCCCACGCCAGCGTGACGACCTGATGATCCTTCACGGCGATGTCGAGGAGCTCTGCCGCGGAGGTCGACCAGGCGAGCTTTCCGTCCTTGCCCACGCGATGCAACGCCTGCGAGGTACCTCCGACGACGAGCTCGAAGCTGCGCACCAGAAAACCGGGAGGGTCCTCGAAGGTGACCGGACCGGTCGCGTCACCCACGGCGATGGGGGAGCCGAGCTCGAGGGTCTGCAGGACCTTGCGCGTCTCGGAATAGCCCATCGCGTTTTCATGGGGTTCCGCAGACTGACCCATTTCCCCGAGCGGGCGGAACGAGAGGTCATCGGCGGACGCGATGGGGCGCCCGGGTTCGAGGACGAAGCGCTTGCCATTGACGGCGGCGAGGACGAGCCCGTGGCCCGCAACCCCGTTGATCTGGTACCCGTGCGACAACGCGGGGTGGCCGGTGATCGCCGAGGTGAACTCGCTCTCGAGCCCAAGATCCGGGAGCTTGCGCGTGTGGACCTTGCGCGTGGTGTGATCGAGCCAAACGCGGCGACCGTCCACGCCCAGGACTCGCAGCACCCCCTCCTCGCTCGTACGATTGCGAAGTACGCAATCGGGACCGAGCGTTGCGATCGCCGACCATCGCTGCACGTCCGTATCGGAGCCGGAGACTCCTGCCACCAGCAGCGTGCGGTCGTCCAGGCGTGTCGCGGTAGAGATTGGAATCAACGCATCGGTGCCAACGGACGTGATGATCGCGAAGGTGACGAGGGCGATCGCAGCGATTCCACCGAGGACCCCGGGAAGGTACCTCCGCCATTTCGGTGCGTCCTTGGTCTTGCGTCGTTTGCGTCTCCCCATGCGGTGCGTCGATCGAACCACACGTAGGCTGGGTTGGGCGGACGAAGTTGAGGATCCCGCTCGCGACGGCGCGGTGGCGAGGACGGGCGAGTTTGCGCGTGCCTGACGGAGACCGAGCTCATGGCCACCTGCGGGGAGCACGGTCGGCCGTGATCGAAACGATGCCGGTGGGCACCACCGCAGCATGAGCTTGACCCTAGCCACCTTCATGATGCTTGCCAGTGTCCCTCCCGCGGCGTCGGATGTCCCGCGCACGAAAGAAGACCGTTCGCGGCAAGAGCGGAAACTGCGGGCCCAGACGGCAGGCCTTGGCTTCGCCGCGGCGTTCTTCGGTGTCACGTACGGGTCCCTCAAACTCACCGGCACATTGGTCGACGTCCAGAGGGCGCGTGAGCTCGAAAGGTCCGGCGACGACGTCGCTTGCCTCATGACCTGCTACGAGGGCGTCTACTTCAATCTCGCTGCGACACCGTTCCTCGCGACGTCGGCGGCCTTCCTGGGTGGGGCCATGCATGTCCACGGCCGCCGATTGGCGCGCGAGGGGCGTGGACTCGGTCGTTCCCGGCGTCACGGAGTGATCCTGACGAGTGTCGGGGCGGGGACCCTCGGGGTGGCGGCAGTGGCCTTCGGACTCGGTGTCGGCCTCCAGTGGATGCCTTCGACCCCCAGTGGCCTCGTCGCTGTGCGCGAGGCCGGATGGTGGACGGGATCTGCCCTTGGCTTCACCGGGGCCGCCTTCGCGGGACTCGGCCACGGTGTCCTTCGGGAGCATCGCGCGGACTCCCGCAAGATCGATGTCATGGCCGTGCCCATGGTCGGACCCGGGCTCAGCGGGTTCTCGCTCGCGGGACGATTCTAGACCGGCGCGAGCAGGGCCCCCAAAGCGTCGTAGTAGCGATCCGCGATCTTTTGGGCGCCGCTCTCGTTGTACGGATGCACGCCATCCGTCGTATCGGCCTCGGCGTTGAATCCCGTCCACTGGTCCACGACGAGCACCGGCGACGCTGCCGAACTCTCGGACGCGGCCCAGCCCACGAGGGCTTCGTTGAGGTCGATGATCCTATCGGGACAAGCGGCGCAGTTAGTGGGGCCCGCATCCATGGGGATGATCTGGGAGACCAGCACGACGACGCTCGGTTGGACCTCACGCAGCAGCTGCAGTACGCGGCTGTGGGCGGCGAGGATCTCCTGCGTGGGGATGCCGTTCCAGACGTCGTTGGTGCCGAAGTGATAGAGGACGAGGTCGGGCGGGTTCGCTTGGAACCATCCACGCAGCTCGGAATCGGCGGTTTGGGTGATGAGGTATCCGCCGTGCCCCTCGTTGTCGCCATCGAACGGCGGTGACCCGCAGTCGTTGCTGGTGTCGACCGATCCGACGAAGTCGATCTCGGAGAGTCCAGCTTCCTGCAGCCGTCTCCAAAGGACCGCGCGCCAGCAGCCGGCGGCGGTGATCGAGTCGCCGATGGGCATCAATGTGAGAGGGCCCGAAAGGCCGCCCGTGGACTCGGACGAGCTCGTGTCGCCATCGGACTCACCGCTCGAAGTCTCGGTGGTGCTCTCCGAGCTGCTCGTGGCGGTGCTTCCTTCGCTGGACGCCTCCGAAGAACCCATGGACGTGAGTTCGGACGACGCGTCGGGGTGCTCGTTCGCGGTGCTCTCCCCGGAGCTCGGTCCGCTGGATCCGTCACTGCCGACCTCCGTGCCGTCGGCTCCCGATCCCGTTGGATCCTCTCCGTCACTGCTGCCCTCGTCGCTGCTACCGCCGCTCGACCCCGACGTCTCGTCGCCCATGGGTGTCGGGGTTGGGCACGCGAGGCACAGGGTTGCGGCGGCGCAGATTCCGAGCGATCTCGGGAGATTTCGCATTCGTGGAGGCCGCTTTCAGTGCCCGGCTTCGTTGGTTTGGAACTCGTAGGGCCGGTTGAGCTGGCGCGCATCTTGGACGGCGTCACGGAGCGACTCGAACACCTTGCGCGCCTCGGGCAGGCCATGGATCGAGAGGGCGGGGCTGCTGCGATCGGTGCCCATCAGGACGAGCGTCGCGTTGCCGAGGATTCGATCGAGCAACGTCTGGGAGTAGCTGACGTCGAGTACGCGCCATAGCTCGAGGCTGTCGACGCGTTTGCTCAAGATGCCGCGCTCGAACTCGATCCGGCGACGCGTGATTCTGTATCGGGTGGTCCGATGTCGGAGGTAGACCACGAACAGCACGGGGAGCCCCGCGAGCGAAAGCACCCAGAAGGGCCAGCCGACGAGCGCCGGCACAAGGGACAGCCCATATGCGGCCGCTCCACCCGCTGCGCTCACGAATAGCCCCTTCACGTAGCCTCCGAGCACGGCAGAGTGTTTGCAGCGCCCCTCGAAGATCACGTCCTGTAGGTTCGCCGCGTGCGCGCTCGATCCGTGGGGAGGTGCAGCGCGAGCGGGAGGCGCAGCGGAGGGGGGACCGTGGTCGGGCTGCATTCGCCGAGTGTAGCAGATGCGCACGGGGCTCGGCGTGATGGCTGGAACGGGCGGTCGGGCGTACAATGACCGCCGGCCGTGTACCTGACGCATTGCCAAACCGTCGGTCTGTCTCCGTTCGGGGACATGGAGTTTCCGTTCCAAAACGCGCAAGGTGAGCCGCGGCTACTTACGCTCGTGAGCGGTCGCGGCGGCGTCGGGAAGACCTCGTTGTTGCAGGTCATCGCGGCGACGCGCCCCGGGCATGCCGCGGTGTTGCTCGGAAGGGGAGAGTCGCCCAAGGCGACTCCGCATGCGGTGTGTCAGTGGGCGCTCGGGGCCGACGACAGCGAACGTCCTCACCCGCTGTTCGTGGTCACGCCGAACGTGAAGCATCCCGGGGACGAGGAGCTCGCGCTGCTCCGCCGCCGCGAACAGTCCCACTACGAGCGCGCTGCCAAGGAGAGGGGCGGCTTCGTCTTCGTGGTGGTCCCGGCGGCGCGGTGGTTCTCGCGGCAGGCGCTCACGATGCACGCTCCGTCGCGCACGGTCGCCCAGTACGATGTCCGTGCCGCGCTCCACTTCGACGACGCTTCGCATTGCGATCTGACGCGCGACACCAAACAGGCGCTCGCATTCGCGGCGATCGCTTCCGCGCTCGAGCGTACCGCGGCGCCGCACGGACGCCGCCCTGGGGCGCCGGACATCGCGATCCTCGGCGAGGCGATGCACGCGGTCGTCGACGCGATGGTCAGCGTCATCGGCTATCGATACGAGGGGCTCGATCCCATGTCGTGGGAGCCCGTGTTCTCCACCACGGGTCGCCGGCGCGTCGGATTTCACGACCTGCCCAACGCCGTGCGCCACGCCGTATGCATGGCCGCGCTCCCAGTTCGCACGCTATGGGCGGCGTATCCCCGGCAGGACCCGCGAATGGCGGAAGGCGTCGTCGCGATCGATGAGTTCGATCTGCACCAGGAGCCGAGCGTCGCCGTGGATCTGCTCGCGACGCTCTGCGAGCGTTTGCCTCGCGTGCAGTGGATCATGACGACGTCATCCCTGCCCATATCTGCGACCGTGGACGCCGACGCATTGCTCGCATTGCGTCGCGAGCCCGAGGGGTCGTCGATCGCGGTGTTCTTCGGACGCGACGCGCGGACGCACTGAACCTGGCTCCTCCGGGCAGGCCACTCCCTCGAGCGGGCGAATCTCTGCGAAGCCCCGTGGCAGGGTGATGTCGGGGTCCGCCCTTCGACACAGCATCGGGCCACCGGGTTCCCAGCGGGGCACACATCGCTGATTTCGCCGCGAGCCGCATACCCATTCCCCGAGCGCATGGCTGCTCGCACGTCTACGACGATCTCGCTATTTCCGGTCAGCTTGGGCCCGCGGGCGCTCGGTTTCATGGATTCAATGCTTGCTAAAACGCGTAGGATCACGTTCGTCGAAGATGCGTGTCGACGACCGAGGTGATTCATTTCAGAATGAATCGAGAGGCTGCCTGTGGTGGGCGGCTGATCGATGCAGTCTGGAGGCTCGCGATGCTGCGAATGGTTAGTAATATCGACGGTCGTGATTTGGGTGCGGTCCTTTTGATGGGGGTAGTCTCGGTCCTGGGGTTGAGTGGATGTGACGATGAATCTGCGTCGGAACCTGCGACCGTGTCGTCGAATGAATCGTCGTCGATGACGGTCGAAGAAAAGTTCGAGCGAGTACTGGCGATGAACGGCTGGAGCCTGTCGCAGGCCATCCCCGATCCCCGTGGTATGGTCGTGGGTGGTGACATCCTGATCCGCACCACCGAGCTCGACGGCCACCTGAAGGCTGCATCACAGCGAGAAAAGGCCTATCTCTGCAACGGAAGCGTCGGCGCAGACGAGGAGACCTGCGACCTCACGGCAACGGACGTCATCGACTCCGTGAACTCCATCTCCATGACATTCGACGCGAACCTCTCCGCAGCGTGGACCCTCGCCTTTCGCAGGGCCGCGTCGATCTGGAGTACCTCCCACTTCGATGGCCAACCCATTGCGATTTCCATCGATACGGAGGGCAAGCGAAGCAGTCGCTGGAACATCCACGTCGCCGAGGTCGAGATGGAGAACGCTGGCCTCGCCAGTTGGCCTTCAATCTCGCCGATCGGCGGGGGCCACGTCGCGATGAATCCTGGTACTCTGATCGAAGTGAACGATGATGAAGATGGCTGGGAGCAAGCCTTCTTGGACAAGGTCGCGCTCCACGAGATTGGTCACTCGATTGCGTTTCACCATCCGAAGGACGGGCCTCATCTCGCGGGTACGTCGACCTGGGCCGCGGCCGAGTCGTCGGCGTGCACCAACATTGGCGATGCGGGTACGTATCCTACCATCATGTGTACGGGTTCGGGATACCCAAGCCCGTTCCTCTCGGAAGACGATCTCGAGGCGTCCCACATCCTGTATCCGAGCAACCGGGTCTTCGATATGACCGCATGGAGCTCCTCGTTCTGCACGACGGACAACCCGTGCGACGTCGGCGAAGGGGATTGCGACAGCGATGATGAGTGCAAAGGGTTCTTGATTTGCGACGAGACGAGTCGTGCCGTCAATCTCTATGGCGCCCCTTCAGGGTGGGACGTCTGCACTCCCCCGCTCACCGCGCGCAACGACGGTTCCGTTGCGTGTTCCGAGGCGTCGACGTCGACGCGATGCCAGAGTGTCGATTGCCCGTGTGGCGCGGGGATGGGCGACTGCGACTCCGACATGGAGTGTGGGGGCGGGATGCTTTGTGGAACGGACAACGGACCCGCCGTCGGCTCCTCCGGTAGTACGGACGTCTGTGTGCACGCTCGTCCCCCGGGGTGCGCCAGGATGGATCGGAGCGACATCGACTCGGAGCTTTGTACCACCGACTGCCCATGCAGCTTTGGCGAAGGAGATTGTGACGTCGACAATGACTGCATCGGGTCGCTCGTTTGTGCCCAGAACGTCGGTGCTTCGTTCGGCCTCGCGAGCTCGCTCGATCTTTGCGTCGCGGCAAATCAAGTCGCGAACCTGTAAGCAGGTGCGGACCGTTCACCGAATCCGCTTCGGTGAACGGCCCCTCTTCGGTCGGGGCGCTAGTACTAGCCGACCGCGGCGACGACGGGCCGAACCGAGCTGGCCGGCGACGGGGCGAGCATTTGATCTTCGAACGCGGCGAGACCCGCCTTGGCGCCCTCGCCCAGGGCGACGACGATCTGTTTGTAGGGCGTCGTGGTGACATCACCCGCGGCGTAGATCCCCAACTGGCTCGTGCGGCCCTTCTCGTCCACGAGGATCTCTCCATAGGGGTTGGTCTCGACGACGCCCTTGATGAAGGCGCTGTTGGGCACGAGGCCAATCTGGACGAAAACACCCTGGAGCTCGCGCTGAGTGAGGGTTCCGCTGCCACGATCCTCGTACTCGAGCGCCGTGACCTTCGCGCCGTCGCCGACGATGCGTGTGGTCTTGGCGTGGGTCACGACGCTGACGTTGGGTAGCGACCGCAGCTTGTCCTGGAGCACGGCATCGGCCTTGAGTGCGGGCGCGAACTCGAACAGCGTGACCGACTTGACGATGCCGGCCAGGTCGATCGCCGCCTCGACGCCCGAGTTACCGCCACCGACGACCGCGATGTCTTTCCCCTTGTAGTAGGGACCATCGCAGTGCGGGCAGAAGGCGACGCCGCGGCCAAGGTACTCCTTCTCGCCCTCGACGCCGAGCTCACGCCACTTGGCTCCCGTCGCGACGATCAGCGACCGCGTGCTGAGGGTTTCGCCGCTGTCGAGCGCGAGAGTGATGGGTTGACCGGGTTCGACCTTCGCGACGCGACGGTGCCCGAGCACTTGGATGTCGTAGCGCGCGAGGTGACTCTCGAGATCTGCGGTGAGCCGCGGACCTTCGGTGTACGGGACCGAGATCATGTTCTCGATACCTTTGGTGTCCTGCAGCTGGCCCCCGAGGCGATCGGTGATGAGCACCGTCCGCAGTCCTTTGCGCGCGGAATAGATGGCCGAAGAAGCGCCCGCGGGTCCACCACCGACGATCGCGACGTCGTACGATCCGAGGTCGATTGGACCCGCGGCCTCGGTCTCGTGGCTGCCGAAGCGCGCCTCGAGCTTGCTCAGCAGATCGACGAACGTTTGCTTGCCGGAGCTCACCAGCTCCGTGCCGTCCACGACGCTCGGGACGCCCTGGATCCGCAAGGCCTCGATGTCCTGTGGCGCGAACTCGCCGTCGACCATCTCGTGGCGGACCTCCGGGTGCAGCGTCGCGATGAGGTTGAGCGCCTGCACCACGTCGGGGCAGTTTTCGCAGGAGAGCGACACGAACGTGCGCAGCGAGATGGGCCCGCGCAGCCGCCGAACTCTGCGGATGAGGGCCTCGTCGGGGAGCTTGCCTTTGCCGTCGGCGTGCAGGATCGCGAGGATCAGCGAGGTGAACTCATGGCCGCCCGGGATACCGGTGAACGAGACCCCCGTCGGTCCCGTCTCCGTCTCCACGTGGAAGGCTGGGACATCCGAAGGCTCGCCGCCCTGCCGAGCCACCACGCGTTCGGAGGTTCCGTCGAGCGCTTGGAGCATGGATACGAGCTCCGCCTGCTTGGGGTGCGCGGAGGGGCGATAGACGAGATGAACACGGGATTCGAGGCGGGTGAAGACCTCTTCGAGTTGGGCGATGAGCGTGGCGTCGATCATGGCTGCTTTCTCCTGCGCGGCTGGTTCGTGGGTTTACGGAGCGACGAAGGGGAGCGGCGCGTCGTGGCGCACCGCTCCTCGCTTCGACTGCGTCAGATCTTGCCGACGAGGTCGAGACCTGGCTTGAGCGTCTGTGCGCCGGGCTTCCACTTCGCGGGGCACACCTGATCGGGGTTCTTCGCGATGAACTGGGCGGCCTGGACCTTGCGTACGAGCTCGTCCGCGTCGCGGCCGATGCCGTTGTCGTTCACTTCGGCGAGCTTGATCAGGAGGTCGGGGTTCACCAAGAACGTGCCGCGATAGGACATGCCCGCTTCTTCGATGTAGACCCCGAATGCTCGCGCGAGCGCGCCTGTGGGGTCCGCCAGCATCGGGTACTTGATCTTGCCGACGGTCTCGGACGTGTCGTGCCAAGCCTTGTGGGTGAAGTGGGTGTCGCAGGACACGGAGTAGACTTCGACGCCCATCCCTTGCAGCTGCGCGTACTTCTCTCCGAGGTCCCCGAGTTCCGTCGGACAGACGAACGTGAAGTCGGCCGGGTAGAAGAAGAAGATCGACCACTTGCCCTGAAGGTCTTTGCGCGTGACTTCGACGAACGCGTTGTTGTGGTAGGCCTGTGCTTTGAAGTCCGGAATCGGTTTGTTGATGAGGGTTTCCATGTTGAGTCTCCGTTGCGCGCGCCAAGTTCGGCGCGTCCTGGTTGCCGGATACACGACTACTCTGGCGCGCGGCGGAGCTTAGTGGAAATAGATGACCATGCATCAGCGATAGCCATGGGCTATCACGCGCCAATCACGCACCCGTCACGCGGATGGGCAGAACCTCCTCCTCCGCGAGCTCCTGGTCGAAGCATCGCGGCATTTCCCTCGTGATCAGCTCGGCGAGGGCGTCGCGGATCCCGCTCTTCCAGCTCAGGCGGTGGGAGACGAGGCTGATCTCACGGGTGGGGATGCGGTCCTTGAACGGGCGGACGCTGCGGCGCCGAACGCTCGGGGGAAGCGTCAGCGCGTAGGTTTCGGGGATGAGCGTGTAGCCTCCGCTCGCGTCGATGAGGTGGCGGAGCGTTTCGAAGCTGCCACCCGCGAACCGCACCGAGGGCAGCAGGCTGCGCTCGTGGATGCCGCAGAGATTGATCACCTGCGCACGGAAGCAGTGCCCATCCTCGAGCAGCCACAACTTGCTCGAGTCGACGTCGGAGACCTCGACGGCGTCGTGCTCGAGCAGCGGGTCCGTGGCGTTGGCGTAGAGGTAGAAGGGATCATAGAAGAGCACCTTCTCTGTCACCGACGGCTCGCCCAGCGGGGTCGCGAGGATGGCCGCGTCCATCCGATTCCCCGCGATCTCCACCAAGATCTCGTCGGTGGGACGTTCGAGGATCGAGAGCTCGACCGCGGGGTAGCGCTCGGTGAACGGCTGCAAGAACCAAGGCAGCACATAGGGCGCCAGAGTGGGGATGATGCCCATCGCAAACGGCCCCGCGGGTTCGGCCAGGTCCGCCGTCGCAGCCGCCAGGAGTCGCTGGTGAGCGACCACGACCGCGCGCATTGGTTCGAGCAGAACACGGCCATGCGCGGTGAGCTCGATCGGCTTGGCTTGGCGGTCGAAGATCGTGACGCCGAGCTCCTGCTCGACCTTTTGGATCTGGCTGCTGAGTGTCGGTTGGGAGACACCCAGGTCCTGCGCGGCGCGACCAAAGTGCCCGGTTTTGTGGAGGGCGAGGACGTATTCGAGCTGAGTGATGGTCGGCATCGCGCGGCTAGGACGACTTTACCTCCGCTTGCCCCACGTGGACGGGTCGCCGGTTTCGGTGTTATTCGCGGAGGCATGGTTGGGCGTTGGCCGTGGTGGGTGGTTTCGTCGCTCGGGGCGTTTTGCATGGGATGCGGGTCCGACCCTCGCGAGGGCGAAGATTCTGGGACGGACGCCTCCACAGCGGAGGGGACGGATGGCGCCAGCAGTACTGGTTCGGGCACGAGTACGGGGCAGAGCCAAACCACCGCCCCGAGTGAGAGCGTGAGTTCGTCTTCCGAGGCGCAGACCTCGGCCGACACCAGTGGAGGCGGGAGTGGCGAGACGGACATCGGCGCATCCGACTCGTCCGGCTCCGTCGATCCCGATCCGATCTCTGGCACGTGGGCCATGATGGGGTTTGGCGATCCCGTGGTCGTGTCCCTCGCCGGCGTGGGCGGGAGTCGTCTCGAAGGGAGAGGTTGTGCGGCACCGTTGAGCTCCGGTATCGATAGCCTGTGCGGAGCCCTCACGGGCGTGGAACGCGGTGGCGCGTACGAGTTCGAGTTTCCTGCCGACACCTTCGTCTATTCGGCGCTCGATGTTCGCCTGTCCGAGGACGGTCAACGCATGACCAGTGGGTTTCGCAGCAGCAGTGGCGACAGCGCGGTCGACTTCGAACCGGTCATGGCGTGGTTGCGCGTCGACTCGCTGGAAACGTGGCTTCCTCTGGATCCAGACGCGCACTTCGCCGATTTTCCAGACTTCCTCCGCCTGGCACTGCGCGAGGCGCCGGAGGATTCGGTGTTCGCGTCGGATCGGGACTACGTGATCCGTTTCGACGGCAGCGGGGTGATCGGCGGTGACTTGGGGTCTTTCCATCACTCGGAAATGACGTTCCCCGGCGGAGCAGGGGAGCCGCTCATGGTCGGGCCCGTCCAGGCCACCCGCGCTGAATCTCCCGTGCAGCTGGTTCTTCAGTTCTTCGCCCGTTGGCCCACCACTGCGCAAAGAGTCGAGGCCACATTGCCGTCGGGGGACGTGTACGCCTTCGAGCCGATCTCCTGCGGTGGCTTTTCAGGTAACTCGTGCACCGACGTCGAGTACTGCGGATACGTCGAAGGCGAGGCATGTGGAACATTCGATGCGTCCTCGATTTGCCTCCCCCGGCCACGGAGCTGTCCGAGCACGGAGGCGGAACCTGTGTGCGGCTGCGACGGGCAGACCTATCCGAGCGCGTGCGAGGCCAACCGCGCGGGCATGGGCATTAGCACCAACGGTCCCTGTTCGTAGATGGTATCTCGGCCTGGCGATCGCAAGCGCCGCGACCTCGGCGGGTGGCGTTGCGTCGTCCAGGCCTTCCTGCGAGGTTTCTGCAGGTCTCGGCCATCCCCGCCCCACTCTTGATAACGTCCGCTCGCCATGGCCCACACGCCCACGTTCGCTCGCCTCGCTCGCATTGCTCGCCACGCGCTCCGGCCCCATGCGCCTCATTTGTTCGAGTCCGCCCCGGAGTCAGGCTTGACGCGCCGGGCGTTCGTCGGGGCGGTTGGCGCTTCGACTCTGGTCTCGGCGTGCGGCGGTGATGGAGATGAGCCCAGCGAGGCGGATGTCCAGGTCGCCGTCATCGGGGCGGGGCTTGCCGGGACACATTGCGCGTATCGATTGGCTCAAGCAGGCGTGGACGTCGCGCTGTACGAGGCCTCGACGCGCGCTGGAGGACGGACGTTCACGTCGCGTACCAACCACCCCGACGGACAGCTGTGTGAGCTCGGAGGTGAGCTCGTCGATAGCAACCACGCCGCGATGTTCTGTTTGATCGGGGAGCTGGGGCTCTCGCTCGATGATCGATTCGCCGGTGCGGCATCGACCGCGGACGTCTGGTGGGTCGGTGGCGTGATCGTCCCCGAGGCAACGATCGTCGAGCAGTTCACCGCCGTGGCACCGGCGATGGCCGCCGCCCTCACGGCCGCCGACGCGGACGACGTGGCCTATGCCGAGCTCGACCTGACGAGCTTGGCCGCCTGGCTCGACCTGCACGTGCCGTCCGCGATGTACCCCGAGCTCCATGCCGTGCTCACTTCCGCTTATCGCGGTGAATATGGTCTCGAAACCGCCGAGCAATCGGTCTTGAATCTGATCTACCTCATCGGCTCCGACGAGCCTGATCCTTTCCGCATCTTTGGCGACTCCGACGAGCGGTATCACTGTCATCAAGGATCGGACGCCATCGTCAGCGGAATGATCGACCGTCTCCCAGCAGGCATCCTCGCCCTCGACCACCGGCTCACGGCGATCGCCCGCCATGGCGAGCTCGTGGAACTGCGGTTGCAGACGCAGGGCGGTGAGGTGACTGTCCTTGCGGAGCATGTGGTCTTGGCGCTTCCCTTTACGTTGCTTCGCCAAGTCGATCTCACCCACTCCGGTCTCTCGCCCTACAAGCTCGATCTCATCGCCAACCTTGGCTATGGAACGAATACGAAGGTCATGGCGTGGTTCACCACGCCGGTATGGCGTACACAAAACGGCGCGCTCGGAGGCATGACGGGCGATGATGCCACCCAGCAAGGTTGGGACAGCTCCATTGGCCAGAGTGGAACGCACGGCATCTACACCAACTTCCTGGGTGGGCAGACGGGGGTGAACGTGACAGCGGTTGCGGCCGACGCGTGGTATGGCGAGACCGTGTTGGGAACGCTCGAGGCGATTTGGCCTGGGACCGCGGCCGCGTTCGTCCCGGGAACTATCACGCCGATGCACTGGCCCAGCGCTCCCTTCGCTCTGGGCAGCTATACGTGCTATCGGCCAGGTCAGTGGGCAACGGCCGGCACGGAGGGTGAGCGAGAGGGCAACGTTCACTTCTGCGGTGAACACTGCTCGGTCGACTTCCAGGGATGGATGGAGGGGGCCGCCGAAAGCGGAGCACTCGTCGCGGCGGCGATCCTCGAGGAGCTCGGATTCGCGGCCCCTCCCGAACTCGCCTGCATCCTCGGTGTCAAGCGCGTCGTCGAGCAACCTTCGTTCGGGCGGCTCTCGTCCCGGCCTTCGCCGACGACCCGCCGCCAGCGGATGCAGGAGTTGGCCAAGGCTTGGCGCTGCCGCGGCGACTGACATTCATCGAGTGGCGCGGTCCGCTGCGCAGGCCGCAAACCCGAGTCGGAGGTGGGCTTCGTCGAGGCCGAGCCCGAGGACGACGAGGCGGCTCGTCCGTCGCTCCGTTCCCCACGGGACACCGAGGGTGACCTCTACCGCGTCGCCGACTCCCTGCACGATGACGCGTTCGGGCACGCCTCGCACCGCCAGGATTCCTTTGACTCTCGCGATGCGAGCTTCGATTCCGCCCAAGTTTCCTTCGACCCAAGCGCCGAAGGCCTCCTCGTCGAGCTCGCCGTCATGGACGAGCGAAACGGACTCGATGCCGTGATGGGCATGGGCGTGGTGCGTGGGCGGCTTCTCGTGGAGTACGTTCATTCGCGCCTCCAGCAACGCGAGCAAGGGCACGACATCGCAGGGGCTGACGAGCGACCTCCTGCTGCGTACGACGACTGCCGCGGGCGCATACGCGGTGAGTGCCTCCTCGAGCGCGACCACGTCCTCCTCGTTGCAGAGGTCGACGTGGGACAACACGACGGCGTCCGCGAACCCGAGCTGCTCGACCGCGAGCTCATGCGCCAGGACGGATCGAGCCCGCGCCGCGTCCAGCACCGAGACGACGCCATCCAAACGAAGCCCTTCGCGTGCGGCGCCCTTCGTCAGCACGCGAAGGACCCCCGAGGGTGATGCCGCCCCGGACGTTTCGACGAGGATCCTCGTTGGTCTCGGCGTCGCTGCGACGCACTCGGTGAGCGCCGTGTCGAGAGCGGCTTGGGTCGTGCAACAAAGGCAGCCGCCAGTGATCTCGACGATGCGCGCGACCTTCTGCGCCAGCAATGCGCCGTCGATCCCGACCTCTCCTGCCTCGTTGACGATCACGAGCGTCTCGTCGCGAGGAAGATCCTCGAGCCAACGCTCGAGGATCGTCGACTTTCCGGCGCCGAGGAAGCCGGTGACCACGGTCACGGGGATCGGCATCTCCACCAGGGGATCGTACGCGATGGATAGCCCCGGTGTCTTCGGGTCCGCACGTGATCGAAGCGCGAGCGCCGGGCACTACCGGAGAAACCATGCCCAATACGACCCTCCTGAAGTTCAGAATCCGCCTCCTCGTCGCCGCGGGAGCTTCCTTTGCACCTGGAATGTTCATCCCGGAAGTTCTCGGGTCCCAGGGGACGACGACCTCCGGGGGATCGGAAGGGACGGGGACCGAGACGGATACCGATGAACTCGAGTACGACGACGACCTCGAGTGTGGTGGTGGTGGGTGCTACGGCCGCCCCTACGTCTCCGAGCACGTCGCGAGGACGGCACGCGCCGTCGAGAGCTCGGAATGGGCAGGGAGCCCACGTGCACCGGAGCTCACGAAACTCTCGGCATCCGAGCGTCGGGCGCTCGCCGACCTTTGGACCCGTGCCGGCTTGTCCGAGCACTCCTCGATCGCGGGGTTCCACCGCTTTGCGCTCGATCTCCTCGCCCATGGTGCGCCAGCGAAGCTGGTCGCACGAGCCCAGCGCGCGGCCATGCAGGAGCTCGAACACGCACAAGCGTGCTTTGGCTTGGCATCTGCCTATGCTGGGCGCGAGATCGGGCCGGGTCCGCTCCCCGTTGGAACCTCCGCACCGGTCGCCCGCTCTCTCACCGAGCTTGCCGTGTGGACGGTGCACGAAGGTTGCGTTGGCGAAACGATGGCAGCGTGGATGGCGAGCGAGATCCACCGGCGGGCGGAGGACGCTGCCGTCGTCGAAACCATGCAGAAAATCGCCGAGGAGGAGACCGAGCACGCGGAGCTGTCCTGGGCCGTCGTCCAGTGGGCGATCTCCACGGGTGGGGCGGCGGTGATCTCTGGCGTGCGAGCGGCGTTTTCGGAGGCTCGCGTCGGCCGGACACGGCACGCCATCATCCACAATGCCGCCCACGGTCTGCTTTCCTCGGCCGAGGTCGGTCGGGTGCAACGCGTTGCATTCTCGCGGATCGTCCAACCTTGTGCCCGGCAGCTGTGGGCAGCGGCATGACCGAGGTCTTTCATCCGCCGATCGCCAACAACTTCGTCGATATGCTCATCCCACGGACGCACGACGCGACGGCGTATGTCCATGGGATCGAACGCGATACCTCTGTGCTCAATCGCGCTGACGAGGCGCTGCTCGACTATTGTTCGGCACTGCTGACGCGAGGTTCCGACCGCGAAGCGAGCGATGCCGTTGCTCACTGGCGAGCCTGCATCGCAAAGCGGGCGAACCTACAAGCGCAGCGTTGGGTCCCGCAAGTGATCGCGGGCCTCGTTCGTACCGGGGCGATCTGCGGCTCGCTCCATGAGCACCTCACCCGCGATCGTCCAGAGATCTTGGACCTGTTCCGCGCAGCACCACGCGCCGTGCTCGAGGTCGTGCGCGTCAACGGCTACCTCGCTCCGTGGCAGATCGGGGACGCACTCGAGCTCCTCACGCGCGAGATCGTACGTGGCGAGCTGTCAGCGGCAATCGATCGGGTGGAGACTGCGAGGCTCAAGGGCTCCATGAGCACCGACCCTGGCCTTCGATTTCCAACGTTGATCGTGTACCTGGCTCCAGAGGTGTCGGTAGAAGCGTATGAGCGCGTGGTCTCGACCTTGTCTCGGGCTTCGCACACCCTCGACCCGCGGCTAGAGTTCGCCATTCCAGTCGCGCACAATGCTACGCTTACCCAGGGATTCGTGCTTCACAAGCGGTACCTCAGGCTCGTGGGGTTGCTCGACGAATTCTACGATTCGAACTCCAATCACGCGTTCTGCCGCGACGGGATGCTTGGCCGAGGTTCCAATCCCGTTTGAGCGGCCGCCCCCGCGCACCATGCGATCGTTGCTCATCGGCCTCGCATGGCCCGATACGCTCTTCCCCTGGGCTGGCGGCGCGCTCAAGAGGGTGGGCCGCTACTCGGAACACGCCTCGTAGGGCTCGCCTACCTCACTGCACGACAAGCAGAGCTGTCCGGCGTCGACTTCCTCGTCGGACGACTCGACGACGCAGTCGGGGGTTTCGGTGATGCTGGAGCAGAGTTGTCCATCGATTTCGGGGAAGTAGTCATCGTAAGTGTACGAGTGAAGCTCGTACTCGCCGTTGATCGTCCCTACGAATTTGTAGTAGAAGTTGCTATCGTCGCCGATGATGCGCATCGTCAGCGTGAATTCGCGTTGATCTGCAATCGCCTCGAGAACACACGTCTGAGCATCTCTCCACGCCTGGTCGCTCTCCTCACCTGTGAGAAATCCACAATCGATTGTGCATTTCGATACACCAATCGCATTCAGCCGATCTAAGTTGCAGACGGCTTCCTCTGCCTCGTCGGCGGGCACCGCGGTGTCCGTCTCCGAAGTGGAAGACGCGTCGGGTTCGCACTGCGCCGCTTCGTCTTCGCTGGAGTTCCCTTCGTCGTCGCCGGGTTTCCCTTCCGGATCGCAGCCTAGAAAGAGGATCGCAAGCCCACAACAATATGACTTCAAGGACAATTTCATCCGGACAGTGTACATCGCCTCCGCGCGTCGCGCTAGCTCCAAACCACCTGCGTTTCATACCCATCACCGGGGGAAATGAGGCACCGAGCACCTAACGCCGCAGATTCGGCGTCGTAGGTCTCCCCACGTTTGGGCGTGGTCGGCTCAGTCGCCGCCGGGGGTTGCCGAGTAGAAGCCAACGTTGTCGACCGCCACTTCGATCACATCCACACCGGAGTTCCAGTCCGCATGGGCCTCCCAGCGCACGTTCATGATCCCGGACGGATCGAACTCCCATGCCATCCCGAACCCGCGCTGCTCCAAGTCGACGAAGGGTATCGCGTAGGCCTGCCAATGCGGCGTGAGATCTACGAATACGCCATGGTGATCGTAGCACATGGTCTCGCAGGTACCCCGGCCATCGTATTCGTCGGGCAGGAACAACGCCGGCACGCCGACATAAAAGAAGACCCTCGCGGTGCCGCGAGCCATGAAGCTCACGCCCTCGAAGCGTGACGCGTCGAACGTCTCCCCCGCCGCCACGTCCCCCACGTTGAGGCCGATCGCCAAGTGCGGATAAACGTTGTCGCTGGCATCGACCGGTTCGAGGACTCCCGTGACCACGCCGGTGTGCGTGCTTTCCCCGGGTCCCCCCAATGCCGTGGGGAGGTCGGTTCGGCAAAACTCCACGGCGTGGACCGAGTAGCCGTACCAGTAGTTTTGCGTCTGTGGGGACTCTGCGGAGCGGGCGGGCGGGTCGCCTTCGAAGTCTCCAAGCAAGAGCGCCAAAGGGACGCTTGGTTCCACGGTTCCCGTCGGTTGATTGGGGAGGTCGCAGTCTGTGCTTCCGGCGGTGCCCTCCGAGCTCTCGTCGGTCGTCGATGCTGCCGTGCTCGAGGTGCTCGCGCTGTTCGACGTGCTTGCGCCGCTCTCCGCGAGCTCACCTGTGTTCCCGGACGCGGCGACGATGGTCGCGACCCCGGTGCCTTCCGAGGCGAGGTCTGCACCGGACTCCGACGCTGCGGTGGTCGCGGACGAGGGGGCGTCGGTGGTCCCAACGGACCCCATCGTGTCGGTGGAAGACGGGTTCGGGTGGCTCGAGGTGGTGCCTGAAAGCGCCAGCGTTCCCGTGGGTGAACCCGAGCCGCTCGTCGTCGTCTGCGTGTCCTCCACATCGAGCGCGGACTCGAAGCAGGCCGTGGGGGCGTGAAGGAGCACCGCGCAGGCGAGGGCTCCCGCGTACCCTCGCCGACACATCGAAATGTTCGTGTTCTCAGGCATACCAGCGCACGAGGTCCATCCGGTCCCGCAAGTCGAGCTTACGCAGGATCGTTCGAAGGTGGGTAGCTACGGTGGTCGCCGCAATGCCGAGATCGGCGGCCACGACTTTGTTCGAGTGGCCCTGTTCCGTCCGGGAGCAGACCCCAAGCTTGCGATAGATGCTCCCGATCTGGTTGGAGACCGTTCGGATCCTGGAACCTCGCACCGCGGCGATCTGCGCAGGACTCGATCCGGCGAGCAACAAGTGGGCGACCTGGTGCTCAGCCACGGTCAAGCTCTTGGGTAGAGCGATGGGCGCCTCTGCACGCTCGAAGAGCACGAGTTCCCATCCGTCGATCTCGACGATCTCTGCGCTGAGCGTGGTCCCAACCATGGGTGCGACACCTCATCCTTGCACGGCATAGACGACCTCGCCAGCCACTCGACGGATTACTCATGCGCTTGGCTCGGGCCGAGTTCATGACTTCCGCAATGACGAAGTTCTCACGTTCGGTATCTTTCGCTGCGGTGGCTCCGTGGGTCGTGATCGCGACTGCGCTTTTCGGCGCTCACACGCCCGCGTCGGCAGGCGGGGTTGCAAAGCCCCCCACCTGCGATCCCGCACGGTTTCAACGCACTCCCTTGCAGGTGATTTCAGAACACCTCGCGTTCATCCAAGACGGGCACATCGACGCTGCAATGTGCGATTTTGCACGGCGCGCCGTCGTGCTCCTGCCGGACCAAGTGGTCGAGGGTCGCGATGCGATCCGCGTGGGACTCGAGGGTTTCTCGGCGCTGCTGGGCGGTGCGGTCCCGGAGGTGACGAGCTTGACCTCGAGCGGTCCTGTGGTCCTGTTGACGTTCACCGCTGAGGGCACCCCCTATTCGATTCCGGATGGCAGCGATACGTACATCGTCGTCGGTGGACAAATCATCTACCAGACGGTTCACGCAACGTGGGTCCCGACACCGTAGGTCGAGGGTCGAGATCGAAAGGGGCCAACTCCGCCGGATCGTGCGAAGAGAAGATCGCGATCTCGGGATGGGAACGCGCCAGCGATCGCAACCGGGCGACGTTCTCATGGCGCAAGCGTGGCGAAGACGAGGTCAACCATGCGGCGAGGCGCGTCTGCCATCCGAGCGTCCGAGGTTCGCGGATCTCGCTGGCCAGGAGATAGGCATCCCCCGCGTGGAGGAGCCAGCCGGACTCCGAGCGAATCGCGACGCCAGCGTGTCCCTCCGTATGTCCGACGAGCGGAATCGTCGCGACATCATCGCGCAACCCCGCGATCGGGCGAACGCACGCGAAACCGTGCCATCGATCACCGTCGACCCCGTACGGGCGCCAATCCACGGCGGCGTCTCGCAGCGTGGGATCGTAGCGAACCGAATTGCTTCGTAGAGCCTCGAGCTCAGGCGCGTGAATGTGAACACTCGCGTTGGGAAAGTCGACGATCCCTCCAGCATGGTCGCCATCGAGGTGAGTCACGACGATGTGCCGAACATCGGACGGACGATGGCCCAGCGCACGGACCCGACGCGTCGCGGATTCGTGCGCGAGGAAGCGAGGTCGGAGTTGCCACCGCGCGGCCCACGGAAGGCGCTGCGGATCGGCGATGATGGTGTCGCCAAAACCGGTGTCGACGAGGAGCAAACCATCCCGTGGTGTCTCGACCAAGAGGCAATGGGTCACGACCGCGTTGCCAAGACGGGGGCAGAACGATCCACAGTTGAAGTGATGCACCTTCATTCGACGATCCGCGTGCCATCAGGATGGATTCACGCGCGGTTCGTCGCTACTCGCGTGCCCATCCGCGCGGGCGACCGCGGAAGTCGCGGGCTACAGGGCACACGTCGGGGTCTTGCTGCCGCGACTACTCGCGTTTCTCGACCATCGACGGACCCGAGGTTCCCGCGTTTGCGGCGGGGACATCAAAGGCCTACGAAGTCGGCGAGCATGGTGCTCGTGCTCTCCGCTCGCCGCGCGAGCTCACCCTCGGAGAGCGGCTCGTGACCCAGGCGCTCGAGAAGGCCGAGCACCACGAAGCAGACGTGCTCCGCGTGCTCGGAAGCATCGGCCGTGCGCGCGGGGACGCTCTGTTCGAGAAACAGGGTGATGAGTGTTCGGAGGCGCACCGCGAGCTCGGAGAAATCGGGGGAGTCCGAGACCCGGACCGAGGCGCCCTCGAGCGCCTGATGGAGCTCCCGAGCACGGAACTGCGCCCAGAAGCAGGTGTGGAGGGCATCGCGAAAGCGATCACGCGGCGGACGTTCGCCAGACCCGAGCAAGAGCTCGAGCTTCTCGCCCAGCGAATGGGCCTCGCGGTCATGCAGAGCCGCGAGCAGCGCTGCCTTGTTGGGGTAGTACTGGTAGAGCGACCCGATGCTCACGCCGGTGGCTTCGGCCACGTGGTTGGTGGTGAGGCCCTCGGCTCCGCGCTCCTCCAAAACGCGAGCAGCTCCGGCGAGCAGGTCGTCCATCATCTGGCGTGACCGTGCTTGTTCGGGCGTCTTGCGCGGCACTAGGCGAGCTCGTTGGCGGCGCTTGGGGTCCCGTGTCACGCGAGTAGTGTAGTTCATTCTCATCTCGCAGACTGGGAGGGTGAAAGGTGAACCCCAGATGAAGACCCGTCGAGATGTCTTGCGGTGCCTCGGAGATGAACGCGCCATCGAGGTGCTCGAACGCCTCCACGGCGAAGCCCGGCGCAAGCACGTCGCGCTGCTCGGCCGATTCCTTCCCTACGCGGGGCACCTGCTGTTCGGTCGGCGCCTGCCCTGGGACCGCATCGCACCCCGGATGGCCGACATGCCGCTCTCCGTGGAGGCCTCCGATGGCGTGTTTGCGTATCTGCTGGCGCGTGCCCTCCGCGCGCGAACGATCGTCGAGTTCGGCACCTCACATGGGATTTCCACGATCTACTTTGCGTTGGCGGTGCGCGACAACGGCGGCGGAGTCGTGATCGGGACAGAGATGGTCAAGGAAAAGGCAGCTTTGGCGCGGAAGAACTTCGCCGCCGCGGGGGTCGAGTCGTTCATCGACCTTCGCGTAGGAGACGCGCTCCAGACCCTCCAAGACGTCGAGGGACCCATCGATCTGCTGTTCAACGACGGCTTTCCCAAGTACATGCTACCCGTCGTCCAGATGCTCGCACCCAAGATGCGGGAGGGCGCGCTGGTCACCGCGGGCAACGTGAATCTGTTCCCCGCCGATCACTCGGAATACGTGGCCTGGATGCGCGACCCAAGCCACGGGTTCCAGTCCGCTGGTTTCTCGACGGCGTACGGCGGCGAGGTTTCGGTCAAGGCGCACGGTCGGAGTGCTCACCCCGACACGCCGCCTGGACGACCAATTTCACCGATCTGACGGGTGGTCGCTACGTCAACGACTTCCGTTACGTGGGCGGAGGCCTCGCGATTGGGACAGCGGTGGGACGCTGCAAAGGCGATGAAGCGCGATGCGATGAACCCGCCTACGTGGAGTCTTGGGTTCGCGTGAGGTGAATCTGCCGCAGACCATCGAAGCTCTGCTGCAGGGCATCGGGCTTGAAGGGCTTGCGCAGAAGCGCCACGCGACGACGGTCGCGGAACGCCGAATCGTCCGTCTTGTCGTCGCTCGACACGACGAGGAAGCAGACGTTGTCTGCATCCTCGGTCGTTCGCAGTGCGGTCTCGAGTTCCGGCGCGGACATGTCCGAAAGATGATAGGAGCAGACCACGACGTCGGGACGAAGCTCGCCATAGCGCGCGAGGAAGGCTTCGCCGGTGTCCAAGATATGCGCGCCGGGTGATCCCATGGCCCGCAGCATGCGATCGATGATGGTTTGCTGAACGCGCGAGGATTCCACGACGACGATCCGGAGGCCGGAGAACCACTTGGATCCTTCTTGGGCGAGCTGGATCAGTCCCCGCACCACACCGATTGCGGCTGCGGCGTCGCACTCTGGTTCGAGCAGGCCCGCAAACGGTGCCCGCAACGCCTCGAAGGCCTGGGCCGCGCGCTCGAGAACCACGTCGAACTGACCCGGTGGGCATCCGAGCGAGGTCTCGAGAAACGCCAGCAGGCGCGCGTCGGACAGCGATTGCACGCCCTCGGCCCCCAACGGAAGCGCGCCCACCACGTACGAGATCTGGGAGAGGACGAGGGCCGGGTCTTGTGTCGACCCGGCGGGAGGGGCGTCGTGATGACCGCTGAGGGCAGCGGTCAGGAGCTCGGGAAACAACCACTGGACGCAGAGGTGGGCGATCACGCGGCTGTGCGTGAGGCCGCCTCCCGCCGATTCCAACGCATGGAGCTTGACCCGGCAGCCGCCTGCTTCCTTGTAGACGGCACGATAGGCCTCGCTTGCCGACAGCAGCATGGGGATGCCGAGGTCTTGTAGGAGGCCCACGAGGTACGCCTCTTCCATGAGTTTGGGGCGGACCTCTCGCGCGAGCTCTCGGGCGACGCAGGCGCGAAGCAGAGAGTCGCGCCAGAAGCTACGTAGATCGATGGAATCCCCGCCTGCGTCGTCGACGGCATTGACCACGCTGACCCCAAGGACGATCGATTTCATCGCGTTGAGACCAATGAGCGCCAAGGCGCGATCGACCGTCGTCACGGACGACCACTGGCCGTACAACGCGGAGTTCGCCAACTGGAGTACCTGCGCGGAGAGGTTGGGGTCGCGCTTGAGTGTGCTCGCCAGGGCGCGCGCGTTGGGGTTTGGTTCCGCAGCGAGTCGGATCACCTCGACGACGACCGTCGACAAGGACGGCACCTCGAGGTCCTCCACACGCAACTCTGTGAGCATTTTTGCGGCGCCCAAGTCTCCCACCTCGTTCGCGCCTCGAATGCGGAGGCGATGCCCTCTATCGTTGCGAAGTTGCCCGGGGCGCGCTACGGAATGGCCCCCCTTCGGGTCGAGTGCCGTTCGATGCGTCCGCGTTTCCACGAACGTCATTCAAACGCGTCAAAGGGTTCCTCGCGAAAGCGGCTCGCCGTGGACGTCGAGTTGTCGGCGTCGCCGCCCGCCGCGCGTGACGCTGTACGAAGACGAACTCGGGACAGGATCCGTCCCCTCGCGCGTCAGGCCCCGAGCGCCAAAAGCGAGCCGGGGACGAATCGTCGTGGGTCTGCGAGGTCTTCGGGGGTAAGGACGGCGACGTGCACGAAGCCGGGCAGGAGCACGTCCACCACCGCGGAGGTCATGGCGGACGCTAGATTGGTGAGCGCCGGTGTCCCGTGGGCCGGGATGCCCGCGGCAGGATCTTCACGAAGCCACAGCGGGACGTTGGCGGCGAGGAGTTGGGGCAGGCTCCGTCCGAGGACGGTGCGGATGGACGCATCCACCGCGCTCGAGCCGAGGTGCGCCCAGCCAAGGCGTGCGTGATCGAGTTCGTCCCGAAGATGCGCGCGATGGGCTGCGCGCGAGAGGGGGGAACTCGCCACGAGCAAGCATTGCTCGAGCCACAGCGTGGCGAGGGTCTCGTTGATGCAGCACGTGCCGGTGACGAGGAGGGCGGCCTCGAGTCGAATATCGGAAGCACCAAATCGCGGGAGCGGAGAGGATGGTACGTGGGGTGGCTCGAGCGTGGCTCCTGCGTAGCGCTGGGCGAGGTCGAGGCACACCTCGGCGTGCCTCGCTTCGTCATCGGACGCGAGGTCGAACAGCTCGACGATCCGCGGATCGGCCGCCGCTTCGCGCAGCATGGGGAGCATCGCGCGGAATCCGAGTCCGATCCGCTGCTCGCTGGCTGAGCGGCGCAACCAATGTTGGACGATCGCGCTCCGCTGCAGTTCGGACAATCCATCGAGCGATGGATCACCGTGAGGGAGTCGATCGGCACGAAACAAGGTCCGCTCGCGACGTGCCTTCCATCGATCGCGAACCGTCATCGGACCGCCATCGTCAAAGGATGTAGTAGCAGGGCGGGAAGTCGAGCTCTGCGTCCGGAGGGCACCCGGTCGCAGACGTGCCGCTCGACGACTCCGAACTCGAACTGTCCGCGGAGGTCGACGGGTCCAAGGTATCGGCGCTGGCCGTCGGATCCGGAAGCGGTAGGCCCGACGAGGACGAGGCCTGCGTATCGTCGGTCTGCGAATCGGCCGTCGTAGGAGGCGCTGACTCGGTGTTCACATCGGTCGTTGGCTGGGCGGTCGCCGAACCGTCGCCTGCGTCTTTCTTGGCCGAGCATGCGGTCAACGAAGCTCCGGCGAGCACGATCGCTCGAAACCAGACGTTTGGGGGGCTCGGCACACGGGTAGCGTACCAGGGTCGCGGGGCGAGGAACCGAGACGCTATTTGGGCAATCGCGCGCACGGTGAGCGCGCAAGCACCTGGGCGGCGCGGGACGTGGGATTTGCACGCACCAAAGCCTCGGCCCGCAGCTCTGCTTCCTCCGGGCGCTGCATGTCGCAGAGCGCCCGGACCTCCAGCAACCATCGCTCTTGCACGAAACGTCCCTCGGGGAACCTCCGCGGATGGGATCCGGCGAGTTCAAGGGCGCGACTCGGTTGCCCTTGCGCGAGCGCGGCTTCCATCGAGCGTACCAGGGCGAGCTCTTCTTGGAAGGGCGAGACTGCAGGTGTGACGGTCGCGGGCCGCTTCACCGGCGATGCGGGACGGGGGGCGGCTTCGATGATGGGGGCAGACTTCGGCGCTCCGTCGGGAGTCCGGACGGATGTGGATCGCGGCGCGCGTGCCGGCATCGCGTCGAGTGCCGAGTTGGGTGCCGTGAGCGCGTCTTGCTGCTGGCTTCGTTGGCGCGGAAGGCCCGCGAACAGTCCGAGCATCGCGGCGGCGACCATGAGCGCACCCACGCCGGCCGCCACGACGCGCGGCGACGGGCCAGCCTTCGGCGCCTGTGTCGTTTGGGCTCGCGCTTGAATGCTCCGCCAGTTGCGTTCCAGGGCACCGGAGGGCGGCCGGACGCGGCGCGCGTGCTCGAGCGCGACACGGATCTCAGGAGTATCCATTGCAAGGGCTCCGCGTTAGGGGTTGCCGTTCGGACTGCTCGAGGAACTCGCGAAAGCGTCCGCGGGCGAGGCGGAGTCGGGAGTGCATGGTGGACACCTTGGCGCCCGCGATCTCGGCCACTTCCGCGACCGAGAGCCCTTCGATTTCGCACAGGACGAATGCGGTCTTGAGCGGCTCGTGGAGGGTTTCGGCGAAGTGGTGCACGCGTGCCGCCGCTTCGTTGCGCTCGAAGATCTGGTCTGGGCCTGTGGCGTTGACGGGTTGCGGCTCGGAAGCGGCGATGGCGAGCCGTCGCGTGTATCGGGCCGCCTTGCGCCGGTGGTTGAAGGCGAGGCGTCGCGTCACCGCGTAGATCCAGCCCGTCACCGTTCGAAACTCCAAAGGATCGCTCAGCTTGCGGTGGACGAGGACGAACACCTCCTGGAGGACGTCATCCAGACAATGGCTCGGTACGCCGAGGTAGAGGAGCGTTCTCCACACGCGGTCGTGGTGCTCGCGGTAGAGCTGCTCGAAGTGCAGGGGCTCCACGCGTCCATGGTTCCGCACCAGGGGGTTTTCATCACCGAAATCTCAAAGAAAGTGAGATGCCGCTCCAGTAGCCCCAGACGGGCGCGCGGAAAGCCTCCGTATACCCGGGCGAGGCGGGAGAACCGAGCGCGAATACCGGGCGTGTGAAGGCGGCGTGGGCGGCCGCGTCGATGCCGAGCCGAACAATCGGGTGAAGACGGAGGCGCACGCCGGTCCCGAGTTGGGTGGCTCCGTAGGCTTCGGTGGCTGCGTTCGCGCCCGTGACGTCGATCCCCTGGCCGCGCTGTCCACCGACGATGAGGGCTGCCCACACGGGAACTTCGACGACGCGCCATCGAAGGGCGTATTCGAGGGTGAGCTTGCCTGCCCAAAGCTGGACCTCCACGCTCCCTCCGCTCGCAATGGGAGCCGCTTGCGGCAGGACGTAGACGGCCGAGAACCGTAGGGCCCAAGCATCGAGCTGGACGCCCGGACCGACTTCGACGCCCAGGGAGGGTCGAGGGACGATCCCTCCCGCGATCCCGACGACCACGCTCAGTTCGCCCGCGCTCCTGACTGCGGGCCTGGGCCAACTCGGACCCGACGCGGGTCTGCGTTCGTGGCCTGCGGTGGTCGGAGGTCGTGCCGACGCGGGGCGCTGTTCCGGGGCTTCCGCGCGCGCTGCGGGTGGGTCGGGGACCCGCACCGTTGGGGGAGTGTCCTCGACCTCGACCTCGGGCTTGCGGAGGTCCGTCTCGAGCGCGTTCAGAGTGACGGAGGCCACGAGCGACGCGGCCTCGAGGGCAGCGGCGCAGGACGGCGCCGTAAATCCTCGATGTTCTTCGAAGTCTCCGAGTCGTGCGGTGACCTCCACGTCGAGTTCACCGTTGGAACCGGCGGCAATGGTCACCGCGACACGCGGGGATGGGCTCAGCGTCTTCGCCCCGATCTCCGCGCGGATTCGCGAGGTCTCGTCGTCTCCGATGGGACAAACCGTCGAGCTCAGGATCACCTCTCCAGAGAGTCCGAGAACGCCCAGCGACGCCCACACGAGCTATCGTACCAGGTCCGCAGATCGATTTGCGTGATGCGTTGGACGCCACGCGGAACATGGAGGTCATGATGCTGATGCACCGCGCGGGTCGTCTGTCCCTCGGCCTTCTCCTCCCCACCGCTTCGCTGCTTGGTTGTGGCGCCATCGTTCTGATCGGCGACGAACCTTCCGAGTCCTCGGACAAAGGGGCATCGGGCGGGGGAGAAGAGCCCTCGAATACGGCAGACTCGCTGTCCACCTCGGTCTCGTCCGCTTCGGAGGAGGCAGGCGGGGAGGACTCTGGGCCTCCTCCTCCTCCGCAAGACGCCCCGGCCGACATCTCGCGCTGTGTTCCCACGGAGCCGTATGCCGTGGAAGACCTTGCGGTCGCGGAGGCCTTGGCGTGGGCGCTATGGGGTTCCGCTCCCGACGCAGAGCTTTTGGAAGCGGTCGATGCTGGCCTCCTCGGTTCCCATGAAGGCTTGGTCGCGCAACTCAACCGAATGATGGCAGAGCCCGCGGCACTTGAACGTTACGCGCGGTTCGGGCACTGGTGGCTGGATGACACTGCGCGCAATCCCGAGTGGCTCGAGCAGGTCGACCCCGCGTTGCTGGACAGCATGATCACGGAGTCCACGCTGTTCACCCGCAGCATCGTCGATGACCCCGCGGGTCTGATGGGCGATCTCTTGTCGGCGAGCCACACCTTCGTCAACCAGGACCTCGCGTCCATCTATGGTGTGGCGGCCCCGGGCGATGGATTCGTGCGCGTCGAGCTCGAGCCTTCCCAGCGTCGTGGACTCTTCACGCAATCGTTTTTCCTGGCCTCGACGACGAGGTCTGGCATCCATTCTCCACCGCGCCGCGGATATCTCACCTCGGCGAGGTTGTCGTGCCTCAGCATCGATCCTCCACCACCATCCGATACGGAGATCGAGATCGACGTACCGCCCGAAACCACGGTTCGAGAGTATTTCGAGGGCCTCTATCTGAACCGAGGAGACTGCACTGCATGCCACGCCGTCGGCCCGGCGGTGGGCTACGCGTTCGAGCACTACGACGCCCAAGGTGTCTACCGGCTGCTCGATGCGGGGCGCCCCGTGGATGCTTCCGTCGCGGTCTACCGCCGCGATGCCACGTTCGACGAGTTCCCGAGCGCCATCGAGATGGTCGAGACGTTCGCCACGGATGCGGACGCGCAAGCGTGCGTGGCCGAGCACTGGATGAAGTTCTTGCTCCAACGGGCGCCGAGCGACAACTACCTGGAACCGTTCGCGTGTTCGGAGTCTGGCGCTGTGGATTGCCCAACGCTGCTCGACGAGGTCGCATCCACCATTCGTTGTGCGGCCCGCGAGGGCGGCGGCTACAACCTGCAGGAGGTCATCGCAGCCCTCGCGACCTCACCCATGGTCGTGGAAGACACGTTCGCGTGCGGTGCCGATCGCTGCGTCAAGGGCAGCGAATGGTGCGAGGAGCACAGGTTCGAGGATGCCTCCGAGGCCTGGTGCTCCCCGAACGTCGTACTACGGGAAGGTTGTGATGCCGCGACGTTCGATCCATCGAGGTGCACGTGCACCGAGGAGCAAGACGGGGCGGTCCGCGTCGTCTGTATCAAGGATTGAGCGCAACACCAGCTCGGGGTGGGCGTTCCGCCTCACCCCGGAGCAGGTCGTTCACAAACAGCGATTCGAGCTCAGCTGTGAGCCGCAGGGCTTAGTAGCGGCCGCCACGATCGCCGCCGCGACCACCACGGTCACGACCACCACCGCCGCCAAAACCGCCGCCGCGATCGCCACGGTCACCGCGGTCACGACCACCGCCACCGCCACCGCCACCGGGGCCGCCACGGCCGCCGCTAAAGCCGCCGCGACCACCACCGCCACCGCCGCCGCCGCCTTGGCGATCTTCGGCGACGCTCACTCGGATCGTGCGGCCGTCCAAGGTCGCGCCGTCCATGGCTTCGGTCGCCGACTGTGCCGAGCTGGCGTCGCTCAGCGAGACAAAACCGAAACCGCGCGAGCGGCCGGTATCACGGTCGGTCACGACGCGAGCTTCCAAAACTTGACCAAAACGCGAAAAAGCGTCGCGGAGGCCCGCGTCATCCGTGCCCCAGCTCAATCCGCCCACAAACAATTTGTTCGACATGACTTCTCTTCTTCTTGGAGCGCCCAGGGGGGCGATCCACCTTCAATCTTCTCGGACTTTTCGACCCGATCCGGAGCTGCGTTCGATTTGGCCTTTGAGTGTGGAATCCGAAGGCCAAGTGTGCCGCTCGAATCGAGTGGACTGGCGGCTGGTCTATCACGGCGAGCCGGGCTTCGCCAGCAACCGATGGCAAAAGCCGGCAAAATCACGGGGCGCGTCCAACGCGGACGACCTGAGGGGCGCCCTCGTACCTTCGAGCGCGAAGCCTGCGGAGCCCGCCCGTCGGGTGGAAGGGGCGCGGCGCTCCCGAGGCGCGCTTCAGTCGTGGGCGAAGCGGACATGGAGGTGTCTGCGGTGGCCAGGCCAATGGCGCACCACGCCCGTCGCAGCCCGCTCGCCCCTGGGATACTGGAAGACGCGTCGCAGCGACTCCACGGCGACGCCGTCACTGCGCGCAAACTCGAACAGCCGCGCTTGGAGTTCGTAATCGAGGAAGACATAGGCGACCTTCCCCGTCGAGAGGAGGGCATCGAGCAACGACCAGGTGCGCCGCAGGTCCAGCGACCCTGCACGGCCTCGGAGCCACACCACGTCGATATCGACGTCGCGGCCGCTCTGATGGGACACGTGGGGCGGAAGCGGCCCGCCCCGTTGGGCGCTCAAGTCTCCGACCACGATGGGCGGAGCCTCGGTGTCGCGCTCGTGATAGCGCGCAAACGCAGCGAGCAACGCGTGCACCGTTCGCGGGGTACCCCATGCGAGGTGCGGCCGCTTGAGCGTGTGCGTGGGCCCAACGGGCAGTCGCACCGCATCCATCATCGAGTTCGAGAGGTCTTCACTGAAGTCGAGATCCGGGTACAAGAGATCGTCGGGCATCAGCGCGACCGGCTCGGGCTCGAACGCCAAGCGGTGCGGGATCCCGGCGATGGCGAGCAGGACACCCTCGGGATGGACCTCGAGCAACACGACGTCGGGCGCCACGGCTTGCGTCGCTCCGATCCGGAGGATGCGGCCGCGCGCGTGGTCCCTGAGCATCGCCGCGCCATCGAGCGGATGCGCTCCGCTCACGGTCGCGAGCAACGAGAAGGGGAGCGCGGGTGCCTCGTGCTCGTGGGGCTCGAGGACGACCTCCGGCGCGTTCGCTGGCGACGGCGGAGAGGGCTTGGGGAGGTCCGGCGGGGCGGCGGGCTCCTGCGGCTCGCACGACGTGAAACCTGCGAGCGCCCAGACGAGCGCCACTCGACCTGCCCGAAACCTCGACGTCGCGAGGCCGACTCGAGTGGAGGTGATCAGCTCGTCACGCGTGGCACGAGCTCCGGGCTCGGTTCGTCGAAGGTGATCGCGACCTTGAACGGCCAGAGCCCGCCCGGGTCTTCTTCGTTGCGACCGCTACGCACGATCGTGCCGCGGAGCGACGCGGGTGGCCCCGCCGGATCGGATGCTTCCGCCAGCAGCAGCGCAATTTCTACACTGTCGCCGACCTCGAACCGTTTGCGGGTGGCGACCAGCATCCCGGTCTCGCTCACGTTGCGGGCCAAGGCCGATCCCGATGCGGCCTCGCCGACGATCCGGACCGGGAACCACGCGGTGTGCCGCTCCATGCCTCGACGATTTTCGGATTCGGGTGACATCGGCGTTGTCCTACCGCGTCCCACGTTGGACCGACAAGGCCCCAATTTCGGACGTACGGGGGGCTGCAGGCCCTCCTGCCCGGGAATCGTGCCCCAGCTCACGAGGTTCGCGCCGCCCGTACTTCCAACCCAGGTGTAGCTTCCGAATCGGCGCCATGACCGCAAAAATGGTCGCCCACCGCGGCCATCGATCTGCGTTACCTTCCCGCCCCGCGCAGGAGCAAAGCGACGCATGAGTACGAAGAAAAAAGGCGATTCCGTCAAAAGGGTGGGGATTATCTTCTCCGGAGGTCCAGCTCCGGGCGCGAACGCGGTGATTGCTGCTGCGGCGACTTCGTTCCTCGAAGACGGCCGCGACGTCATCGGGTTCTTCCACGGTTACTCCAACCTTCAGGAGTACCACCCCGTCACGCACCGGCTGATCCCGGACGAGCACTATCGCCTCTTCACCGAGAAGGATCTCCGCGGACTGCGTAACGCACGCGGCATCATCATTGGAACGGCGCGGGCGAACCCCGGCAAGCCGATCAAGCAGCCGGCCGATCTCGCGGATCCCGAGAAGACCTCCAAGCTCGGCAACGTGTACCGGGCGCTGTGTGACCTCGAGATCGACGCGCTCATCTCGATCGGTGGCGACGATACCCTCAAGACCGCGAACTTCATCCACGAGTACCAAAAGCGGCTCCCGGAGAACGCGCGGCGGGTGAAGGTCGTCCACCTCCCCAAGACCATCGACAACGACTACCGCGGCATCGACTTCACGTTCGGCTTCTTCACGGCGGTCGACGTCATGGCCAAAGAGGTCATGAACCTCCGCGCCGACGCGATGGCGACGAGCGGCTATTTCATCATCGAGACGATGGGCCGCAAGGCGGGCTGGCTCTCCTACGGCGTCGCGATCGCCGGCGAGGCCCACTTCGTGTTCGGTGTCGAGGACATCGTGGGCCCGCTCACGTTGCAAGAGAACGGGCGTAGCTGCCTCAATCTCGACGCGCTCGCCGATCGCATCGTGGACCTCATCCTCAAGCGGGAGGAACGCAAGAAGTTCTACGGCTGCGTGGTCCTGGCCGAGGGCCTGGGCGAGATGCTGCCCGATAGCTTCATCGCCACGTTGCCGCGCGACGAGCACGGTCACATCGCCCTCGGTCGCCTCGACCTCGGCAAGATCGTCGCCCAGTTCGTGTCCCAGGCCTACGAGAAGCGCACGAGTCGCAAGAAGAAGGTCGGCAGCGTCCAGCTCGGCTACGAGTCGCGCTGTGCCGCGCCGCATGCGTTCGACGTCATGCTCGGCAGCCAGCTCGGCATCGGTGCCTACCGGGCGCTCGTGGAGGAGAACCTCGACGGCCACATGGTGTCCGTCAGCGGCCAGCTCGATCTCCACTACGTGCCGTTCACGCAGCTCGTGAACCCCGAGACCTTGATCACCGAGGTCCGGTTCATCAACCGCGGCAGCGACTTCCACCGGCTCGCCCGCTTCCTGGAAACGCGCGTCGACACGATCGACGAGTGGAGCCCCGGTCGCCGCGAAGAGGTCTGAGTTAAGTAAGGATTGGGCCCCCTGAGGGGGCCCACGAGCTTGCTCGCGAGAGCGCGAGGCGGTGACCGCTTCGCGCTCTCGTCGTATGTAGGCCCCTAGGGTGCGATGTACTCCGAGCCCGGGTCGAGCTCGAACGAGAAGTTCACCACCACCGGTGGCCCGTCGTATGCCGGATAAGGCGCGCCGGCGATCGCCGTGCGCAGACATTGCCGCAGGCTGTCGGAGGCCTTCACCTTCTTGGTGAGCGCTGCGTTCACACCGAGCGGCCGCTTGCCTTTGGGGCTCAGCAGCACGGCGACTTCGACATCGCCCGGCAGCTTCTGATCCGGATCCTTCTTCACCTTGGCGACGCACGCGTCGAAGTGCTCGTACTGTTGTTCGAACGCCTGCAGAACGCTGTACTCGTCGGGCCGTTCCCCACCGGCTTCCATATCGAGCGCGACATCTGCGTTGGGATCGAACTCCGGCACCGTGCTCGTGGACGCGCTCACCGGTGCACCGCTGAAAAGCGTGCCCACGAAGGCAGCGACCGCCGCGAGCGCGCCGCCGCGGAACATGACGCCCGAGCGTCCCTTTCCGCTCCAACGAACCTCGGCTTGGAGCTTCGCCGCGCGGGCGACCCCCGGAAGATCGACCTCGATGTCGACGATGTCTCCGACGCGGAAGGGCTCGGTTCCGACGTCGTGGACGAGACAGGCTCCCCCGACGCTGAGGTTCTCACTCTGGCAGGCGAGCGTCGCCCCGCCGTCGGACACTCGCACCGGAAGGTCGATCGCGTGTCTCTCTTGCGTTCGCCTTTCGCTACCTTGTTCTCCCTGTTGCATGGCCCCAACTCCCCCTTTTAGAGATCCCGAGCGCGCGTGGCCTCGGTCACGTGCGGGACATCGGATGCCGCAGCGGGTGCTTTAGGGCCGAAAGCTACGTTTTCGGGTCCATCACCCGCTCGAACGAGCCCATTTCCGGAGAGCGATGCGCGTGGCGAGCAAGCCCGTGTAGGCGGACGGTCCCCGGTCCATCCGAGATCGCCGTTGCGCACGACCTGGTTCCACAACGGCCGCCATGCGCGGTCGCAGACTTGACGATCGGTTCTCCCGTGCTTAGCTCCTAGCGGCATCGCCGTGTTCCCCAGTTGGGACGCTTCGTCACCAGAAGGCGTCGTCCGTGGAACGTTCAGGCCACTGAGGTCCTGACGTAAGGTGGGGAGGGCGAAGTTGTCTCTGGCGTTCGGTTGCGGACTGCCGCATAAGCAGCCCGCCCCGGTACGTCCTACTGCGACGACGCGCGCAGTGAAATCTCGAACCCTTCTGAGGGACGGCAGGCACTTTGGGCAACGAAAGGAATTCGATGAACACCGAAGCAGGCACAGAAGTGCTGGAACCGGTCAACGCTGCCAACCAGGCCCCATCCCCCGCCAGCCAACTCGACGCGCGGGGTCCGCTAGGTCCAAGCCGGGACACCTTGTTCCCGACCAGCGCAGCTGCGGTGTTCTTCGATATCGTGATCTCCACCCTGTGGAGCGACGGCCCCCTCGAGCCCCGCGAGGTCCAACGCGGCCGCATCATCGCCAACGCGCTCGGTGTCGTACCCCCCCGTGGTGGCGTCTTCGGCGCTATCGCCGACGGGCCGTTACCCTTTCCCTCCCTGGCCTTCGATGTTCTCACCGCCGTGGAGTGCCGTCAGGCCTACGCCCTCGTCCTCTGGCTCGTTGCCGAGCAACCCATGGGGTCCCGGCGCTCCTCCTTCATGCACGCGCTTCGTCGCCGCCTCGCCCTCAGCGAGACCGACGCGATGGAGCTGGCCCAACGCGCCGCGGACCCGGCGTTCTGCGACCTCGCCGAAATGAGCGTGCTCGATCTGCTGGACACGGTGGCTACCGACGCGCGCGGCGATGCGCCGCAGCTGCGGGCGAGCGATGCCTGAGCGTCACGCGTAGATCTGCAGCTGCCGCACGTAGCGGTCCGCCAACTTGCTGCGCCTCCCGATGATCCCGAACACGGTGACCATCGCCTTGCGTCCGGCTTCGTCGCGGAACTTCCGGTTGCGTTGCACGATCCCGAGGAACAGCTCCAGCGCTTCCTCGTAGCGCTCCGCGAGGACGAGGCAGCAGCCCAGGGCGTAGGCCGCTTCGAGATCGTTGGGGTCCGCGGTGACCTTGGAGCGGCAGCTCGCTTCACCGCCCGCGGTGTCGCAGGTCTCGCGGAATCGCAGCGCGTCCTTGAGCGCTTGTGCGGTGTCGTACTCCGCGTGGGTCGCTTTGATCGCGCGCACGTGGTGCACGACGATCTCCGGCTCGTTCGCGGCGAGGGCGAGCCGGGCGAGCAGCAGGTGCGCCGGCGCGTGATCGGGGCGGGCCTCCACCGCTTCGCGGAGCTTGTCTCGTGCGGACGCGCGATCGCCCGACTCCATGTCCGCGGTGGCCTCCGCCACGAGCACATCCGCTTCACTTGGGATGTGGGCTTCGAGGAAGCGGCGGACTTGGGTCCCCGGTAGGGCGCCCACGAACTCCCCCACGATCTTGCCCCCGTGGAACAGCTTCACGGCGGGGATGCTGCGGACGCTGTAGCGGCTGCCGAGCTCCGGATGCGCCTCCGTGTTCGCCTTGGCGAGGATGAACTTTCCCGCGAGCTCGACCGCGAGCTGCTCGAGCACGGGGCCGAGCTGGCGGCACGGCCCGCACCACGGCGCCCAGAAGTCGACCAAGACGGGCACTTCGTGCGAGCGCTCCAGCACCTCCGCGTCGAAGTTCGCCGTGGTGACATCGAGGACGTAAGGGCTGCCGTCGGCCATGAAAGTCACGCTACCACGGCGTGATGCGGCCCGATGCAGGGGCGGGTATTCTCCCCCGAATGACGGACCTTCGCTTGGCCGGGTGGAACGACGCGTGGCAGCGGCTCTTCGAGAGCGTTGCTTCCGCCGAGCCTGGCGGGCGGGCTGCCCGAGTCGTTCGGGGCGAGGCCTTGGTGGTCAGTTGCCTCGAAGAGGCGGGGGTTTGTCTCGCCAACTTGCCCGCGCGCATGCGCACGGGGGACGCGCGGCCCGTCGTTGGGGATTGGGTCGTGCTGCAGGGGGATGGGGAGGGCTGCCGGGTCGAGCACATCCTGGAGCGACGCACGTGTTTCGTGCGCCGTGCGTCGGGGCGACGCAAAGAACGGCAGCTCGTTGCCGCGAACGTCGACGTGGTGTTCATCGTGAGCGCGCTCGATCGCGACTTCAATCCGCGGCGGCTGGAACGGTACCTTGCGGCCGTTGGGGAGTCCGGGGCGCGGCCCGTCGTGTTGTTGACCAAGGCTGCGTTGGTGGATGCGGAAACGCGGGCGACGTTCGTGGAACAGGCCGAGGCCGTGTGCCCGGGCGTTGGGGTGCACGCGATCGATGTGCTCGCGGAGTTGGATGCGGACGTGCCGAGCCGCTACCGTACGCCCGGGTCGACGACTGCTGTCGTGGGGTCGTCCGGGGTTGGGAAGTCGACGCTCGTCAATGCGTGGATCGGCGAGGCGCGTCAGCTGACGGCGGGGGTTCGGGCTCGCGATCAGCGTGGGCAGCACACGACGACGCATCGTGAGTTGTTTGCGCTTCCGGATGGGTCTTGGGTGATCGATACGCCGGGGATGCGCGAGCTTGGGCTTTGGGGGACAGGGGAGAGCCTCGAGGAGGCGTTTCCGGAGATCGATGAGCTGGCGCAGGGGTGCCGGTTCGGGGATTGCCGGCATGAGCAGGAGCCGGATTGCTCAGTGCGGGAGGCCGTGGCGGCGGGGGTGCTTCCTGCCGTTCGGTTGGTGAGCTTTCGGGTGTTGCGGGATGAGCTCGAGGAAGGGGAGCCGGCGGATCGGCGTGCGCGGGGGAGGGTGGGTCGACCACCGCGCGAGGCCCCGAAGGCGAAGCGGCGATAGGTTTCCGCGGGCGGGCGACCAAGAAAGACGTTGACTCCCGGAAAAGCGGCGCAAAAGACTTGGCGTCACATGCTGCCTGCTCATGTTGCCTTGGTTCGTGAAGAGGTGCTTGGATTCGTTGAGAACCTCTATGAACGTTCCACGATCACCTACGCACTCAACCACTCTCAGTGCGAGTCTTGGGTCGCCCTTGAAGCGCTTGAATGGTTCGCCTCGAGAGGTTGGACCGCGTGCGAAACGATGGGATTCATTACAGAACGACCGGTCAGACGAAACTCGGCCCAGAAGGGAACGACCGGTTGCAAGTTTCCAGACCTTGTCTGCGCCAAGGAAGGCGTGTCCATCTGGTGCGAGTTTAGGTCGATCTCGAGGCTTTGCATTCATCCAAAGAGCGCGGGCGGAACGTTCTCCAAAGACGTTTCCGCGCTGAGCTCGTTCAATGTGGAGAAGACGAAGGTTTATCTTCACCGGGGTACGCTGAAAGGGGTCCGGTCGCGCAGTGATGTAAGGTGGATTAGGGCGTCGCGTCTTCAAGAACTACTAACGAAGTCCGAACACAACGACCTCCGGGGTACCTGCTCGTGCCTGGGCCCTCCACGTCGTCAGCAGAGACGAGTACAGGCCCTCAGACGAAGAAGGGCGCCGACTTCTCCGGGTTCGTGACACGCGTCGGCGGCGGCGATCTTGCGTTTGTAGGCGTCGGTGAACCTGCGCCGCTTTGGTTTGGGTTCGATTTTCGTTGGAAGCGATGCTGGCGAGCTTGGTCATCCTGTCTGGGTCAGTTTCTCACCCTCAGTGATTCTCCGCGATCGGTGTCTCACTTCTCGTTGGCACAGAGGGCTTCCGCTCGAACCAGGTAGCAACCGTACACTCCCGGTGGTCGACCAAGATCTCGTCGTCCGAGGACCCGTTGGAGCTCGTAAGTGTCGATATCTTCAAGGTCTTGGTCTTCGTTCGACAAGTGATGTACTCCGGCTTGAACTAGGCACCCTATACGCCCGTCGTAACCGGCATGGTGGGCGCACGTTTGGTGCTGTTTTGATCCTGGCATCGAGATCGGCCGCGTCACGCAGCACCTCGTCGGACCCGATCACCTGCGGGCAGCTGGGAGGCGAGGAGCAGAGGGGGCACTGGGGGAGCCCGTTGTCGAGGGTCTCGACAACGAGGTCGGGATGGCAAGTCACGATCGCGCATACGGCGTCGACCCGCTCGCAGAGGCGTCGACCTCAGTGCAGATCGAGCGAGGCGAAGTCGCAAGGAGGCTCGAACCGAACAGCGCGGCACGCCACCGCGGCGGGATGCGGCGCCGCACGCAACGATCGGTACTCGAGGGGCTGACCCCGCGCCCTTGCTGACCAGCGTCGGCCTTCCCGACGGACCGGCAAGCCGCGCTCAGAAACCTGGATGTCGCGGCCCGTTGCCCCGGCGACCGACAGGCGGTACGCTCGGAAAATGGGTGATCCTCTTCCGTTGCCGCCCGCCGGTTTCGACGATCTTCCGGTGGAGGAGCAGATCGACTACGTGCAGGCGCTCTGGGACCGCATCGCCGCCTCTCCCGAGCGCATCCTCGTGCCGGACTGGCAACGGCGCTTGTTGGACGAGCGACTCGCCGCGCACGATGGGGATCCCAGCGTAGGCGTGCCGTGGGAGCAGGTTCGAGCGGAGCTTCAAGCGAAGTATCGTCCGACGCCGTGACCTCTCACCGCGTCCATCTCAAGCCTGCGGCGATCTCCGACCTCGACGACGCCGCGGCGTGGTACGAGGGCCAAAAGGCAGGACTTGGCCTCCTCCTTCTCGACGAGGCGGGAGGCGTCCTCGAACGGGTGCAGCGCACGCCGGTCCAGTTTCCTATGGTTCACAAGACCGTTCGCCGGGCGCTGCTGCACCGTTTTCCGTATGGCATTTTCTTCATCCTGGAGAATCAGGTGATTTCGGTGCTCGCAATCTCGCACCTGAGTCGCGACCCCAGCGTCTGGCGGTCTCGAACGTGAACCGGCCAGTGACCCTACCGCGCGCTATTCTGAAGAACGTTGGTGCGGAGTTCGAGATCTGCTCCCCAACTACGATCCCGTTTGCTTCGAGGATGACGTCCGTCATTGTCGAGGCCTTGGATCCGGATCGTGATCGCTTGACTTCGATCACGAGGGTGTAGGGGCTCTCGTCTGGGCAGGCTCAGCGACAGGCCGCCCGTCATGTGAATGTCGGAACGTCCAACGCGGACCACGAATTTCGAGCTATCGTCCTCGCGCTCGCGACGAGACGCGCGTGCTGGAGCGATGCGATATCTCCGCATAGAGACGCCCATCCATGGGCCCTCAGAGAAGCCCGGGCCGGTGGGTCGCGTCGTGCTCGGGGCCCTTCGCTGCCTGCTACCGTCCGCCAACCCGGATCTCGACGACCTGATCGCCGTCGCGAGAGTCTGGTGGCTTGAGATCGAGGACAGCGGGGAACCTCTCCGCGAAATCGGATTTGCGGCTTCGGGTGAACCCATCGTGCTTGGCCCCATCGGGCACAACATGGGATTTCTCGTGGAGGCTAGCGATGATTGGAGCCAGAGTACATGTGATTGTGAGGAGGCCGCAGCACATTTGAAACCACGTGGCAAGCGCTAGTCCCAGGCTTTCTCCACCCCGAACGGGATCTCGAGCGAGGGTGAACCGCAATGGCGCCGATCGGCGATCGCGTCAGCGGACATCGTCGCCGTACAGGTGCTCGCGCCCGAGCTCGCCGCCGATCCAGCGCGTACCGCCAGTCAGTTTGGGTGCGACAAACTTGAGCGGCCCCGGGAACTCCGCGAGGCGATCTGCAAGGGCGAGGACCGTTGCTCGCTCCTCGTGCGTCAGGTTCGCCACGAACGCTCGCGCCACCCCGGCCGGTCTCGGTTGGCCTTCGAAACCTTGAAAGAGGGCAAACACAGAGCGTACTTGCTCCGGTATGAAGATCCGCTTTCGCCCAGCGGGGTCAAGCTGTTCGACTTCGTCGTAGGAATGCAGCTCCGGGAGAGTTGCACGTCGGGACCCCCTGTCGAGACTTACTACTGCAGCGTGCATGGGCATACACCGGGCTCCGACGTGCCCTGCCCGCGTGGATCGAAAAACGCGGTCGGGGTCGGTCCTTGAGCGTCTCGGACACCGCGACCCGGAGCGAAAGGTCGCTCACCCCTCGTGTTGGAGAGAAGTCTCATACCGCTTGAGCAACGGCTGTGCCGAGATCCCGTGGACCGCCACGCTGATCGCCACGACCGAAAGCACAAACGCGCTGGCCTGCGTCGCAATCGCGTCGGGCAACCCGTGCTGCACCGCATAGGCGAGATAGTAGAGGCTTCCAATGCCCCGCACGCCGAACCATCCGATGAGCCACCGCTGCGTCTTCGTGGTCGGCGTGCCGAGCAGCACCAGCTGTGCTCCCAAGGGCCGAACGATCAAGAACAGCACGAGCGCCAGGGCGAAGGCGCGCGGGTCCCAATGCTGGGCCAGCGCGAGACCGACGATGAGCACCAACGCCACTTCCAAGAGCCGCTCGAGGGTGTTGCCAAACGAGAGCACTTCCGCGAGCACCACACCGGCCGCCATCGAGGGTTCCTCGCGAGCCTCCGGGGCGGCGGTGCCTACGAGTTCCTCCGCCGGGGGACGTGAGGGGTCCTGGTGCCCGGTTTCGGGTGCGCCGCGTTCCGGGTGCCCCTCCGAAGGCGGGGCCTCGCGGACGACCCGGAGTTCGATGTGGCGGAGTCCGAGACCGGCGGCGAACACCGCGAGAAATCCCCATGCGCCCATGAACTCGGCTCCTGCATAGGCGAGTGCGATGATGGCGAGAGTCAGGAAATCGTTGGGGGCCGCGGCGTCGCGCGTCTTGCTGCGAATGTAGATCGTCCATCCTCCGAGCACACGGCCCGTCAGGTAGCCGAACATGAGTCCTGCGGGAACCGCCCAAAGCAAACGGTGGACGGCCCACGACCCAACCCACTCGCCCGGTCCTTGGTGTTCGATCCAACCGAGGGCGAAGACGACGAACGGGAACGCCATACCGTCGTTGAGTCCGGCTTCACCACTGAGGCCGTACCGCATGCGGTCGTGATCGGACGCGTTCTCCACGGCGATGGCGCTGGCGAGCACGGGATCCGTGGGTGCGAGCAGTGCTCCGAGCAACAGCGCGGGGCCCCAGGCAACATCGAACGCGAGATTCACGAACGCGGCGACGCCGGCGATGCTCAGCACCATGAGCGGGCCCGCGAGGCGCAGTGGCGCGCGCCAGGCGGGTGCGCGTAGGGGCAGTCGAAGTTTCGTGCCGCAGACGAAGAGCGATACGACGACGGCGAACTCCGTCAGTCGCTCGAGCCAATGCGCCTCCTCTCGCACGTCGACTTGCACGAGATCCAGACCTACGGGGCCGAGCGCGAACCCGAGGACGAGGTACACGAGAGAACCAGAGATCGGAAGCCGCTTGATGTAGGTCGACGACAGCGCCATCGTCAACAGCAGCCCGCCGGACACGACGATCCAGGCAAGGTAGCTCATCGGTCGACGCCCACGCCTTCGCGAGGGGCAGGACGAGGGAGGGATTCGACCCTCGCCAGCGTCGGAGGCGAGCCACGGGCGATGCGCATGTCGTATTCTCCTAGAGCGTTCCTGAGCTGCAGCCGCGATACGTCAAGCAGCGACCGTGGATCCGCCCGTGCAGCCCCGGAGAGGCGGCGCCCAGGGGTGAGCGTCGGAGCTCGTACCCCGATTCGACTCCCGGTCTACACTTGGCGCTGGTGCCGGCGACCATCGTCCCGTCCTCTCGCGGACCGTGTGTGCCGGTCGCTTCGCTGCGCGAGATCGAGGCTCTGCTCGATTGCGCCACGCACCCGGATCGCCGAGGTTCCCTGGGGGCGACCCACCGCGGCCAAGAGCTTGACTCGGGCCGTGCGAGGTCGATCTGGAGGAACGGCGAGGCTGGGCGCGCCGAGGCGTTGCCAAATTTTGCGGGCGAGCTCTACACTCTGGCCGCGTTTGCAGAGGCGCGATGCTCTTCGCCAGCCACGTCTTCTTATTCTGGTTTCTTCCCGCTTTCCTCGCCATGTACGTATTGGCGGGCCCGCGGGGGCGGATGCTCGTCCTCACGCTCTTCAGCTATCTTTTCTACGGGTGGTGGGACTGGCGGTTCTGCCTTCTAATTCTGCTGTCGACGGTCATCGACTACGTCTGCGGGCTCCTGCTTCATCGCAGCACGCACGAGACCGTCCGCAGGCGATGGCTCCTGGTGTCGATGAGCTCGAACCTCGGGCTCCTCGGGTTCTTCAAGTACTTCATGTTTCTGCGCGGCGCCGTTGCGGGCGGGGCGTCGCGAGTGGGGTTCGACTTGCCGGCGGAGGTGCTAGCGCTCGAGGTCGTCTTGCCCGTGGGGATCTCATTCTACACGTTCCAAAGCATGTCGTACACCATCGACATCTACCGACGTGAGGCGAAGCCCACCCGGAACTTCCTCGACTTCATGGGCTACATCTCGATGTTTCCGCAGCTGGTCGCGGGTCCGATCGTGCGTTACTCCGAGATGGAAACGCAAATCGCCGCACCGGCCTGGTCACCGGAGCGCATCTATCTCGGTTGTCAGTTCTTCGTGCTCGGATTGGCCAAGAAGGTGCTCGTGGCCGACACCCTGGCACCACTGGCCAATTCAGTATTCGATGCACCCGTTCTCACGGGGTTGGCCACGGGGGACGCATGGCTCGCGACGATCGCATACACGCTGCAGATCTATTTTGATTTTTCTGGGTACTCGGATATGGCGGTCGGGCTTGGGTTGTGGTGCGGATTCGTCTTCCCCATCAACTTCAACTCGCCCTACAAGTCTGCCTCCATTGCCGAGTTCTGGCGGCGGTGGCACATCACGTTGTCGACCTGGTTGCGTGACTACCTTTACATCCCACTGGGCGGGAACCGGAACGGGCCATGGAATACGTACCGGAACCTCCTCATCACCATGCTGCTCGGAGGCCTGTGGCATGGCGCGAACTGGACGTTCGTGGTTTGGGGAGCCTATCATGGGTTGCTGCTCGCCCTCGAGCGGTGGTTTGGCGGGGAGCGTGCCCTCGCTCGTGTGCCGCAGGCCGTCCGACGCGCCGCTGTGCTCCTCTTGGTCATGGTTGGATGGGTGTTCTTTCGTGCCAAGGATCTGGACACGGCGTTCGCCGTCCTCGGCTCCATGTTTACCTGGCAGGGGGTCGGGTCCTCGACGCACGCGTCAGAGCCCGCGTTGAGCCTCATCGTGTTGTGGCCAGCCCTCTTCATCACGTTCGTGTTGAAGAATTCCTGGGAGTGGACGGCGAATGTGAGCCTGGCCAAAACGGCGCTTCTGACCGCTCTCTTCCTCGCGAGCCTCGTCGGGCTGCTCGGCGCCGTTGATCACCCTTTCCTCTACTTTCAGTTCTGATGCGCTCGCGAAGTCCCAAACTCCATGTCTTGTTTCTGCTCTGCTTGTGGGGCGGGCTCGTGCTGTTTCAGGCCTTCGCGGGTCTTTGGGCGCCCGACACACTGCTCTGCTTCCGCCCTTGGGAGTGCGCAATCACCGAACGAGGGCATGCCCCGTTCAAACCCCACTTCCAGTGGCAGGGCTACGAATACGGGGACCTGGCCAACATGGTCGGTGCTCCGCAGCTCCGCGCACCCCGCCGAACTTCCTTCACCACGGATGCGTACGGGTTTCGGAACGCGTCGCAGGCAGAAGATGCTCCCATCGACGTCGTCATCCAAGGTGATTCGTTCGCGATCGGCACGGGTGTCAGCGATCAGGAGACCCTGCCTGGCGTGCTTTCAGAGCGACTCGGACGGCGCGTGTACAACTATGGCGGGGGTTCGCTCGTGGACTACCTCCGTGATGCTCGGTTCGTAGAGCGGCCGCCGAAAGTCTTGTTGCTCGTCATCTCTGAGCGCAACATCAAGCCGAAAGAGCTTCCTCGCGGGAAGCTGCGCCGGTCTCGGCATCTCGCGCGTTGGGAATCCCTGGAGGCATGGGAGCGTGCCAACGCACCGGCGTCCATCCGAGGATGGCTGGCCAGCGTGTATGACCGCTCCGAGAAGGCCGTCGAGCGACCATGCGAAGCGGCTTACAAAGGGTTCCTATGGCACTTCGGTTGGCTCACCCTGCCAGCGACGGTCCCATACGTGGATCCGAACGATGGGATGCTTTTCTACCATGAAGGAATCGAGAACCATCGCCCCGATCGGTACAAGAAAATGCGGCGTCGTGCCAAGCGGGCGATGCAACACCTTCGCGACTTGAAGGGGATTCTCGCGGATCGCGGGACGCGGCTCGTGGTGCTCGTCATCCCCGACAAGGAGACGGTCTACGCCGACAGGCTGCCTGAGCTCGAGTCCACCCATCCCACAGCGACGCTCGATGCCATGATGAAGATGTTCCGTGGATCCGGGATCGACCATGTCCCGGTCCATGCGAAACTCGCGGAGTACCGCGCCGGTCACCCGGAGGAACTATTGTATCTCCTGGATGATACGCATCCCAACGCCTTGGGGTTCTCGCTCATTGGCGAGACGGTTGCGAACAGCTTGGGCCCGATCGAGCGATGAACGCTCACGATCCGGCGCTTGACGGATGAACGCTGACGACCTGAGCCGGCGGGCGCTCCTCGTCGGCAATGGGGAATGAGAAAGAGAATGAACCGGAGCTCCGGGCGACGCTTGGTCGGGCACTGCTGCTCGCGGGAGCGCTCGGGCTGCTCCTCACCGTTCTGCGCGGACCGATCGCACGGTGGAGTTTCGGCCTCCTGGGCGACGGCGAGCCCTTGCAGGCGCTTGCAGCCGGCGATATCGGCGTGCGGATCTGGAGCCTGGAGCGCCGTGACGCTCGGGTTCAATCTGGTCCAGAGGGTCTGCCGCAGCCACGATGACCCCTCCGTAGTCCCGCGGCCTCCACGGGTTCGCGTATGCGCTCGCTTGGGTCGGGTCGTCCCGTGCTGGGACGATTCGCGCCGCGAACCGTCCTCCTCGCTTCGTGTGGGGCGTGCGGGCTGGCGCTCGCGGGCTGGATCGCCGCGCCGACGTCGACCTCGAGCATCGTCGCGCTCGGCGTGCTCGGGTTCTGCGCTGCGCCGCTCTATCCGCTCGCCGCGGCGCGAGCCTATGCCGCGTGTCCGGAGCGGCCCGGACTCGTTGCGGCGGTCGAGCAATTGCTCACGCCGCTCGCCATCGCGGCTCCGCTTGCGGTGGGGATCATCGCCGAGCGGTGGGGGCTGGTCGCGGCGCTCGGGAGCCTCGCATTGCAGCCGCTCACGGTCGGCTTGGCGGTGCTCGCCACGGGCGGTCTCGTCAGGGAAGCGAAACCCTGACGGTGGCCTGGATGCGGTTGTTGTAGCCACTCGGGCCGTCGTAGCTGCCATATTGGCCGAAGAGGTACTCGATGCCGAAGCTCGCGAACCGCAGCGGCCGGTACTCGAGGTTGGCGGCGGCGTAGACCGAATAGTTGGTCCCGCCATCGTCTTGGCCGGGCAAGGCACCTTGGAGGAAGCTGCCGACGATATTGGTGAAGACTTTGTCGCGGTAGAGCTGGAACTGTCCTCCGAGGGTGCCCCCAAAACCGCGACTCTTCGTGACGTTGCCGTCGTCGTCGAGCACGAGGTCGGGCAGACCGCGGTAGGCCCCCACGGCGTCTCCGAGGATCCCCTGCGCGTAGATGCGGTGCCGCCCCGCGATGGCATAGCCGAGGATCGCGTTGATCGCCCAACCGGTGTAGTGGCTGCGCTCTCCACCGTCCGGCTCGTAAAAGAGGTTGCGGACGAGTGCGTGCAGGGAGGCGTGGATCCTCTGGGTCTCGTACTGCAGCGCCGCGACGAGCTCGGGCGCCAGGGTCACGACGGTGCCGGGTACCTCGGTGGTGACTTCATCGCTGACGTTGGCGACGAGGTACTCCGCGGACACGGCGAGGTCGAACCCGTCGATGCCGAGCGGTTGCGTGTAGCGGATGAGGGGGCTGCGCTGCGTGACGTACGAGATGGGGTTTTCGAAGTCGAGGGTGGGAGGGATCCAGGTCGGGTTCGTGAACGCCGACCAGTCTTGGCCGATCACGAACCGCCAGATCTGTGCGTACGCCTTGCGGATCCGCAAGGTGTTGCTGGCGCTCATGAAGTCGCATTCCAGCACGAGGGCCAGATCGATTGCGTTCTCGTATCGGATGGCGAGCCCGAACCTCGATTTGCGGGGATCGAGAAAGAGGTTGGGCCGTGCCGTGCCGTCGAGGGGGATCGTCCACGGGACGAAGGCGTCCTTCGACCCCATGCCGTTGATGTCGTAGATGACGTCGAGCCGCGCGGAGGCTGCGAACTGGAGGACGACGCGGGTCTTCGGGACGCGAAACTCGCCTGGCGAAAGCTCGGGAAGATCGGCCTCAGGGGTATGGGGCGGGCCGGGTGACGGCGGCGACGCGTCGCGTGGTTGGGTGCGATCGTCGGAGGGCGGTCGCGGGTCCGGCGGAGGTGGGCTCGCATCGACCGAAGGCGCCCCTTGGTGGCGCGGGGAAGGCGGAAGCGGGTCCGCGGAAGGAGCCGCGTCGTCGAGCGGGGCCGGTGGGAGAGGTTCCTCCGAGGGTGCTTCGCCGTTCTCCGCGGGAGGTGGGAGCGGTTGCGCGGCGTCGTTGCGCGCCGCGGGCGGAAGTGGCTCCAAGGACGCCGGAGGCCCCGCGGCGTCCGCATGCGTCGCCGCGAGCAAGAGGGATGCGCAAAGCGCAAACCGGACGCGGACGACGGATCGGGCGAGTTTCATCGTTCTCCGGCCTGGACCCTGTGAAGTTGCAGGGGCGCTCGAAACCCGTGCTCCGGGGAGACGGGGGCCGCTACACCGGCGGTACCGGGTAGTCGGCGAAGATCTCCTGAACGCCGGACGTCACGCGTGCGGTCACGTCACCACACTCCAGCACGCCCTGCATGGCGCCGCCGAACTGGGCGGTTTGCGTCGCCTCGTCCGCGATACCGACGAGGAGCGTCCCCACGGTGTACTCGAACGGAACCTGCATGTACCACGCGCAGGGGCTCCAGTAGTACGTCCACCATCCCCACACGTAGCCCGGGACGCACTCCCAGGTGTAGCCCGTCATCTCTTCCGAGAGCGCAACGCTGAAGACGGAGACGTCCGCGACGTCGCGCGCAACGGGCGTGAGGCCAAGGTTGATGAGCTCGTTGCGCGCGGTGGTGTTCGCGGCGGTGATCCCGGTCATGACGTCTGGAGGGATGGGAACGGGAGAGGCGGCGTAGTCCGCGTCCGTCAACACGTAGAACGTGGCCACGGTGGCAGGGTCGAAGCCCGCGGCCGTGTACGACTCCACTTCGTCGGAGCAGGCGTCGTCGTCATCGTCTTCTTCGCAGCCGGGAGCTGCGACGCCGAGGAGCCCGAGCAACGCGAGCGCGCACGAGCGGCGCCCCGTGGGCCGAGTGTCCTGCGAACCGCCTCCGAACCGAAACATCCCGCGAACGTCGTCGTGTGTGCGCATAAGTCTTGTGCTTTCCTGGTCACGTGTAGCAAAGCCCAAAAATCGGAGCAAGGGCCCCCGAGGGAGCCTTGCAGACTCCACGACGCCGCGACGCGCCCTACCCTGGAGCAGGCGACCGAGGGCAGGGGCAGCACCCCGAGCGTAGCTACGGGGTGACGATGTTGAACCAGAAGGAGGAACCGAGGTCGACGAACATTCCCGTCAACTCGGTGAGCTTCTGGCCGTCGCCTTCGACCTTGGCTTTGCCTTGAGCGATGGCGTCTTGGAACGTGAGCTGCTTCGAGAGGATCTGCCCGAGGACCGCGCGGTCGATCGTGATCGTCGCGTCGGCCTTGTCCGCCTGCGCGTCGGCCCAGTGGTTGAGCACAGAGTTCTCCAAGAACAGCGCGTACTTGGCCTTCGCGTCAGGGAAGATCCAGTTGATCGTCATGGTCTTGCCGGCGGCCTTCGAAGCATCGAGCTGGATCGACATGAAGTCGAAGATCAGCTCGAAGGTCATGCCGCCGAGGATGTCTGGACTGGCCGTGTTCGGCGTTGCGGCCTTCACGACGCCGTCGCGGAGCTCCTTGGCCCCCGAGAGGTAGAAGTTGCGCCACGGGCCACTCTCGGCCTGATAGCCCATCTGCTCGAGGAGGTCGGCCAGGATGTTCTTGGCCTCCTGATCTTCGGGGCTCGCGAACACGAGGTGTTTCATCACCTCTGCGCCCCACCGATACTCGCCGCTGGAGCTCGCCTGCTTGCCCAGAGCGAGCACGGCGTCACGGCCTCCGAGGGCAGCAACGTACTTCTTGGCAGCGTCCTCGGGCGGAAGCGGGTCGAGGTTTGCGGGGTTGCCATCGAAGTAGCCGAGATAGAAGTTGTACACGGCCCGCACGTTGTGGCTGAACGAGCCGTAGTAGCCGTGGGTCGACCAGTTGGAGACGAGGTTGTCGGGGAGGACCACCTTGGTCGCGACCTCGTTGAGCGTGTAGCCCATGTTGGCGAAGTGGAGCGTCTGATCGTGGATGTACTTGAGGATGTCACGCTGCGCCTTGACGTGCTCGTTCACCGCCGCGTTGCCAAACGTTGGCCAGTGATGCATCCCGATCTCCGCCTCCACGTCCTTGCCCCATTTCTGCAAGGTCCGGTTGAGGTAGCGCGGCCACTTCGACGCGTCGCGGGTCTTTGCACCCCGGAGCGTGTAGAGATTGTGCATCGTATGGCACGAGTCCTCGGCGGTATTGAGGACTTTGTACTTCGGGAGGTACCAGATCATCTCCGAAGGCGCCTCGGAGCCGGGGGCGTTGAGGAACTCGTAGCGCAGGCCGTCGATCGTGCGGACCTCCTCGTCTTTGGTGATGAGATCCGTGGGTGCAATGAGGGTCAGTGTGCCGCTCGAAGTGGAGAGACCGAGACCCGTGGTGACCTGCCCTTGCGCGCTCTGGGGCAACAAGTTGCCGTACATGTAGCTCGCTCTGCGGGCCATCGCCGTGCCCGCGAAAACGTTCTCGGCGATCGCGTCGTCCATGAACCCCGCGGGTGCGAAGATCTTGACCTTTCCAGCTTTGACGTCGGCCTCGTCGACGACCCCACGCACGCCGCCAAAGTGGTCGATGTGAGAATGGCTATAGACGACGGCGACGACCGGCTTCTTGGGGCGATGCTGATAGTAAAGATCGAGGGCGGCTTTGGCCGTTTCCGCGGAGACCAACGGATCGTAGATCGTGACGCCTTTCTTTCCTTCCACGATGGTCATGTTCGAGAGGTCGGCGCCACGGACTTGGTAGACGCCCGGAACCACCTCGAAAAGGCCATGGACCATGAGCAGCTGCGCCTGCCGCCAGAGGCTGGGATTCACCGTCTCCGGTGCGGCGGTGCCCTGTTTGACGTAGGCCGCGTATCCCTTGAGGGACCAAATGACGTTTCCCTTGGCGTCCTTGACCTCGCCATCGTTCGGCAACGGAGCGATGAGGCCCTTGCGTGCGGCTTCGAAATCAGCCTGGTCGGCGAAGGGGTAGCGGCCGAGGAGGGCTTGGTTCTCGGCCTTCGTCTGGGCGCTCGCCGGGCCAGGGGAGCCCTTGGTCACGGGAGCGGCTGCGGGGGCCGGAGGTTCTGCCGTCGCTTCGGTGTTTGGCGCCGGTGCGGCGTCGGACGGCGGAGCAGGAGGTGGTGTTTGGCCCGCACAGGCGGCAAGCAGAACGAGTGACAGGGCGCCAAGGAGGCGGGTGCGGGACGCTCGTGGACTGGTCGTGAGCATGTCGTTCCTCGGTTCGAGCGGAGATTCGATGCGGCGTCTGTCTACCGCGCGCGTGTGGATGGTGCTACCCGCGTGTCCTTGGTTCGTGCCAGGAGATTTCGCGGGACGGAGGCAAGGCCATCGCAGCCGTTGGTGACGCGTGGGAAACAATGCGAACGCCACGGTCGACGATCGGGCGGAGGGCGAGACACGGAGTCATCGATCGGCTCGGCGACCCTGGCATGTTGCGCGAACTCGCGCTCTCCGGGCGGGCGTTCCGCGTGCTTCGAGGGCGTGGTGAACGAAACGGTCGAGCGCAGGCAGCTCGGACGTCCAATCAACATGTTGAATTTATTGATCTATTTCGAGCCTGCGCCTCACCGAGCCCCAGCGTGTCCGCGGCGAGGGAGCCAGCGATTATAGTCGTACCAACCCCACCGCCAGGTAGGTCGTGCGGGGAAGGACCCGTGGTGAGAACCGAGCAACCGCAGACCGAGCGCCTCTCCGAAGGCACGATCATCGGCCCCTATGCCGTGGCGAGGTTCGTGCGGCAGGGCGGGATGGCCTCGATCTACTTTGGTCACCACATCTCCACGGACGCGAAGGTGGCGATCAAGGTGATCAGCCTCGCATGCGCCGACGAGCCGATCTTGCGCGCCCGCTTCGAGCGCGAGTCGGAGTTGATGGGGCGCATGATCGGGGTGCGCAACGTCGCCAAGGTGCTCGACAGCGGGGAGCTCGAGGATGGCCGCCTCTATCTCGTGATGGAGTGGGTGGAAGGCAACGACCTCGACGAGCTGCTCGAGCAAGTGCGCGACCAAGACGAGCGCCTCGAGGTCGCGACGGCGACCCGCTACGCCCTCGGGATCGCGCGTGGGATCGAAGCCCTGCATCTGCGGGACGTCGTGCACCGCGGCCTCAAGCCAGGGAACGTGATGATCGAGCGCGTGGAGGGCAGAGACCTCACCGCGAAGATCGTCGACTTCGGGATCTCGGCCGATCTGGCGCCCGCCCCCGTCGAGGAGGACCTCGGTGCGGGGCGGACCTTGGGCACGGACAAGTACACCTCCCCCGAGCAAGCGCAGGGCGGGCCGCCCGATCCTTCGATGGACATCTGGAGCTTCGGGGCGCTGCTCATGGAGCTCTACGGGACCGCCCGGATCCCGGCGAACCTGCGGACGGAAGGGATCCCGCTTGGCTTCCACGTCAGTGGGCCCCGGGAGATCCGCCCCAAGATCATGCGTCTGATTCGCGGTTGCTTGGCCAAGGACCCCGCGGCGAGACCCACCGCGGAGAAAGTCCGCCTCTACCTCGAGAACATCACGCAACGCTTGGAGGCGCTCGCGGATCCGCAGCAACCTGCACCCGAGCTCCGGCCGCGCGTCGTCGCCATGACCGATCTGCCGGAGATGACCGCCGAGGACTCCGGCTACCTGAGCGCGATGCTGCAGACGGATGCGAGCGCACCCACGCCGCCGGAGCGCGATCGGACGCTGATTCGCGCACCGCCTCCGTTCGCCGAAGGGTCGGAAATCGTCGCGGACGTCCTCTACCCGGTGCCGCACGGCGGCACGGAACCCGCGGTGCTGTCCGACCTCGCGGACGACGCTTTCGAGGATCCCCTCGAACCGGAGGCGCCCACCGTCGTCCGCACCGGCACAACGCAGCCCAATCGCCGCACCGCCCCTGAGCCCGATGCCCCGCGCCATGTCGCCGAGTCGCCGCGGCTCCCTGCTGCGCTCTGGATCGTCTGGGGTGCTGCGGCCGTGCTCCTGGCCGCGCTCGTCGGGTGGAGCACGTGGCGGGGGCCGGGTCGCGAGGCGGAGATCTCCGCTGCAGCGCCTGCGTCCGCGGGGGTTTCGGTGGCTGGCACCCAGGAGCGTCCGGCCCTCCCTAGAACCGAGACGGTTGCGAAGCCCCAAGCTCCCGCCCGCGAACCTGATCGGGAGAACGGGTCGGCGCCACCGACCGTGAGCGCTCCGGAAGACGCTCCCGCCCAGGATCCCGTGCCCCAGGCCGCCAAGGCGCCTTCCGAGGAAGCGGCCCGCTTTCGACCCCCGGGGCAGCGAGGGATCCCAGTCCACGCCACCGAGGGCTGCCGAGCCCGGCGGGAGCGGGCTGAGCGGGCGCTGAGCGATCGCGCATGGATCGATGTTTTGTCGGAAACGAAGCCTGCACAGTGTTGGTCGAGCCCGACTCCGCGTAGGCTCATGCGCGTCAAAGCGCTGCTCGAGCTCGGGTGGTTCGAGCAGTGTGTGGACGAGGGGATCGGTGACGATCCTCGGTTGCGGCCCATGGTGGCGACCTGCCACAAGCTCCTGCCGCGCTAGCTCCAAGAAGGATCTCTTTCGTGCGATCTCATCTCCTTCGTTCGGCATGCCTTTCGATCGCGATCTCGTCGCTCCTCCAACCCAAGATCGCGTGGGCGGCCGAGCCTGCCGCACCGGCCGTCGCCGCCGGCGGTGGCATGGTCGAGATCGTCGTCGAAGAGACCTACGCCTACGAAGACTTGCAGATCTCGCTCCAGGACCTCGCCGAGCGGGCGCTCAAGGAGGAAGCCGTGGTCTTCCCCGGTGAGGCCGATGCGCCCTGGCGGATCCGGATCGAGCTCCTCGGTCTCACGCGTGACTATCGATTCACCATAAGCGCCCGGCGGGGCGACACCGTGGTCGTCGCCCAGGGGGAGCATCGTCCGTGTGCGTGCAACACCAACGAGGTGCTCATGCTCATGGACAAGGAGCTGCGCCAGGTGATCGATCACCTCAAGCGCAGCGCCGCGGATGCTGCGAAAGCTCGCGCTGCCGCGGCGGCTGCCGTTCCGGAGCCGCAGCCCGAGCCCGAACCGCAGCCCCTCGAGCCCGAACCGCAGCTCTCCCCCCCCGAGCGCGGTGGGTTTGGTGCCCTCGGGATCGTCGGCACCGTGCTCGGAGCCGGCGGCCTCGGCATGCTCATTGCGGGGGCCGTCGAAGCCGGCAAGGGAGAGGTCCGCGAAGAGGGTCCTGAGGGCACCACCATCCGCGACCATCATACCGCCGCCACCGACGCGCTGATGGGCGTGGGTGCCGGAGTGATTGCAGCGGGCATCGTGCTCATCGTCGTCGACCAGGTGGTTTGCAAGAAACGCCCACGAGGCTGCCGAGCATCGCGGGGCTCGGAACACGCCCAAGTCTATCCGCTCGGTTTTCAGTTCTGAGCGATCAAGGAGTTGTCATGTCTCGCACGTCTTGTCTTTCGCTGACGGCCCCCCTTCTCCTTCTTGGCGCATGTCTAGAGCCCGACGAGAGCCAGGTCCCGTCGGAGGACCATTGTGTCAACCAATCGGGCAACGCCTGGTGCGAAGCTCGAACGCAAGGTATGGAGCCTTATTGCGTCCGTGGCATCGACGACTGCGTCCCCGAGGACGCGGATGGCTGCCTCTCTTCCCCGCCGCCCCCGAGCTGCTACGTCCCCTGTGGGGAGCTCACCCTCGCCCAAGATCCCTATCAGACGTGCCCCGGGTTTCCGGAAGACGATGGTGGTAGCACGAGCAGCACGACGACCGGCTCGTCGACGAGCAGCACCAGCACGACGGCGAGCACGAGCTCGTCCGGGTCGACCACGGGAGACGTCACCACCAGCGAAGAGACGAGCACGACAGGAACTGGCGAAGAGTCCACGACGGGACCGCAAGGCTGCATCTCCGACCAAGATTGCACCTCGCCGCAAGCGCCGGTCTGCGACCTGGAGGCGGGGACGTGCACCTCGTGCAGCGCGGGCAGCAACCCGGACGCCGCTTGCGAGGCCGCCGATCCTCTGACGCCGGTCTGCATCGAGGGGGATTGCGTGGCCTGCTCGAACGACGACGTGGGGTCGTGCACAGGCGCGACCCCGGTGTGTCTCGACAACGCCTGCGTCGCGTGCACCGAGGCCGACGTGAGCGCGTGCCCGGAGGAGACGCCCGCGTGTGGTCCGGAGAACACCTGCGTCGAGTGTACGGAGACGGATCTCGCCGCTTGCGAGGACACGACGCCCCTCTGCGACGCGGGTACGAACGCGTGTGTGGGCTGCACCGCGCACGAGCAATGTCCTGCAGGAGCGCCGGACATCGATGGTGCCGCGTGCGATCTGGAGACGGGCGCCTGTTTGCCCGCGGAGAACGTGTGGCATGTGGACGAGGACGCGGACGACTGCAGCGATCTCGGCGAAGGGACGCTGGAGGTGCCCTTGTGCGGACTCCGCGAGGCCGTTGGGCGCGCGGAGCTGGCGGGGACCGGAACGATCATCCTGCACGAGATCGCAGGCGGCCAGACGTACTCCGACGAGGCGATTTCGGCTCCGGTTCGGCTCGCGATCTTGGCGGCCGATGGCGAAGAACCCCGCATCGAGGGGAACGTCCTGAACCCGGGCTTGATCTTCGGCGGTGGCGCGGTCGCCTATCTGCGCGGGCTCTCCATTGTCGAAGGGGACAGCCACGGCATCGACATCGACGTCGCACGGGTTCATGCCGAGGGTGTCCTCATTCAAGACAACGCGGGGTGGGGTGTTTCGGTGGCGCCCACGGGGGCGTTCTTCGCGTCGAACTCCCGGATCGTCACGAACGAAGAAGGGGGGATCGAGTTCGGGACGGCGGGGCCGGTCGAGGAGACCGATGGTGAGGATGGCTCGGGGAGTGGGACGGATGGCATGGGGTTGCCGGATCCGGACTCGGCGAGCGTGCGGCTGGTGAACTGCTTCGTGAACGCTGCTACGGATGCCCATGCGGTCGTCGTGAACGAGGGGGCGATCGATGTGCTCTACTCGACCCTCGGCGTCCCCGCTACGCTCGATGCATTCGCTCTGCGCTGCGAGACCGGAACCTTCGCACGGGTTCGCAACTCGGTCCTCGTATCGCGCCTGAGCGAACCCGTCGACTGCGACAATGTCGAGCTCGAGACGAGTTTCGTCGAGCAAGATGTGGACGCGGACGACTGGTTCGAAGACTACAACGCTGGCGAATTCACGTTGAACGGGCCGCCCGAGGAACTCCTCGAAGGTGCGCAGTGGCGGACTGGCGATCCGGCCACCGACATCGACGGCCGGCCGCGGCCGGCGGCGGACGGTGCAGTGGACGCGGCTGGGGCAGCACGACCCACGGACTGACGAGCGCTGATGAAGTGCGGGAGAGCGCTGCCGTGAGTGACGCCAGAGGCGGTGCCCTTGACCTCCTCGGTTGCCCCGACGCGGCATGCGAGCTGCTTGCGACGATGAGCGAGGGCGCTCCCAGGCCGACTCTCGAAGCTTGCGCGCTCGGCGGGGTGTTTGAAAACGATCGAAATCCTCGCCACGTGCGGCGGTGATAGACTCTCGCGTATCGCGGTGGATCGCCGGTTGAGCATAGTCGGACTCGTCGGGTCTTTGTTCGGAGGTTGCACGCCACCACCCGAGATCGTCTCGGGTTGTTCGGAGGGACGTCTCGCGTGCGCGTGTTACCCCAATGCGACGTGTGACTCTGGCCTCGTTTGCGTCGGCATGAGGTGTGAGGCGTTGCACCCCGAAGCAAGCACTTCCGACAAACAAGAGACCCCCTCCAATACCTCCGCGGCGTCGACCTCATCCACCGACCCTGCTGATGTGGTGGAAGACAGCTCAACTACCGCCACAACGGGTACATCGTCAGTCGGTGCGGACGCCGTCGAAGACTCGCACGCGACCGCCGGGACTGAGACCATCGGTGGTGCTACGAGCATTGGCGAAAGCACGTCTTCGGATGGTACCACCGAGTCTTCGACGGAAGGATGCAACCTAGAAGCGTCGACTTTCTGTGGTTCACCGGAGACCCCCGTGTGTGGTCCCGAAAACACGTGTGTCGAGTGCAGCGAGGCCGACGTCCGCGCGTGTTCGGAGGAGACGCCCGCGTGTGGTCCGGAGAACACGTGCGTCGAGTGTACAGAGTCGGATCTCACGGCTTGCGAGGGCACGACGCCTGTTTGCGACGCGGGGACGAATGAGTGTGTGGGCTGCACCGCGCATGAGCAGTGTCCAGCGGGAGCGCCGGACGTCGATGGTGCCGGTTGCGATCTGGAGAGGGGCGCCTGTTTGTCTGCGGCCACCGTGTGGCATGTGGACGAGGACGCGGACGACTGCAGCGACCTCGGGGCGGGGACGCTGGAGATGCCCTTGTGCGGACTCGACGAGGCCGTTGGGCGTGCGGTGCTGACGGGGATCGGAACGATTATCCTGCACGAGATCGGAGCCGGCGAAACCTATTCCGATGAGGCCATCTCGACTCCGGTTCGGCTTGCGATCTTGGCGGCCGATGGCGAAGAACCGCGCATCGAGGGGAACGTCCTGAACCCGGGCTTGATCTTCGGCGGTGGCGCGGTCGCCTATCTGCGCGGGCTCTCCATTGTCGATGGTGACAGCCACGGCATCGACATCGACGTCGCACGGGTTTATGCCGAGGGTGTCCTCATTCAAGACAACGCGGGCTGGGGTGTTACCGTGGCGCCCGTGGGGGCGTTCTTCGCATCGAACTCCCGGATCGTCACGAACGAAGAAGGGGGGATCGAGTTCGGCACGGCGGGTCCGGTGGAGGAGACCGATGGCTCGGGGAGTGGGACGGACGGCATGGGGTTGCCGGATCCGGACTCGGCGAGTGTGCGGCTGGTGAACTGCTTCGTGAACGCTGGGATCGACGCCAGCGCGCTCGTTGTGAACGAGGGGGCGATCGATGTGCTCTACTCCACCATCGGAGTCTCGACGTTTGGCGGCGCGTTTGCGCTGACCTGCGAAGCAGGAGCCGTCGCAAGGGTTCGCAACTCGGTCCTCGTGGCGCGACCGACGGAACCGGTCGAGTGCGACAATCTTGAGCTCGAGACGAGTTTCGTCGAGCAAGACGTGGACGCAACCGGATGGTTCGAGAACTTCAATGCCGGCGACTTCTCGTTGGACGAGCCGCCGGAGGGGCTTCTCGAAGGTGCGCGGTGGCGGGTCGGCGATCCGACCACCGACATCGACGGCCGGCCGCGACCCGCGGCGGAAGGTGCCGTGGACGCAGCAGGGGCGGCACGACCCACCGACTGAGCAGTGCTCCTACTCGTCGGATTGCTCTCCCTTTGTCGAGAATGGACGACTTGCCGCTTCCCAAAGGATGTGGCCCAGGGGCGTAAGATAGTGTCCTCTCCGTCTAAGTTCGGCCTTCGTTTCTCTCCTTCCGGTCATATCCGTTCCACCGCCACCCGCACCAGTCACCCGATATCGTGCCTCGGCAAGGCCGAGCGCTGCCAGTTTCGAAACGACGACAGCATCCTCTTCATCCAGCCGACCTTCCGCTTCGTCTTCCGCTGCGTCAGCGATTACTTGCACATCGTCCGCGCTCAGTTTTGAAAGTAGCTCGAAAAGATAGGCATCGAATTGCAGTCCAGCTTGAGAATTCACGATCAGCTGCGCCCAGAGTGATCTAAGCTGGTCACCTTCGACGAAGCTTGCTTGCTCAAGGAGCAGTTGCTGAGCCTTGGGCGGCAACGCATTCGGCTCGACCACACCTTGGACCTCCTGGAGTTCTTTCACTTTCTTTGCCAAGAAGATCAGTTGTTGAATTCGCCACCTCTGGAATGGTCCTCGACAAACATCGAGAATGTCGGTAGCCAGGGCTGAAAGTGCTGCACCAATGGGGCGAGCCGTAGCATTCATGAGGGTAATGCCCGCATCTGCGAGCTTGTTGATGGCCTCGGTCGCATCGGCCTCAAGAGCGACGCGCACGGGAGATTCGACCAGAGGTCCATTTGATTCCTTGTTTGTCATCTTTGCACCCTAGGATTGTGTGTTACAGTGCGCACGCGATGTGGCTTTTCGTTCATGGAGACGACTCGATCATGGGGGGCGGTGGGCTCGGTGGTCTCCCCGATCTCTTCCCGGAGCTCGCACCATCGTTGCATGATGAGGCCCTAGAACGCGTGACTGCGGCGATGGTTCTCTAGCTCTCGTGCGTTGCAAGTGCGGTTGCGATCAAGGGGAGATAGCGACGTACTTGCTCCCGATCGCTTTCCTTCTCAGATTCGCTCAGAGCGGCATAGCTCGTCGCCATTTGCTCTTCCCAGCGCAGCACGAGTTCAGCCGGAACCACAAGCGAGCCGTCGGATCGACGTTCGCCTTTGCTATGCATGTAGCGCTGCCAATGTGACCAACGCTCGTGTTCGAGAGCGGCAAGTCTCTCGACCACGCTTTCGAGAACCCGATCGATTTCTGAACGTTTCATGAAGCTTAGATCAAGCCGTCTGCGACAAGATTTCGGTAGTGCTGTCCTAGCACCGTCAGCTCACATGATTTGCTCTGCATGGCTGCATGCCACATGTGCGGGGCGCCGATAGGTCTCACGAGATTCACTTTTACATACCTTTGCAGCACCGCGAACACGGCGACATTTTGGGGGTCAGGGGGCGGTATCTGCGGGTCGGCGGACTGCTCCTTCGACCGCTCCGGTTCAAAGGACGGATCAAGCGGAAAGCTGTAGTCGGCACGCGGAAAGTGTGTCGCCAACGCTTGGAGGTCGAGAAGTGGGATCGGGGCAGCTGCTTTGCGCAGGGATACAAAAGTCTTCACGTTCGTCTTGAACACAGGGCGCTGAGCCCACGGCCCCAAGGACTGGTCTATGTGGGCGTAGACGCTGCCCGGGGTCACATCGCCCACAAGGTTCGCAGCTGCGCCGCCCAGTGCATCCACGAAGAGGTTGGTAAACACACCGGCACCTCCGCCCGGCACTTCCATCGCATACTGATCAGCTGTAGACGCTGTAAGTATCGTCATCCCTTCTTTGACCTGGGCTAGCGCCTGCGAATCAGGGTGATCGCCGGCAATGCCGCTATGGCAGCTATCCAAAATAATGACTTTGTTTCTCGCTTCTGACTTCCCGGCTATTGTCATTAATTCAGCAAGGGAGAGGCCGTCATCGCCGGTTCGGCTCTCGGTCCCGCAAAGAAAACCTCCTGTGTCCTCGATGAATCCGTGGCCCGCGAAGTAGAATAGAGCGATATCGGAGTCACCGGCGAAGAGTTCGCGGACGGCTTCCTTCAACGTGGCTTTGTCGACCCGGTCGTCGGCGCTCGTACCGGTCATGATCTTAGGTGTCGCGAAATTGACAGTGCCGTCTGCGTGCCTTTCAAGCACGCTTTTCACCGAGTGAGCATCGTTGACGCAACCGCTCAGCTTGCTAAGCGTGTCGTAGTGATCGATTCCGACGATCAGAGCTTTCCGCATTGCTGCCTCTCGTTAAAGGGCGTTGATGAAGCTCACAATGTTCTCGTCGCTCCATGTGTATGTGAGCACTCCATCAACGTTTGTGCGATCCGATGAGTATGCCCAAATGCCGCGAACCACCTTATGCTCCTCTCTGGCACACTGGATCTCCCACTTCTGCCCACTGGACGTTAGCGAGTTCTTGCTGATGAGGGCGATGACGCCATGAGAGCGCTTAATCCGGGTCCGAACGCGGTCTTTCCAGTCTGTGGAATAGGGCTCTTTAACCGACATGTCAACGAACTCATAAGGTGCTCGAGGAGAAAGTGACTGTCCTTTCAAGAAATCGCGCTGGCGTTCATCTTCGATTGCGAAAGCGACAAATACTATCTTCTTTTCGGCCATGTCTTCCTCCGTGCCTTGACAGCGCCCGCGTCGGTGGTCAGTCGGGCGAAACACATGCTACCGGCGTGGGTCGGACTTCTCAAGGGCCGCCTGTTAGCTGCTTCTGTCGAGCATCTAGTTCACCCGCGGCCCGGGGTCCCAACCGAGAAAAACTCTGCGAGGATCCCGGCTGCCAAGCGCGGACTCGCGCAGAACGCTTTTCGATGCCTCCAGCCTCCACCGTCGGAGCTCGCAGCATACTTGGGCCCATCGCTACGTGTCCAAATGGGGTTTTCGCTGGATAGCAACCAGGACGCACATGCCTTTGCACCGCCTGTTAAACGCCTGCTGACCAAGAACGTCGCGCCGTCAACCGACAACGTCGAAACCGGTCGCCCGTTTGAAATCGAATGAAATAGCGAGACCGAGGCAGGAGGCAGGAGCGATCTCCCTCGCGACTTGCGCTCCGCGGATCTGGCCCAACCGCACGACGGGAGCGCTGTGCGCGTCCGGAGTCTCCTGTCGTGCTCTGATCTCACCGGATCTATCACTGCGTGGTCTTCGGAGCCTCGCGCGCCGGTCGATCCCCCTCCGCGAGCAGGCGGATCCCCTTCCTTGAGTTCGTCGCGCAACCGCGGAGCTCGCAAGCCGAACCGGAAACCGGGGGAAGCACCTTTGCCTCGATCGCCGACCGAACCCTCAGTTTTGATCGTGTCGTAGGTGCGCAGGCGCGGGCAAGTCGACCTCCAGGTCATCGACAAGATCCAGGTTCGTGGAACCGAACTATGGACCCCTCTGCTCGCTAATCCAGCCAGACTTCGCGAGGATAGATGTCGGACATCGAGCCGCGAACGGCTTCGCTGACTGGGATCGCGAGCCACGCCAAGGGATTGTGCGCGTCCGTCACGACCGGTGCCGAGTCCGAGTCTGCGAACGTAACCTCCCAGTCGAGGAAAGACGTTTGCACACGCTTCCGCGCTGGACTCTCGAACGCCATCCGTTCCGGGAGCGAAAACGCGATGGACCGCCGCGACGCAAAGAAGACCACGTTCCCTACGCCATCGGGGTCGTTCGACAGGGGCTTGTCGCGGAAAGCGCGGACGTACGGAAACACGGCCCGCAGCGTCGCGTACACAGCACGTGTTGGCTCGACCAACGGCCCGTCCACGGCGCCAACGTAGTTGAGCGCCAGCACCCCCTCGTCCTCGAGGATTGCGCGGATCTGCTCGAGGACTTCGCGCGAGAGCAGATGGGCGGGCGTCGTACCCCCCGTGAACGTGTCGTGCACGATGAAGTCGTAGCGTGCGCTCGTTCTCCGGATGAAGGTCCGAGCATCCTCCACGAACACTTCACCTTGCGGTTCGAAGCCGAAATGCCGTTTCGCGAGATCCACAACGCCAGGATCGATCTCGACGACGTCGCAGCGCACCCCCGAGCGCGCCATCGCGGTCGAGAGGCTGCCGATTCCGAGGCCGATCAGGAGGAGGTCGCGACCCGCGGGATGTGCGAAGCGGATGGCCTCGAGAAGGTGAACGAAGGCGAACGCGGGTTCCTGCGCCTCGACCCAAAGGCCGCCGATGAGCGAGTGATCGGATCGGAGCACGCGCAGCGGCTGCCCATGCGTGTGATCCTCGAGGACTGCAAGCTGACCGTAGAGGCTCTCGGAGCGTTCGAGGACGCGAACGCCCGGGACGGGTTCGTCGGTCCCGGACGCGAGCCACGGCAACCCGGCCAGGGGAAGCAGCAGCGCAGCGCCAACGCGAGGGAGAAGCCCCACGGCTCCCACGGCGAGCAACAGCGCCGCCGTTCCGACGAGCGTCGTGGAAAGCGAGAGATGGGGTACCAGGACGAAACCGGTGAGGAGCGTCGCGGCGACGCCACCTGCGGTGGAGATCCCGTAGACCCAACCGGCAGCTGAACCTGCCGAGTCGTGGTCTCGGGCGGAGAAGTGCACGGCCATGGGACTGACGGTCCCGAGAACGAAGAGGCTCGGGCCAAAGAGGACGAGGGCACTCAGGAGCGTGCCTGCCTTGACCCCGAGAGGGTCGAAGAGGGCGAGCACCGGCCGTCGAAGCAGCGGGATCACAGCGACGAGAAGCCCCGCGAGGACGACCAACGTGTACAAGCGACGCACGTCGCTGCCTCTGCGGGCGATCTCGCCGCCCAGAAAGTAGCCGACCATGAGCGAGGCCAACGTGACGGTGAGGAGGGCGGCCCAGGCGAAGAGGCCCACGCCAAAGAAGGGATTGAGGATCCGCGCTCCCAGGACCTCCACCACCATGACGCATGCTCCGGTGACGAACACCGTGGCGAGCAAGCGTGCGGGGGCCGGAGATGAGGACGAGCGAGCGGGCTCATTCATAGACGTAAACTACCCCGTTCGGAGCAAGTCCCGGAGCACCGACGGCGACGGTGCTGCCGGCGACGGCTACGGCTGCTCCAAACCCCTGCTCGGCGGTGGCTTCCGTCAGGAGTGGGCTGGCGGAGACGGGTCGCCATGGCTCCGACGCTTCGTCTCGAGTGTACACGCGCACTTCCGCAACTGCGACGTCGCCCGCTTCGTCGACGGGGGCGGCCACCACGATCCGCTCACCGTCAAAGGCGAGTTGGCCTCGGGAGTCGACCTCGAGGGATTGGGCGAACCAGGTGCCAGGGGGATCCTCCGTGGTGGAGAAAACGGGTTCGCCGTTGACGACCAGGACGCCGTCCACAAGGGCGATTTGGGAGCCGAACAGTCCGTTCCGCCTCATTGGCGAAGTCGTTGTCCGCTCCCAAGCGCCGGTCTCGGTGTCGCGCAAGTACATGAAGAGACCGGGGGTTGGGCGGTTGTGCATGCCAACCACGAGAAGGTCGTCGTCGAGGCCCACGGCGGCCTCGATGAAGGCGGTCGCATCGTCGGCCTCCAGGGGGCTGTTGGAGTCTTGAGTCCACCGCTGGGAAGAAGCTCCGAACGAGAAGGTGTGCACCAGACTGACGTTGTCGGTGGCGCCGACGAGGCTTCCGCCCTGCAAGTCGATGGAAGTTCCGAATCCATGGTTCGCGCCGCCTGGTCTCAGGGGGGTGCCGGCATCCGGTTGCCAACCGGACCCGGTCCATCGATAGACATATACGGCTCCGGAAATCGGATCTTCGCCTACGGTCTCGAGTGGCGCGGACACTGCGAGGTGGTCGCCATCCAGCACCAAGGGATCCCCGAATCCAGCGCTGGAAGGAGAGAGGGTCGCGCTGACGACTTGCTCCCAGGAACCGTCCGTTGCGCGTACGAAGGTATACGCGGCACCGTTTCCGTCGCTGCTCCGGGGGGCGCCCACGACGAGGAGGCCTCCGGAGAGCGCGACGGAGAGTCCGAAACCCTCGGCGCCGTTGGGGGCGTCGAGGCGCACGGGGGCTCGGCGGTGGGTGGTGATCGTGTAGGTCGTCGTTCCGGTTTCGTCCGTGACGACGACGTCCACGGGGTTGTCACCGAGCGTCAGCGACACGCTGGCGTTCTCGGTGCGTGCTCCGGCGATCCTCGTGTGAGCGCCGGGTTGAGGCGCGGCGGTGATCGAGATCTCGGTGGTCCAGTAGCCAACTTCGACGTCGTAGCTCGTGACATCGGGCGAGAACGCAGGGGCGAGGAGCCCCCCGTCAACGGTGAGTGCACCGAGGCAAGGGACGACCGATCCTGGACACCATCCGCCGCCGGTGGATGAGTCTGCGTCGCCGGATCCGTCGGTCACGCTCGCAGCGTCCGCCGTCATGACGTCCACGGAGGTCTCGGTGTCCGATGGACCTGTCGTGTCGGAGGTTCCTGTCGACCCGGTCGACGTCGTGGTCGCAGGGGGGCCAGGCGTTGTCTCATCACCCGTTGCGGAGGTGGTTGGACTTGTGTCCGTCGCGAGCGCCTCGTCGCAGGAGCCGGCGGGTTGGTCGATGCCACACGGGAAGTAGCAGCCCGGTTCCGACGGCGCCGCGTAGATGCAGCCGTCGTCATCTTTGCCGTCGGGGCTACAGCCGGCGGAGCAGAAGCGGCGCTCCTCGCCGTGACGTTGGATGCAGTACGCGTTGCCGCCATAGTCCTCGCACTGCTTCGGGACGTACCTCGAACTCTTGCAGGCTCCTGCGGCAACGACGAGGAGCAGTGCAACGGGGTAGGCGCCGCGATGCATCGACTTCATGGCCCTTGGGATGCGAGCGTTCATCCTGCCCTGTCGGTGTTTCGCACGAGCTCCTGCAACGCGTCGTGGATGCGGAAGAGGACGACCAGTAGCTCCGTCGAGAGTCGGGCACTGAGCGCGTAGGCGAACGTCAGCAGGGGGGTCAGGAGGAGTGTTCCGACGCATTGGAGGAGGTCACCGTTCTGGAACGCCATCCATGCGGTGTGGCTTCCCCAGGCCGCTCCGAAAACGATGCCTCCCAACAGCACGGCATATAGGATGCGGGCGGCCCTCAGGGTGATGAACTTCGTGAGTGAGAGGTCGAATAGACCTTGGATGACGCCGAGGGCTGGCGTGCTCGGACGGGCAGCGGGTCGCGGCGGTTGGGTTGCGTGGGGGTCCCATGAGGGGGTGGTCGTGCGAGGGGGGAAGTTGCCGGCGGGTGGGTGGTTCCACATGATGGGCGGTGGAGCAACTCTCGTGCCGCCAAAATTCGGTGTGTTGGCGGCACGCGGCCGACGGATGAGCGTGCGTGGGGAACGGTCGAAGTTCCTGGCGCACCGAATCTTGAGATGGACGTCGCTGCGGAGCTTCGGCAGGCATGGTTGCGACTGCGTGGGGCTCGGCGGGGTGAATCGGCGAGCGCGCGGCTGCTGTCGGGCTGCGGCGAGTCCCTCCACGAGTCTCGTCGAAAGCCCCTCTGACTACGCAA
>Ga0315910_10000111_pt1 | contig 102481 bp, 90 predicted proteins | sample EdamamesoilMG_FD_204470 | JGI IMG/M metagenome (GOLD analysis project Ga0315910, IMG submission 204470) | Garden soil microbial communities collected in Santa Monica, California, United States - Edamame soil | ecosystem: Environmental > Terrestrial > Soil > Garden | place: USA: California...
ATGGGCCGCCGCTTCGCGGCGGCGGGGTCTAGCTAGAGACCCATGCAGTTGGCGTAGTACGTCACGGTCGCGGGCCAGTCGGTGAAGACACCGAGGACGCCGACTTGCCGCGCCAACACGTCCAGCAGCACCAGCATGTCGCCGTCGTTGTTCGTGATGTCGGCGATCGATTGATAGTAGTAACCACCGCCCGTCACGAGGGGTCCGGAGCGCTCGAGCGTCCAGGTGATGATGTCGAGATCGGCCGCGATGGCTGCCTCGGCGTAGACGGAGGGCACGATCTCGCCGCCTTCGGTCGCGACGAGCGCCCACATGGGCGGCGCCACGATGTTCACGCCCTGCGCTTCGAGCTCGTCCAGGCTATCCACGGCGGCAGCGTACGCGTCCTCGCCACCATCGACGCGGTCGTCGAGGTAGACGGCCTGGCGACCGAACGCGGGCTCGTTTTGGATCCAGTAGAGGACGTCGTCCAGGTCGAACGATTGTGGGAACACGTTGCGCGGCCGCACTCCGGCAGCTTTGTACTCGTCGATGAGCTGCTGCGCGTAGTCCTGTTGCGTGTAGTCGCCCTGAAACGGCATCTCCACGCTCGGGCTCTTGAGCTCGGGGGTGAACTTGGCTCCGAGCTCGCGGAACAGCGCGATGCTCTCGGCGTGGGTCATGAGGGTGCCGCAGGTCGCGTAGAGGTCCGTGCGCCAGTCCGCGGTACCCCCGAGGTAGTCCAGGGCGGTGGTCGCGGTGGGGTCGCTCGCGTCCATCTTGCCGCACAGCGTTTTGAACTGTTCGAGCGTGATGTCGCTCGTGCAGCAGAGCGCGGAGGCGGGGGTGCCCGTCTCGGAGTTGGCGGGCGTGAACGGTTGGGTGCACTGCGCGGCGAGCTCGGGGATCGCGAGGATGTTCGTCGTCGTGTGGAGATCACACTGCGCGTGCCGGCAGACGAGCTGGCGGTCTTGCGTGAAGGTGACGTCACACTCGAGGATGCCGGCGCCCATGCGCGCCGCAGCGATGTACGACTCGCGGGTGTGCTCGGGGAACTGCATCGCGGCGCCGCGATGTCCGATCGAGAAGTCGCTGGGCTCGAACGGACCTTCGGAGCACGCCTGCAGCGTGTCCTTGAGCTCGCTCGGTTCCATGTCGTCGACGAGGAAGAACGGACGGGGCCCGAGCTGGACGTTCATGGCGTGCTTCCCGTGTCCACCGCCCGGACCATGTCCGCCCCAATGGCCGCCATCGTGTCGGGGGCCCTTGGGATCGTGGGAGGGTGAACCCGGGCGCGCAGGCTCATCCGCGGCGGGGCCCTTCGAAGTGTCGCCATGGTGGCCACCGAGGTGCCCGGCGGACGCGAGCGTAGCGAGCACGCAAAGACCCGTGAGCGCAGCAGAGACGAGGAGAGGAATTTTGTTCGAGAGCATCGTTGCCTCCGGTGGGAGGCAACCTACGCAACGCGGGTCGCGTGCCGGTGTCCGGGCCGAAACACTTGGGAGGATGCTCGGCTACAAGCCGGCGATCCCCACGATGCCGAGCAGCAGCAGACCCGCCGCGAACATGAGCAGGACCACGGAGACGACGCGTTCGAATCGCGCGAGCGTTCCGGGTCGCGACACGCTGCGTAGGCGATCGGCAACGAATGTCACGAACGCCCACCAGAGCATCGCGCCGCTGAAGACACCCATGGTGATGAGGGCCGAGCCCTTCGCGCTCAGGTCGACGCCGTGAAAGCCCAACGCACCGAGCACGGCGGCAAACGAGAGGATCGTGGCCGGGTTGCCAAGGGTGAGGAGCAGCGGACCGAAGAAGGAGCGCTGGAGATCTTCGGAGCTCGGCGCTGCTGCGAGGACCGCGGGGTCCGTCGACACGAGTGCCACCGGGCGGCGTAGGCGATGGAACGCCACCAGACCCAAAATGACCCCTGCGAGGAGATGAATCCACGCCTCGCGTCCTTGCAGCAGGCTCGAGGCTCCGGCGAACCCGAACACCGCGACGGCGGCAAAAAGCGCGTCCGCCAGAGCCGCCCCGAGTCCGGCCACGATCCCGTGCGCTGGGCCGCGGCGGAGGGTCACGCTGATACAAAGCGCCGCAACGGGGCCCACGGGGGCAGCCATCGCCAGTCCGGCTCCGAAGCCGCCAAAGAGCAGGTGTACACCGGTCATCGCGGAACGTTGTAGGTGGGACTCTACCCGAGCTCGCTCCTCGAAACGAACCTAGAATCCTCTGCCCGGCTTCCATACGACGCGGAGGGTTGGCGAGCCACCCCACTTGAGGTTGGTGCGAAATTGCGACCCGTTGAGGATCGCGAAGTCCGCGTTCGCCTAGGGCCGCGTACTCGCGCAGGTTTCCTTGCCAAGACTCGGTCGCGGCGTGCGCAGCGATCGGCTCGCGGGCGATCGACAGCCCTTGGCCCGTCCCGGTTCGATCCGAGCGACCTCGTCGTCGCGCCGCCGGCGAGAGGTGTTCCTGAGGTGGGTTGAATCACCAAAATTTCGTTCTAATCCGGAGCGTGGGATCGTTTGGGGCCTTAAGGCTGGCCGTCCGCAGGCCGATACCCCGAGGCGATGGACGCTCTCAATGCAATCGGAGTGGGCACCGGGATCTCCCGGGCCGCCGCGTTGCGTTCATCGGACGTCGAGGCGCGAAAAGCGCCAGAAGACAAACACCGCGATGAGACCTTCTCAGGGGTGGTTGACCCCGTCTCGCTTTCCCGCGAAGCGAGGATCCGGCAGGACGTCGTGCGGAGCACCGGGGACGAAAGCTCCGGGGGCCCGCGTGGAGAAGATGAGGCGGCGTCGGCGGCCGAGCGTGAACGCGTTCGCGAGCTACTGCTTCAGGATATGAAGGAAAGGTCGGCAAGCGCCGGCGAAGGCGTCGATCGGTCGATTCGCAGCCTGCCTTCCTTCGAGTACGACATCGGCCCCTATGGTCGCGCATACGCGGTCGGAGAGGGGGCGCAGATCGAGCGGCCAGAGCCGCCTGCGTCCCCGAGCTCATCCGCGGGCGATTCGAAGCCGGCCGAGGAAACGACCGAACCCTTGCCGCCCGGATGGGGGGCACCCGTCGTCGCCGAAGCGACGACCTCCGATCCCGAGGCGGCGGACGAAGAAAAAGCCGCGCTCGAGGATGGGTCGAATACCCAAGTCCCGCACGAGCCGGTGGACGGCGACCCGTCGTCCAAAGCCCCGCCTGCGACCCTGGGGGATGCGTGGGCCAACGCTGCACAGGCAGCCGCGCCGGGGATCGACCACCACGCCGAGCGCTCCGCCCGGGCCTATGCGTTGGCGCAGACCTTGACGAGGGCACCCGGCGGGTTCGAAAGCACGTCGGTCGACGCCTTCGTCTAAGAATCTGCCGGCACGTCGACGTCCCGCCACTTCACCCGCGTTTGGTTGAAGTGGCCGCGGACGTTTGGATCGTCTTGCAGCGGTTGTTCGCGCCCGTCCGTAGCCCACGCGCGTGAGCCCAGGCGGAAGCGACCCGGCCCGCGCGGGATCCAGTGGTGGTGGAAGACCGTCCACGCATGACGCAGGTCCGCGGGACGCAGGCGTGAGTCGCCGCCAAAGAACTCCGAGGGTGGCTCGAGCTCCGCCTCTTGCCACGACGCTCCGCCGTCCGTCGTGATGCAGACCCGGCCGATGGTTTGACCTCCGCCCCACGCCCAGCCGCTCAGCAACCAGCCGTCACCGTGTCTCTGACACCGCGTGATCATGGACTTGAGGCCAATCCAGCGCGCCTGGACGCGCACCCAAGCGCCGTCTTTGCGCTCCTCGTTCACGAACACCCAGCGATTGTGGATCCCGTTGTGCGGGGTGGTCAGGCCTTGGATGTGCCCGAGCCATTTGACGTGCGACATCGAGTAGATGCCCGGGACGACCAAGCGCACGGGAAAGCCGCGTTGCCGTGGCAGGGGCTCCCCGTTCATGCGCAGCGCGAGCAGGGCTCCCGCAGCGGTCAGCTCCTCGAACGCCAGGCCATAGTGATAGCCGCGGCGAACGACGGGGATCGGGTCGAGGCCGTGGAAGGCGAAGTGCGACGCCACGCCCTCGCCCCCGCAAGCCTCGAGCACCGTGCGCAGCGACGGCCCCGACCACCTTGCTTGGCCGACGAGCCCCGCGGAGCCCATCGTGTGGTTGCCGTTGCCGGCACATTCCATGACCAGCACGCGGTCCTCCGAAGGCAGCGCGAGCAGCTCGTCCAGCGTGAAGGATCGCGGCTTCGCCACGCCGGTCACGCGCAGCGCATACGTCTGCGGGTCGATCCGCGGGTGGCGGTAGCGGTCGCGACGAAAGTAGCCCTCGATGGGGGTCAGGTGCCCGGACATCGTGCGCACCGGCTGCTCGATCATGGAAACGAGGCGCAGCGCCCATGACCGCAGCGGTCCGAGCCAGCGCGCGATTCCCTCGATCGCACGCAGCTCGAGCTCCTGCGGGACTTGGGTGACCACGAGCGCGCTGGAGTCCGAGCGCGGTGCGGTGTCATACGACGTGGTTTCCGTCATGCGCGACCGCTACGCTAGCACGCTCGCTTCAGGAACGAGGGGCTTTCGTGTAGCTTCTCGGCGCAAGCGGGAGTGATGAGCTGATGATGAAGTCGAACCTCGGGCGAGCTGTGGGCATCTCACTGGTTTCTGTCTGCGCGCTTTGGATGGGCGCCTGCGATGGTGGCTCCGCGGAGCCCAAGGGCGGCGCCGGAGAAGTCGCCGTCAAAGGCCCGGCGGAGCCCGTCGCGGCGCCAGAGGCTGTGAAGAGCCCCGACAAGGCGGAGGCGCCGGTGGAGCCCGAGGCTGAGAAGGCACCCGAGGCGGAGGCGCCGGTGGAGCCCGAGGCCGAAGCCGAGAAGGAGCCAGAAGCCGAGAAAGAGCCCGAAGCCGAGAAGGAGCCCGAGGCCAAAGCCGAGGCGAAGGGCGATCCGAAGGAGGAGAAACCCGCGGCCAAGGAGGAGGGCAAGTCCGACGAGCCCGCGCCCGAGGCTGCTCCGGATGGTCGCGAGATCTTCGAGAAGAAGTGCAAGAACTGCCATGGCGCCGATGGTGCGGCGGACACCAACATCGGGAAGAAGAACAAGATGGAATCCTGGAAGGAGCCGGGGTGGGCGGCGAAGTGGACGCTGGCGAAGATCGAGGTGATCACGCGCGAGGGGAAGGCCGACACCAAGATGAAGCCCTTCAAAGACAAGCTGACGCCGGCCGAGATCAAGGCCGTGGCGAAGTACGCTCGCTCGCTCGGCGGCTAGTCCCGGGGGCGGGGTCACGCTGCGAGTTCGTGGGCGCGCTGCAACAAGGAGACGGCGTCGTGGAGCGACGTCGTCCGCTTCACGCGATCGAAGAGCGCCTCGATGACGGGAAACGCCGGCGCCGCGAACCGCAGCCACTGCTTGGTGCGCCCGAGCGCCGCGCCCTCGGTGACGCCCCGCTCGCGTAGGCGAGCCCCATAGTCCATGACGCGTGCGAGGAGCCAGGGAAGGTCGAGGTCGGGGTCTTGCATCCCCCGGATCCGGCGGAAGAGCGCGGGCCGGGCCATCGCCCCGCGGCCGATCATGAACGCGTGGCAGCCCGTGACCTCGGCGCAACGCTCGAAGTCCTCGGGCGTGCAGAGGTCCCCGTTGGCGACGACGGGGATCCGGACCGCAGCGCGGGCGCGGCCGATCGCCGCCCAGTCGACCGGAGGACGATAGAGCTGGAGCCGCGTACGGCCGTGAATCGTCAGCCAGCTCGCGCCACCGGCCTCGGCGGCCTTGGCAATCTGCTCCACGGACTCGGAGGAGCTCCAGCCGATCCGCACTTTGACGCTCAGTGGGATCTCGGGCGGCATCGCTTTGCGCACCGCGGTGGTGACCGTCTCGACGCGGATCGGGTCGCGGAGCAGCGCCGCACCGCCATCGTGATTGTTGACGACCTTTGCGGGGCATCCGAAGTTGAGATCGATCCCGATCGCGCCGAGTTCACAGGCGCGGACGGCCGTGGTCGCCATCGCGCTGTGGCAGCTCCCCAGCAGCTGGAGGAACACGGGGACGCCGCTGCGCGTGCGGCCGCCTTGCGCGAGCTCTGGGCAATCACGGAGCAGGACGGCATCGACGACGCGCTGCTCGGTGACGCGGACGAACTCGGTGACGCACTGGCTGATGCCGCTGCGTCCCGCGAACAGATCGGTCATGAGCTCGCGGTAGACGGCTTCCGTGATCCCGTCCATGGGCGCGAGGGAGAGGAACAGGCCCGGTTCCAACGGTGACGCCGCCAACGACCGATCGGGGAGGGGAGCGTTCATCCGCGCGAGTCCAGCTCGAGCTCGAGTTGTTGGTCCAGTTGGGGGGACCAGGGGACCAGGGTGAACTCATAGAAGCGTTGCCGGCGAGGGCGCTCCCCGGGGCGTGTGCGCTGCATGGTCCGGCAGACGAAGCCCGCGGGCGTGAGGCGGCGGGACGCCATGAGGTTCCAGATCTCGCGCTCGATGTCTTCGACCGCGTACCCGTGACCTTCGAGCGTGTCCACGACCGTCCCCATGGCGACGCCGTGATTGCCGGCATGCTCGGCGAGCTCGAGCACGGCGAGAACGAGATCTGAGGCCATGGGAGCGCGAGGATGGATCGAGAGGGCGCAGCGGGCAAGAGGGCGACCTCCGGCCGGATTCTTTGCGTGCCCGCTACCGAAAGATCTCGGCCATGGGAGCAAAGAAGAGCGGCGCGGTGAGGGTCATCCAGAGCTGGTGGAACGCGACGGCGAGCCACACCGGGAGCGCCGGCTGCCGCCGAGTCCGCGACTTGCGTTTGGCTTGCAGCCACGCGAGCTCCGCCACCACGGCGACCCCATGGATCGCGAAGAACGTCATCATGAATCCGGTGTGCTCCGCGGGCCGGCCGAGACTGCCGAACACGAGGTATTCGTGCATGAGGCCGCTCGCGAGGAAAACTGCGAGGGTGGCGCGAAGTGGATGCTTCTGGCCGCCCCAGCGCCGGAAGAAGTGACGCCGGGCGACCCCGTGGACGTAGAGGTTCCAACGGCGGCTCCAGAAGTCGCTTGGGGACCGGGCGAGCGGGGGGGCCTTGAAGACCTCGTCGACGTGAAGTCCGAGCTGCATCACCGCGCCCGTGGCGACGTCCGAGAGGGCCGTGAGGGCGGCGTAGAGGAGCCACAAGCTCCATTGCGTCGCGAGAAACCAATGCTCGTGGAGGGCGGGCCAACGTTCGCTCGCGTCGAGCAGCACGAGGACCAAGGCGAGCTTGGGCAGCGCGCGACGGAGCCGGCGCAGACCGTCCACGCGATTGCGTAACGCGGCGGCCGGGCCGTCGGCGAGGCGGACCTCGGGCGGCATGACGAGCCAAAGCAGGAAGTGCAACGGGTCGCGGAGGATCCGCGGGTCGCGAACGGTTCCTCGAACGAGCTCGAGTCCCTTGGCGCAGAACACGATGCTGAGCGCGACGGCGAGGAGGCGTGGATAGACGCCGGGTACGCTCCACGCGAACGCGATGGAGGCGCAAAGGAGCGGCCAAAGCCGCTGCGATCGCCCCTCTGCCAGGACGAGGCGCGCGTAGAGGGCCACCGCCGAAAACCAAAGGCAGATGGGAGCGATGAGCAACATTTCCAACTATAGCAGCAGGGCCGCCGCGTCCTCGCGAGCGTGGCACGGCGAGGTGGAGAGCCGCAGGTTGCGACTCTCCACGAGCGCGGCAGCGCTCAGCGGCCCGGAGCTTGGAGCTCGGGGTCCTGGCTCGGGAACCAGCGGCTCGCGATGCGAACCCCGTTGGTCGCCGCGCCGAGCCGGAGGTTGTCACCGACGACCGTCAGGCAGAAGCTCTTGCCCGTTTCGTCGCGGGGATCGCGACGTAGGCGCCCTGCGAGGGTGCGGTCGCGGTCGCGGATGCAGTGCAGCGCCGAGAGCCCCTCGCCGACGGACCCTGGGAAGTACCGGACGAAGCTCGCTTCCGACAGTCGCGCTTCGATCTCGGACAGGTCCGCGGCCTTGCCCAGGGTCAGCCACACGTTCATGTAGTGGCCGACGGCGACGGCGACGCGACAGGCTTGCGCCGAGACCGGGAGCGCCGGCAGCTCGAGGATCTTGCGGCTCTCGAGCATCAGCTTGCGCTCTTCCGCCGAGTAGCCGCTCTCGTCCGTCTTTCCGTTGTGCGGCACGGTGTTGCCGGCGTAGCGCCCGAGCTCGAAAGGCGTCCCGATCCGGTCGCCTGCGGCATAGCCCTTCTGGTTGTCCGCGATGAACTCGTCGAGGGGCCCGATGCCCGCTCCGCTCACCGCCTGATAGGTGCTCACCGCGAGGCTCGCGATCCCGAAGCGATCGAGCAACGGCCGCAGCGCCATCGTGAGTGGGATCGTCGTGCAGTTGGGGTTGGCGACCAGCTTGACCTCGGAGGTCACGGTCTTGCAGTTGACCCCTGCGACCACGAGTGGGACCTGCGGGTCGAGCCGGTAGGTGTTGCTCTTGTCGACGACGCGATACCCGAGCTCGAGCAACCGCGGCACGTAGCGTTTGGAGTAGTCGTCGTCGAGCGCGACCAGAGCGAGATCCCCGCGCGGGGAGTCGCGCTCTTCGAGCTTCGCGGCGCCGAGGACTTCGTACTGCGCGCCATCGTGTTCCATCGTTTGGTCGCGGCTCGCGTAGAGGGCCAAGGTGGCTCCAGGCCATGCCCTCTTCACGAGATCGAGCGACTCGCGCCCCACCATGCCGGTGGCTCCAAGGATGCAAATCCTCATAGTCCCGGCTTCATACCCCAAGACTCCGGTCGTCGCGCCTGTTTTCGAGAGCAGCCCTCCGACGGGCGCTGCGCTGGCGTTCGCCGGAGACTCCGCGCGCCGACGACCGCGCTCCTCGGCAGAGCCGTCACCCTGCATGCGACCGGATCCAACAGAAACGCGGTTCGGCCGCACTTGAGGGAGCCGGGCGGCTCAAGTCGACCCTCCGCCCGTCGATGAGTCTCTGGGAGGGACGGAGCGGGTGCCGGCAGCCCGTGAGCGTCCCGAGGGGGGATAGAGATGCGACATCTAGGAGCTGTCCATGCGTTCGTCGCTTTCTTGTCGATGACGGCCTGTGCCGTCGACGACGGGGAGCTATTGGCTGATACCGATGGCGGCTTGGAGGTCGTGGACGACGACGACTATCGCGGCCTCGCGTTGGCGAACGGACTTCAGCTCGGGAACGGTCTGGCGTTCGGGAATGGCCTGCAGCTCGGGAACGGGCTCCAGCTCGGGAACGGCCTCGCCTTCGGAAATGGTCTGCAGCTCGGGAACGGACTGCAGCTCGGGAACGGGCTGAGCGACACCCAAGGCTTCCTGACCATGCAGGCGGGGCAGGATCTCATCAAATATTTGGTCGAATGCGCGCTCCCGGCGGGGGATAGCATCACCAAGAACGACCCCATTCGCGGTGGGCAGATCACGTTCACGGGCGTCGTTGGCCTTGCCCCCGAGTGGAAGCACGGCGCCTGCGACGAACGCTGTCAAGAGTGGGTGTCCGCGTGCTTGCTCGCACGCACCAACCAGAGCGGGGCGGCCGTGCCGATCTATTTGAGGGCGAACCACACGGCGATCGGCGTGCAGCCCGACCCGAGCGGACAGTTCACCAAGGCGGAAGGTGCCTTCTACGGCAACCTGTTCGCCAATCCGCCCAAGATGTTCTACTGCCTCGAAGGCGCCGGAAGCATGTGGGGTTCGCTCGTGGGGCGGACGTGCAACAACACGTCCGGCTCGTGCGGGTTCACGTACACGGAAATGTGTGGCAACGGGGGCGAAGAGTGGGCCGATTGTGACTACGCCAATGGCGTCCCCGCAAACTGCAAAGAGCGCTCGCGGTACGGGTGGACGCCCACATACACGGGCTGGCTCAATACCAAGCGCTATCCCGCCGTCGCCGTCTATCTGAAAGACGGGTACACGTCGAACCGCACGCCGGTTGCGACCTGCTCGACCACGAGTCGCTCGGTCGAGGCCGAAGCGACCTCCGGGGTCGGCGTGGCGCAGGGCTCCGAGTGGAATATCTACACCAGCGGCTCGATCTCGTTCGTGGCGCCGATTGGTGCCCAAGCGGTGATCAAGGTCATCGCCCGCGGATCGGGTGCCGGCGGCGTGTGGCCGCTCATGCGCGTCAGCGTGGGTGGGCAGAGCCTCGGAAATGCCGTGTCCGTGGGCAACTATCAGACGTACAGCTTCCCCTACCAAGGCGGGAGCGGGACCAAGACGATCTCGATCAGCTTCGACAACGACGCGTACATCAACGGCCAAGACCGCAACCTCTACGTCGACAAGACGATCATCGAGACCTGCATCTGACTACGGCTCATCTCGGTGGGGGCCCGTAGAGGGACGTGCGGTGATTCACGTACCCGAACACCCCGCCCAGTCCAAGGCTCACGGACTCGACGAGGGTCCCCGCCGCGTCGACCTCGTGGATCCGTCCGCTCGCGGAGTACGTGACGATCGTGTTGCCGTTTCCCAGGCGCTGGACGTCCCCCAGGACTGGGCTCGTGATCCCGCTCGTGTACTCCCAAACGCGGGTGGCCGTGGTGCCCTCCAGCAAGATCTCAATCGCGCGTGCCGGCTCGTTTTCACCATTGTTGAAGATGAGCAAGCGGTTGGCCGAGAGATTGTGATGTCCATGCTGGCGGTTCCAGACCGCGCCATCACCGGAATACGTGCTGTGTGCGCCGCCCAAGCGCCAGACGAGTTCGCCGTTGCGGGTGATCTTGGTGTACATGTCGTAGTTGAGCGTCGAGATCGTGAAGGTATCGTCGAACGCGTTGTAGTGGATGGAGTTGCTGTGGCACTCGTTCTCCTCGTCGCGGATCGTCGGCATGACGGAGTCCCGCATGCTGTAGAGCGTGCGGAGGTTCCCGTGGGCGTCTTGCTCGACGACGTCGTCGCAATAGTCGAGATCATGGACGAGGTACACGATCGCGTCGTCCGGGGTGACGGTGAAGTCGTGATGGCCGTTGGGCATGGCGTACTCCTGCCGTGAGAGCCCGTCCATCGTGACGCGGACGACCTTGCTCGTCCCCGAGCCGTCCCGGCCGGCGACGTTGACATTGCGCATCCACATGGCGCGTCCGTCGTGAGACATGCGGGCGCGCGTGATATCGGCCCTGGATTCCCCGTCCCGATCCATCGAGTACCACCACACATACTCGTTGTCGGCATCGAGGATGAATGCGTGTCCCCCCGTCCAGTCGCTCGTGACCTTGAAGCCCGAGGCCACGGATGCAGGGTGTCGTGTCTCCACGGTGAGCGTAGGGAGCACGCCATTGGGAACTGCGCCCGTCGTGACGGAGTAATCGTCGCTTTCACAGGTCCCCGCGGCGGTCGTGACGAAGATCCGGAAATGGTGGTCCTGCGCCGGTTTGAGGCCGAGCAGCAAGGTGCGGAAGTTCGGGCCCTCGGACGGGTCGATGGGGGCGACGAGGCCATCATGGGGCTCCTCCCCGAAGCGGATCTCGGCGTGGCTCATGCTCGCGGAGTCGACGGACCACTCGACGATCCCCACCGTTGGGATCTCTGCGCTGACGGACGCGTGGACCTGGAACGTACAGGCCGTGATGGCCGTGGTTTCACCGGTGGCGTCGTCCGAAACGGCGCTCGTTTCGGTTCCGGTCGGTGCGTTTTCCTCCACGTCGTCGTTGCCCTTGCACCCTAGGGCGGCGCCTGCGAGCCAAGCGCAAAGCAGCGTGGTCGTCGTGGTGGGACTCATGCGCGTTGGTTCCGACGTGTCGTTCTTCGGAGGATGGCCTGCGTCAGACTATCGCCCAAGTCGACGGCACGGGAGTGGTTCATCGAGAAGAACGACCTATGCTGTCTTTGGAGGGGAGCAAGCGGCGATCCGCTCATCCCAAGGACAAGGAGAACGACGGTGTCACTACTCTCCGACCTGCGAATCCACGTCGATACGATCATCCGCAACGGTTCCGTCCCCACACTGTACGAGGAGGCGCTCCGGTATGAGCAAAGGTCCGCGATCTCCGCGACGGGGGCATTGATCGCCTTCTCCGGGCAAAAGACGGGTCGCAGCCCCGCGGACAAGCGCGTCATCGATGAGCTTGAAACGACGAACGACATCTGGTGGGGTCCCGTCAACATCAAGCTCGATCGGCATGCGTTCGAGCTCGACCGCGAGCGCGCGGTCGACTACCTCAATACGTGCGACCGCCTCTATGTCGTGGATGGCTATGCCGGTTGGGATCCCGCGCATCGCATCAAGGTTCGCGTCATTTGTGCGCGCGCGTACCACGCGTTGTTCATGCACAATATGCTGATCCGCCCGACGCAGGAACAGCTCGCCGAGTTCGGCACGCCCGACTACGTCGTTCTCAACGCTGGGACCTTCCCAGCAAACCGTCTCACGGCGGGGATGACCTCGTCGACGAGCGTGGACCTGAGTCTGCGGGATCGGACCTTGGTGATCCTGGGCACGGAGTACGCGGGTGAGATGAAGAAAGGGGTGTTCACGATCATGAACTACCTCATGCCGAAGCAGGGTCACCTGTCGATGCACTGCTCTGCGACCGAAGGCCGGGGCGGTGACACGTCGATCCTGTTTGGGCTGTCAGGGACGGGTAAAACGACGCTCTCCGCGGACCCCAAGCGCAGGCTCATCGGCGATGACGAGCACGTGTGGACCGACGACGGCATCTTCAACATCGAGGGCGGGTGCTATGCGAAGACCGTCAATCTACGCGAGGCGGCCGAACCAGACATTTTCCGCGCGATCCGGTTCGGCACCGTGCTCGAGAACGTGGTGTATGACCCTCGTTCCCGCGTCGTCGACTACGACGACGCGAGCATCACCAAGAACACGCGAGCCGCCTATCCGCTCGAGTTCATCGACAACGCCAAGGTCCCGGGCATCGGCGGTCATCCGAAGAACGTGATCTTCTTGACCTGTGATGCCTTTGGCGTGTTGCCCCCCGTGAGCAAGCTGTCGCCGGAACAAGCGATGTATCACTTCATCAGTGGGTACACCGCCAAGGTCGCGGGGACCGAGATGGGGGTGGATGAGCCTCAGGCGACCTTCTCTCCGTGCTTCGGCGGGCCCTTCATGGTCTGGCATCCCGCAAAGTACGCTGAGTTGCTCGCCGATCGCCTACGCAAGCACAAGGCGCAGACGTGGCTCGTGAACACGGGTTGGTCGGGCGGTCCCTACGGAGTGGGAAAGCGCATCGATCTGACCGTCACCCGGGCCATCCTCGATGCGATTCATGGGGGTCGTCTCGTGGAGTGCCCGACCGTCGCCGACGGTACGTTCGGCTTGGAGGTCCCGGTCCGCTGTGATGGGGTTCCGACGGACCTCCTCGATCCGCGCGCGACGTGGGCGGATCCGCGAGCGTATGATGCCGCTGCGCGACGTCTCGCTGGCCTGTTCGGCGACAACTTCGCCATCTATGCCGCGAGTGCGGGCGAAATCGTCTGCGCCGCGGGGCCCAAGGTCTGAGGGAGCAAAAAATGCGCAGCGCGGGTGGCCTCCGGGCGGACTTTTTCGCCGGAGGTCGTCGTCCGTTGGCTCCACAATTGAATCGTGGAACACGTCAGCCCGACCGTCGAACAGTTCATGACAACCAACCCGTGCGCCGTGAGTGCCGATCTCAGTCTCTTCGACGCGCTCGACCGGATGACGGCCAACAACATCCGCCATCTCCTCGTCGAGCGCTCGGGTCGCCTGAGCGGGATCGTGAGCACCAGGGACATCCACGCCGCGAGCTCGGTTCGCCAAGCCGGAGAGGGCGAGTTGACCGTCGCCGATGCGATGCGGCCTCGAGTGTACACGTGCTCACCCAAGGATCCGCTCGCCGAAGTCGCTCACGAGATGGAAGCTCACCGGTTCGGCGCCGCGGTGGTGGTCGAAGACGATCTCGTCGTCGGTGTCTTCACGACGACCGATGCCCTGCGGGCCCTCCGAGCGGTCCTTACGGGGAAAGATGTGGAGCGCGCCGTGCATCCCACGCATGCCGAGGAACACCCGCGCGAGCGGAATGCGCTGCACCAGCACATGCGCGTCGCCGATTCTCTGCGTGCGCACGGCATCACGGATCGGCTCGGCAGGCTCCCTGGTCAACCTTGACATTGGCACGCGTTCGTTACGCGGGTGTTCGGGTTGACACCGCAACATCGCGTAATCGTGCCGGAGGCGTCGCCGTGGTGACGAGGATCCTCGTGTATCTCCCGCACCATGGCGCTGCTCCATGTTCGCAAGGTGGCCGAGAGAACTGCGTCTCTCGGCGTATTGTTGGCAATTTCGTGTGCTCCCGAGGCTCCGAGCGCACAGACGAGCGCGACCTCGTTGAGGATCGCTCCGGGATGCCAGGATCACGACGACCACGAAGACGGCGATGTCGTCCGCAAGAGCGCGGCGAAACCCGTGCAGTGGACGAAACCTGGCTACGAGGGAGGCGGGTCGACGGTGGCGGCGAAGCTCATCGGCTTCAACGACTTCCACGGGCAACTCTCCACAGGGCGAGTGGTCGGAGGCCGACCCGTCGGTGGTGCGGCGATCTTGGCCTCGTACATCGAAACTGCCGTGGCCGACTTTTCCGGCCGTTCACTCATCATCCACGCGGGCGACCACGTAGGCGCTTCGCCCCCGGCGTCGGCCTTGTTGCAAGACGAGCCCGCGATCCAGTTCCTCAACCTGCTCTCCAATCGCCATTGCCGTGGTGCCGCTCGCCCGAGCCAGCACTGCAATGTCATTGGTACCCTCGGCAACCACGAGTTCGATGAAGGCCGCGACGAGCTCATGCGGCTCGTCTACGGCGGCAATCACCCCGCCGGGCCGTTTCTCACGCCCGCGTATCCCGGAGCCGACTTCCCCTACGTCTCCTCGAACGTCGTCGATGAGGACACCGGGGCGACGCTCATGCCGTCCTATGTGGTGACGCAGCTCGGTGGCGTGCGCGTCGGTGTCATCGGCGCGGTGTTGGAGCAGACCCCGACCGTCGTGACACCCACGGGCGTCGCGGGGCTCGAGTTCCAGGACGAGGCCGACGCGATCAACCGTACCGTCGCCAAACTCAAGAAGTGCGGTGTCGCTGCGATCGTCGTCACGATCCATCAGGGGGGTACCCAGACGAGCTACACCGGCGAGACCAGCCCGGACGTCGCCGCCGTCTCTGGGCCTATCACGGACATCGTCACGCGCCTCGATTCGGCCGTCGACGTCGTGATCTCCGGTCACGCCCACGCGTTCACGAACGCCCTCCTCCCCAACGCAGCCGGGCACCCGATCCTCGTCACGCAATCGTTCTCTGCCAGCACTGCGTTCGCCGACATCGACCTCACCCTCGATCGCGCCACCGGGGACGTCGTCGCGAAGTCGGCGAGCATCGTCACCACCTATGGCGACGAAGGACCTGGCTTGACCCCCCACGCGGCGGTTGCCGAGCTCGTCGCGGCCGCAGAGCAGGCCGTGGCTCCCCTCGTGAGTGAAGTCGTTGCCGTCTCTGCCGCCGCGATCACGCGCACGCAGAGCGCCGCCGGTGAATCCTCCCTCGGCAATCTCATCGCCGATGCCCAGCGCAGTGCGATGGGGACAGACTTCGCCTTCATGAACCCCGGTGGGATCCGGGCGGATCTCGACGCAGGCGACGTCACCTGGGGCGAGCTCTTCACGATCCAGCCATTTGGCAACAGCTTGGTCGCCATGGCGCTCACCGGCGAACAGCTCTACCGCTTGCTCGAGCAGCAATGGGTCGGTCAATCCTCCCCGCGCATGCTGCAGATCTCCGGTCTCGAGTACACCTGGGACGACGCGCTCCCGGCCGGAGAGCGGATCGTCGAGATCCGCCAGGACGGCGTTCCCATCGATCTCGATGCCATCTATACCGTGACCGCGAACAGCTTCATCGCTGCGGGCGGCGACAACTTCACGGTCTTCACCGAGGCCCTCGATCCCGTCGGGGGACCCATCGATCTCGACGCGCTCATCGGACACGTCGAGGGGTTGACCCAGCCCTTCTCGGCGCCAGCGATCGGGCGGATCACGCTGCAGTAGGCTCGGACCGGGTAGGCAGGTCGTGGAAGAGTCACGCCGGGGGGCGGTGCGAGAGCGCCTTCCGTCGCGCTCTCCTCCGTCGCCAGACGAGCCCGAGCGCCATCACGCCCACGATCGCGGGTGACCATGGCACCAGGCCGATGAGCGCCAGCACCAACGCCTCGACCGTCGCGATGGCGCTCTGCCAGGAGCGCCAGAGCGTGCGAGAGGCACGTTCGCCAAACGTGGTGGCGACAGCGGGATCGTAGACGGCGCGCTCCCAGGCTTGGACGCGAAGGGTGGCCAGCGCCACGCGATCTCTCAAGGCACGTTGCTGGCCTTGGAGCGATTCGATCTCGCCACGCACGCGGGCAAGCTCGCGCTCGATCGCGAGGACATCGGAGAGCGCGCCCGCCTGCGTCGCCACGAGCTCGAGCATCCGCGTCTCCGCCGTTTGTAGGCTCTTGATCCGAGCGTCCACGTCGATGACCTGGGCGGTGACGTCCTGCGTGGACGTGGAGGCGTTGGTGAGCTCGCCGAGGGCCTCGATCTCGGCGACGAGCGCCTCGTGGCGCGCGTTGGGGACCCGAATCGTCCAGCTCGCGTTGCGGTTGGCGCCCGCCCGGCCGGAGCGTTGGGCATCGGACACGTGTCCGCCGAGCTTGGCGACGGCGACGAGCAGCTGCTCACGGAACGTGTCGAGGTCCACCACCTCGACGGCGATGTCGACTTCCACGACGAGATGCCGCGATTCGACCGCTTGCGCGTCAGGTGTGGGCGTGTCCGCGGCAGCCTGCTCGGGCGCAGCCGCGGTGGGCATGGGCTCGGACTCCGCTGCCAGGCTGCGCGGCGCGGCGCGGCTGCATGCAGTGACCATGAGCACGACGACGAACACGCGAGATGCGGACCACGACACGGATTCACCATAGCCCCGCCCACTGGCAGCGACTATCGGCTTCGCGTCACCGATCGGTCATGCGGACCCCCGGGGAGGGATTCAGACGGTCGCGTTCGCTCTGTGCACCGGGCTACCCGCTCCAGGTTCCACGGGGACCCGTGGCGCCGAGCCAGCGCTCCGTGAACACCTTCCGCCCGACGGGGTCGACCGGACCGGCTTGCCCCTCTGCCCAGCGACTGACCCACGAGCGTACGCAGGAGACCACGCGGTCGCCCACGTTGCCGCGCCCGCCCAGTCGCACCGCGTCCGGCGGAAGGTCTTCGAGGTTGGATTCGGAGACTCCGGGGCTTTCGAGCGCGATGATGGGGATCTCTTGGAGGGTGGCCTCCAGCAGCTCGTAGGAGAATCGCGCGGGAGCGATGTACGCCTGCACCGCGCGACGCATCTCTGCCCATTCGCCGCGAGACTCGCTCGCCTCGTCGCAGGTCTGGACGATGACGCCGGAGAGCCCCACGGTGGGTAGAAGGTGTTGGAGCGACTTCCTGAGGGTTTCCTCGAGACCTGCGGAGAGCATCACGGTCGCGAGCCATCGTCCGTCGTCGAGGCGGATCGGCCGCGCTCCGCAGATTCTGGGGAGCAACTCCGCTCTGTGGGGATCGAGGAACTCCGTCGGCGGGAAGCACTCGATCGGTCCATCGACGAGCGGCCGAATGTCTTCGACGTCCCCTCGGGCGTCGTACCGAGCGGGGCCCGGCCATCGCGAGAGGCGGGTCACCGCCAGCGAGCGCAGCGTCTCTGGCAGGGGCGCCCACGAACCGTGGAAGACGAGGGTCGTCTTCCGCAGGGCCTCCTCGCGCACGGCCGGTAGCACGCGGAGCACCAGCTCGGGATGGATGCCGTAGGCGTGCACCTCCTCGGCCCAGTGCAACGCCGCGATCACCTCGGGGACATCGCGCTCCGCGAGGCTGAGGTCGATGAGGGCGGCATTCCTCGCCGCCTCGAACAGCTCCACGACCCTGGATTGCCCCTGCTCGAGCAGGTCGAAGTAGAAGGGATGCGGTGAATCCGCCGTAGCGCGGGCAACCAGATGAAGGGTCAGGGGCACGGGGATGGGTCCTCTATGCGGTCGGCGATGGCCAGCGCCACCGGGATGACTGTGATCCGCATTGGGATTGGGCCGCGTGTCGCCTACATCGCCATTGCTTTTTTGGCCCCGAGTGAGCGACATTGTCCCCGGAAGGAGCCGCGGTGGCCTTTTTGTCCCCATGGGAGCGCGCGTCCTCGCTCCTTCATTGCGCCTCCGGTCTACGGCCCCCCGGTCTACCGATACTTCGAGAACAGCTGGGAATCACGAAATGACGAAGAATTTGGAACTATCGAGGCTCGTTGCTGCTTTGGCGCTCACGGTCGCATGCGCGCCGGCTTCCAACACGAACTACACCTCCGCCGACGAAGACAGCGGCATCGGAGAAGAAGACGGAGATAGCGAGGAAGATTCGGGCGAAGGTGAAGCGTCCGACGGAAGCGAGGAGTCCTCGGAGTCCGAGGGCGAGGCGTCCGAGGAAGCATCGGGCGAAGGCGAAGAGTCCGAGGCCGAGTCCGAGGGCGAGGCTTCCGAGGCCGAGGCGAGCACGACGGAGGGCGGCGAGGAAGAGTCGACGACCAGCACCTCGGGCGAAGAGGCCGAGGAAGAGGAAGTGACGACCGAAGAGGAGGACGACACCGCCAGCGACGTCGACCCGACCTCCACCGAGAGCGATACCGCCGGTGACATCGATTCGCAGGAGATCGACGCGGCGAACATGATCGACGACTTCGCGGATGGGAACTCCGCAATCATCGACGAAGGGGGACGGTCGGGGTACTGGTACTCCGGCAACGACGGTACCGATGGCGAGCAGTCGCCCGCCGAGGACGAAAGCGAGCTCCTGGTGCAGGACGGCGGTCCCGCGGAGGACCACAAGCTCGTCTACTCGGGTAGCGGGTTCAGCGATTGGGGATCCTACGTCGGTGTGGCGCTCGATGACTCAGGCGGTGCATACAGCCTTGCGGATTTCACTGGCGTTGCGTTCCTGGCACGTGGCTCCGGTGATGCCCATTTCAAGGTCAACACCACGGACGTCACGGATAGCGCCGGTGGTGGCACCTGCGTCGCCAACGCAGACGAGGGGATCGGTTGCAACATCGGTCACGAGTTCTTGATCGAGCTCACGGACGAGTGGACGCAGTTCGTCGTTCCATTCGCGATGCTGGAGCAGCCCGAATGGGGCAACGCGTCGGATTTCGACCCTGCCAACGTGCTCTCGCTCCAGTGGAGCTTCGATGCGGACGTGACGTTCGAGCTTCAGCTCGACGAAGTCGGCCTCTACTAGCGCGAATACAGGCGGTCGAAGAGAACCGGGCTTCAGAGACTCTCGCCCGGTTCGTCAGGGGGTCGGCCGCAAGCAGCCCCTCACAGCTTCTCCATCGCGAACGTCAGGGCCGCGATGATCGTCGCCTGCTCCGGATCGGTCACGCTCGACCCGATCGCCTTTGGGTCCTGCGCGCCTTCCGAGTGCCATCGCACGATCCCGCCTTCGTCGAGCAGCACGATCGTCGGGCTTTGCCCGAGGTTCTCTGCCACGGTGAATGCGTTCTCCATGCCGACCTCGCGGGCGCGGTTGAACTCCGTCTCGTTGGGGGCCCGGTAGAACGGGAGCGGCGGGTAGGTGTGCCCGCCCTCGGTGACGCTCCACTGCTTCTGCCAAGCGCGCAGGTCGGAGTCCTTCATGGGCGCTTTGCGACCGGAGGGGAAGCGGACGTGGACGAACATGATGGAGACGCCGCGGGCGGCGAGATCGGCCTGGGCTTTCTGCAAGACCTGCATGAAGTCGACGGCCGCCGCTTCCTCGACGCGATCGCCCCAGTCCCAGTACACCATGAGGTGCTTCTTGCCGTAGAGCTGACGGCCGTCGACGATGCCACCATCGACGCTGACGAGCATGACGGAGGGGCTCGCGTGGCCGAACATGCGACGCCTCGCCCATTCCGGGGTTGCATTGAGCTGCTCGGCAGAGGCGAGCCAAAACGGAGGCACGGCCGCGATGGGCGGCATGTTGCTCTTGGGCGTGGCGACGAGCTCGACGGTCTTGGAGGCGCTGCCCGAGACGACGGTCAGGCGATGCGGTTTGCCATCGGTGAGGCCGGCCAGGGCTTCGCGGGTCGCGACGGGGTTGCCATCGAGGGTCTGGATCAGGTCACCTTTGGCGATCTCGGAGCAGCCTTGCTCGCAACCATTGTTGTAAGCGACGTAGACGCCTCCCGGCGCGAGATCGGCTTGGGAAGGGACGTTCAGCGTGGAGGTCCCCACACCTTGTTTGTCGCAGCCGAGGAGGAGGCAGAGGGCAGCCAGGGCCAGGGTGTCGCGCAGAATCGTGCTCATGCGTCGGTTCCGCGCTCACTCTAACCTCCAAAGTCACTCTCGAGCGAGCCCTCGATCGCCGAGCAGAAGCGCTCAGATCCGGGCGCGGACGGAGAGAAGAAGCATCCAGAACTGCGGGAGATCTTGCTGGAGGCTCGCGCCGTCGACCGCCATGGCTTCGTCCAACAGGCGGATCGGGGCGGCGAAGCTCTGTTGGGGATGCGTGATGTAGGCGGCGTAGTAGCGCGACCAAAGGTAGCGGAACTGGAGCCCTATGGCGACGTTGCGGTGGACGAAGTAGGCCCCGCCGGCCTCGATGGGCACGTCGATCCCGTGGAAGTCCAACCGCAACGGGTCACCCGAGGTCAGGGTGTAGCGGAACCGCAGGAACGAATAGCCGACCCCGGCGCCCACGAACGCCATGAAGCGTCCGCGGGGAATGAAGTGGATGCGAAACAGTGGGCCCACACGGCCGACGCGACCGCGGGCGTCTTGGACGTTGAGGGCACTGAGGTCCACGGGCAGCAGGCCCCCGGCGTACGCCAAGATCTGCTCGAGCAGCGCCACGTCCACGCCATAGAGCGAGAGCACGTTGACGTCCGGTTGAAAGCGAGTGCCAAGCGTTCCGAACCCGCCGCTGAGGCCGATCTCCACGAACCCACGGACGTTGCTGCCAAAGAAACCATCGAGGCGAAACCCGGGGGTGGCATCGTGCTGCTCGGGGCCGCAGACCGCACCGACGCAGCCCTGGAGGCCGAGTTGGAGCTCCGTGACGAACCCGCCGTGATCGAAAGGTTTGGGTGGCTCTGGTTTGGGCTCGGGGCACTCCGAGGCCTCGGCGTCTTCCGGCGTTGCGGTTCCTGCGATGGCGGGAGGTGGGGCCACCGCCCCACCCGCTGCAGGTGCGGGCCCAGGCGGAACGGCGGAGCTCGGAGGGGGCGCTTGGGCGGGCGGCACCGTGCTGGAGGCCGGAGGCGGTGTGCCGACTCCGGGGCCAGGGCTCGGTGCCGAAGGTGCGGGCGCAGCAGCCCCGGCTGTGGGCGCAGCAGCTCCGGGTGCGGGCGCAGCTCCGGCAGGAGGCATGCCACCGGGTGGCGTCTCCGGGGGCAGCATGGGAGGCGAGGTGCTGTCTGGGGGGAGCACCGGTGGCCGCCGAGCTCCGCCCGATGGCGGCGCGGCAGGTGGCGCGGCAGGAGGTGGTGGCGGTGGTGCGGGTGTGGGGTCCTGCACCGGTGTGGGCATCCGCGGCGGCGGAGCTTGAGGACGTTGGATCGGCGGGCTCGCCGAAGCCGTGGCACCGAGCAACATCGACCCGACCACGAGGCCCACGCCTACCGAACGAAGCACCGATGCCATCGTAGCTTGGAAGCTAGTTGGGGCAAGCGGCTATGCCGGTGCGAGCTCGAACAGCGGATCACCGGATGCGACGTCATCCCCGTTGCTCGCGAGGATTGCAACGATCCGCGCCTTCGCGGGGAGGTCGTCGCCGCCGTAGGTCACTCGATTGAACGTCTTCATGACCTCGAGCAGCGCCACGGATTGGCCGCGTTCCACCATCTGGTCCACGGTGAGGAACGGCGCCGATTCGGGCGAGGGGCGGTCGTAGTAGCGACCCGAAAGCGGCGCTCGGAACACGAGCGAAGTCGTGGATGTGCGCGGCCGCTCCATCGGAGACTCCTGTCCGAGCACCTCGGTGGGGGGCTGCAGGCTGCAGAGCGTTTGGCCAAACTCGACGGGGATCACCCGGCGCCCGTCCGCGTCGGGGCCGATGAAGCCGAGCGCCCCACGTGGGGCGAGCAAGGGAATCTGCGTGCCGAGCTGTTCGATGGCGCCCAAGCGATCGCCGGGGCGGATCAACACGCCCGGGGCAGGGCGTGCGAGCCAGAGGCCGACGGTGGGGCTCTCGAGCACGAGCGCGCTCGCGTGGCGGACGAGACGAGCTTCGAGCGTCATGGACGTCCCCTCGTGAGCACTTCGACGTCGTGCATCGACCAGATGCGGCTATTCTTGATGCGTCGATAGCCGATGGTCTGGTGGCTCGCCTCGACGAGCATGGCGAGGTAGTCGCGCAGCTCGCCGAGCTCGATGATCTCGTCGGTGTCCATCTGCCGCGCGGAGACGAAGGGATCCATGTCCGCCTCGATGCGGGCCTCCACGGCTTTCATCCCGGCCTCCACACGCGCGCGCTCGTCGGGGTCGCGTGTGAGGATCTCGAAGTCGTCGTCGAGCTTGGTGTTGTAGGTCGCGATGGCGAGCGTGCGGCCCTCCATCACCGAAAGCCGGGAAAGCATGGTGGAGAGCTGGACCACGGGATCGTACGGGAGCCCGGCCATGGCGTAGTAGCCGGCGCCGGACGCCTTGCGCAGCAGCACCGTGAACATGGGTACCGAGTTCGTGGAGTTCGTGTAGATGAGGTTCGAGCCGTAGGCGAGCAAGCCTTGGCGTTCCGCCTCCGGGCCGATGTCGAACCCCGCGATGTCTTGCAGCCAGATGATGGGGATCCCGTCGTCGTTGCAGGCGCGGGAGAACGCGGACATCTTGGCGATGCCTTCGCGATAGAGGATCGAGGCCGGGCGATGGCCTTGCAAGACCCCCGGATCGGCGACGAGGCCTTGGCGGTTGGCCACGAAGCCCGCGAACAGGCCCCCCACCCGAGCGATCCCACAGACGATCTCCTCGCCGTAACCGGGCATGACCTCCCAGAAGAGCGACTGATCGCAGAGGCGGGCCAGCACCTGCATCACGTCGTAGGCCTCTCGACGGTCCGCGGGCACGATCCCGAGCAGCTCGCTCTCCGGAAAGCGCGGTGGGATGGGCTGCGCGTCCCCACGGTAGAAGTCCGCGCCCGAGGACGGCAAGCGGCGGAGCTCCTGTCGCAACGCAAGGATGAGGGTCGCGTCATCGGGGACGCGAGCGTCGGCGCATCCGCTCTGGTGCACGTGGACCTCGGGTCCCCCGATGTCCAAGCTCGTGATCTTTTGGCTCTTGGCGCCTTTGATGAGGGCCGCTCCGGCGATCACCATGTACGCCTGCTCCGTCATGTAGACGCGGTCGCTGATGATCGGCATGTATCCGCCGCCCGCGATGCAATCACCGAACACGCCGGCGAGTTGGGGCACGCCGTGGGCGGAGAGGAGGCTGTTCATCTTGAAGATGTGCCCGGCCCCACGGGCGCCGGGGAAGGAGCGCGATTGCTCGGGGAGGAACAGGCCGCTGCAATCGACGAGATAGATGGTGGGCAATCGCAAGCGCAGCGCCATGGTCTGGGCGCGCTCGATCTTCTCCGGACTCATGGGCCACCACGATCCGGACGCGACGGTGTTGTCGTTGGCGATCACCATGCACCATCGCCCCTCCACGCGGGCGAACGCCGTGATCACGCCCGCGGCAGGTGAGGTCAGGCGTTGCTCGCCGAAGGTCAGACCGTGGTTGACGAACGTGCCCACCTCGAAGATCCGCGTCCCCGGATCGATGAGCCGCTGCAATCGCTCGCGGGTCGTGAGCTTGGCCTTTTGGTGCACGCGGTCGACGTAGTTTTGACCCCAACCCGCTTGGACCTCGCTACGGAGCGCTCGTAGCCGATCTTCGCGTGGGCGCAATGCGGCGAGGTGGGCGTCGAACAAAGCGTCGTCGCAGAACTCGCGCCGCGGCGCGCCGATGGGCCGTAGGGGTACGTGCACCATCTAGCGGTCCTCCGCGGATGCAGGCGCGGATGCAGGCGCGGATGCAGGTGCGGATGCAGGCGAGGACGCGGGCGTGGCCGGTGGCCAACCTGGAATCGCGGCCGTCGTGTAGCGGTGCTCCCGGAAGGCGGCCGATCCGAGGATCGCCTGGAACATCGGCAGCGTGGTCTGCACGCCCTGGATCTCGAAGCGGGACAGGGCGCCCATCATCGTGGAGATCGCTTCGTCTCGCGAACCGCCGTGGGCGATGACCTTGGCGAGCAAGCTGTCGTAGTGGGGCGGCACGGTGTAGCCCGAGACGACGTGCGTATCCACCCGAACGCCGTCACCGGCTGGGATCTCGAAGCGCTCGATCGTCCCGGGGCTCGGCCGGAACCCTTGGCTTGGGTCCTCCGCGTTGATCCTGCACTCGATGGCGTGGCCGCGCAGCTCGATCTCCGGCTGCGTCCACCGCAGTCGATGACCGGCGGCGACGCGGAGTTGCTCGTGGACGAGATCGAGGCCCGAGCGCATCTCCGACACGCAATGCTCGACTTGGAGGCGAGTGTTCATTTCCATGAAACGCAAGGTCCCATTCGGATCGAGCAGGAACTCCATCGTGCCTGCTCCCACGTAGCCAATGGACGCGGCGGCTCGCACCGCGGCCTGGAGCGTGCGTGCGCGCTCGTCCTGCGCGAGCACGGGAGAGGGCGACTCTTCGATGAGCTTTTGGTGGTTGCGTTGCACCGTGCAGTCGCGCTCGCCGACGTGCACGACGTTGCCGTAGCGATCCGCCATGATCTGGATCTCGATGTGTCGGCCACCCTCGATGAGGCGCTCGAGGTAGACGCGGGGATCTCCGAAGGCCGCCGCGGCTTCGCTTTGCGCCTCACCGAAGGCGTTCGCGAGACCGCTCGGGTCGCGGGCGATTCGCATGCCTCGACCACCGCCACCGCTCTCGGCCTTGATCAGCACCGGATAGCCGATCGCGTCGGCGATGCGCGCGGCCTCTTGTACGGAAGGGACGATTCCATCGCTTCCGGGGATGAGGGTGAGGCCTGCGGCCCGCATCGCATGTTTCGCGGGGGTCTTGCTCCCCATGCGATTCATCACCGCCGGCGGCGGGCCGACGAAGGTGAGGCCGTGGGCGGCGCACAAGCTCGCGAATCCAGGGTTCTCCGAGAGAAAGCCCCAGCCCGGGTGGACGGCCGTGCAACCCGTTTGGCGCGCGGCTTGGACGACCTTCACCGGGTCGAGGTAGCTGTGACCCGACCGTGCGGGGCCCAAGCAGACCGTCGTTCGTCCGGCGACGTAGGGGGCCTCGCGATCGGCTTCCGAAACGGCGAAGACGGGGTGGATGCCCAGTTCGTCGCAGGCGCGGGCGATGCGGACGGCGACCTCTCCGCGGTTGGCGATGAACAGGCGCCGAAACATGAGGCGCGCAGGGTATCATGCCGCCAGCTGCGCACACCCCCGGCCGTCGTCCGGGCTTTGGCCCGATTGGGCCCGCTCTAGGGCTCTTCCGCGTCGGGACCGGGCAACGAGAGTCCCTCCGTGCCGACCCAAGCCATGCGTTCCAGGCGTTCGAGGCCGACGAAGTGCGCGAGGCAGCCGCTCACGCCCTGAGGGGATTGGTGGGGGCTTTCGAAGACCTTGGCGACCTCGAGCGCGCGGATCTCTCCCGATCCACCACGCACGCTGAGTAGGCTCCTCACGGGCGGCGGGGCATCGAGCGCGAGGAAGGCCATGTCCTCGGGCAGGGCGGTCAACGGAACCTCTCTGGCGACGTCGACGCCCCGGTTCTGGACCCAAACTGGATCAGACGACGGCATGGGTGACCGACTTTAGCACCCCGCCATGCGCGACGTGATCCATGGCCTGCGGGAAAAGCACAGATTGCCGACCTTTCGATCGAGTGAGTGACCCGCCGCTCCGAAATCCGCTGCTCCCCACGCCCCCTCGAGCTGCGACGATCTGGCCGAAACGCCGTTTCTGCGGCGCCATGTCGTGCTTTGGGTCTCGCTCGGCCATGTTGCGTTGACACGGGCCCGGCCCCTCGGTATCGACGATCTCCCTTCCCGACGTGGATGCCGTCCACGTCTTTGCCTCGCTTCAGGTCGAGAGCGCCGTGCCACAGAACGTCGAAGAGTTCCTGGCTTCCGTGGATTGGGGTGTGGTGTCGAAGCGGTTGGTCGCCTACACGCTCCGTCGCCTTCGCCGCTTCATCCCGAGCCACGCGTCGATCGAAACGGCGATGGAGATCGTGCACGACGCGATCGTCCATCTCCTCGATGACGAGCACCGCGACTGGTGCCCCGCCGAGCCCAACGAGAAGGAGCTCTTGCTCCACCTGGGGAGCGAGGTGAACGGCATCGTGATCAACTATCAACGAAAGATCATTCGGCGGCCGCATGAAACCTCGCTCGAAGGGCAGGCGCTGTCCGGAACGCTCGGCGAGCTCTCCTCCGTGGATGCGCACGCGCTCCTCGATCATGCGCTGCAGGTCCTCGACGAGGACGACGATCGTCGCGTCCTGACGCTGTTCGCGGATGGGTGCACCAAAGCGGCGGACCAAGCCAAGGAGCTCGGGTGGCCGGTCAAGAAGGTCTACAAGGTGCGGGAACGTGTCCGCGCAAAGCTACGGGAGATCCGCACATGAGCAAGCCCAAGGCACCTCCACCGGGTCTCGAAGATGCGCTCGATCTCGATGTCCTGCAGTGTGACATCGACGACGTCGATGCAGAGCTTCGTGCGCAAGGCGTGGATCCGGAGGGGATCGCTGCGTGGGGCACCCGCATCGCTCGCAAGGGGCTCGAGGATCGTCGGCTCGGTTGGCAACTCGCCGCGAGAAAGCGCCTCCAGGACGCCCTTTCTCGCGGTCCCCGTGCGGTCCAAGAGGCCCTTCCCAACGATCGGGGTGCGTTGCTCGCGATCGTCGGGCAGCTCCGTGGTCGGATGGGGACGGCCGCAGAGATCGCGTTTCGCAAGCGCGAGGCGCAGACGGCCGATACCGAGGAGCTCAAGCTCCTGATCGAGGAGCTCTTGCTGCTCGAAGAGCTCCAAGAGAGATGATGCGGCGCCAAGCCAGTCCTCGCGCGGGTCGTCGTGCTCGTGAAGTCGTGGCCGAGCTGCGGATCCTCGATCCCTGCGAGCTCGACGTCGAGCTCATCGCTGCCCACTATGGGGCCATCACGCACTATCGGCCGCTCCGCCACGAGGAGGGGCGCATGTTGAGGCGGGGGGGCACTGGCCTCATTGTGGTCGCGGACACCCTGAGAGGCTCTCCGCGCGCGCGATTCGTGGCGGCGCACGAGTTGGGGCATTTCTTGCTGCACGAGGGGATCGATCAGTACTTCCTCTGTGAGACCGCTGATCTTTCTGACTACCAAGGTAACGGCGTCGAAGCCGAGGCGAATCATTTTGCCGCCGAGCTGCTCATGCCGGCCCAGTTTTTCGCCCCGCGGTGTGACCGCAATCGTCCATGCCTGGACGATCTCCGCGAACTTGCGGACGCGTTCTCGACCTCGCTGATGGCCACGGCGATTCGTTTCGCCCAGTTTTGTCCCGAGCCATTCGCGGCGGTCGTGTCTACGCAAGGACGCATCCTCTACGCCTCGAAATCTCCCAGCTTTCCGTTCTACATCGCGACGGGACACCATTTGTCACCGTCTTGTACGTATGCAGGCGAACTCCACCGGGGGCGTTCGATCCCATCCGAGCCGCAGCTCGTCGATGCGGGTGGATGGGTCGAGTCGGACGATGCTGCCGAGGCCGATCTGCTCGAGCATTCGATGCGCTTGGGAGAAACAGGGTTCGTGCTCAGTACGCTGTGGCTACGCGAGCGTTGAGGTCCGATCTTCACGCTGGGTCCGTTGTGCAACCGTACGTACACTCGCCTGTCACAGGGAACAGAGTTGGTACCCCGGCGTGGGGCGACGAGAGTCTTCTCTCGACGTGCAATGAAAGCGAGCCAACGCGTCGCGAGGCTGCTAGCTTCCGGCCATGGAACTGGGCGAGATACGCACTCGCGTCGACTCCGCTGGACATGCTTTGGAGGCGGCTCCGTTCGTCGAGATCGCCGGCTTCGAGATCGAAGGCTGCGTGCTGCGGTTGGCGTTGACGCAGCGCTTCAAGCTGCAAGCCGAGCGCGCGGGCGTGTGGGGGAGCGAAGCGATGCTCCACACGATGATGAATGCTGGGTGCGGCTTCCATGCCGATCGCCCGAGGAGCCTGGGCGGAGATGATGGAATCTTCGTGCTCGATCGGAACTTCTGTCCCGAGAACGTGATGATGCGTCGCATGTTCCAAGGCTTCTTGGATCGTCGCTCCGAAGATCTGGAGGCGATCCTGCGCGCGCTCGAGTGCACCGTCGAGGATCTGCAGGCCGTCCGCTTGGTCTCCAACCACGTGCGCCTGCTTGGGCTCTTGCACCGGAGCTCGCGCGAGGATTGGCTCGTGCTGGTGGACGTGGATCCCACCAAGCTCAGCCTCGAATCCTGCCCTCACGGCGAGGACCGCGTTTCGCGCGTGCCCCTGGAAGTCTCCGGTCGCGCCCGTCAGATCGACGCCAGACCGCGGTAAGGTAGGCTCGCTGCGCCGAGCGGGGATGCGTAGACAGCGGCCGATGCCCGCCCTACTCTTCCCCCTCTCCAGAGTTCCGCTGTTCGCGCACAGCGTCTGCGAAGCCGCCAAAACACCATGTTGACCGGGGTCCTCAAGAAGCTGTTCGGTACCAAACACCAGCGCCAGATGAAGCGGCTGCAGCCGCTGATCGCGCGCATGAACGATCTGGAGCCCGCGCTCAAGAAGCTGTCCGACGCCGATTTGCGCGCGCGGACGGCCGCGTTCAAGCAGCAGCTGGACCAAGGCGCCACCCTCGACGACATCCTCTGCGAAGTCTTCGCGACCGTCCGCGAGGCGGCGTGGCGCACGATTCACATGCGCCACTACGAGGTGCAGCTGATCGGCGGCATCGGGCTCCATCGCGGGATGATCTGCGAGATGCGGACCGGTGAAGGCAAGACGCTCACGGCCACGTGCGCCATGGTGCTCAACGCCCTCTCGGGCAAGGGCGCGCACCTCATCACGGTCAACGACTACTTGGCTTCGCGCGACGCGGAGTGGATGGGGCAGATCTATCGCTTCTTGGGCCTGAGCGTCGGGACCATCGTGCACGGGCTGTTCCACGGCGAGCGGCAGCGCGCCTACCGGTGCGACATCACGTACGGCACCAACAACGAGTTTGGTTTCGACTACCTGCGCGACAACATGAAGGAGACGATCGAGAAGTACGCTCAGCGCGAGCTGAACTTCGCGATCGTCGACGAGGTCGACTCCATCCTCATCGACGAGGCTCGCACGCCGCTCATCATCAGCGGCGAGACCGACAAGCCGGCGGAGCTCTACCGCACGGTCGACAAGGTCATGCCAGCGCTGCGGCGGGACCTCGATTACGTGGTCGATCTCAAGCATCACAGTGTCCAGCTCACGGATGCGGGCGTGGACCGGGTGGAGCGCGAGGTGCGGTGCGGGAACCTCTACTCGCCCGAGAACAACGAGCTCCTCCATCACGTGAGCCAAGCGCTGCGCGCCCACACGATCTACAAGAAAGACGTCAACTACCTCGTCCAGAACGGCGAAGTCATCATCGTCGACGAGTTCACCGGCCGTAAGATGGAAGGCCGGCGGTGGAGCGACGGTCTGCACCAAGCGATCGAGGCGAAGGAGAACGTCACGATCCAGCCCGAGAGCCAAACGCTCGCGACGATCACGTATCAGAACTACTTCCGGATGTACCGCAAGCTGTCCGGCATGACCGGTACGGCGGACACCGAGGCCGAGGAGTTCCACAAGATCTACAACCTCGACGTGCTCGTGATCCCGCCGAACCGCAAGGTCGTTCGCCGGGACATGGACGACCTCGTCTACAAGAACGAGCGCGGCAAGTTCAAGGCGATCGTCGCCGAGATCAAGGACCGCCATGAGAAGGGGCAGCCCGTGCTCGTGGGCACGACGAGCGTGGAGAAGTCCCACGTCGTCCACCAAGAGCTCGATCGCGCCGGCATCCCGCACAACGTCCTCAACGCCAAGCAGCACGAGCGCGAGGCGTTCATCGTCGCGCAGGCGGGGCGGAAATACGCCGTCACCGTGGCCACCAACATGGCGGGCCGCGGCACGGACATCATCCTCGGCGGCAACGCGGAGATGATGGCGCGCGAGCACTTCGATCCCGACAAGCAGCCCGAGGAGTACGCCAAGCTGTACGACGGCCTCAAGAAGCAGTGCGAGAAGGAGAAGGCCGAGATCATCGAGGCGGGCGGGCTCCACATCGTCGGGACCGAGCGCCACGAGAGCCGCCGCATCGATAACCAGCTGCGCGGTCGTGCCGGTCGCCAAGGCGACCCGGGATCGTCGCTGTTCTATCTATCGCTCGAAGACGATCTCATGAAGATCTTCGGGGCGGATCGCATCACCTCGTTGATGGAGCGGCTCGGGATGGAGGACGACGTGCCCATCGAGGCGCCGCTCGTCAACCGCGCGATCGAGAATGCTCAGCAGAAGGTCGAAGCCATGCACTTCGACACGCGCAAGAACATCTTCGAGTACGACAACGTGATGAACGAGCAGCGTAAGGCGATCTACCTGCTCCGCCGTCAGATTCTCGAAGGGCGCTACCGTCCGGAGATCTTGGACGACAAGGCGCGCGAAGAGCAGGCGCATCGCCTCCCCGAGCCGCCCAAGGAATCGGGGCCGCACACGGTGGAGTCGCTCAGCTCGGAGATCCGTGACCAGGTGCTGCATGTCATCGAGGCCCACCGCGCGGATCTGGCGGAGCGAGGCGTCGCTCCCGAAGGCGCAGGGATCGTTCCCGAGGGGCTGACGCACGAGCTCTACCGGCACTACGGGGCGATGGTTCGCTTCGACGAGGTCGTCAAAGACCGCGACGCGGTGCAGTCGCTCGCGGTGCGGGAGATCTCCGCTGCGCTCATCCAGCAGCGGGAGCGCCTCCACGACCTCGCCTACAACCTCGTGGCCAAGGCCGTCGACGAGACGTGCCCCAAGGACGTGCACCCCGACGAGTGGGAAGTGGACGCGCTCGAGCAGCGCGTCCATCAGCTGTTTCACGCCAAGTTCTCGGTTCGCAACGTCCCGCAGAACCAAGAAGACCTCGTGGGGCTGTGTTGGGACGCGGTGGAGGCCCTGCTCTTCAAACGAGAGCAGGAGTTCGGCCTAACGGTCTACCTCTACCACATTCGCCATATCTGGCTGAACGAGATCGACGCGCAGTGGATCGCGCATCTCAAGAACATCGAGCACCTGCGTACCGGCATCGGGCTCGTGAGCTACGCGACGCGCAATCCCAAGAACGAGTACAAGATCCGCGGCTTCAACCTCTTCAAGGAGATGTGGGAAGGGATCGAGCAGACCGTGCTCGACAAGGTGATTCGCCTGCAGCTCACCGAGGAACAGCGGCGCCAAGCCGAAGAGGGCGCGGAGTACGAAACCGCTCTCACGCGGGCGAGCGACCGCAAGGGACCGCGCCCGAGCGCGGCGCGGAAAGCGGTCTCGCAGGCGCAGATCGACAAGCTCCAAGCCGTGGCGCGCCAAGCCATGCAGCAGATGCAGGTCGCTCCCACCGCGGAGCAGCAGGTGGAGAAGGCGTTGGAAGACGCCCGCAAGCCCAAGACGCGCGTGGCTCGCGTGGCTCCCAACGACCCGTGCCCCTGCGGTTCGGGCAAACGTTACAAGAAGTGTCACGGTCGCGAAGCAGAGGCCGCCAAATAGACGTTGTGCCGCGCCCCACACGGGTTGCGCGGCACCCCGCGGAGGGGTCTTGGTCTTTGGCGCCGGTTGAGTTAATTAGGGGGGCGCAAAGACCATGGATACGGCAGTGAATGCGGGAACGGAACGGTGTAGGGTTGCCATCGTCGGGGCAGGTCCCGGTGGAACGGCCACGGCCGTGGCACTATCGAGGGCCGGCATCGAGGGGGTCACGCTCCTCGATGCGCACGACTTCCCGCGCGACAAGACGTGCGGCAGCGGTCTGTCTGCACGTGCGATGGGCGTCCTCAAGGAGCTCGAGATCTGGCCGCGCGTGGAACGGATCGCCTACCCCATCACCGGGTTGCGGCTGATCACGCCACGTGGCTACGACAAGTTTCTCTCCGCGGGCAAGGGCGTGCAGGCGGTCATCTGCCTGCGCCGCGAGCTCGACCACGAGATGCTCAAGGCCGGCATCGAGCGCGGGGTCAACTTCGTCCCCGACTTCCGCGTGCGCGAGCCCATCCTCGAAGGCGGGCGCTGGGTCGGCGTGAGAGCGACCGATGGTCGCGAGGTTCGGGCGGACTACGTCGTCGTGGCCAACGGAGCGCACTCGAAGTTCGTGTTCGACGAACGTCCCAAGCGCATCATCCACACGATCATGGGGTGGTGGACCGGCGTCGAGTTCAAGCCGAACTTCCTCGAGATGATCTGGGACGACATCATCGCCCCGTACTACGGTTGGCTGTTTCCCGAGGCCGAAGATCGCGTCAACATCGGGATCACCTACGAAGACGACGGCAAGTTCTCGAAGGCGCGCGAGCGCTTCGCGGCATTCATTGACAAGCATTACAAGGATCGCCTGGCGGGCGCGCAGCAGGTCGGCAAGCTCCAAGGCCACCCGATCTCCTACACGTATGCGATCCGCGATCTCTATTCTCCAGGACGCGTGATCGTTGGCGAAGCAGGCCGGATGACTCATCCGTTGACGGGTGAGGGCATCTATCAGGCGATGCAATCAGGAATCTACGCGGCGGATGCTCTATCCGACGTGATCCTCCGCGGCGCCAGCGAAACGTCTGCGATGCGGCGCTACCACTTCCGCTGCGTCAAACGCTTCACCGCTTCGTTCGTGGCGGGCGGGGTCATGCGGCGGGCACTCCGAACACCGATCATGGACTGGTTGGTCGGTGGCAGCGAGCAGCCCTTCATCCAGAACGCCGCGGCCAAGGTCCTGCGGCACGTCTAGCCAGAAATCTCTTTGGTCGGGTGAAGGAGCCGTTGCGCGACGGCTCCTTCGTTCTCGTTCGTAGATCGGGTGTGGTCTAGAGCCGCGGGTCTAGAGCCCGCGGCTCTGGAGCCCCGATGGGCGCGGCACGTCACCCCTGGGTGCGCGGGACGACGCGCTCGGGTGCACGGGAGGGACAGCACCCCTCGCCATGCACCGGAGCGGAGTCGCCCGGCTCGCACACGTTTGGTCGGCGCTGGATGGAGCGCTCGTGCTCCAGTTTTGCCTCGTGGAAGAACCACGCGGAAATTGCCCCCGCGAGGGTCACCGCAAGTACAGACTCAAGCCATTTCATGCGCGCCATGCCTATATAGTTCCGCAACTCGTCGAATTGGATTTCGACGAATGCAGAAAAAACGACGCGCTCGAGGTGGCCACTAGCGCGAGGTCTCGGAGCGAATCCAGTCTTGGACTATGGCACTCGCGACATAGTTGTCCTGGCCTACGCAGCTTGCATCCCCGGTACTGAGCGAACCCGCGATAGACCACGCTCCATCGCGTTCCCACAGCACGGGCCCGCCGGAGTCTCCGAGGCAAGCACCAACATCCCCAGGATGCTCCACGACGACGATGTCAGGGGCTGAATAGACCACACGGGTCTGCGCAACCTTGCGCGTTCCATGGTCCCCGGATTCGTCGAGGCCGAAGCCCGCGATGACCACCGTGGTGCCGACGGGCGGGATGGTGTCCGCGAGGCGCAGTGGTGGGACGGAAATCTCGTCCTCCTCGAAGAAATAGAGGGCGACGTCGAGCCATGGGTGCTCTGCACTCCTATGGGGCGTGGCGGCATCACACTGCCACTGGCCATGATCCGAAGTGGCCGCGAACGTCAGCGTCACGGATGCAGGGTCCGCGAGGCAATGGGCCGCCGTGGCCACCACGCCTGGGGAGACGAGCGACCCGGTGCACGCCGAGGAGAATGGATCGTCCGGGTCGTCTGTCAGGCCGAGCATCCCCACCGACTGGAGGACTTCTCGAGGTACGACGTCCTCCGCGGACGAGGCCGCACCGAAGATGCGAAAGCAGTCCGGGCCGGGGTCGAACAGCTCGCAGCCGAGGGTGCACGCGCCAAGCACGAGCAATGGGTAGGCGCGCAACGAGGTGCTTCGCACGGGCCGAGCATAGCAGACTCACCGGCGAGCACCTGCCGCACCCTCGTCAGAGCCAACGGCGCGTCGTCTTGCGGTAGTCCTCGTACTCCGCACCAAACGTCGTCGCCATCACGCGTTCCTCGAACGGGATGTACCAGAGGTCGGTCACGAGGATGAACGTCGCGACGGGGATCCCGGGGGACAGTGTGCCGAGCGCGATCCATGTGCCCACGAGGGCCAGCGCGAACCCGACGTACATGGGGTTGCGGGAAAACTCGAACAGGCCGTCGCGCACCAAGACCTGGGGGGTGTTGAACGTGTGGATGTTGGTCTGCGCGCGCCTGAATCGGCGGCTGCCCCAAACCGCGCAGACCATCCCAGAGATCCCAAGGACGATGCCGAGCGGGAGCGTGCTGCATCGCGGTGCCCCCGCAATCGGCATCCACGAATGCAGCAAGAACATCGCGATGAGGCACAGGAGGAACAGGTGAGGCGGCAGCAGTCTCTGCATGCCGACCTTCATAGGTCCGCTCGGTCAAGGTCCTTGCGGGCCAAGTGCAAAGAAGTGTGAAGGCGGACTCAGCAGGGCTCGCCCGTCGAGTTCATCAGCTCCGTGTAGCGGCGTTGCATCTCCTCCGGGGAGACCTCCTCGATCGAGTGGCCGAGCATCCACTCGTGGCCGAACGGATCGCGGACCGTGCCGCTACGCTCGCCGTAGAAGGCGTCGGTCGCCGCGCGGACGAGCTCGGCCCCGGCTTCGACCGCGCGCGCGATGGCTGCGTCCGCGTCGTCGACATGCAAGTGGATGCTGAACGTCGTCCCGCCGACCTTGCGCGGACCATGGATGCCGTACTCGGGATACTCGTCGCTCAACATGAGGACGGTCCCCCCAAACTCGAGCTCGGCATGACCCACGCGACCGCTCGGTTCCACCAAGCGGAACTTCTCGGTGGCACCGAACGCCCGTTCGTAGAAGCGGATGGCCTCGGGGGCGTTGTGGACGCGGAGGTACGGGAATAGCTCATGGATCTTCATGATGGTTCTCCGTCCGCCAAGGTGGCTCGGACTCGCCGGGCAATCTTGAAGGAAATGGAAGTGGCACGTGGTGGGTGTAGACCGGCGCGGCGCGGCGATAGGCGGCGAGCGTCATGCCGGAGATCTCCCGCACCTCGCGATGGAGGTGCGATTGGTCGGCGTAGCCCGAGGCGACGGCGATCTGAGCCCACGGTTCGTCTTGGGGCGCGGCGAGGACGGACTGCAGCCGCTGGATGCGGCAGAAGCGCTTGGGCGCCAGTCCGACCTCGCGTTCGAACACGGTCGCGAAACCTCGGTGGCTGTAGCCGCTCTCCGAAGCGACCGCGGCCACGGGGACCCCTGCGGCGAACCGGGCGATCGCGAGCGCGACCGACGGGTGCACGCCGCGAACGCGAGGGAGGCGGGCGAGGAGCATGCGCTCGAGCAAGTCGAGACGGGCCTGGGCGGAGCCCGCGTGCTCGAGCCGTTCGAGCATCTCGAGGGCGACGTTCCCCCAAAGGTCCGGGAGGGCGACGTGGCGCTCTGCGAGCACATCCGCGGGCACGCCGAGGACGACGCGGCTCGCACCGATCACGAGCTGGGCCCCCACCGAGCTCGAGGGCACCGACGTGTCGCGAACATAGGCGGAGGACCGGGCACCGCCCACGATCGCGTGGCCGAGGGTGTGCGGCACGGGATCGTCGGGGTGCTCGAACAACCGCAGCGGCGCACAGAAGCGAAACACGAGGTGCATGGTCCCGGTCGGGAGCACGCGCTCTCGCGCTCCGCGAGGGTCGCTCGCCTCCCCCGCCCACAGCTGCGAGATGAACGGCCGCAACGCCGAACAGGGGGCGCGCGTGAGCATGCCGGAAGCGTACGCCCTCCGAGCCGGCGTGTCTCCCGAGGCGGCGCGGACGGCCCGTGTTCACGCGCTGTCCCACCGCCTCCGCCGCCTCTACGGGCGCGCGGCGAACGACACGGTTCTTCATAAAGCGAGGGCCAAGACCTTCACATCCGCGAACTAGCTTTGCGACCATGCACGGATTCTTTCTGGGAGCGTTGTGTGTGGGGGCGGTCACCTGGGCCATGCGCCATCGCAGGCGCGGGCGCTGTGGGTCGTTCGGGCAGTTCGGGTGGCGAGGTCATCACGCCGCAGGTTTCGCGGACTGGGTCGCCTATCGCGTGGATGCGAGCCCCGAACAAAACCGCGTGATTCGAACCGAGCTCGAGCAGCTCTTCGATCTGTTCGCGGAGCTACGCCGCGAGGTCCGATTGTCGCGCAGTGACATCGCCACCGCGCTACGGAACCCGAGCTTCGACGAAGAGGTCATGGGCCAGTCCTTCGCGCGCCAAGACGACCGGATCCGCCAGGTCCGCCAGGCGCTCGTGGGAGCCCTCGCCCGCATCCACGACGTGCTCGACGAGCGTCAGCGCGGGCGCCTCGCGTCCACGATCGGCTGCTGACCGGGCTGAAGAGTCGTGGCATGCTCGAACCGCCGGTGTCGCTCAAGGTCCTGCTCATCGACGACGACGCGCGTCTGTTCGAGCTCCTGCGCGGGTACTTCGAGCCACAGGCGATCACGCTCGAGCATGCTGCCTCCGGCGGTGATGGGCTCGCCGCGTTGGGGCGGCAAACGTACGACGCGCTCCTGCTCGATGTCATGATGCCTGGGCTGGACGGTCTGGAGACGCTCAAGCGCCTGCGTCAGCGCAGCAACGTCCCGGTCATCATGCTCACCGCGCGCGGAGACGAGAGCGATCGCGTGGTGGGCCTGGAGATGGGGGCGGACGACTATGTCCCCAAGCCGTTCAGTCCGCGCGAGTTGCTCGCGCGCCTGCGTGCCGTCCTGCGGCGCCTCCGGCCCGAGCTCGGGGCGGAGCGCCTGTGTGCGTCCGGCATCGAAGTCGAGGTCTCCGCTCGGTCCGTCCGCGTGGAGGGGCAAGACGTCGAGCTGACAGGGCTCGAGTTCGATCTCCTCGTGGCGCTGCTGCGACGCGCGGGCCGTGTGGTTCCGCGCCAGATCCTCCTGGAGGAGGCCGGGCGCGGTGACACGACCGTCGGCGAGCGCACGGTCGATGTCCACATCTCCAAGCTGCGCAAGAAGCTCGGGGACGATCCCCGTCGACCTTTCAAGATTCGGACCGTGCGAGGAATCGGCTATGTCTTGGCGGCGCCGACTTGAGCCGCATCGCCGCAACCCCGCGGTCTCCGCGTACCTGCGTACGCGCTTGCAACGTCGGCTGTTCCTTTGGTTTGGTGCGACCATCTTCGTCACCCTGATCGTCGCGGGGGTCATCCTCGTCGCCGCGGGTGAGCCCGAACGCCGGTGGGCGGAACGCGTCGCAGGGTTCGAACGCTTCGCCGGGGCACGCTTTGCGGAGGTTTGGCACGATCCGGTTCGTCGCCATCGGCTTGCCGACAGCTTCGTGCAAGACCTCGCGATCTCGGTGGTGCTGCGCGATGCCACGGGCCGTGAGCTCGAACGACGGGGCCCCCCTTGCTCGAGACGTCCGCACCCGATCGAGGTGCGTTCCGGCGCTCGGCGGCTCGGCTCGTTCGAGGCGTGTACGGACGCGTATCGATTCAACGACCATTCGTTGGGGTGGGCGCTCAGCATCGCGGCGGTGCTGCTCTGGGGGGCCGCGGGGTGGATCGCGCGATGGCTGACGCGCCCACTCGTGCAGCTCATCGGCGTGGCGCACGAGCTCGGACGCGGCAATCTGAGCGCGCGGATGCAGCTCGGTCGTTTCGGGCGAGGGGAGCTCGCGATCCTCGCAGGCGCGGTCAACGAGATGGCGTCTCGGATCGAGAAGCAGCTCCAGGATCAACGCGAGCTGCTCGCTGCCGTGTCGCACGAGATCCGAACGCCGCTCGGTCACCTCCGCGTGCTCCTCGAGTTCGCCCGTGACCGTGCCGTCACCGATCCCGCCGTGCTCGATGACATCGATGAAGAGATCGTGGCGATCGACACGCTCGTGGGCCAGCTGCTCGCGAGTTCGCGGGTGGATTTCGGCACGCTCGAATCGCGCATGCTGGTGGGGGCGGACCTCGCGGTGCTCGCGGTAGAGCGCGCCAACCTCGACCCGACCCTGCTCGAAGTGTGTGCCGCAGACACGCGGTTCGCGGGCGACGCAGCGCTCGTGCTCGCGGCGCTCGCGAACCTGCTGCGCAACGCCGTGGAGCATGGAGGCGGTCCGGAGACGCTTCGCGTTACCGCTACCGCGGACCACGTGATCTTCGTGGTCGAGGACCGTGGACCGGGGTTCACCCCGCAGGATCTCGAGCGTTGTTTCGAGTCCTTCCACCGTGGCGAGGCGCGTGCGGGGGGATCGCTGGGTCTTGGGTTGTCGCTCGTCCGCCGTATCGCGCTGGCGCACGACGGGGACGCGTGGGCCCACAATCGCGAGGTCGGAGGCGCCGAGGTCGGGTTCAGCTTGGGGCGTGCGGGCCGGCACTAGAGCGAAGCTGCGATGCCTTCCGAGGTCTGCCACAGGCGCTCGGCGAGGGCTTCATCGCGCGCATGGGCGGATGCTTTGCTGAGGTTGCAATCGGCGAAGTACTCGCCGGACACGGCGGCGAGGCTCGGGTGCGTTGCGACGTAGACCTGCGTGGCGGCACCTTCTCCCTCGCTCTTCATGAAGAGCGGGTTGGCGACGCCGAGCGCGAATCGGGTCACGGCGGAGGTGCTCCGCGAGAGGTTGGTCCGGATCACCCCCGGGTGGATCGCGTTGGCCGTCTTCGAGGTTCCTGCGAAGCGCCTCGCGAGCTGCTTGGCGAACAGCAGATTCGCGAGCTTGGACGCGCCATAGGCACGCCACGGTGCGTAGCCCTTTTCGCCCTTCAGATTGTCGAAGTCGATGCCGCCGGGGGGGGTGGTGTGATGCATGGCGCTGCTGAGCACCACGACGCGGCCGCGCTCACCCAGGGCACCGAGCAACCCGGTGACCAGCATGAAGTGGCCCATGTGGTTGGTGAAGAACTGCAGTTCGTAGCCACACGCGGTCTGGAGCGTGGGTAGGGCCATGATGCCCGCGTTGCAAATGATCGCATCGAGCGTGCGGCCGGTCGCGAGGACCTCTGCCACGCACGCACGTACGGACGCGGGATCGGCCAGCTCGCACGCGAGCGGGGTCATCCGATCCTCGAATCCCGCGGCGGCGGCCCTTGCCTTCTCGGGCGTGCGTGCGGTGGCGAGCACATGGACGCCGCGCATGGCCAGCACACGCATCGTTTCGCGTCCGAGCCCCGAGCTACAGCCGGTCACCAGCATGGTACGTCCCGCGAGATCCAAGCCGCGGGTGACGTCCTCGGCCGTCGACCCGTAGCCAAAACCGCTCGCACCACGACCTTTGAGTTGTGAAAGGAGTGACACGCACCAGCCTACACCAGGCCGTCGTGCGGGCGAGCGCATGGGTTCACGAAGAGACGACGCGTGGCTCTCCGCTCGGTTCGGTGCGGGTGCGGTACTTCGGAAGGCTCCCGGGGAACTTCTCCGCGACGAACGCGATCATGCGTTCGCGAACGAGGCAGCGGAGGTCCCACAGTTGGCTCGCGTCTGCGGCACTCACGAGGATCCGCACGGTCATGGCACGTTCGGAAGCCGCGGTGACCTGGACCCCGGAGTTCTTCTTGTTCCACAGTTCGGTCTCCTCGAGGATGCGGCTCAACTCCTCGCGGATCGCATCGACGGGGACGCTGTAGTCCAGGTTGAGCTCCACCGTCCCCAGGAGTTCAGCAGAACTGCGGGTCCAGTTCTGGAACGGGCGCTCGATGAAGTACGTGATGGGGACGATGAGGCGCCGCAGGTCCCAGATCCGCACCACCACATAGGTCAGCGTGATTTCCTCCACGCGGCCCCACTCACCCTCCACGATGACCACGTCTTCGACCCGGATCGGCTGGGCGAAAGCGAGCTGGAGGCCCGCGACCACCGTCGCGATGCTGCGCTGGGCGGCGAACCCGATCACGACCCCCGCGACGCCGGCCGACGCGAGCAGCCCCGTTCCGAGCTGGCGAACCGAGTCGAACGTCGTCAGGGCGAACGCGATCGTGAGGGTCACGATCAAAAAGCTCACGATGTTTCGCAGCGCGCCGACCTGTGTGTACACCGCGCGTACCTGGAAGTTGTCCGAGGAGGCCGAGACGAAGCGCTCCCGTACGACGTCCTCGACCACGTGCATCGCCCGCAGGAGCACCCATCCCGTGCCGAGGATCGCTGCGAGCAGCAGACCGTGCGCGAGCAAGTCCTTGAGCGATGCCGGCAGCGAGGTCACGGCGCTCGCCAAGCGCATGCCATAAATCGGGACCACCAGTTTGATGGGCGCCGACATGTGCTTGACGAGGAGGTCGTCCACCACCGTCTGGGTGCCCCGAGCCCATCGGCGAAGGATGGAGAGCGCGAGCCATGCAAGCGCTCTGCCGAGGAACGCTGCCCCCAGGAGCGCACCGGCGGACCACGCGAGATCGGACCACCCGAACTCGTCCAGGGCGACGCGCAGCGGCTCGAACACGCGGGGTAGAAACGCTCGGAGTGTCGCGAGGAGCATGGGGGGAACGCAACGCATCTGACGGGATGAGTCAAGGCTCGAGCACGGGTCATTCGGGGTTGGCGCACCACGTCCGTGCTTCGTGCTAGCCTTGCCGGGTGAAACCCCGGATCTGCGTCGTACCGCGACAAGCATGGTTTCTTGCGTCGTTCGTGTCTGCGCTCGGAGGTTGCGGCACACCGCCGGAGGACGAGAGCGCAGAGCCCGAGGATGTCGTGGCGACGGTGAGCCCGACGATGGCAACGGTGGTTCGGATCACTTGGAACACCGAAGCGGAGGTGGCCGGGTACGTGGCCTACGGCCCCACGCCGGAGCTCGGTCTCACCACTCCGCTCGAGCCCGAGGCCACGCATGCGCATACGCGGACACTCGCGGGGTTGCGTGCGGACACCGACTACTCCTTCAAGGTCGTGTCGCCCGACGGGGAGGAGAGCGAGGTCCAGACGATTCGCACGGGCGTGTGGCCGCAGGGACTCCCGCAGCTCGCCATCGAGGGCACCGGCCACGATGGGCTCGTCGTCGCGCCCATCATTGGCAACCTGACGGCGGTCACGATCTTCGATGGTGCGGGCGAGATCGTCTGGTACCACGACGACACGAGTGGCCTCGACGTCTACCGTGCGCGCGTCTCCAACGACGGCGCGAGCATCCTCTACAACGCGGCCACGGTTTCGGGAGACGCGGCCGATCCATCGGCGATCGTGCGCATCTCCCTGGATGGGTCCTCCGTCCAATCGATCCCCGTTCCGCTCCTGGCGCACGACTTCGTGGAGCATCCGGATGGCACGATTGGTGCCATCGTCGTCGAGTACCGCGATTTCCAGGGGGCGCAGCTGCGGGGCGACAAGCTCGTGGAGATCGCCCCGGACGGGACCCAGACCACGGTTTGGAGCGCGTGGGATTGCTTCGACCCCGCCGTCGTCACCGGTGACAATCCCGAGCAAGGTTGGACGTTCTCCAACGCGCTCGACTACGACCCCGTGGAACAGGCGTACTACCTCGGGATGCGGAACTTCAGCAGCATCGTGAAGATCGACCGGGCCACGCGTGCGTGCCTCTGGGTATTCGGCTCGACCGGGGCGACCATCGAGATGGCGCAAGAGGCCGATCGCTTCTACCATCAGCATCAGTTCGACTTGCAGGGTACCCGCATCCTCGTCTTCGACAACGAGGGCGCCATCGGCAACGAATCTCGCGTCCTCGAATACGAGCTCGATTTCGCAGCGATGCGCGCCCAGCAGGTCTCGAGCTACGTCGCGGACCCGACGGTGAGCAGCTTCGTGCTCGGAGAGCCCATCCGGCTGCAGAACGGCGACATGTTCGTGAACTGGTCCGCCGCCGGCCAGATGGAGCGCGTCGATGCGGCTGGACAGTGGACATGGAAGGTCAATCTTCCGCTCGGAAGCCTCTTTGGGTTCAACACGCTGATCCCGAGCTTTCCGCCACCCTCGTAGGCGGGGCGCGAACCCGAGCGAACGAGGGTCGTGGGTCGCAATCACTCCATGCCATTTCCACCCCGCGCGGCAAGGCGAACGCGTAGCCTATCGGGCATGGTTTTGACGCCTCGACCCCGCGTACCTGCCTTGATTCGTTGGTTGACGTTCACTTCCGCCGGAGCGTTCGTTGCACCGAGCTGCGGTGGCGACGACGTGCAAGACTCCGCTTCGGGCGAAGGATCGTCGGGGGATGCGAGCGCGTCGGGCGGCTCGATGTCATCGACGTCTTCGGATGGGGGTGAGACCGGCGGGTCTTCCGTGGGGACGAACGGTGGCAGTGAAACGGCGGGCACGGGTTCGGATACGACCTCGATGTCCAGCACCGGCACTGCGACCGACGTTCATCCCACGGTCATGTGCATCCACGATCCGGAGGCCCCAGGGTGTGAGGAGACCTACGGCGATCCCACCGACGTGTATCCGGTCTCCGAACCGTGTCTCGTCGACCCGAGCGCGCCCGGCTGTGAAGGTGATCCCACCGATGTCTATCCGGTCGTCGCCCCGACCTGCGAGGTCAATCCCTCGGCGCCCGAATGCCAGGAGTCGAGCACCGGCGACCATGCCGAGTCGGGCAGCTCCGAGTCGGGCAGCGATTCTACCGGAGCCTAACAGCCCGTGGCGAAAGTCCCACGAACGGAAACCTCGCCATCGAAGCCCATGGCGGCGTCGCGAGAGGCACTAGTGCCGCGACAGATGAGTTCTGACCTTGTATGACACCGTTCCCGTCCACCATCCCCGCGTTGCTCATCGGTCACGTATGGCTCGATACGCTCTCTCTTCGCGCCTTGGTCTGGTGGACGCTAACGGCGTCCTCCAAGGTCAGAACTCATCTGTCACGGCACTAGCAGCCATGGGTGACGCCACGTTGGACCCGCAATGGTGGGCCTGGATCGCGGAAAACCTCGCCCGTGGTGCGACACCCAGGGACCTGGAAGACGCACTGCTCGAAGAGGGCGTGCCGGTCGCGCTTTCGCGGGCAGCGATCGCCCACCTGCGCGACTCTCCGGTCGCCGAGATCGCGGCGGGGCTGCGACGACGCATCGCCGCGCTCGAACAGATCGTCGCGCTGCGGGCTCGTCACCGCGATCTCAGCCCACCTCGCCCTGAGCCGTTGCCGGAGGTGGAAAGCTTCGTCCAACGCCACTGGCGCCCTGGAACCCCGGGAATCTTCACCGACATCGTGCGGCAATGGCCCGCGTTCCGCCGATGGTCCCTGGCGGATTTCCGGTGCCGATTTGGCGACGAGACGGTGGAGGCCTGCGTGGGCCGAGAGCGGCTTGCCGACGCCGATCCTCTCTGGGATCGGTGCGCCGCCACGATGACGCTCGCGACCTTCATCGATCGGTTGGAGGCAGGGTCGGCGAACGACGCATACATCATCGCCAAGAATGCGCTGCTCCAGCGTCCTGGACTCGCACCGTTGCTCGAGGATATCGCTCTGCGCCCGGAGGTCTTCGGCGAGTCCGTGGACCTGGGACGCATCGCCCTCTGGCTGGGTGGCGCCGGCACCCATACGCCCCTCCACCACGACGGCGACAACACCATGTTCTGCCAGGTCGTCGGGCGCAAGCGGTTCCGCATGGCCCCACCCGAGCAGCTCGCGTTGCTGGACCACGCACGCGGGGTCTTCAACCTCTGGGATCCTTGCGAGCCCGAGGTTGCCGCGGAAAGCCCTGGGCCGCTCGTCGAACTCGTACTCGAACCGGGAGATGCCCTATTCATCCCCGCGGGGTGGTGGCACCAAGTCGACGCATTGGATCCGAGCATCAGCGTGAGCATTCAGCAGTTCGCTTGGCCCAATGACTACAACTGGTATCGGCCGGGGTCCGTGCTGAGGGGCACCGCCTGACGCGAATCATCGGAGTCGGTGCTCAGCCTCCGACGCACTGACGACACCGATCGCACCATCGGAGGGGGATGGAACGGCGCGCTTCGAACGTGGTCCACCTCGCACTCTTTGCACGGGCGCCATTGAGCCGGTTTCGCTCGTGGACGCCTCTCTGGGTGTCGCCGGTCCGCTCCGTCCGCCGCCGCCACACCATGTGGACGGTGTCGTCGTACTCGCGGATGACGAAAACAGCGCTCCCATGGCCTCCACAGAAAATCACCTCATTGTTCCTCTGCTGCCTCTCCTCTTGACCCTTCCGCTCGGGGGCGGGTGTTCCCCGGGCGAGCCCGCGGATTCGTTCGGCGACAGTGGGAGCGAGGGATCCGCACAGGACGACGATGAAGAAGAAGCGGAAGACAGCTCCGGCGGCGAGACCACGGGTGAGGCGGACTCGAGCGGCGGCGAGTCGGAGGCGTCCAGCCAAGCGGAGACAGAGGAGGGCGGCTCGGAGGGCGGTACCAGCACATCGGGCGGAGGATCGTCGAGCACCACCGAGGGCGACGCCTCGACCTCAGGACCAGGCGACTCCTCGACGACCGAGGACGACGACGGCGGAGATTCGGAGCCCACGGGAGGTCTTCCCGAGGGTGGCTATCCGGAGAACCGCGGTGCAGGCTGCGACGTGGCCGCGGGTGAGCTGGCCCCAAACCAGAGATTGCCCGATCCGTTCACGATGAACGATGGCACGACCATCAGCACGATGGACGAGTGGATGTGCCGGCGCAACGAGATCAAAAAGGACATGGAACGGTACGAGATCGGGCCCCGGCCGGAGCCGCCCACCGTCTCTGCTGCGCTCTCGGGAAGCATGCTCACCGTCGACGTGTCCAACGACGCGGGCTCGTTGACCATCACCGCGAACATTGGCGGCGCACAGGGGGCGGGTCCACACTGCGTGGCGATTGGAATGGACGGAAACGCAAGCCTCATCAGCGGGTGCGTCCAGGTCCCCTATATGTCGAATCAGGTCGCCGACGGCGGATTCGCCGGTCAAGGCGGACAGAATCAGAGCGACGCGTTCTATCGGCTCTACCCCGATCTTTGGGGCCAAATCGGGAACTACGCGGTCTGGTCGTGGGGGATCAGCCGCCTCATCGACGGGCTCGAGCAGGTCCAAGACGAGCTCAATATCGACATGTCGAGAATCGGTGTCCAAGGCTGCTCATACGCCGGCAAGATGGCGTTGTTTGGCGGAGCGTTCGACGAGCGTGTGGCCTTGACGGTGGCCCAGGAGTCCGGCGGTGGCGGCGTCAATGCGTGGCGCGCCTCGCAGAACTTCACGAGCCGCACGGGAGTCGATGTCGAGAAGATCGACAACACGAGCTCGGCGTGGTTCCTCCCGAGCATGCGCCAGCTCGATCCCTACTCGCTCCCGCACGATCATCATGAGCTCGTCGCCATGGTCGCACCGCGAGCCTTCGTCGCGCTTGGCAACCCGCCCTACGAGTGGCTCGGTGACGAATCGGCATACAAGTCCTTGATGGCCGCGCATGAAGTCTGGGTCGCCATGGGGCTCGAGGATCGATTTGGATTCGACTTCGCGAGTGGCCACATGCACTGTCAGGCGACGAATAGCCAAAGTAGCGCGGTCACGGCGTTCGTCGACAAGTTCCTCAAGGGGCAGGACGTCGACACCAACTTCATGGCAGCGCCGCAAGCCTCCAACTTCGACCTCAACTACGCCGAGCTCATCGACTGGGAGACGCCCACCGTGGAATAGAGGCGGGTCACCTCCAGTCGTCGTCTCGTCGCTCAACGCGGGTGCAGCGTTGCCGCACGAATCCTCACCCGGATCGCCGGACCAAACAGCGCAGACGCGTCGCGTCCTACAGTTCTCGCGCGGAACGTGACGGCATCCACGCGTGATTCGACCTGCGTCAGGAGCGGATGACGGGGGCGGTGGAATACGCGGTTCAAGCCGTACCAAGAGCCCTCGTACCCAGCGACGACGATGCCATCGCGGGCGAGCGCGGGATTGATCCGGATGCGCGACTCGGTTCCGTCGGTCTTGGTCAGAATCATCTCGACGTGCGCAGGATGATGGAGGAGCCCGACCACGCGCCCCAGGAGGTTCGGATCGACCTCCACCTCGGCGATGAGGAGAGACCTCCGATATTCCTCCGGGATCGCAAGCGACTCCCCCCACGCGACCTCGCGCTCGAGGACGGTGTGCCAGGTCAACGCGAGAGGCTCCGTGCGCCGTTCGAGCAGCACGTGGTGCTTGCCCGATGAGACCGGCTCGTAGTGTTGGGCCAAGGTCAGTTCGTTGGCGGCGCTCGCGTAGCTCGAGGTGCGCAGGACGAACTTTGGGGCCTGCGCACTGCTGAAGTAGGCGTCGATCTGGGCGGCGGCGCGTGGTGTCCAGACTTCGTAGTGGGCGATGATCGGGATCGTTTCGGGGCGCAGGCCGTGCGCCAGCATGGGTACCTGGTAGGTCCCGACGGCCGCGATCGAACCGTCGACGGCCCTCAGAGGATCGGCGCGCCGGATCCTGACGAAGTTGGCCTCGTTGGCGCGGGCTTTCTCTTCGCTGGACGAGGTCAGGAACGAGGGCAGCGCGGCGAGGTGCGTCGAGACGTCGTGTTCGAGGCGGCCTCGGACGTCGCCATGGATGAGCGGCGACAGGGACAGCAGTAGCGCAGCCCCTTCGAGGCCGAGTACCGTCCGCCGACGCCTGGCGTCTTGCGTGCCTTCCCCCGAACTCAGCCGTGCGACCGCACCGGTTGCGACGATGAGCACGAACGCCGTCACCGTGCGACTGACATGGACGGCGTCCTCGCGGACGAACGCGCCCTTGTACAAGAAGAAGAGCAGCAGCGCATACACGCTCGCGAGCGGCCACTGCCAGCGATGCTCGACGGCGAGGGCTCGCGCAGCGCTCGCGAGCATCACGGCGATCAAGAAGAGCGCGGGCATCACGGGGGAGTAACTGAGGGAGAACACGGTGCTGTAGGCCGACGTGCTCTCGAATACGTGCAGAAGATGTCTCCCGAATCCGGGCAGGTCGCCGCCACCCAAGAGCAAGAGCACGAGCGCAAAGCAGACGATGAAGGCCACCGTCCGCGGCCGGCGGCGCTCCATGAGGTCACACACGAGCAGGCTCGACACGAGCAGTATCGCGGCGATGAGGAAGTTTCCTTTCGTATGGAGACCTAGCGCGACGGCGAGGGCCAGGCCAACGGCGAGGGGGTCGCGAGCGTCCTGGGCACGATTGCGCCATTCGAGCAGGGCGAAGACCGGTACGTACCATCGAGCGTCGTCGCTCATCCCCAGCATGGGGAGCAACGCGGCGGCGACACCCCAATAGACTGTCCGCCAACGCGGCAATCTCGCGCCGCTGACAGCGAAGTACCAGCCAATGAGCACCGCCAGCAGGAGGTGACAGAGCACGAACAGGGAGAAGGTGTCGGCGTCGTAGAACGGGAACCGCAGGAATCCCCAGATACCACTCGTGTGGAGGGTGTCTGTGCCCCATGGTCTGCCTTCTGCGAAGAATCGATGGGCGTAGGGGGTGAATCCGGCGTCTCGTTGCGTGAGCGGAGGCAGATTCAAGTGCCAGGGGAAGCTCCACACGACCGCCCAAAGGGCAAAGGCGATCGTGACGGCGAGGGGCGGCTGTGGGGCGTCTCCCACAGCGAACGAGAACTGACGCCCGTGTAGCCTCAAGGTTCCGCTGATATCGTCGCTGTTCCCGCCAAAGTCAACCGATCCGCGCTCGAGCCGTCCATCACCCGATTTGCCCTGAGGCGAGACGATTGGGAGGCTGCGTCGAACCAGCACCGCGGGCCTGCGTTTCGCAGCCGCTGGGTCCGTGTCCTTCGAGCAGGACGCGATCGCGCAAGCGATCCATCTGCAGTCAAGTTCAGTCGACTCGCGCATGCCGTCGTCCTCATGGCGCGCCGCGGGCCGCGGCGACCCGCCCCCTCCGGGGACTGTCCCCGATGCGACGTTCGCCAAGACGCCGAGGTGCGTGCGCCATTCGGAACGCGGTCGATGACCTGTATGAGCATCGTGCGCGAACCCTCGCGGCGAGGAGAGGGAACGATTCGAAACTCATGTGACGGCCAGGAGACGATTGTGGATCACGGACCGGAAGCGCGGGTGGGGGGTGGCTGTGCAATCAGGTGAAACGGCGGGAGCACGCAATGCTCGCTATCTTCGTGCCGGCCGTGCGTACTCGGCCTGTGGGGGACGAACCTATGGTGGACATCTACGAAGCATTGTGGGCGAGCGACGTGAACCGTTGCTCTGTCGGTGTATCCAACGGTGAAGGCGGCTGGAGCGATCCGGACGCGGATATCTTGCTCGACGAGCAGGTCGAGGCGCGCGGAAAGCGTTCGATCGATCTCGCCAGCCGCCCGTTGTTTGCCCGGGTGTCCGAAGCGAAGCTCGCGCAACCCACGTACGAGGCGTTCATCGACCTCCTCGACAACTATGTGGCGCACTACCGCACCGCCGAGGACGTGACGCCGAGCGAAACCGCGGAGGTCCAGCACTTCCTCGACCTCGTCGTCCAGGCACCGGTGGCCGATGTCGCGCTGAAGTACCTCAACGAGACGTTGGGAGAGCAGCTCTCCAAGGAGCAGTTTCGGCGGGTTCTGCAGCGCTTGTGGTTCGAGATGTATACGAATCACTTCGAGGGCCGCTCGACCCATTTCGCGTCGGGGTTCGAACACGTGTTCGTAGGCGAGGCCAAGTTCGACAATCGGTTTGGTGCGCGCGAGAATTTGGGAGAGATTTCGGGCTATCACTCGTGGATCAAGTTCTTCCTCGACGAACGCTCGGGGCGGGTGAACTTTCTCGGGCACAAGTACGACCTCCGCGGAGTCACCCAGGCCGACAGCCCTGACGTGGTGACGCTGCAGATGACGTGGTCCCTGACGGATATCCGGGGCAAACCGATCGCGCAGGTCTTCAAGAAGAAAGGTGGATTCTTCGTCGGACCGAGCCCCGAATGCGAGATGTGCATGGGGGCGGTCGCGTTCTATGAGAGCTTGCACGGTCGGCTGTCGAAAGACCGCCGCCGCACGGTCATTCGTGGGGCCGTCTACGACCTCGTCCTCTATCGAAGCACCACGCCGCAAGGCGCACGTGGTGAGTTCATCCGATCGTTCTATCCAGAGTTTCGGGGGCCGAGCGACGCGCCCGAGGGCGATGGCCTGGGTGGGCAGGACGAGGACGGCGAGCGTCCCGTGGTGGTCGAGATCGAGCCCGAAGCGGCGGTCCGCGTCGTCGGGGCGCTCCCCAATCCGTCCGGGAGAGACGAAATGCGCGAGTGGGTGGAAGTGCGCAACCTGAGCAAGGTCGTCGTCTCGCTGGTGGGTTGGGAGCTGCGGGATCGCATGGGACGACCCCAACTCCTGCGCGGGGCCATCGAACCGGGAGCGGTCCGGCGCGTGATGATCGAGCGCACTCATGTCCATGGGATGCAGCTCGGCAATCGCGGCGGCGAGATTGGTCTCTACCACGCGGGGCGTCTGGTCAGCGCGGTGAGTTATTCACGAACGGACGAAGGACAGGTCGTGCGTTTCGACGCATGAGGAGACCAGGCTATGCCATACGCAGGCTACCCCTCCGTGTTCATTCGCGATGAACCAAGTGGCAAGAAGAAACGCCAGCAGCTATTGTGGGGAGACTTCCTCGAGGTCCTCGAAGGTGAGGAGGATGGCTGGGTCGAGGTCCGCGGCCGTGGTGAACGCGGCTGGATCCGCGCAGACGAGATGACAGACCAACCGCTGCTTGAGGTCTACTTCGTCGACATCGGCCAGGGCGATGGCTGCTTCATCGTCGCACCCAAGGACGACGAACATCCTGAGCGATTCCTGCTCGTCGATGCCGGGGAAAAGGACAACATGTTTCGCTTTCTGTCCTGGCGTTTCAATCTGCGGGACGACCCCGATCGCGTGCTGGAGATCGATACCGCGGTGATCTCTCACCCGGACCAAGATCACTATGGCGGGTTCCAGCCGCTCTTTGGGAGCGCGCAGGTCCGATTCCGTCGGGTCGTTCACAATGGGCTCGTGGAACGGGCGGGGGATCGACCTCTCGGCGCGACCGCGGTCCACGACGACGCGATCTATGCCGTCGGCTTGTGCAAGGATCGTGCGGACGTGGAGGCGGTCGTGCTCGACCCGGACCTCGCCGGGCGCAAGCTGTACCCGAAGCTGCTCGCTAAGGCGCTCGGCAGCGGTCGCGTGGATGATATCCGGATGGTTTCGAGTAAGGACGAGCATCTCCCCGGGTACGAGGCGGGGCAGGCGTTGGCGATCGAGGTGCTGGGCCCCGTCCCCACGGAGCTCCCGGACGGGAAGCTCGGTCTTCGCGGATTCGACGGTGCACAGCTAAGAAAGGACAAGGTGGGCAAGACCAAGAACGGTCACTCGGTGGTCCTCAAGTTGGTATATGGCAAGGTCCGCGTCCTGCTGGGCGGGGACCTCAATATCCCGTCGGAGCGCCACCTGCTGGCCCACTACACCGGCCTCCCTCCGGTCCCGCGGAATGACGAGGAACGCGAGGCGCTCGTGGAGAGCGCGCGCGAGAAATTTGGCTGCGACGTCGCGAAGGCCTGCCACCATGGCAGTGCCGATTTCAGCACGGTGTTTCTCGAGGCGGTTCACCCCGTTGCCACGGTGGTCTCGAGCGGCGACGACGAGTCGCACTGCCATCCTCGGCCCGACTCGCTCGGTGCCATCGGAAAAGCGAGTCGTGGATCACGACCGCTGCTGTTCTCGACCGAGCTTGCACGCTCGCATCGCGAATCGGTCAAAAACCCCAACCAGATGCGCAACGAAATCCGTGAGATCTCCGAGCGCATCGCCGAAACCTCAGAGGGCTCGGCCCGTGAGCGCTTGCGGGCAGAGCTCGAGCTGACCCTCAAGAAAATCGAACGCAGCGTGGCGGTCTTTGGGATGATCAGCCTGCGCACGGACGGAGAGAAGGTGTTGATGGCGCAGAAGCTCGAGCAACCTCGGTCGGTATCGGGGGAAGAGTTCGACATCAGCCTGCTCGAGCCAGCCGCGAGCGGCGAGCTGGCCTACGTGTCGAAGCACGACACGTGAACCTCGATCGCGCTGTCCCCCACGAGCTGCACCCCAGAACAGGTGACCCAAGCTCCCTGTGGAGGACCGTCGACTTGGGCAGCCGCGTTCGGGCGTCGACGGATCGGAGCGCTGGTGGACAAGATCCGGTTGGCACCACACCAGGCTCGGTCGAAGCCTGCGTCCGCATTGGTTTTGACCTTCGCTGTGCGATACCGATCCATTCTGTGAACGATTGCATCCCAACCAAAGGCGGTTCAGATGATGATGTCGTGTGCATTTCTACGAGTTTGCGGGACTTGATGTGGATCTGGATTGCGCATAAGTAATTCAGACATGCTCAAGAATCGATATCTCAACACGATTGCTCTTTCCGCAGCATTCGCCATATCCTGTGATGCGGAGGGCCCGTCCGGGGACGCGTCTGCACTCGAGGCGACGTACGACCAGATCCAGGCGATCGAGGACCTGGCCGGGCTCGAAGGCGAGGCGATCGACGAACTCCGAAAGACGCTCCCCGTGGCCAAGGTCGAGCACGACATCGAGGACATCGAGTTCGTGAGCAAGACCGAGGGTTTTGCTCCCCCGGAGTTTCGACGAGTCTTCGGAACCGACGACCGAACAATGATTACCAACATGTCGTCGTACCCGCTGTCGACGATTGGACGCACGCACACCGATCGTGGGTTCTGCACCGCCACGCTGGTCGGTCCTCGCCACATCCTCACCGCGAGTCACTGCATCGACTGGAGATCCGACGGGTCCATCGGTTGGCTCGAATTCGAACTCGGCAGGATTGGCTCCTCCGTTCGAGAGCGAGCCTGGGCAACCTCGGTCCACTGGTACAAGAAGATCACGGGATCCATCATCTGGGACACGGACGCCCTGTATGACTTCGCGGTGGTCGTGCTCGACCGGCCCATTGGTATGACGAGCGGTTGGATGGGGACCATTACTTATTCACAGAGCTGGGATGACCAGCCCATGTTTCAGCACGTGGGATATCCGACCGAGCAACCACTTTTCCAAGGCCAATGCGCGATCGATAATTCTGCGACTCTGAATAACAACGTCAATCAGCTCTTGCGCACCAATTGCGACACTCGGCCGGGGCACTCCGGTGGTCCCATGTATGCTCAAGTCGAGAGCGGACTCATCGACATCGTCGGCGTGTGCTCCAACGACTCTCCGTTCGATCTCAACAAGTTCGCGGGCGGACAGTCGGTGACTTCCCTCGTGGATGGGGCACGCGCGTTCGCGCCGTAGGGGCTTCGCAGGGCATGCGGTCTCGTCTGCCGCTTGCCCACCCGGAGGAGCGCTAGAACTCGATGCGCAGCAGTGATCCCGGGCTCGCGAAGGCCTGGACCGCGTCCTTTTTCTTGGGGGGCGGCCCGCCGAACTCCCGGCGCTCGATGACGGCTCCGGTGACGCGGAGTCCGATGCCGATGGGCAACACGATGGCGGTCGCGATGAAGGCTCCGTACGCGACTTGGCCGGCGACGAGGTAGGACTCGCGCCGTCGTTCGTCTTCCTCGGCGGTGAGCAGGCTCGGTTGCGTGGGGTCGCCGGAGGTGTTGTCGAGGACGAGCTTGTTGGCGGTGCGCGCGATGAGGCCACCGATGCCCACTGCCGCCGCCATGGATCCTGCGACGATGAGGGCGATCCCGCTGGCATTGAGGCGCTTGGCGACCATGAGGTTTTGCTCGCGCTTGAGCCGGCGCCGTTCGGCGGCCTCGAGCTCTGAGACGGAAGGGCCCATGATGACGGGGCGCTCACGCTCGGCCTTCTTGTGCTCCTCGGCGGAGATCTGCGTGTTGAGGGCGGTGACGAACGCGTCGACTTCGCTCGAGAAGTAGTCCTCGCGACCCCTCATCCGCTTGTCGTAGTTCTGAAAGAACGTTCGCGCCTTACGGAGGTGATCGATGTTGGGATCGATGTCGAACCAGCGCCAGTGCGCCTGGCCGAGGTTGTAGAGGAGATCGGGTTCGGGGACGAGGTCCCACGCGGCCTCGAAGAGCTCGGCCGCCTTGGGATACTGACCGAGCTCGTAGGCCTTGGTGCCCTCACGATAGAGCTCGGCCGCTTGCTGGCGCTTGGCCGCCTGGGCGGGGTCTACGGCGGGCTCGCCTTCTTGGGCGGCAGGGTCTTGGGGTGGCGACTCGGGGGGCGCGGCGCTTGGATCGGCGAGGGTGGCCGCGGCTTCGGGCGGCGGCGGGCCGGGCTCGGGTTGCGCCGGGGGGTTTGGCGGGGGTGGGGCCATGATGCCCAGGGCGAGGACGAGCGCGACCACGTGGTGTGCAGCGGAATCAAGCATCACGGACCTCACTCAGTATCGGTATCGGTGTCGGTGTCGATATCGGTGTCGCCATCGGTCTCCCCGAAGGTGTCGGTGTCACCTTCGGTCTCGACGTCGCGACACTCTTCGTTCGCGGTCTGGAGGGCATCCGCGCACAGTGGAGCGCCGGCGGTACAGGATGCGCTGGCCTTCCACGCGAGCCCGTTGATGCCGAAAAACGCCTCGAACTGCTGCGCTTCGTCGGTCCCGTACTTCGGCCGACCCGGAGCGAAACACAGGGCGTACGCGGCCCCGCAATCCGTCGGTTGCGGGCAGGCGAGGCATTCACCGTTCGGTAGGGCCTCCAAGCAGCTGGAGGACTCGCACGACGCACACTTGAGGACGACCTTGACCTCCACGGGCGGAGACACGACGTATTCGCCATCGGGCTCGCCGTCGCCGTCGATGTCGGTGTCGGGCGTGATGTTGGACCCGACGGCGAACTGTTGCGTGTACATCTCGTGACAGAGGCTGGCCACTTCGTCACAAACGTCTGCAGGGACGGCGTAGGCGAAGCGAATGTTGCCGCTGCTCGTGTTTCGCACCGAGTCGATGAGGGTCCACTGCACTTGGTCGCTGTCGGGGAACTGAATGCCGCCGCCGAGGACGTTCCGTCGCGTGGCGACATAGTCGAGGTCGATGACGAAGGAATCACCCGGGAGCGCAACGACGGTTGGAATGTCCGTCACGACGCCGATCGAGGAGTCGATCGCGGGATCGATCAGTGGATCTTGTGAGGATCCACCCTGGATCGGTGGACCCCCGAGCGGGCCCTCGGCTTCGCTGAGAACTTGTGCAGCGGATCCTCCCCCCGGGTAAGGTGTCAGCAGGCCACAGCCCAGGCCCACGATCAATCCCGTCGCGCTCAGGAGCAGAAAACGGCGCATGGCGAAACGCTGTATACCACTTGCCTCCATCGCGTTGGAGCCACCGGCGTCTATCGCCGAGATTCGGGTCCTGTTCTCGATCTCGCGCTGCGCGATCCGGCCAGGACTGGACCGCGACGTAGGACGCGTGCCTGGGCTTTTCATCGGCCTCGCGCTGGACGCGAGCGTGCTCGTGTGGCTGAATGCCGGCGATGTTGGTCTTGGCCACCCATCCCACGCCGCGGGGCCATCTCCTCGAGCACGCCAAGCCAATCGCGGAAGGGGCCGTGGACCTTGGGTTCCGCGCGGCATATCGGGTGGCTCACCGTCTGCTGCGGGCGTACTGGTCGTTTCGGCGGCCGTCGACGTGGGGGGCCTTGGTGGCCGTGTGGCACGAGGACGAACTCCTGCTGGTCAAGAACTCGTACCGAACGCACTACACGCTGCCTGGGGGATACATCCGCCCCGGGGAGAGCCCGGAGCAAGCGGGCGCGCGCGAGTTGCGGGAGGAATGCGACCTCGAGGTCGCGCCCGATCGCATCCGCCAGGTGTACGACGCGACCAAGCTGTTCGAGCATCGCAACGATCGCGTGACGATCGTCGAGGTCACGGTGCCCCACCGACCGGTCATCGAGGTGGACAATCGCGAGGTCGTCTGGGCTGGGTTCAAGCCCAAGACCGAGGTCCTGGCCTTGCCCATCGTGCCGCACCTCCGCGAGTACCTCACGAATCGGTAGGGCGGGCGATAGGTCGCGCGTTCACGCCGCTCGCTATGGGTCGCAGCGCGCCGTGGCGAAGCCTCCGAGCAGCGTGGGGAGCTCTTCGGAGGGGAGCATGAGATCGATCTCCAGCGACAGACAGTCGGCCATGTCCTCGAGGAGCGTCAGCTCGCCCACGGGAGCCAGCGTCGAAACGACCGGCGCACAATCCCCCTCGGGCGAAGCCGGCGTCCGGGTGCCCAACTCGACCGAATCTCGGTCGGTGAACGCGTAGGGCTCCCCGGAGAGCGCGTCGGTCGAGACCTCGAGACGAATCGCCCACTGCGGGCACGTCGTGTCCTCGCCGACCACGGTCGCCACGCCGGCGTCGCAGGCTGACGCGACGCTCGAGAGGTCGAGCCGCAGGCGATCACCGACGATGACGTGGTGTGCCCGTTGCACCGACGCGAGGGGCTCTTGCGCGCTCGCATCCTGGACGCAGACGGCGTCTCCCGAGGTCGAGGAGGTCGTCCCGGAGACGCCGGAGGTCGCCCCGGAGACCCCGGAGGTCGCCCCGGAGGTCGCCCCGGTGTCGGAGGTCGCCCCGGTGTCGGAGGTCGGAAGGTCGTCCCCGGAGGAGGTCGTCATCGCCGTGGTTCCTCCGGTCTCGGAAGTCGTGGGCACCCCCGTAGAGGCGCTCCCCGAAGAAACCTCCGAGGACACCTCGTCCGTGGCCGGCGCGCTGCTCACGTCGTCGCCGGTCACGGTGGTCGCACCGCTCGTGGCCTCCGAGCCCGTCGCGCCGACCTCGGCGGAATCGGCAGTCGCTTCCCTGCCCGAAGAGGATTCCGCGTCCTCCTGCGCGGGCGCGTCGGTGTCCTCGTAGACCACGAAGGTCGGGGTGCACGCTGCGACGGCTGTGGCGACGAGGAACAGGCGCATCCGAGCGAAGTACAGCCGAAACCGCCGGAACTTTCCTACGTTTCGTCGCCGGGGTCGCGTGTCGCGCCCCCCAATTCCGGCGCGGCGAGTCCAAAGCGCGCGTCCGCATTCGAGACCCACGGGTCCAGGCTGGGGCTGCGACGCCGTTCGCGGAGCGCATCCCGGGTTGTTGGAGTGCCACTTCGTGCCAGAACTTGAACCACGGCGCGTTGCGGGCGATGGGGTGTTCGAGATGTCTTCGTCCGTCCCGCCGGCGATGGTGAGCGCGGTCGCCCGCCTCGTCGAGATTTGTGAGACGCAGTTCGGCTTGGAGCTTCACCGCGTCGGGTCACCCGTGCGCTATTCGCCCGACGGCCTGCGCTGCGGTGCCAAGATCAGCCTCATTCGCCCGAGTGGAAGCTGGGAGGTGGCCGTGCTCGGCAGTCTCCGCGGCGTCACCTCGTTCACGCGCGAGGTCTTGGCGTACGAGAGCGACGACGAGGTGGCCGAGGCGGAGATCCTCGATGTCCTCGGCGAGCTGACGAACATGGTCGCCGGCGTCCTCAAGCGGGGACTTGGGCGAGAGGCTTCCGAGACGCAGCTCGGCGCGCCCATCATCCTCGGCGAAGCGGACTGCGGGACGCTGGTCACCGCGGCGATCCCCGCGTACGCCCAGACGCTCGGCAGCGAGCGCTTCGAGGGCGAGCTCACGTTCTTCTGGAGCGAACGGTCCGGCGAGTCCCTGATCCAGGAGATCCAGGCCTGCCTCGGCAACTTCGAGGGCAGCAAGGTCGCCGCCGGATCGGTTCTCTCGCTGCTGGAGGAGCTCGAGGAATCGCTGACGCAGACCGCGAACGATTCGACCTTGGCCGCGATCGCCGGCAGCCAGGATCTCGTGCTGTCGCTGATCAACGGCAGCGGACATGGGGCGGACGTCGTCCTCGACGCGCTGCGGCGGACCCTCGAGGATCTGCACGATGTCGTCCGAACGGGGGCCGACCGAGATGTCTGCGATCCTCGCAGCCTCCTCCCTTCGGGACCCACCGCTGCGCGCGTGGTGCGGGACGAGGAGACGTTGGAGCTGTTCCAGGAGTTCCTCCAGGAGAGCGAAGACGGCTTGGATCGCGTGGATGCCTTGCTCATCGAAGTCGAGGCGAACGGAGCCGCCCCGGAGGACGTGAACACGTTGTTCCGCGTGTTCCACACGATCAAGGGGACGTCCGGGTTCCTGGACCTCGACGAAGTCACGCACGTGGTGCACCGCACCGAAACCTTGCTCGATCGCGTGCGCAGCGGACATGCGTCGCTTTCGGGGTTCGTGCTCGACCTGGTGTTCGAGAGCACGGAGGTCGTGCGCGCCCAACTGCAGCTGGTCCGCGCGGCGCTCGAGGCCGAGACGACGATCGCGGGTTTCGCTGCGGCGCAGAGCCTCATCGATCGCCTGCAGCTCGCGATCGCAGGTGAGGTCGTCCACACGGAGCGCGGCCGCGATGCGTCGCAATCGATGACGGCTGCGGTGGCTCAGCGCGCGCCGACCAAGGTCAAGCCCACCCTCAAAGTGGAGGAGGACCTCGTGTCCCGGCTCGAGCGCATCGTCAAAGACCTCGCGCAGACGCCAGACACGCGATCGATCGCGGACCTGCGCCCGGTGGTCGGCGAGCTCCAGGACATCACGCTGCTCATCCGCATGGTTCCGGTCGCGGGGGCATTCCAGAAGATGGCCCGTATGGTGCGCGACCTCGCCAAGAAGACCGGCAAGTTGATCCGGCTCGGCGTCGATGGCCAGGACACGAAGATGGGGCGCGAGGCGCTCGAGAAGATCTCGGATCCGCTCGTGCACATGATCCGCAACGCCGTCGACCACGGGATCGAGACGCCCGCGGATCGTGAGAAGACGGACAAGCCCGCGATGGGTTCGATCGTGCTCGCGGCGTCGCACGAGGACGACCACGTGGTCATCACGCTGACGGACGATGGCAAGGGCCTCGACACGCGCCGAATCTTGGAGAAAGCCCAAAGCCGGGGTCTGGTGCAGCCGGGGACGATGCTCCGAGAGTCGGAGATCTTCGCCCTCATCTTCGAGCCGGGGTTCTCGACCGCTGCGCAGGTCACTGCGATCTCTGGCCGAGGGGTGGGGATGGACGTGGTGCGGCGCAACGTCGAGGCGATCGGGGGCAAGATCGAGATCGCGTCGAAGGTGGGTCGCGGGACCACGTTCCGCCTGCGCGTCCCGTTCAGTTGAACGCGGTCGCGCCGAGCGCGCATGAGACGATTTTTGGGGAGCCGGCTTTCGGAGGAAAGATCTTGGCTCATCGTGTGTAGTGGGGTCGATTCGTGCGGATCATGGCCTTCTGCTCCTCGATTGCGGCGGCGTCGCCCTCGGTCTCGATCACGGTGGGCACCTCGCTCGCAGACGCGGAGGCATCCGCCCGCGTCGAAGCGGTGCGTCGCCGGTTGCTCGCCGACGCCTTGCGCCATGGGTATTGCGTCAAGCGCAGCGATGCCCAGGCGAGCCTGCATGTCGAGCTCGGCCCCACGGTCCATCGCATCATGGCGCGGGGCGAGTCGGTCGTAGAGGTTCACCTCGAAGGGGGGGGACTCGTCGCCGACCTGGAAGTGATCCACCGCAGCCACGCGGTGTTGATGGACGCGATCGGGACGGGCGTCGGCCACGGGTGCGAAGACTCGGGCTCCGTGGAGCTGAGGGTGGAGGGCGCCGTGCAATCCACGGACGAGGAGCAGCTCGTGGCAGGCCTGGTGGATGCCGGATACTCGGTCGCGACCGGGGAGGGCGATGCCGTCGTCTGCCTCCGCGGCGGACCTGACGGGACGAGCGTCGCGCATGCATGCGATGCATCGGTTGCGGAACCAGAGTCCGGGGATCTCGTCGCGAGGGCGGTGGCCGTCGTGCAGGCCCAGGCCGTGCCGGAGCAGCGCAAGGAGGCACCCAAGGCTTTGCCCGCGAAGGCCGCTGCCCCGGTGCCCCCGCCCCAGGTTGCCGCGCCGAAGCAACCCGAGCCTTCGCCGGGCGCAAAGCGTTCGGCGCTCGGCGGACGCGTCGACGTGTCCGTAGGCATGCTCGTGCGCGAGCGCTCGGTCGATCCGAGCGTGGGCCTTCAGGGCGGACCCGTCTGGCGGGGACGGTGGGGCCTCGAGCTGGGCACGGTCGCGACGATCGCCGCGCTCTCGCCCGAGCTCACCGCGCTGGACGTGGATCTCGGCGTGGCGGCGACGCACACCTGGATCCTTCACCCGCGCTGGTCGATCGGGGTGGGCCTCGGGGGCGGGGCACGATTCCATCCGTACTTCGTGCGGGGCCAGGCGCAGGCAGGGGCAACGACGGGTCAGGGCCAGGCCTCGCTCGTGGGACGCTTCACTGCGCGCAACGGAGTGGGCGTGGGGCTCTCGGTCCGCCCCGTCGTCGCGGGAAATGGTTGGGAGCACAACGTCGATGGCGTTGCGCTCGGACGCCGGACGTTTTGGGGCGTGCGATTCGCCATCGAGCTGGGGTGGGGACGATCGTGAAGGCGATGTCGGAACCTGCGGCGCGAGAAGTCCTGGCCCCGAGCTTGTCGAGGTCCGAGCGCGTCGATGCGCTCTATTTGGCCCACCGGCGCGGGGTCTACGGTACGGCGCTCGCCTATTCGGGCGGCAACCACGCGCTGGCCGAGGACATCACGCAAGACGTCTTCTTCACGGCGCTCGAACGCATCGACGACATGCCCGAGGATCGCGATCTCGGACCGTGGCTCGTGAGGGTGACGATCAACCGCTGCATCAACGCGTTTCGTCGCCAGCGCGTCCGCGGCTCGCTGCTGTCGCGGTGGTTTCTGCGCGACACGATGCGGGAAATCCAGAGCCCCGAGACCGAGGTCGTCGTGAGCGAGTCGCTGCGGCGGGTCTGGAACGCGCTCGAGGGGCTCTCACCTACGCAACGGGCCGCGTTTTGTCTGCGCCACTTCGATGGCGAGCGGCAGACCGAGATCGCCAAGGTCCTCGGGTATTCGGAGGGGTATGTCTCCAAGCTGCTGCGCAAGGCCGAGGACCACGTGCGGCGGGCAGGAGGTGAGTTCGGTGGTTGATCGCACGGAACCCCCTTGGCGCGCGGAGCTCGAGGAGCTGCGCGGACAGGCTGTGCCGTTCGTTCGCGACCATCGCATGCGCGCTGCGCTGCGTCGCCGCGCGAACCGGGCGGAGCGTCGCCGTGCGCAGTCGTGGCAGCTCATCGCGGCGTTCTCCGCGGGCGCGGCGATCGTGTTCGCGCTCGTGGGATGGCGGCTCGGCCACGTGGCGCCCGCGGCAGAACAGGCCGCGCCTGCGGTCGCGCTCCACTGGGTGGGCGAGGGATGCTCGCCGGGGGCCGTGGTGGGCAGCGCGTGCACGATCTCTGCGCCGGGTCTCTCGGTCTATACGCTGGCGCCGACCGAAGTCGACGTGAGACAGGCATCCTTCCGCATGCGAAGCGGGCGCATGCGATTCGATGTGGATCCGGCGAGCCCGCGCGAGCGACCGTTCGTCGTCGAGGTGCCCGCGGGAGAGGTGCAGGTCGTCGGGACCCAGTTCGAGGTGTTCCAAGAGCGCGCGACGGGCGGTGTGAGCGTGAGCAAGGGCCTCATCCGCTTCGTTCCGCGAGGGGGCGGGGTCCCATCGATCGTCTCCGCGGGGGATCGGCTCACGTGGGGTCTCGACGACGGGGGGATGTGGAGGCTGCACCCGCGCGTGCCTGCCGTGGAACCTTCGGTCTCGCGGTCGGCCGTGTCGGGTGCGGAGCGCTCGGGTTCGCAGAGCCCGGCCTCGGACGCGACCCCCAAGAAGCTCCGTCGCCGGGCGACGCCGCCACCGGATGCGGAGCAGCTCGTGCGCCGGGTCCAAGAGCTTCGCGAGCAAGGGGACTTGGAGGCCGCGATCCGGCTGCTCTCCGGGACGTGGGAGCAGCCCCGTTCGGCCCGTGCGGCGCAGGTGCTGAGCTTCGAGCTCGGAAAGCTGCTCGAGGATGCCGGGCGCATCGACGAGGCGTGCCGGCACTGGGGGCGCCACACCGCGCGCTTCGACGAGGACGACCGCTACGCGGACCTCGTGACCAAGGCCCGCGCGCGTCACGGTTGCTCGAATGTCCCTACGGGCGCGACGGGTACACGCCGACGAGGGCGATGATGTACGAGATCGCACACGACGGCTGCATGTTTTCGTGGCTCATGTTGCTGCCGACCACGGAGACCGTGGTCGTCGTGGTCCCGACGGAGGTTCCGCCCAACGTCACGCTCGGGGTTCCGCTCGACGCATACGACTCCGTCAGGTGAGATCCCGAAGCCCCTTGAAAGAACCCTTCGCCGAGATAGGCACCGTCCGTGGGTTGTTGCAGCGACCCTTGATCGGTGCTGACCATGAGCTTCGCTTGCGCCGTGCAGGTGACGTTGTGGGTGTGGACGGGCATCTGCGTCAGCTGCAGGGCGACGGCTTCTTGGCCTCCGCGTGCGCCAGGCGGATGTTGCGTGAGGCCCGGGGGAGGCGAGCTGGCCGTTCCGATCGGCACCCTTCCGCGCAGATCGGGCAAGCCGAACGTGGTGCGGCCGTCGCCGCCATAGGTCGTCCCGAGCAGCGAGAACAGTGCCTCGTTGGTGGAGATTGCTAGCAGCGAGCCGTCGCACTTGGCCCATCCGCGCGGGGCAAAGTCTCCGGCGAACAATCGAATCTCCCCGATTACTTCGTCCGACATTCCAATCCTCCGTCTCGTGATGTGCGACTAGGGTCGCGAGGGCCAGATCCCTTGGGTCGCGATGATGTACGACATCGCAAGCCACGGTTGCATGTTCTCGTGCCCGGTTTGGCCGCCCGTTGCCTGGGCGGTGCCCATGCCTTGCGCGGTCACGCCCCCGAGTTCGGTCAGGTTGGTGCTGCTACTCGGCACGTACCAGGAGATCTGCGCCGAATACCTCGTGTTGTAGGCGGCTGCAAACGTGGCTCCGTCGCTCGGTATGGCGCTCGTCCCCTGGGTCGTCTGCGCGGTGCAGGTCCACGAGGTCTGGACGGTCGCGGCATGCACGTGCATGGGGAGCTCCGCGGAGGTCAGCACGACTTGCTCCTGGCCGCTTTGTTCTCCGACCTGGCGCGGCGTGAGACCAGGCCCCTGGCCTGCACAGACCACCGCCCGCGTGCGCAGATCGGGCAACGCGAAGGTCTGCTTTCCGTCGCCCCCGTACATGGTCCCAAGCAGGGAGAACAAGGCCGTGTTCGACTGGATGGGCAGCAACTGACCGGCACAAAAGAGCCACCCCTCGGGGGCGAAGGTGCCGGCGAACAGCTGAATCTCGCCGATGAATGGTGTTGCGCTCATGCTGAAGATCCTTGACGAGTGGCGGCCGCTACGAGCGAGAGGGGTAGATGCCGTCGAGGGCGATGATGTAGTTGATCGCCGTGAACGGCATCATGTTGTTGTGGGGTCCCCCGAGTCCTGCGGTGGCGAACGTGGCTTGGGCCGTCGCCGTCGCGCCTCCGAGCGTGACGGTGGCGCCCGTCGTCGAGGTATAGTTGTTGATGGCGGTCTTGACTTGCACGTCGTAGCCGGACGCGAGCACCGCTCCGTTCGCAGGAGAGGAGACGCTCCCGGCATCGGTGATTGCCCCCACTCCAGCGATCAGCTCGACATTGGTATTGTGCGTATGGGCAGGAAGGTTCGCGGTCAGTAGCGTCACGGATTCCGCCCCCTGCGACTCGCCTATGGTTCGCGGCGTGAGTCCCGGTCCGGTGCCCGTGCCCATGGCAGCACGCCCGCGGAGGTCCGGCACGGCGAAGGTGGTCTGTCCATCACCCCCGAAGCTCGTGCCGATCACGCTGAACAGCGCCTGATACTCGGCGATGCTCAAAAGCGTGCCGTCGCAGAACTGCCAATTGACGGGGGCATAGTTCCCCGCGAAGATCGAAATTTCACCGATGAAGGGTTCTGCGCCCATTCAGAGCCTCCGCTTCCGAGTCACGACGAATTGTCGACTAGGTCTGAAGCCGCTCCGCCGGTTCGTCAACGTACCGACTTGAGCCGCGTCGCGCGGACGGGCAGCACAGGGGCATTCCCGCACGCGTCGGCGAGCGTATCGTTCGCGAGCAGAGTCGCTCGCGAACGAGCGCTCGAGCGAGGCGGCTACGGACGCGGGCTACTGAGGATCGGCGCCGGCGATCTCGCGCTGACCTGGGGCGGGCCGACGCAACGGCTCGTCGCCTTCGATGTCGAAACGCGGGTCGCCGAGCTGCCAAACGGCCACATCGACGAACGGGTTGGGGTCGCGATTGAGGAAGCGGAGATCGCAATCGGCGGGTGCGAAGAAGTAATCGTCCGACCAATCGACGGCCTTGTTGCCCATCCCGAGCGGGACCAGCATGGGGTCATCGATCGCAGAGGTATCGATCTGCGCGCCTTCGCAGGTGATCGAAGGTGCCGCTTCGCTGATCACGATGCTGTTGCGGATCGTGCCTTGGGCTTCATCGCAGTTCAAGCTGGCCGCATATGGAGCGTCGGTGGGGGCGAGAGGGATCCCTCCGATGGTGCTGTAGACGATCTCGAACTCGGTATTCTCGAGATGCACGGCCTGCGCCTCGTCGTTGTCGTCGTAGGGGCAAGCGACCACGCTCGCCTCGAGCGAGAGCTGCGTGACCCGCGTGGTGGCGGTGATGTCGAGGCCCCGCTCGCGGTTCTGAAGGATGTGGGCCCGTTGGAGCGATATGCGCCCACAGTCGCGACCCATGATTCCGATCTCGTTTCGCTCGATCCGCGTGCCTTGGAGCCAGACCTCGGCCCCCGAGAGGCACTCGACGCCGGTCGTCCGCGAGCCGCTCACGTCCACGCTACCGAGGTAGAGGACGGCTCCCGCCGAGACACGGATCCCGTGGTTGGGAGGGTTGACGGCCGTGCGTTGCTGCGAGAGCAACGCAATGACGGAATCGGCCGGGATCACGATGTCTTCGCTCACGCGGTCCTGGCCGGTGATGACGATGGTGCCGCGCCGATCCGTGAAATCGGTGATGGTCTCGATGGCAGCTTCGACCGTGCAGAGCGGATCGGTCAGGGTCCCGGTGCCCTCGTCCGCACAGACGGGGTCGGGGTCGACGAACAGGACAGGGTCGTTGTCCATGCACGTGCCGGTGGCCTGCTCGCACGCGGAGGTGCAGTCGCGATGGAAGCGGCACTCCGCGGTGCAGGCATACGCGTCGTCACACGTCGACTCGGTGCCGCAGTCGCCTTCGTCGAAGCACTCGACGCAAGCTCCCCACGTGGTGTGGCAGGCTTGGTCGCAGACGGACGGGTCCGCGCTGCAGGGGGCACAGGTGTCGTCTTCGCAGGCGGGCGCCTCGGTGGGGCAGGCGTCGCAACTCGCGAGGGTTTCGCCGCCAAGGGTCTCCGCGGAGGAGCCGGTCTCGGAACTCGTGCTGCTGCTCGCATCGCTCGAACTCGCGGCGTCCTCCGATGTGCTCGCGGAGGCCGAGGTGTCGTCCGAGGACGACGTGGTGGAGGAGGTCGACGCGTCGCTGGCCGTGGAGGTGTCCTCGGCATCGCCTTCGTCCTCGAGATAGCAAGAGGGCTCGCGATAGTCTTCGACGGGGATGCAGCCGTGATTCTCGGCGTCGCAGCGGCTGCAGACGGTCCCGGCCGCGCAGATGTGGATCATCTCGTCTTCGGTCGCGCAGTGATGGGGATCTGCGCGGAGGCACGATGCGGCCGCGAGCGTCAGCGCACTCGCGAAGGCGTGGACGGTCTTCACCGCCGCAGTGTATCGCGGCTCAGCGATCGACCCAGCGCCCGATGACGGCCTCGATCGCTTCGACCGGCGTCGCGCCTTGCCGCAGGAGCCGGGGCCCCGCTTCCACGCAATGCACGATGGTGGAGGGGACCCGCGAAGGGCATTGCCCGCCATCCAGGATGAAATCCGGCCCGTTCGGGGTGCCGGCGGCTCCCAAGCGCTCGATCACCTCCGTGGCACTCGTCGCCGGGGGTTCTCCGAAGCGGTTGGCGGAGGGGGCGGCGACACCGGCCCGTGTGCCCAGCCGTTGCCCGAGTCCCCGGATGAGCCCGAGCGCGAGGGGGTGATCGGGCATCCGGATGGCCACGGTATCACCACCACCGGTGACCTCGTCGACGACCGACGCGTGACGTTTGCAGACGATCGTGACGGGGCCCGGCCAAAAGTGCTCCGCGATCTGACGGGCGTAGTCGGGGACGTCGACCGCGAAGGTGTCGATCGCCTCGGTGCCGTCGACGTGGATGATGAGCGCGCGGTTGCGGGGGCGGCCCTTGATCTCGAACACGCGTTCCACCGCGGCGCCGAGGGCCGCGTGGGCACCGAGGCCGTAGACCGTCTCCGTAGGGAACGCGACGACCCCTCCGCGTCGCAGGACGTCGATCGCTTCGTTCAGGGCTTGGGTCGGCTCCATCGCGCGGGAGGATACCATCGGTCGCGCGCAGGGGTTCGGCGTCTTCCGAGGGCGCTGTTCCACGAACTTGGAACTTCCGCCGAGCGGGACCTCGCAGCCCATGGCGAAAGTCCCACGAACGGAAACACCGCCCCGCGCGACTTTCACCACGGGCTGCTAGTGTCCGCCCCGTGATTTCCGGCAGCAGAGATGTCGACGCGGTCGTGATCGGCTCGGGCCCCAACGGGTTGGTCGCCGCCTGCGTCCTTGCGCAGGCGGGACTCCGTGTGGTCGTGCTCGAGCAGAACCCCGTGCGAGCGGGCGGTGCCGTGGGAACGGAGGAAGCGACCTTGCCGGGCTTCCGACACGACGTGGGCGCGGCGTTCTTTCCGTGGGGAACCCTCTCCCCCGCGTTCCGCGAGCTGCGCTTGGAACGCTACGGCTTGATCTGGCATCGCGCAGAGTTCGAGAGTTGCCACCCCGCCCCGGATGGGAGCTATGCGTGCATCAGCGGAGATCACGATCAGAGCGCAGCGCACTTCGGAAACGTCCACGACGGCGACGCATGGCGACGGCACGTCTTGGCGTACGCGAAGCTCGAGCCGGCCTTGATCCCGGCGCTTTTGGAACCGTTCCCACCGCTTCGGCGCGCCCTGGCGCTGCTGCCCGGAGCCGCCCTGCGGCTCTTGCCCGTGTTCGCGGCCAAGGGCGCATGGGTGGCCCGGCGCTGGTTTCAGACGCAAGCCGCCCAACGCGTGCTGCCCGGGCTGGCGTTGCACGTCGATGTCGGACCCGACGATTGGTTTGGCGCCGCCCTCGGCTACATGCTCGCGATGACGGCGGCGACCGGCGGGTTCGTGGTTCCTCGTGGCGGCGCTCAATCGATCACGACGGCGTTGACCCGTTGCCTGGAAGAGCGCGGCGGGACGCTTCGGCTCGGGGCGCGGGTCGATCGCGTGATCGTGCGGGACGGACGAGCCTGCGGCGTGGTGCTTGCCGATCGTAGCGAGGTGACCGCGAACCTCGTGCTCGCGGACACGGACGTCGCGGCGTTGCTGCTCCAAATGGTCGATCGCAACGAGGTCCCGCCCCGGATCGTCGATTTTCTCAAACGCTTTCCTCGCGGTTTCGGGACCTACAAGCTCGACTGGGCGTTGCGCGGGCCCGTGCCCTGGACCTGCGAAGTCGCGCGCCGCTCCGCGGTGGTCCACGCGGGCGACAGCCTCGCGGACCTCACCCGCTTCACCGCGCAAGTGCGACGGGGAGAGCTCCCGGAGAACCCATACCTCGTCATCGGCCAGCAGAGTTTGGTCGATCCGACGCGCGCGCCGAGCGACTACCATACGCTGTGGGCGTATTCGCGGGTGCCATCGGTGCTCGCGGGCGGTTGGTCCGCGCACGCGGAGAGCTTCGCCGATCGCGTGGAGGCCCGGATCGAGGCCTTGGCCCCGGGATTTCGCAAGCTCATCATGGCGCGACGGATCGTGTCTCCGCCCGACCTCTACGCCATGGACCCAAACCTCGTCGGTGGCGACCTCGGCGGCGGTTCGAACGCTTGGCACCGGCAGCTCCTGTTTCGTCCAGTGTTTCCCTATTTTCGCTATGCGACGCCCGTGAAGGCGCTTTTCATGTGTTCGAGCTACACACATCCCGGTGCGGGCGTCCATGGGATGTGCGGCTTCAATGCGGCCAGCATCGCGCTGCGCACGTTTCGGGGATGAGGTAGCCTTCTTGGCATGCGGAGTCTCTGTTGGGCTGCGGCGCTGCTGCTGCTGGCATGCACACCTTCGGGCGAGGACTCCGGGGATGACGAGGGTGGGGCAGACAGCGAAGGCGAAGGACCGAGTGTGCCGCGACACTCCGTGGCAGGGGTCGCCGTCGATTGGGTCGAGGCCAACCAGGGCATTGGCGTGCGCATCGGGCAAGCCCAAGGTGCCGTAGCCCCGGAGGACCGCAGCGGTTACTTGGTGCGTCACCGCAACACGCTGTTCCGAGCGGGGTGGCGGACCGACGGCACGGTGGCGCGCGAGATCCTCGCGGTGCTGCGCGTACGCAAGCCCGAAGGTGGGGTCGTGGAATTCGAGTCCGTGGCCGACGTCAGTCTCGAGTCACGGCCCAATACACTGGAGGAGACGTTCTACTGGGGCGTGCCCGCCGAGCACATGGTCCCTGGCGTCTCGTATGACATCGAGCTGTTCGAGGCCGATGCCGCCGCCGCGGTGCCCGGGGTCGCCCGCAATGTGTTTCCACAGAGCGGCAGCCTTGCTGTGGGCGTGGAGTCGAGCGCGATGACCATGTCGGTCGTCATCGTCCCGTTCCACTATGACGACGGCGCGGGATGCATCACCGAGCCCGATCTCTCGCCCACGACGCTCGCTCTGTTCCACGACCTCTTGTACATGATGAACCCGGTGCAGCAGGTGAGCATCGCCCTGCATGCACCCGTGTCGTGGCCCGCTCGACTCGAGGGATTCGGCGCGCTCAATGCTCATCTCAGCGAACTCCGGGCCGAGGAGGACGCTGCCCCGGAGGTCTTCTACTACGGGCTCGTGGACGTCTGCTCGAACGGCCTCGGAGGCGCGGGCGGCCAGGCCTTTGGCATCCCGAGTTTGCCGCCTGCCCGCGAGCAAGCCTATCAACGGGTGTCCTCTGGCCTCTCCCTGCTCGACAATCCGCAGTGGTCCGCCGAGACCTTCGTGCACGAGCTCGGCCACTCGCTCGGTCGCCGTCACGTCGGTTGCAACGGCACCGAGGGCGGCGTGGATCCCTCGTACCCCGTGGACGGCGGGGCCGTGGGTGAGTGGGGGTTTGGGATCTTGGATTTCGCGCTGCGTCACCCCACCGTGCACAAGGACTACATGACCTATTGCCATCCGACGTGGGTGTCCACGTGGGGATGGAACAAGGTCTATCCTGCCTTGCGGGTGATGAGCGAATGGGCGGCCTCGGGCGCTCCCGCCACGGAAGGTGCGCTACTGCTCGGCACGGTGATGCCAAGTGGCGCCGAACACTGGCACACGGTCCCCGGGACCCTGCAGGGCGTCGCGACGCGCGGTTCGATGATGTTTGCGTTCGATCGCGGCGGGGGTGAAGAGGAATGGGCGCATGGATTCGAGCTCGAGCTCCCCGACGACGATGGTTCGCGCCTGCTCGCCGTCCCCTTGCCCGAGCGCTTCGAAGAAATCGAACGTGTCGCGCGTCGCGAGGCGAGCGGCGACCTTGCGATCCCGCGTGCGGCCATCCGCGAGCTGCACCGCCGTGGCTCGCTTCGCGCACGACCCTAGCGTGGGACCGTGCTGCGGACCTTCACGGGCCGCTCGAATGAAGGTGTCGTAGGCGGACCTACAAAGCGGACGCACGGGGTCGAGAAATCGACATCTGAGAAACAAAGGCCCCGAAGGATCGAACGAATCGGCGCACCTACGGAACGAAGCCTTCCGCAGGGATGAACCGCCCGATGCTCGAAACGCAGCTCCGACCGCTTCGTGTGACGCCTCGATCCCATGCGCCGGGGGCTCGTCGCCACCCTCTCGCGCTCACGCCGACGTGTTTGCCGCCAGCGTGCCTAACGCAGAACGCGCCGACCGCCGAGTACGTGCCGCCCACTTCGCTGCCCGAACCCGAAGACGCGCTGAGCCTGCACGCGTTGCGACGGCGGGATCCCGACGCCGTGGAGTTGCTGTTCCGCCGCTACCGCGGCCGCGTGACGGCGGTGCTCTTGAGCACCGCCGGGGCCGACCGGGATCTACCCGACCTCGTCCAGGAGGTGTTCGCGCAGGTGCTCAAGTCGTTGCCGAGCTTCCGCGGGGACCGGCGGTCGCTCGCGCCTTGGATCAGCCGCATCGCCGTCTTCACGGCGCGACGCTGCATTCGGACGCGGCAACGCCGGTGGTGGTTGCGGCCCTCGGACGCCGCCGAGGGGGTCGAGCCGGAATGCGGCCAGGCGAGCCCTGCGATCGTCTGTGCGCTGACGCGGGCGGAGGCGATCATCGCTCGGTTGCCGGCGAAGGAGCAGCTGGCGTTTCGCAAGCGCTTCGTCGAGGGGCTTTCGCTCGAGCAGACGGCGCAAGGGTGCAATGTGTCGCTCGCGACGATCAAACGCTGGATCGATCGCGCGCGCGAGCGGTTCGAACGCTACGCCGCGCAAGATCCGTTCCTCGCCGACCGCACCGCGTGGAGTTAGAGGTCCGCGGCTGAAGCCGCACCAAAGGCACGACAACGCCTAGGGCTCCTCGAAGACCGGGCTCATCCGCGTCAGCACGTCCTGGATGCATGCCTCGAGATTGAACCCACCGTCATCCGAGCCTCCACCGACGAGCGCGTGCACATCCTCCACCGCCCGCCGCAAGCGCTGGCGCGCGCGATAGACGTGTCCGTCGACCTGCGCCGGCGTCATCTCGAACACCTCGCCGATCTCCCGGTTCGTCATGCCCTCGTAGACCTTCAGCGAGAGCAACAGTTGCTGATCCATGGGAAGCGCGCGAAAGGCCTCCACCACCATCCGCTCTTGTTGCCGGAGCCCAAACAAGCTCGAGAGGCGTGCGTCGAGTTGGAGGTCCGAGACGGACTCGCGGGCGGGATCGAAAGCGCCGCCACCCCGACGGTGCCGGCGAATGTACTCGATGAGCTTCCAGCGCCCGATCCCGAACAGGTAGCTGCGGAATGAGGAGTAGCCATCGAAACGATCGAGGTTCTCGCACAGCGCCAAGAAGGCGTCTTGGGCGATCGCCTTGGCATCCTCATCGCCGATCTTCCCGCTGAGGAAGCGCCGCAACGCGCGGTAGTGCCGTTTGACGAGCACGTTGGCGGCGTCGCGATCGCCATCGCGCCAGCGCTGCAACAGCTCGAGGTCGCTCGGCTCGACGCTCACGAGAACCAGGGTACGGCACTGGCCACGCCTTGCGAAGCCGTCTTCGAGCCTTCGGTGCGCATGGAGGCGCGTTCGGTCGATTTCAGAAGTGGAGGACTGCGACGTTTGCTCCGGTGCCCTGGGGGGAAACGCGGGGCTGCATGTTCTTGCGGCCTCGTACGAGGCCGACGGCGAGCAAAGTGGTGCCAACCACCACCAGGCCGAGTCCGACACCTAGGATCACGTAGTTCATGTTTCTTTGGCGCTCGAGGTCGGCCCGATTCTCTGCGCGGATCTCTTCGGTCATGGTGCCATGCTGATTGTCTTGCAACCGGATCTCCTGGAACCGGACGCCGGTGGCCCCGATGCTCGTGAGGACGGCGCCGCCAAGCAGCGTGACACCACCGCCGATCGCGAGGCCCACGGCGCGCCGGCCGGGACCGCGGATCGAGCTGCACGCCTCGGGGTCGCGCCGGCATGCCGCGCCCACCGCGAGGAGGTCGATCTCCACTTGAGCATTGCGGAGATTCCCGAGCTCGCGATTCGAGACGCTGCTCGGCCGTTCGTCGAGCAGACGCAGGTGCTGCTCGAGCAGGGCCTTGGCGCGTCCGAGCATTTCGTCGTGCTTGTCATCGCGGAGGGCGGCCTGCTTGTACATTTCGACGGCTGCGAAGACGACGCTGGAGCCGAGGGGTCCGAGCCGCTCGAAGTCGGCGAGACACGTGCGATACGCCTCGACATAGAGCTCCGCCGCGATCGCGAAATAGCCGTTCTCCTCTTGGTCCTTGGCCTCGCCGAGCAGATCGTCTTGGCAGGTCTCCTGCGGCTCTTCCACGGCTTGGGCGTCGGCGCTCGCCGCAGGCGGGTCGGGGATGGCCGGGGAGCCCCACGCCACGCATGGAAGCAGAGCGCCCGCCACGATGCCTTGGATCCGCATGCTCAGTTCTCCGACGGGGTCCTAGAGCTTGAGCTCTTCGGTGTGATCACCTGCAAACCGGGCTCCAACGTTCTTGCGGCGAATGGCCCGCTCGACGCAGCGCCCGGCTTCGGTGTCGCCGAAGGGCCAGGCGGCCTTCGCCCAGGATACTCTACCCGCCGGATCGACACGAAGCGTTACCTTGATGCGAAGCCCTTTGCCGGCGAAGCAGCGCTGGACGTACCGCTGGAGCATGTCTTGGAAGCTCTCGATGGGTGGGGGCGCTTTGTGAGGTTCTGGCTCGGCCGTGTTGGATTCGACGGATTGGGGAGCGGCGACGGGGGTAGGCTTCGGCGAAGGGCGGCGCGGTGGAACGGATCGCTCCGCTTTGGGCGGAAGGGATGGCTCCGCGGGCTCCAACGCGCGCGGGAGCCAATGGGGCGGCGGGAGCGTGGGCGCGGTGACCGTGGGCGTCAGGACACCGAGCGCGACGGGGGGCCTGCCGTGTAGAGCCTGCCGCGCGAGCCCGAGTCCGAGCAGCAGCGCGGCGATGCCGAGGCCCCAAAACCATGGCCAGCGAAGCGGGCGGCGTGCGATCGCGACCCCCTCGAGCGCCTCCAGGACGCTCACTGCCGAAGGCGCGCGCGCGCGTGGGTCCTTGGCGAGCAGCGACTCGATGAGTTGTTCGGCGCTCGGCGACAAGGTCGCGCCGCGGCTGCTGGGCGGGCGAAGCGGTTGGTTGTGGAGGCGTACCAGCAGGCTCGAGAGCTCTGGTGCCTCGAACGGAAGCACGCCCGTGACCATCTCGTAGAGCACCACGCCGAGCGAATAGAGGTCGCCGAGCTTCGCGCGATTGGAGCGCTGGTCCGTGAGCTCGAGGGCGGTATCGCTTTCGTCCGGGCTGCGGGACGAGAACCGCTCTGGCGCCATGTACAGGAGCGTGCCGAGGGCCTCGTGGCTGCGCGTGACCTTGTCGCTCCCTTCCACCCACGCGAGACCGAAGTCCAGCAGCTTGACCGTGCCGTCGACGGTGATGAAACAGTTCGAGGGCTTGAGATCTCGGTGGGCGACGCCGCGAGCATGTGCGGCCGCGAGCCCGCGACAGATCCCGATTGCGAGGTCGCGCGCCTGCGACCACGGCAGCTTTTTCTCGCGGGAAAGGCGAGCGCCGAGGTCCTCTCCCTCGAGGTACTCCATGACCAAGTACTCGAGGGGCTCGGTACCCCAGTCGAAGATCTTGACGACATGCGAGCTCTCGATGCGGATCATCGCGGACAGCTCGCGATAGAACCGAGCGCGGCGGCGCTTGGCGAGATCTCCGGTGGCTGGCGAGAGGAGCTTCACGGCGACGCGCTGCCCGTTGCCGACGCCTTCGAACACGGTCCCCATCGCACCGACCCCGAGGACGCGGACGAGCTCGTAGCGTACGTCTTGACCTACCGCTTGACCGATGAGTCCCTTGGCCCACACGGGGGCCGCGGGCGCGGCGGGGACCGACGAGCTGGCGGGCTCACCGGCGATTCTCGCCATGAGCTCGCGCTCTTCATGCTCGAATTCCGCTCGCATTCCCGGAAATCGAGTGTATCCGAGCGCCCAAAGGGGGGCAAAGCGAGACCCGCGATCCGCGGGCGCTCAGAACTCGATGCCCTGCTTTTCGCAGGCGCTTTTCATTTTTTCTTTGGCGTCGCCGCGCAAGCGTCCGACCGCCTGCTTCGCTTTGGCGCTATCTCCCATGCGGCAAGCCGCACTCGCCATGACGACGAGCGCACCTTGGGACTTCTCGAGGCCATAGGCTCGCTTGGCGAGCTCATACGCCTCTTTGGGATTCTTGAACTGCTGCATGCGCGCCTCGTCGAGCAGCGCTTCGGGGTCTTCCGGCGCATCGGACGGAGGATCGGCGGTCTCGGCTGGTGCGGCCCCTCCGGTCGCTTCGACGGCGGCCGGCGCCGGAGCGACCGCATCGGAGGGCGCGGAATCGGGGCGGGGCGATTCGGCGTCCGGATCTCGAGGTTCCGCGGCGCGGGTCGTCCTTCCGCTCGCCGTCGAGGGGTTCGCGGGGTCGCGCTCGCGCGGAGCGTCGCTTTTCGGCGCCGGGTCTCGTTTGGGAGGGGCGTCCGCGTCCGCGTCCTCCTCCTCCTCCTCGACCGGCAGTGCGTCGTGCGTGTCCTCGGGGGCAGCAGCAGGGACGGGCGATTCGGTCCCAGGAGCGGCGGCGTCGGACTCGGGGGTGCCGGGGACGGCCGAGCCTGCTCCCGGTTCGCCTTCCGGTTCGGGCTCGGCTCCGGGTGCCGCCGGGGGCAGCACGGGGGCGGCACCCACCGGTGGATCTTCCTCTGCGCGGTCCGGACTCCGGCCGACGTTCGAGCGAAACACGAGGTAGCCCGCGACGGCCAAGCCCAGCACGATGCCGACTCCAGCGATCCACGCGGCACCCTGTTTGGGCTTGTCCGCGTCACCCAACGGATCATCGTGTTCGGCGAGGCTCGGGGCACGCACGTCCACGGCGGGGTCGTGTTCCTCCGACGCGGGGGACCCGGGCGATACCGCGGGCGCAGGTTCCGTGGGTCGCGCTGGAACGGCGTCGCGTTCAGGGCTCCGTTCGCCCGCGTCCTCGCCGGGGGAGGAAGGGGCGGGCGGGGCTTCGGCGGGCTCGTCGTTGGCCGCCCCGTTGCTTTGCAGGGCGTCGAGGTCCTCTCGAGTCAGGCGCGGCAGCTGCGTGCTCGAGCTCGCCAGTAGAGGTTCTTCGTTCGCGGCCTGTTCTTGGGCCCCGTCGACCTCGAGCGTGCGCTTCTCGAGATCCTCGGTGAGCGCGAGGTGGTAGTCGCCGATCTGCACGACGTCACCTTCCTGCAGCCGCGTCTCGCGTTGGATTGGTTCACCGTTGACCTTGACGCCGTTGTAGCTGCCGAGATCCTGGATGAACCATCCGTCGGCTTCCGAATCGGGGTAGAGCCGTGCGTGACGACGAGAAACGTTCTTCTCGGTGAGCTGGATGGTGTTGCCCGACTCGCGGCCGATGGTGATCGCCTCCGAGCTCAAGGGGACGATCGTGGTCGAGCCCTCGTCGTCCTCGATGATGAGACGCACGGGCATCAAGTAGCGTGAGGGTAGGAACGTCCACGCGAACCTGTCAAGTTTGACCACCAACGGCGTTTCCAGGCGTCGCTTCCGAACCGTGGAAGGAGCGCGGTGCTCCGGGGCGCGCGGAACCCACGACACACCCGGACCCACAGCCCGGCGAGGGGGCGTGCGAAGCTCGTCGGAACGGGTCGGGTAGGCGTTCCGACGCCGTCGCCCAAAAGAGAGCGCTCACCGCGTTGCGGTACCGGCGGGTTCGGTGACTTCGACCCCGAGGTGAGGTACGGGTAGCCAGAGGACGTTCTGGATCGCTTGCACCCATCGCCCGTAGGGCTCAGGCCGGGTACGGTCGTCGGCCGCTACGAGGTGGTGCGGTGCGCCTCCAGCTGCGTCCTCGGACAGGTCTACGCAGGCTTCGATCGCGAGGGCCACCGGAAGGTCGTGCTCGTCGTGGACGCGGACGCGAGCGTCGAGACGCTCCCCGAAATCGTAGAGCGGATCGCGTTCGGCTCTTCGCGCGTCTGCGTATTCCACGAGTTGCCGGCGGCGCTCGAGGACGCCGTAGGAGCCAACGCGGCGGCCTTGTCGGTCGCCGAGAGTCCCCAAACGACGCGCTATCAACAGCGGTCCTCCCAGATGGCCCCAACACGGGTCGTCGCCCCGACCGTTTCGATGGTCCGCGTCCGCTTGGTCGATACGCCGAGCGCCGCCGCACCCATCCCTGCGGTCCGCGATGAACCGGTCGAGCCGTTTCCCGCGCTCGGCGAACGGTTCGCGCTCCAACGCAAGCTGGCGCAGGGCGGGTTCGGGGAGGTCTATGAGGCCTTCGATCGCGAACGGCAGACGGCGGTCGCGATCAAGCGCCTGCGTCGCTGGGGGGGGACCCGCCTGCGGCGCTTCAAACAGGAGTTCCGGCAGATCGCGGGTTTGCGCCATCCCCATCTGGTGAAGTGCTACGAGCTGTTCCTGCACGACGACGAAGCCTTCTTCACGATGGAGCTCGTCCATGGCTTCTCCTTGCTCGATTGGCTGCGGACGACGCGCCCAGCCCCGAGCACGCTGCTTGGAGAAGGTGCGGCCGCCGACGATTCCGTCACAGAGCCGGTGCCCGCGACTCGGCGGGTGGATTTCCGCTTGATTCGGCGCGTCGCGCTCGAGCTGTCGCGCGCGCTGGAGTTCCTGCACGAGCGCGGCAAGCTGCACCGTGACGTGAAGCCGTCCAACGTCATGCTCGATGGATCCGGGCGCGTGGTCCTCCTCGACTTCGGCCTGCTCCTCGCGCACGACGATGACGCTCTCGACGAGGTGAATCTCGTCGTGGGCACGCCGCGTTACATGGCGCCCGAGCAGCTGTTGCGGGTCCCGTTGACGAGCGCGGTCGACCTCTACCAGATGGGGCTCGTCCTGTTCGAGATGCTCACCGGGGTGCTCCCTTGGCGCGGTACCGGGTCAACGGCCTGGCCCGTGCGTCTCGCGGCGGATGCCGTGGCGCCCTCGAGCGTCGCCGAATGCGTGCCGGCGGACCTCGATCAGTTGGTCGCAGCGTTGCTCCGCTGCGATCCAGCGCAACGCCCATCGGCCGCCCAGGTCGTCGCTGCGCTCGATGTGTCCACCACCTCGGTGGCCACGCCACGTCCACTCGAGACGCCTCTCATCGGGCGAGACGTCGAGCTCGAGCGCCTGCATGACCTCGTGGGGCAGAACCCCCGCGCCGTCGTCTTGGTGGAGGGCCCGTCGGGGATGGGCAAGAGCTCGCTCGTGAACGCGTTCTGCCGCATGTTTGCCGAGCAAGGGGAGTCCGCGGTCCTGCTCTCCGGTCGATGCTTCGAGTGGGAGACGATCCCCTTCAACGCGTTCGACGCGATCAACGATTCGCTCGTGACGCTGCTCCATCGGCTCGTCCCGAGCGAGAGCGCGACGATCCTCGGGGACGACCTCGAGGACGTGGTCCAGCTGTTCCCCGTGTTCTCCGAGCTGCTCGCGGATCCCGGTCAGGGCCGCCGCGCAGCCAGCTTGCTGAGCAACGAGGCGCGCCGCCAGTCTCTCATCGCCTACCGCTCCATGCTCGGGCGCCTGGCCCAACGTCGACGCGTGCTCGTCGTGATCGATGACCTGCAGTGGGGCGATGCGGACAGCGCGAAGGTGCTGCTCGATCTCCTGCAACGCGACGAGCGTCCCCCGATCACGGTGCTCGCCGCATGCCGCAGCGAGCGTGCGGCCTCTGTCCCTTGTGTCGACGCGCTCGGGCGCTGTGGCGCTGTCTCCCTTTCCATCGGTCCATTGCAAGATGCCGACGCCAGAACGCTCTGCCATGCGCTCGGCACTCCGCTGCCCGAGAGCGCGATCGATGCGATCGTCAGCGAGGCACGCGGCCAACCATTCTTCATCGCAGAGCTCGCGCGGCGCATGGGCGATGCCGAATCGCCGAGCAGCGCTTCGCTCGACGAGCTGATCCACCTGCGGGCACGCGAGATCTCCGCGAGTGCGCGCAAGCTGCTCGCGGTCACGGCCACGGTCGCCCGCCCCGTCGCCCGCCGCGTGGTCGAGGCCGCCTCCCAGGCGGCGACGCTCGGTCCCCTCACGGATGCGTGGACCGAGCTCAGCATGGGTCGCTGGGTGCGGGCGGAGCGACTCGGCGAGCACGATCTCGTCGAGTGCTATCACGACCGCATCCGCGAATCGGTCGCGGCCATGTTCGACAACGACGAGCGCCGACGGATGCATGCGGACATTGCCGAGGCACTCGAGGCGCACCAGCCGAGCCACGTCGAGGCCCTGTCCGTCCATTTCCTCGCCGCGAGTCTCCCGGAGCGTGCCTACCCCTATACCGTGGAGGCGGCCAAGCTCGCACAGCAGTCCATGGCATTCGAGTACGCCGCGGGGCTCTATCGCGCTGCGGCCGAGTCCGCGCCATCGGCCGAGGAGCGGCTCGAGCATTTGCAGTGTCGCGCCAAGGCGCTGGCGAGCGCAGGCCACGGAAAAGAGGCCGCCGACCTCTATCTCCAGCTCGCCGAGGTCGCGACCACGGAGTCCTCGCTCAGGCTGCGCCGCCTCGCGGCCGAGCAGTTGGTGTCCACCGGGCACGTGCGGGATGGGGTCGGCGTCCTCAAAGCGGTGCTGCATGAGCTCGGCGTGGCCGTGCCGCAGACGCGACTCGGAGTGCTCACGGCCCATGTGTTCCAAAGCACGTGGATCTCCTTGCGCGGTTGGAGCCTCCCACGCCGGGATACCCCGGCGGATCTCCGGGAGCTCGCGGTCATCGATTGTCTGCGGGTGCTCGGCGCCCTCATGAGCCTCATCGATCCTCTGGTGTCCGCGTATTTCGTGCGGCGACACGCACGTCTCGCCATCCGTGCCGCCGAGCCTCATCGCGCGGCCCAGGCGTTGGCCGAGGAAGCGACCTATATCTCCACCGGGGGGAGCCCCACGCTTTCGTTGAAAGAAGCGCAGCTGTTCGCGCGTGCGCAACGGATGGCGTCTGAACTCGGTGACGACGAGCTCAAAGTACGCCTCGATGCGCTACTCGGTGTCTCCCATATCTGCCATAGCGATTGGGACGGCGCAGAGCGAGTCTTTCGCTCGTGTGAACACCGCATCCTGCGAGCGCACCCCGGCCTGACCTGGGAGCTGAATCAAGCGCGTCTCTATCGCTTGTATGCCATGCGCAACCTCGGCGCCTGGAAGGAGGTCGCGAGCGCGGCCGAAACGCTCATCGACGATGCATTCAACCGCCAGGATCGATATGCCGAGGCGACGTATCGAACCTTTCTCGGCGACCTCCAGCCGTTGCTCGACGACGATCCCGAGGCCGCCATCGAGACCATGAACATCGCGCTCGCGCGCTGGGAACGTCACGACTACGACATCATTCGAGTCACTGCGTACGAAGGGATCTGCAACGCGGTGCTCTATCGCGAACGCGGCGAAGGGCCGGGGGCGCTCGAGAAGGTACGCACGTACTGGCGGGAGATGAAGCGCTCCGGCACGTGGTTCGTCCAGGTCAACCGCATCGTTTGGCAGGACATTCGTGCGCGGGGGCTCCTGGCCGCAGCGGCCGCCGCTCGCGGGAGCACCCGGACGCGGCTCCATCGCCAGGCGGCCCGGGATGCGCGCGCCCTCGACGGATCGGGCGTCAACTGGGGCCGTGGCTGCGCGGAGCGGCTCTGGGCCGCCGTCGCGGTAGGCAAAGGACGCGTGCCTGAGGCGCTGGCGCATCTGCAGCGCGCCGAGCACTTCTTCATGCGCGCCGGGATGAAGCTGATGGTTGCAGCCGTTCGCTGGCGTCGTAGCCAATTGCTTGGCCACGGCGAGGACGAGGAGCTCGCCGTCGCTCGCATGGAGGGTGCCAAGAACCCGACGGCCTTGCTCGCGTCGCTGGTTCCGGGTCGCTGGGGCACGGGATCCTGAAGGTAGGGCTCCGGACGTCCGCGGTGTCCTTCCCGGACCTCGGTTGTGTCCCAAGACGTGCTCCAGGATTTCGACCCATGTCTGCCGCCGTGTGGGGAGTTGCTTTGTCCCTGGCAAGCGGCGCACGATGAGCCAAGTCCTTTGTATGTCGAACCTGCCTTGCTTGCCGCGACGATTGCTTGTGGGTGTCTGTTTGAGTCTCTTGGTCGGTTGCGGGAGTGACGACGCCCCACCGTCGGAAGAAGATGACGACGACTACGACACGTGGGTCGCCACCGCGACTACGTCGTCGTCGTCGGGGACGTCTCCAACGACGAGCTCGACGGGCGCGACGTCCAGCACCGCGGGGACCACCGGGTCCTCCACGAGTGCGGACACGGAGGGAACGACGGGTGCAAGCTCCACCTCGACGACCGCGGGAACGACGGGGTTCGATCCCACCGAGTCGAGTGGCACGTCGGCGGGGCTGGACGAGAGCTCCTCCGACGATGGCGTGCTCGACGACGGCACGACGTCGGACACCACCGACCCCACGGGCACCACCGCGGGGGGAGGCACGGGCGTCGTGGAGCTCCCCGACAGTCTGCCCCCCTGTGTCAGGGCCGAGGATTGCCCGGGGGAGGGCGACGTGTGCGGAACGCACGGGTATTGCGCAGCGCCTTGCGAGACCTTCGCGAACTGTATTCGCGGCCTCTCGTGCATTGCGGCGGGCTACTGCGTACCGGTGTGTGAGCCCGAAAACCCGTGTCCACCCCGTTGTCCGCCGGGATGCACCGGGAACTGCCCGGAAGGCTGCCCCGAGAACTGCCAGGGTCTGCAGTGCCCCGAGGAACTCGGGATGTGCCTGACCGCCGAGGATCCCGTGCTCGGCAACGGCGACGTTTGTCACTCGCCCGACGTCGCGCCTCCCTCATCGGAGTTAGACTCCACCGGGTGACGATTCGACAGGCGGCCTCGGGAGCTCGCACGGCGGCCGCCACCGCCTGTCGCGCGGTCGCGACGGGGAGTCGCTGGCTGCAGGAAGGTCTGGCCGAGGCCGAGCGGGTCGCTCGGTTCGCGCGCGGCAGCATGGAGTTTCGCCCCCGTCCCGACGACCTTTGGGTGGTCACGTACCCGCGCTCTGGGACCACGTGGAGCACGTACCTGCTCCACCTCTTGCTCGGTCGAGGATCGAGCTTCGAGCACATCGAGGACGTATGCCCATGGTTCGAGCGTTCGCTCGCGGTGGGCACACGGACCGCGCGCGACTTCGAGGACCTCGCGAGCCCGCGCGTGTTCAAGACCCATCTGCTCCCGCAGTGGACCCCCAAGGCTGGGCGCTTCCTCTACGTGCGGCGCAATCCCGTGGACGTCGCGCGTTCCTACCATGCGCTCTACCGCGACTATCTCGGCTACCCTGGATCGCTGCCGGAGTTCACCGAGCGGATGCTCGCGGGGGACGTCCAGTACGGCTCATGGCTCAGCCACGTCGAGGCGTGGTCGCGGGCGGGTGTGCGGAGCATCTACACGATCCGCTACGAAGATCTGCGCGCGGAGCCGGAGACGACCCTCGCTGCGCTTGGCGAATATTTCGAGATTCCGTGCGACGCGATGGCGATCTCGGAGGCCTTGAAAGCTGCGTCGCTCGCGAACATGCGCGTCGCGCAGGCCAAGTTCGATCATGCGACCTCGTTGTTGCGTGAACGAGGCGTACGCCCAGGATCGTTCATTCGCGGCGACGCGGGTGATCCTTTGCACACCGATACCGACATCGCACCGCTCATCTTCGCGGCTCGGGCGGCCCCTCGCCCAAAGACGCCCTTGCGCGCCTTCTTGCGATAGGCGTTGCCGCAAACACGAGATTGGCAAGGCTACGAGCGCGAATCACGAGTGGTCCTCCGAGCGCGTTCCGAGGTTAGACTGCGCGAATGATCGTCGGTATGCGGCCGTGGCAAGCGATGCTCGTCACCGCCTGGTTCGCTGCTCTCGAGGGGGCGTGCCAGGTGGTCGAGGAGGGCGAGACTGGAACCGAGGGATCTTCGAGCGAAGCTTCCAGCGGATCGAGTGACGAGAGCGAAGCGGAGGCGAGCGGGACGAGCCAAGCCACGGAGGGTTCGGAGTCGTCGGGCGCGGAGACGAGTTCCTCGGGTGCAGAGATCTCGGACGACACGACGCAAGCCGAAGGCCCCGAGGCGAGCACGGGTGACGAGGGCACCACGACGACTGGCCTGGACGCGGACGCTTCGGGCTCAGAAGAAGACACGGGGAGCGACACCGGGGGTCCTCCGGACGAAGCGGCAGCGCTCTGCGAGCGCTGGAACTCCGACCGGGCCGACCTCGACGAAGGGGAGTGGAGCGGCAACCTCGGTACTTGCGAGCCCGGAGACATTGCGGCGAATGCCCGGGAAAACGCGCTGCGGCTCGTCAACCTGTATCGCTGGCTCGCCGACCTTCCGGAGGTGACGGACGACGCCAGCCTCAATGAGCAGGCCCAGGCGTGCGCGCTCATCATGGATGCGAACGACAACCTGTCGCACGAACCCCCGCCGGAATGGACGTGCTGGTCCGAGGTCGGAGCGGAGGCCGCGGGGCGCTCCAACATCTCCACGGGTCCAGGTGTGATGTCCGTCGACATGTATATGACCGATTGGGGGAATGCGACGACACTCGGTCACCGTCGATGGATCCTCTCGAACTCCGCGGGTCCGATCGGCCTCGGCTCGACGAGCCAGAGTTCATGTATGTACATTCTGGGAGGTCAGGGCGACGCTGGGGCCGAATGGACGGCCTACCCACCGCCAGGGCCCTTTCCGCTCGAGGCGTTCGATTTGTTCGACTTCGGCTCGCCGCTGGACGAGACCGGATGGTCGGTCCAAAGCGATACCATCGACCTCGAGTCGGCCTCCGTGCAGATCTCGGCAGACGGCGAAGACCTCCCGGTGATGGTCACACCGTTGCTCCAGTACTACGGCAGCCAGTACGCGATTTCGATCATTCCGCAGGGGTGGGTGGCGCAGGCGGGTCACCGGTATCACGTGGAAGTCACCGGAATAAGCGCCGAGATCGTCTACGACGTCGATGTCGTGAGCTGCGGGGGGTAGGCGGATCGCGCCTGATCTTTCGAGCATGAGCTCCGGGCGCATGCAGTTTGCCCTTGCCGGTCGGTGGGCAGGTCGGCACCCTGTGTTCCACATGGTTTGCATGGTCGGTTCCCGTCGGCGTCGCTCCGGTGCGGGTCTGAGTGTGTCGTCGCTTGCGTCGCTCTTGCTCGCCGCGGGCTGTACGGTGCCCGGGCCCGGCGCCACCGGAGACGCTTCGGACGGCGTTTCCTCCGCGGACGACGACAGCTCGGACGAAGACGACGAGGAGGGCGAAGCGTCCGACGCGGAAGACTCGGACGAGGAATCGTCGTCGAGCACCGGTGAGTCGTCGTCGGGCGACGAGGACGAGAACGGCGACGAGGACGACGAAGACGCCGCGACGACCTTGGACATCATGAGCGAGTCCGAGGGCGAGGCGACGACCTCGACGAGCGAAACGAGCGCGTCGCAATCCGGCGAGGAAGGTCCGGACGACTCGACGGAGAGCGACGAAGAAGCCGGCGAAGTCGGCCCAGACGATTCCAGCGAGGACGTGGGCCCCGATCCCACGTTCGAGACCTTGCGGGATGCCGCGGCTGCGGTCGGCAAGCAGATCGGCGTCGCCGTCAGCGAGCGGGCGTTGGCGGGGGATTCCGCCTATATCGATATCCTCGCGCGCGAGTTCGATTACGTCACTCCGGAGAACTCCGCGAAGTGGGGTCCGCTCATGCCCTCGAGCACGACGTACAATTGGGGCGATACGGACGCGCTCGTCAACTTTGCGCAGCAGCGCAATCAAGAGGTCAAGGGGCACACGTTCGTGTGGCACATCCAGGCGCCGTCCTGGGTCAACACCTCGATGAGCGCGTCGCAGTTGAACGACGCCTTGCGGCGCCACATCGAGACCACGCTCGAGAGGTATCGCGGGCGCATGCGTGCGTGGGACGTCGTCAACGAGGCGGTCGATATCGCGACGTCTTCGGGCTACACCGAGAGCGTATTCTATACGGTGCTCGGGCCACAATACATCGAGAACGCCTTCCGATGGGCGCGAGAGGCCGATCCGGACATCCTCTTGATCTACAACGAGGTCGGGATCGAACGTGCCGGACCCAAGTCCGACTTCACGTATCAGATGTTGAGGGACCTCCTCGAGCGCGGTGTCCCCATCGACGGCATCGGGTTCCAGTCGCATATTTCGACCCATCGTTACCCTTCGGAGAGCGATCTCCGAGCCAACATCCGGCGCTTCGCGGAGCTCGGGCTCATCGTCAACATCAGCGAGGTGGATGCCCGCACCAAGCTCCTCCCCGGCGATCAAGAGACGCGCTGGCACGCCCAGCGCATCGCATTCCAGCAGATCGTGGGTTCGTGCACGGTCGAGCCCGCATGCGAGGCGGTGACGTTCTGGGGTTTCAGCGACAACTACTCGTGGATCAATGACGAGGGTCCGGAAGACCCATTGATCTACGATCGTGGAAACATCGCCAAGCCGGCGTACGACGGCGTGATGGACGGTCTCATCGGGCGTTTGCCCGTCCGTGGCGCGAATGCGGTGAGCAATGCCGACTTCTCCTCGGGGCAGACGGGCTGGTCCGCCTCCGGAGGCCAGCTGAGCGTCGGGGCGGCCCAAGGCCGAGATGGAAATGCCGCGTGCTTGACCGGTCGTGGGTCCGACGCCGATGGCATCGTCCAGAACGACCTGCTCGGCGCGGTCGCGGACGGCGGTCCCATGTCCTTCGCCGCGTGGGTTCGGCTCAGCGCGGCGGCCACGATCGATGCGGCTCTCCTCATCGAGCAATCGGGCGCCGCGTCGCAGGAGTTCAACATCGCTACCAACGCCGCGGTGCCGGCGGGGACGTGGATCGAGCTGAGCGGATACCTCGGTCTAGGTTTCGAGGGGACGCCCACAGCGGTCAGCCTGAAGATCGATGGTCCGGGATCGGGCATCGAGCTCTGCGTCGCGGACGTCCGGCTCCAGCCGCTCTCGATCCGCTGAAGACCCTTCCAAAGGGGCCGCGCCGCGGAAGGCGAAGCGGCCTCCCGCCGCGGGAGGCGAAGTGGCCTCCCGCCGTGGGCCGTGAGTCTACTGCACTTCCGCGCGGAACCCGTCGATGCTCGCTCCGCTCGCGCCGCCCCAGATCTCCATCCCGCCCATGATGGCGATGAGGTTGAGGTTCGTCTCCAAGTACCCGCGCTCGACGGCATCGTCGATGAAGTCTTTGAGGTCGAACGAATAGGCTTCACCGTTCGCCCGCGCATTCGGGGCCACGTAGCTCACCACGTCTTGCCCGTTCGCGTTCGGACCAAACCACACCGACCAGGTTTGGTCGCCGATGACCACCCCGTCTTGCGCGGGGAACATGCCGCCCGGTTGGAAGCTCGGCGGGTCGCGGAACCACACCATCAAGAACTTCTCGGCGTACGTGGCTTGCGGGTTGCTGTTGAACCACACGTCGTAGGACACGTTGTACTCGTCGGACGCCGGAGTTCCACCGTCGGACCAGCCCAGGCACGTCGGGATGGAGGAGATGTCGCTGACCTCCCGCGGGAGGTTGCTGTTCGCGGTGCGCTCGCCGTCGGCGTCGGTGCCGATGTAGACGGAGGGGAACGAGCAGGGGCTGTCATCGTCGCGGCTGCACGTTTGCGAGTCCATGCGGAAGCCACCGCCCGAAAGCAGCGAGATGTTGTGCCCGCCGCCGCCTTCCCAGCCCCAGCCATTGGATTGGAACTGGTAGCGGTTGTCCGCACTCGCGATGTTTGCGAACTGCGCGGACGTGGACGTGCTCGCCCACGAGACGCTGTTCTCGCAGGATGCCACGATCTCTCCGGTGCCTCGGCCCATGACGTTCGAAGGGCCGATGTCGTTGAGGCAGAAGTCGAAGTCGAGCGGGCCCGCATCGGGCCCGGGATCCGGCACGTACGCGATGACCTTTGCGATCGGGCGCCCATCGTAGGGTGTCCCGTTCTCCGCGTCCCAGCACTGGGTGTTGAAGGTCTCCCAGGGGATGACGGTGTTTTGACTTCCGCTCAGGTTCACGCACCAGCGGTGCTCCGCCGCGTCGGGGTCGTCCGGATCGGTCCCGTCTTCGATCTGGATCCGAATGCCCTCTTCGCCACCATTCACCGTCAGGTCGATCGCGAGGCCATCACCGCTCGCCGCGATGGTGTTCACCTCGGCGTCCTCGACCTTGGCCTGGCTCGTGTTCACGCCGACCGCGGCGATGGAGATGTAGTCTTCCGTCCCTTCGACGGAGCCAGACACGCAGTACGGCCCGTCCTCGTCGATCAGGTCGCCAAAGTTCTCGGGGGTGATCGAAGCTCCGCCGCTCGCGAACGTGAACGCAAAGCCGGCCCAATCGCCGTGCGTGTGGTAGCCACCGAGTGGCTCCGAACCGGTGGGATCGCCCTCCTCTTCGCCGGAGTCCGGATCGGACGTGGGATCCTCGGAGCCTTCGTCCGAGCCGCTCCCGGAGTCCGTGTTGCTCTCTTCACCCGCCTCAGGGTCGGACTCGGCTTCTTCGTCATCCTCGTCGCCGCCCGTGCTGTCCTCGTCCTCGTTGCCGCCGCTCCCCGAGTCATCCTCTTCGCCGGAATCATCCCCTCCGGATTCCTCCTCGTCGTCCGCGGAGTCGCCCGATTCCTCGTTTTCCCCGGGGTTCTGCGTGGCGTTGAAACAAGCGGGTACCATGGTCAAGAGCGATAGGCCTGAAGCAAACAGCACGATGGGACGCATACTCGGAAGGTACTATCACGTAGGGGGCTGCCCTGTCGCTACCTCGATGAAGGCATCCGCTTTCGCGGCTGTGGGCGTGGCTCGATGACGGGGCGCGGTCGACGATGCGGCGTCGCGCGTGGGTGGGAGCTCGTGATTCTGCTGCTCGCCGCGTTCGGTTGTCCTGGGATCGGGCACGCCGGCAATTCCTCCGACGTGGTGGGCGGGCGCGACGTGGCGCTGACGGGAGGTGCCGTCGTCGCCAACGTGCAGAGCGGCGGTGCGCTCTGGTTCAATCCCGCAGGCGTGGCGCGGCTCGACGCGAGGTCGCTCGACCTCACCGGATCGGTGGTCTCGTACACGATCGCCAAGGCGCCCGGAATGCTCTCCATTCGCGGGGGTCCCAAGAGCCCCGGGGAGTCGAGCGCCTTCGAGACGATTCCGCGGGCGCTCACGTTCGTCGCGTCTCCGCGGCCGAATCTCCGCGTGGGCCTCGGCCTCTTCTATGTGCACACACGCGACCATTTTTGGCAGGACGCCGTTACGAGCGCACCGCAGACCGACATGGCGGCGGCGATTCAGGCGAACCGCCAGCAACGCTCTTCGACCTACCACGTGAGCGCGGCCGTGGGGTGGAAGCAAAGCAAGGCGCTGCGGATCGGCGTCGCGTTCGACGCCGTGGTGGCGACGTTGCGTCTGAGCGAAGACATCGCGGGCAACTATGGCGGAGGGGCGCTCGGGGCGTTCCAGCAGTCCTACGACAAGAGCGTCTCGGGTGGAGGACTGCAGGTCAAAATCGGTGTGCAGTGGATCCCGAGCCAGCGCGTTCGCATTGGGTGGATGGTCTCCACCCCCACGGCGCTCGTGTACGTCTACGAGCAGAGCACCTGGCAACAGACGCGTGCATCGGCGCTCGCTCCACCGGTACAGGAGCACGATCGAACCGATGAGCTCCGTCCGGCCTTCACCACCGTGGAACCGGGCCTCACGCGCTTCGGGGTCGCCTTCGTCGACCGCTTCGGCTCGCTCGAGCTCGACGCGATCGCGACGTTTCCCCTACGCTCGGAGCCGTTCGACTTGGATCTGCGCGCGAAGTTCGATCTCCGAGCGGGTGGGCTCTTCGCGATCGGCGAGCGCCTCAAGCTCGGAGCCGGGCTCTTCACGGATTTCAGTGGAAAACGAGAACCCGAGGTGTATGGCGAGAGTCGCGTCGATTTCTACGGGATGACCGTGGGGGTGGACTTCGCCAACGGTGGGCAGCTCCCGTTGGCGAAGGGCGATTCGGTGTTCGTGGCGCTGGCGCTGGCGTTCCGCTACGCCTATGGCGTGGGTGAAGTGGCGGGCCTGGAGTTCCCGTCCGCATCCCCGGGCGGCCCCCCACTGGGGACCGTGGAGCTCGTCGCACTGCGCGTGCACGAGATGAGCGCGAACTTGGCGTTCAAGGCTGCGTTTTGAGCCCGAGCGTCTGCCCCCGCCGGTAGCATGGCGCTTGGGCGGCGGTCCACAGCGACCAATCGACCTCGTCGGCGCCGCGGAAGCGACCTGCCGCGGTGAATCCACCCAATCTCACGAAATGCGGCCGACTGATCGCGAAGGCCTCGGGGCGGAACAGATGCTTGGGTTGCCGCATCCCGCCCGAGACGGGGGCGGCGGGTTGGTCGACCTCGCGCTGTGAACGTTCGAGCCAGGACTCGTCGGCCACGGTCGGAACATCGCATGGCAGCGTGCGCAGCTCTCCGAGCACGACGCGTCCAGGGATGAGGTGGCGAACGAGGCCGTCGACCATCGTGCGCGAAGGGATGTAGCCCGGGTCGACGAACACGAGCCTGCCTCCACAGGCCGCGGCCGCCGCAGCGTTGCGCGCCGCGGCCAGTCGTTCGATGGGATCTCCGTCGCTTTCGACGTGCACGTCGACGATGCGAAAATGTTGGCTGACCACGCAACGAGGGGGTTGCCCGACCCACGCGATCACGAGCTCGGTGGGGCGCAAGGTGGATGCCTCTAGGGCGCGAACCAAGGCCTCGGTGTCGTCACCGGGTCCTCGGCATGCCGTCAGGATAGATACGGTCATCGCTGGCTCCGCCCAGAACATTGTGCAAGCGCGGGACCAGCTCGGAGCGAGAACGAACCCCAGGGGTTAGCACCGTGAAAAGGTCTGGGTGGCTACGTTCGCGTCGAGATGGAATACGCCCAGGAAGGGCGGACCTCGCGAAGCGCGACGGTCCTGGCCCGGATCGGGCTAGCCCAGCGATCCCGGCAGCTGTGCCCCGCGGGTCACCACGAGCCAAGGTCCATGCAACCCCACCGCGCCGTGCCACCCCTTGGGCAGCTCGGGCTTGGCCCAGCGAAACAACCACTGGGCATCGACCGGCGGAAGGTTCGTGCACCCGTGGCTCCGCGGCATCCCGAAGCCATCGTGCCAATAGGCGCCATGAAGCGCGAGCGAGCCCCAGTAGTACATGATCCACGGGACCTCTTCGACCTCGTACGAACCGTCCACGTCGTCTTCGCCCGACATGGTCTTGGTGATGTACTTCTTGCCGATCTGGAACACGCCCAGCGGAGGCTCGTACCCTGCCTTGCCCGAGGACACGAGGGTCGCGCGCTTTGGGGTTTCACCCTCGTAGGCCACGAGCACCTGCTCCTCGAGGTCGACATGGACCCACTGGGACCCGGCGGGGACTCGACTCGGCAGGGCCAGCTCTCGCGCGATGCGAACGGCCTTGCGGGGGATGAATCCGTGGGCGGTCCGCACGTACGCCTCCTCGCCACGGACGGTCTCCTCGAGCACCGGGAACCGTGCGTACTTGAAGGCCGTCCCGACGCTCGTGCCCTCCTCGTCCACGACCGGCGCCGCGATGTCGATCACGAACGCGAGCGGGAGCGGGGCGTCTTCGGTGATCCACTCCCCGACCATCGTCGTGGGACGCTTGCGTTGCACGTCGCTCTCGCGCAGGAAGTGGCCTCGGATCGTTCGTACGAAGCGTTCGCGATCTTCGGGGCGCTCGACCACGCTGTCGAGGGCGACGAGGAGCACGCCGCGACTGCGCGTCTTGACCGGTGCGCCCTTGCGGCCGGGCGCCTGGGCCTGCGCCTCTTCTTCCGGCGTTGGGAGGCGCCAGTAGATCGGGCGATCCTCGGCGATGACCTTGGCGTACTCGAACGGCAGCGGCTCGTCGCTCGCCGGCAGGCGCGTCGCGATCTCCGGCGGCAGCTCGGGGCGGCCCGCCGCCGTGTTGAACCCGAACGCGGCGCACACGTAGCCGCCCGTCGCGAGGTTGTACCACCCGTGGTCGCAGCTCTCGCCACGGACCCACCGCGCGACCTCGACCCTGCCACCGCGTCGGGTGACGCCGATGATGTCCTCTCCATCGGGTCGCTTGAAGATCGGCGCTTCGAACTGGTAGGCCAGCGCCGTGCGGCGCTCCGCGGGAATCGGTACTTCGCCCGCGGGTGGTACGAGCGAATGGATGCTCGGAGCGAGCACCAAGGTGGGCGCGGGGCGAGGGACGCTCGTGGAGTCTCCACCGAACTCACACATGGAGAGCGCCGCCGTGAGGCCGAGCGCGGTGACCCGCATCGTCACGGTCGTGCGTCCATCACCGCGAGCTCGTGATCAGGTCTTGGACCAGGAGCTCCGCATCGCGCGGTGCTCGACCGCCGTGGATCTGAGCCAAGGACCGGCCGATCTTGCGCAACAATCGACGGTATCCGGCGACCTCGCGCTCGTCCTCTTGGGTCGCGCTCGCGAGCTTGGCCTCGATGCGCTCGCCCGTCTCGAGCATGATGCGTTGGCCCGGATGCGTGGCCACGTAGGGGCAGACCCGCGGGCGCCGATGGTTGAGCGCGCGGCCACACACCGAATAGACGAAGCTCATCGCCCCAGGAAAGCGCGATTCGAACAACCCGTCGAAGTACGCCTCGTCGTGCGAACCCGCGGACATGACCCAACCGACTTTGACGGTGGCACCGCGTTCTGCCATCGCGGCCATTTGGGCGAGCTGATGCGCGTCGTAGGGGTCGTCTTTGGACGATGAGCAGCGTGCGACCGCGGACCACGGCGCGATCTCGGAGCCGCGAACGAACTGCAGGGGCAGCCCGAGCATCTCTCCGACGTTGCGCAACGTGCCCTCGGCCGCAGCGGCGACGCGCTCCACGGCCTGCCGCGGAAACCCGACGGCTGCGGCATTGCTGTCCGCGACGAGGACGATGCTCTCGCTGAGGCCGAGCGCGCGACGCAGCGACTCTTGCCCGAGCAGCATGGCCAAGGCATCCACGGGTACGCCGTGCGAGAGCTCCGTGCTGCTGCAAAGCCCGATCCCGAGCCATACTGCGGAGCACCGCTCCAGCGCGCGCGAGCTCAACTGGTGGCGATGGAAAGGCGCAAACAGGTCGTGGCGGAGGGCCTTCTGTGCGGCGGCAGGGAGCGCGCGCAGAGGACCCCGAGCTGCGGTCGAGGCCGACACCGAGTCACTTTGGGGCCTCACCGCGTGGATCGCAAGTCTTTGACTCGCTCGTGCCGCGATCGAGGGCTCGTGCCGCATACCCGGCAATCCGTCACCGACCTCGGTCGCGGCGGGATTTGCGGATCTTCGCGGATGGTCGCGTCGTTTGTGTTCACCTCGGTGTTTGACAGGTGCGGGGCCGTGTCGTAGGCGTTGCTGCTGCAAGGCGAGCACGATGTGCGGTTTTGCCGGCCAATACCGCCTCGATTCGACGGCGGCATCGGGAGCGCTCGTCGAGCGCATGGCGGATCGTCTCGCCGCGCGCGGGCCCGATGGCGCGGGCGTCTATCAGCAGGGACGCATTGCGCTGGCCCATCGGCGGCTCAAGATCATCGATCTCTCCGAGCAGGCGGCGCAGCCCATGGTGGATCCGGAGCTCGGCCTCGCCATCGTGTTCAACGGCTGCATCTACAACTACCGCGAGCTGCGTATGGAGCTCGAGGGCGCCGGCTACAGGTTCTTCTCCCAGGGAGACACGGAGGTCATCCTCAAGGCCTATCACCGCTGGGGGCGCGCCTGCGTCGCGCGGTTCCATGGGATGTTTGCGTTCGCGATCTACGAGCAGGATAGCGGGCGCGTCTGCCTGGCGCGGGACCGGTTCGGGATCAAACCGCTCTACGTCGCGCGCCAGACGGCCAGCGTGGCCTTTGCCTCCACTCTTCCCGCGCTGCTATGCGTCGAGGGGCTCGATACGCGCATCGACAAGGTGGCGCTCCAGCACTACCTCACCTTTCACAGCGTGGTTCCGGCGCCTCGGACCCTGCTCGCGGGCGTGCAGAAGGTGCCTCCGGCGACCACCGTCGTCATCGACCCCACCGGCGGATGGAACGAGAGCACCTACTGGTCGCTCGCCTTCGAGCCCGATCCACGCCCGACCGCTGCGGATTGGCAAGACACGGTGATGGAGGCGCTCGAGCGCGCCGTCGTACGTCGCGTGGTCGCTGACGTCCCCGTGGGGGTCCTCCTCTCTGGAGGGCTCGACTCGAGCCTCATCGTCGCGTTGCTGCGCGCGGCGGGGCAAGGGGAGCTCGCCACCTACTCCATTGGGTTCCAATCGATGCGCGGCGAACCCGGGGACGAGTTCTACTACTCGGATCTCGTCGCATCGCGGTTCGAGACGCGACACCACAAGATCTTCATCGGCCCCGCAGAGACGCTCGCCAACCTCGATGCCTGCATCCACGCGATGTCGGAGCCGATGGTCAGCCACGACAACATCGGGTTCTTCCTGCTCTCGCGCGAGGTCTCCCGCTCGATCAAGGTCGTGCAGAGCGGGCAAGGGGCCGACGAGGTGTTTGCGGGCTACCACTGGTATCCCCCGCTGGCCGACGCTCGCACGAGCGCACGCGACTACGCCCGGGTGTTCTTCGATCGCGACCACGCCGAATACGCTCGGCTCGTCGGGCCGGAGTACTTCTGCGAGACCGACGAAGCCATGGCCTTCGTCGAGCGCTGGTTCTCCGCGGTCGCGACTCCGCGCGCGGTCGACAAGGCGCTCCACCTCGACACCCACGTGATGCTGATCGAGGACCCCGTCAAGCGCGTCGACAACATGACGATGGCGTGGGGGCTCGAAGGGCGCGTGCCGTTCTTGGACCACGAACTCGTCGAGCTCGCCGCCAGGATTCCCGCGGAGCACAAGTTGGCAAACTGTGGAAAGGGCGTGCTCAAAGCCGTGGCCCGGCGGTTCTTGCCCCCCGAGCTCATCGATCGTCCCAAAGGCTACTTTCCCGTTCCCGCCCTCAAGTACCTCGAGGGCGAGTTTCTCACGACCGTGCGCGACACCTTGCTCTCCGCGCGCTGCCGAGAGCGCGGGATCTTCCGGGGATCTGCGGTGCAGGCCATGCTGCGTAATCCCGGCCAAGATCTCACCCCGCTGCAGGGCAGCAAGCTCTGGCAAGCGGCCCTGCTCGAGCGGTGGCTCACCTCCCATGGCCTCTGACGCCGGCCTCGATCCATCCGCGACACTGATTTCGCCCAATCGTGCTTGCGTCAGTGCCGGGCGTCGCGGTGCTCGAGGATGTGGAGTAGTGCGGGTTTTGCATGATGCCGATGACGCCTGCCAGCGTCCTCGACGGAACCCACGCGGCGCTTGTCGCCAAACGCCAGGCGACGCTCGACATGGCCTATGCCGCCCACCCGAGCACTTCATCAATCATCAACGGCAAACCGCTCGCGGCCCAACCTCCAGACGCCGTCTACCTCAACAAGCCCGTGAAGAAGGCGAAGCCTGTCCCTCACTGTTCTTGAGCAAATCCTGTCTCAAATTCGTTGGCACGCAACGCGCCGCTATCTCGCACGAGCTCGATCCGAGGGCGTGGTCGCTCGATGGTCCGAGGTCGCTAGTTTGAGGGCGGACCTCCAAGAGGTCTCCGCAAGCCCGGGTGGCGGCGAAAGAGTCTGACAACCAGCGCGCCACGCTGCATCAAGTAGAGCGGCGGGTGGTACTGATTCTCCGCGCGAAAGCAGGAGAGCCCGCTGCATCTCTCTTCGGAGCAGCATCGCCTGCCTCTGCTGCACTTGCGGCGACAGGGCACGCCAGATCCTGCGAAGCGTGTCTGTTCTCGAAGAGATTCGCTTGCACTTGGAGAGCGCTGCTTTGCGAGACCCGTGTACGTGTGCAAACCAGCCGCAGGCGCCGGCTATCGGGACACCAAAGCAGGCTACGTGCCCAGCGAGTTCACTCCCTAGCCAGCGATCTGTTCCGAGCGTTTGCGGGCCCACCCAGACGATGTCGACCGACGTTCGGGGGCGAGTCGGTCCCTTTCCCACGCAAAGCAGGTCCCAATCTGATCCGGCCGCCTCAACGCCAACCGCGCGCGAGCCGAAGAGAACAATGTCGGTGGCACATGCCCGGAGCTCCAGCCAGGACAGACCGACGAAACGCAGCGCGTCTTCCATGGCCAAACCGTGCTTGCTAGTCCGCGTCATCGTCATCGTCATCGTCATCGTCATCGTCATCTTCGTCGTCCTCGGCCTGAGCAAAGAGCGCTTCGAGGGCTGTCTCCAGTGCTGCGGCGTCCCCTTCCACATCTGGGTCGCTGTTGGTTCCATCAGGATCCGTGTATGAACCGTAGCTGATCGCTTGGAGGATATAAAGTAGCCGCTCGGCGGCCTCCGCTCCTTCCCTAAGCGTAGCGTTGTTTTCGGCGTCAGCGAGGCAAGCCATCACCTCATCGAGCTCCGCATCGTTTTCGAGCCCTGAGAGAGCTCTGGCGAATTTTTCGTGGAGGAAGTCCACCACGCCTTCGATCGCGGGCACCAGCGCGGAAACCGCGCCGTCCAAGTCCCCGTCGTCGTCCCACCACTCCGACTCGCGGTTTGCGAACTCGTCGATGAAGGTGGACAAGACACTGCGTAGCTCGTCGAGCAGAACTTCTCCTCGGTGCGTCATTTCACTGCCCCTTGTACGAGCAGGAATTCCACGAGTTCATTTCTCGTGGCAGCCGCACGGTAGAACGCCGCCAACCAGTTGTTGGCTCCGCGACTTTCACACATTGCAACGGACTTTCGGCTCCATTCTTCCCGCAGTGTCGCTTCCGCATCTGCGGCGGTTTCGGTCTGCAAGAGGAAGCGAATTTCGAAGACGAGGGTGTCAATGACCCCCGCTGCTGCAAGCGAGAACCGTTCGCCGAGACCGAGCGTGGATACGTGTCCGGCAAGACGGCTGGCGAATTGGCTTCCGTCTCGGACGACGTTGTAGAGCGCGCGCAGTTTCACGCTCGCGTCGGCGGAGCTGAACTCGACTTTCAGCAATTCGTGGCTCTCTTCCACGTGCTCGTGGAACACGTGGATTGCTGACGGTCCACGGCCCGGGCTCCAATCTCGGTGACCCCGCTTGCTGTTGCAGGCGAAGCAGCAGGGAATCAGGTTGTGTGCGAAGACGGCGAACTCAGGAAATATCTCTTTTGGAAGATAGTGGTCCAGCGTGGTTGTCGAATCCACGCCGCAGTAGGGGCAGTTGGGCGTGCTAACCAAACTCGTCAGTCGCTGTTTCAGTCTCTTCAGCGGCTTTGTTGAAGTCATGTAGCAGTGCAGAAGATCGGCACTCTTGACTGCTCCGACTTTGCGGGGCAAGAGCCCAGCGAGTGCTCCACCTTGAGCAAGGTAATCAGTGTATGCCTGGATCAGGTGCGGCTTGAGCCGTAGAAGCCGCTTCCCTCGCTTCCCAGTCTTGGAGTCCACGATCTCGTTGAGCTCAGCGGCTACGTCCCATGCGGGCGCGTTAATCCTCTTCATGGAAGCGCTTCCTCAGCCGCCTCAGCAGGGTTTGGGTAGACAATGAACGGTCCGGCGCGAGGACGTCGTCCAGTGCGTCTACGGTCGCGTGCGAATCAATGGCGTCAAGGTAATGGGTGAAGTTGCGCTCCGTGGGGCCGATCGAGAAGGCTCGGGCTACGATCTCGTCAAGTGGTGCCCCGAAACACTCGCCCTCGTAGCGCCTCACGTTTCCAGTGCATTCATCGGGACAAAACACGTGTACGGAAGAAGCGGGGAGTTCCTGCAGCACAAGTGGGGAGTGCGTGGCCACCATCGCGTAAGAGTCGTGTCGCGCGAGCAATCGCGATAGCTCACGCATAATTGCGGAGAGCATTCGCGGGTGCGTATGGAGCTCCGGTTCGTCGAACAGAACCATCGTCTGCGGAATGAGCTTTGCAAACAGGTTCGTGAACACAAAGGTGACGAATTTTTGCCCTGAGCTCATGTGTTGAATGGTTTTCGAGAGCTGCTGCAGCAGCGGATCGAGTTGCACGCCGCAGCTGGCCAACGACTGCTTCCATGCTGCAGTGCGTCCGAGGTCCTCGATACGACGAGTCTGCCGGTCCAGCAGTTCGAAGGCAGTGGCAATATCAACGCTTTCGCCGTCGCTGTGACATCTCAGGCCCGAGTAGTCGTAGAGTTGTGCGCTATGATGCGGCCTCGCGAAACTGTCAAACGCGCTGAAGGAAAGAGCAAGCACTGTCGAGAAACCAACATCGGGCGGCTCTAACTCGCCGCGCCTCGGTGTCCCGCTAAGCGCAAAGGCGAGCCGGCTTAGGATGGCCGTCTTTCCGGATGCATTCGACCCTACCAACGCGTTGATCCGTCCGAAGGGACGGTCGGGGTGGAAGTGGAAGTCGACAACATGCTCACCCTCGAAGCCGTCGAACTGCTGGCGGTAACGGAACGAGAGATTTGTAGGCGCGGGACGGCCGGTCCTTTCACGGTACACTCTGCGAGCGTCGGCAAATCTGAAAAGGGAGCGTAGCACACCCGGTCCATAGTCTTCGAGTTTTGCGGCATCGAGCTCTAGGACGGTTATGTCACGAAGTCGTTTCAACAGCTCCATGCCGTCGCGCCCCATGCTCGCGATGTTGTCATAGTACTCGGGACCTTGACCGAGACTCACGTATCGACTTGATAGCTGCTCGATCGCTGCTTCCAGCCTGGTCGTCGTCGAGTCCGACTGCAGAATCTTGACGACGCCAAGCTCGATCACGTGGCCTTGCTTCGGATAGTAGAAGGCCCTGAACCGGGTGCGATAGCCAAGATCGTTCCATCGGCGATCATGTCGCAACGAGACACGCGGCGTCGCATCCGCCGTCTCCAGGTGCTTGTACTGGACGGCCTCAACGAGCATGGTACCGCTCGCAGTAGTCATTCATCACCAGCGGAGGCTCGCCGGTACCGTCGTCGCGAAGGCAGGCAACGCGACGCGCCGCAGCCCCAAGGACCACGACGTTCGGTGCTGCCACCTCGGCCGTCGCCATCACGTCGTTGATGAAGACCTCGCTACTGACCGCGCTCATCGGAGGCTCCTGGGAGTTCTAGGCTTGGGGCGTCGACATACGGAAAGCAAGCGACGCGCGCAGGGGCGTCCGGGTCGGCACGAAGGGCGACCGCGTTTAGGACGAGGCTTGGCCATTGCTGAGGCTTGTCCATGGCTCGGAGCTCGCTGGCTTGGCGTACCGTCGTGAGCCGACGCCATACTCGCAGGCATCTTCTATCGCGTCCACGGCTTTCGAGCCAGGCTCGCTGCCGCCGACCTTGAGCGACTAGAGCTCATCTCAAAACCTGCCCAAGAGGTTACCGCGCATGCCAGGTGGAGGAGCCCTAGGAAATTCCCGACCTTGCGCTCCCACCTCGTCGCCACCCGACGGAACTGTGAGCAAGGCGAACGGCCGCTCGACTTTCCAACGTCGTCGGTAGCGACGAAGAGACCGACCATCTTGCTCGCGCTTGCTCGGCCGCGGCCCTCCCCGCTTCGGGGCGATGAGTTCGATCTCTCGCTCTTTCCACAGCAACGCCTGATGCTTTCCGCTGACCCAGACCTTGTCGCCGATCAGCCCTGGGGGGAAGCTCGTCCACGAAAACAGATGAGAGCTCGTTCCGTGAGAACGACGTCGTGTCGTTCACCTCCAGCAACAACGATAGAGAGTGGAAGACCATCGCGGTCTGCCATTGCCACGATTTAGGTTGCGTTGCCCGCTCGGCACTTGCCCACGTCTTGGCCCGCCGTCGCGGCCTCGGGTCCAGCGCCTGGCTTCTAGCAATTCGAGGGAGCTGCCGCGCAGGCACCAGGTGCGGCGGTCGGGGAGGCTGGTGCGGTCCTGGGGACGCATGCGGGCGATGACTGGGTCGTTGGATCCCGTGGTCGAGTTGCGCGCGCTCGGTCGCGAGTCAAGGCGTGGTAGGCTGGAGGTGTCCAAGCTTCGTGACCCCCTGACTCCCACCATCACCTGGAGCCAGCGCGCACTCGAACCGGACGAGATTGCGTACGCCAAGTCGCAGATGACGAGCTGGTCGGTGATCTTCAGCCTTTGGTTCTTGGGCCTGATGTTGGGCTTCGGAACCGGTACGTTGACCGGTATTCCGATTGGGGCGGCGCTAGGTGAATCGTTGCACGCGAGCCCCGCGCCAGCCTTCCGCGGGGGCGCGATAGCGCTGAATTCCACCGGCGCCTGGTTTGGGCTCGTGGGTCTGCTCGTCGCGTTCGTGATCGGGACCGTCGCTGCCGGGCGCAGTAGCCTTCGCCGACTCGCAATGGTGGTCGAGCTGCGCAAAGGCCGGGCCGAGCTGATCGAGCTCAAAGGGGCGCGCGCGTTCGTGATCGATGAGTTCGGAAATGCGCTGACGGCACTCGGTAACCGCAAAACACTCTCTGGCGTGGTATGCGCAAGACTCGACGATCTGGCTGCAATTCGACAGCTACTGCGGCGTGGTCGTGTGATGTGACAGCAGCCGACACTTGCGCATCGACTCCACCATTATGTTGGTGGACGACCCCGTCAAGCGCGTCGACAACATGGCGATGGCTTTTGGGCTCGAAGCGCGTGTGGGGGTCGTCGCAAATCGCCTATGGATCCTCGCGAAACTGCGCCAGCTCGAGCGCGGTCACGAAGGAAAGGTCATCGAGCCAAAAGTCGACGGGGAGGAACGGCGGATAGGCGACGAACTGAATCGCCGTGATACTCCGAGGATCGAACCTCACCCCGGCGCTAAACTCCATCTGCTGCAACGTCGAGAATCCGATGACGTACTCGTACCATTCCGGCTGCAGCGTCAGGATCCGAGTATAGTGATCTCCGCACTCGTCGTCGCACGAGCCGAGTTCGACGTCGCGCGGCATGGTCGAGGAGATCGCCACCTGCAGCGCCACCTTCCCCGTGCCCTTCGCCCGAAACCGCAGCCCCGCGAAGCTCTCGGCGTTGAAGGGGGACTTCACCCCGGCCTCCACGCCTCGTAGCGTTGCGCCCCAAGCCGCGCCCCACTCTTTCTGTCCATGCGCGGTGAAGTGCCCGGCATAGCCGTTGCTGTGAGCCGGAGGGGACGCTTCGACGCGCCGTGCGGGAAGGAACCGTTCGGGGTCCGGCTTTAGGATCGAGCCGGGGGTGCCGTCGCTCCCCGACCACCACTCTCCCACACGCCCTGGAACCTCGACGAGCTCATGGTTGCCATCCTCGAAGTCGTCCAGCAAGGCATGCTCGCTGACGCACCGCGGTCCATGACAAGCCAACGATGGGCCGGGCTCGGCGAAGCGACGGGGGGCCAGCTCTTCGGCCGTGACGAACGCGATGTCGTCGATCCAAAAGTCGACTGGCAACAACCGCTGCGGGGCCGAGAACTGGATCCCGAGGACGCGCGCCGGATCGAATCGCACGGCTTCCGACGAGGGCGATTGCCTGAGCTCCGCGAATTCGAGGAAGTACTCTTCCCATTGCGGTTTCAATTCGATCTCCCAGGCGAAGTGATTCCAACAATGATGCTCGCGGGCTCCGAACTCCTCGGCGAGCGGCACCGTCATCGGTGTCGCGATTTCGAGAGCGATGGTCGCGGGGCCTTTGGCGCGGAGTCGGAGGCCGGCGAACGCAGACGCGTTGTACGGGCACTTGAGGCCATCACCCAAGGCGCGGAGGGGGGTGCCCCACTGCGCGCCCCATCGCGTCTGCCCGCCGGCCACGAGGTGCGCTGCGCGTTCATTGGCGCCCGCACGCAGGACGCCATCAGGGGCCCTTCGAGGGACCACGTCGTCTCGAAGCGCAGGTCGGAACCGAGCTGGGTCGGGGGCGATCGTCGAACCCGGTGTTCCATCGCTCGCCGCCCACCACCAACCTTCACGCGCGAACACCTTGAACGCCCGGTGATCGCCATCCTCAAAATCGTCCACGAACGGATCCTGGCCCGCGGGTCTCGGATTGTCGCACGATCTCTCGGGCGCGCTCGAGAGTGCCGCCACGTCGGCACCGATGCCACCGAACATTGCCGGTGGAGCAGCCGTCTGCGACGCCGAGGTATCCGCGGACGGCGCGGCACAACCGATCATCACCCAGCCCGTCACCGTAGCGGACCATCGCCCCAACGTCGTCGTCATGCTCGCAAGCGTACGCAGTGATTCCGGAGACGGCGGCCGATGACTTCCGCGGGCACGTTTCGTTCCGTCCAAGGGTCGGAGATGGACCGGATCCCATCGATGTCCTCGTGGGGCACGCCGACCGCCGTATTCGGTCAAACCCCATTTGTGCGCAGTCGCCCGCCCCCTCGGCTGTTTGCGGCCACGGGAGGATCGATCCCTGTCAGGGATCCGGACGATGCCGCGGGGCACGGAGCGATCCGCCGTTCCGCAACGCCCACGCGACCGACTGCGCATGTCGCTCTGTGCTGTCCTGCGGTCTGTGCGATGGAGCGGCGCAAGTCGTGCGAGTGCCTCGACACAAGCGAACCTGGGTGGAGAGGGGGGTCGCTCCGACGCGAGGGTGCTTATCGGTCGCGAAGGCGGCGCAAGGTCGCGCCCAACGCGTCCGGCTCTCCGAGGTCCGCGTTCCACGAGTACTCGAGCGACGTTGCAACCTCTTGGAGCGCGCGTAGACAGGCCGCGGGCTCTCGCGTGCGCATCGACACGAGCGTCGAGCGAACATAGTCCTCCCGGTCCCGCTGGATCCGAAAGTCCGAAACTCGAGGCAGCGCGGCGCGAAGACCCGCCTCGAATGCGTCGACATCGATCGCGCGGCGAGGGGACTTGCGTCCCCTTTGTCGCGGCACCGGTGGGATCCACACGCTCCCGCTCACGACCAGCTCCGCTTCGTCCAGTGGCTCTACCGTGGCCCCGCGTCGATACGCCAATACGGCCAGACGCTTGCGCCCGGGGGGGCGTTCGATCAGCACATACCGCCCCCGGCGAACGCAGGCCACATTTCCGAGCGATTGCACGAACGAGGTGGCCTCGGCTTCGCAGGCCTCGAGCTCGGAGCCAAGGAACGTCACCCACAGACGCGGGAGGCGCTCGACGTCGACGTTCCAGCGCTGCTTCGCGGCGACCCAATCGGCATCGCTCATCGCGTAGAAGTAGGGCTCGAACGCAAACCGTCGGTCGCCAGCGATGGCCCCGATCGTGTTCTTGATCACCGCAAGCGGGGGGGAGGGGCCTTGGGGGACGGGATCGATGCGCACGAGCAGGAGGTCACCGTGGGGCTCGGCGCGTGCGCCGAAGGAGCTTGCCACGGCGGTCATGGCCTCGAGGTCTCCCCGATCTCGACCGTGGATCACCGCCACCATCGTCATGTCGTCGTGGAGGTGAATGCCACCGGGCACGACGTAAGCGCCGCGCTTCCAGGCGAGGGCGCGCAGCTCGGGGAAGGCATCGTCGGCGGCGTATCCCCGGGCGACGACGGTCGCCCCGATCGCGATGAGCTCCTGCGGAGAGTCGCGGTCGAACTCCACGTCCACGCCGGGGGAGGCAACCCCCTCGGCCTCGAACAGCGCTCGCCAAGGGGCGGAATAGGGGCCATCCCCACCGTTCCAGCCTGGCAACAGCTCGGAAATATAGCGGTCGGCTTCGGCGGCAGTGTCGAACTTCGCGACCAAGACACACTCGCCGCTGTTGTTGCCCGCGAAGCTCTGCCACACCGCGATGGGCGGGAAACTGCCCCGCGTGGGCCTCTGGGGGAACTCCGAGATCAACGGAAGGGATCCATGATCCCCGCGCGCTCCGGTGCGGGCACAGCCCACTCGAGGCGAGGGCGCCGCGAAGGCACTGCGATGATGACCCCACGCGGCAAGGATCTCTTCGGCCGTGCGTGCGGGTAACCCCATGTCTTGAAACGAACAGCTTTGGACCTGCTGGTCGGGCGTGATCGAGACGAAGTCGTAGCCCGCCCCGCAGTCGCCGTCATCGTCCATCCCGGCGAACAGGCGGGCGACGGGGAGCTGGTCGCCCCAGCACACGGACACGCGGACGGGCAGCGGACTCTCGTGGATCACCTCCGCGAGGCGAACTCGGGCGGCTGCGGACAGGGGTCGATGCTCACCCACGTAAGCGAGCAACGATACGTCGTGGCATCCCGCATCGGCGAGGGCTGCGAGCCGAGCGGGCAATCCGGAAACGGAGGCCTCGTCGACGAGGATGTTCGCACCCCAGCGTTGGTGGGTCTGCGCGAACAATCGCGACACCCGTGGCCAAGTGACGTCGTCATAGATCGACACCCGTACGATCCCCAAGCGACCGACGAACGGAGCGAACGTCGATGCATCGAGGAGGACCCCGTTGGTCGTCGCGTGCACGGCCAGTGCCGTCGTGTGTGCGAGGAGCTCCACGAGCTCGGCAAAGCCCCGAAACGCGAACGGCTCGCCCCCTCCGAACGCGACCTCGAGGGTCCCCGCGTTGGCCAGTCCCGCAAGCGCTGCGGCGGCTGACTCCACCGTCCAGAGACTGGGGCGGCTGATGTCGCGCGAGCAGAACGAGCACCGTAGGTTGCACGCATTGGTGATGCCGAACATGGCGACCCGCGGCGCTTGGCGGCGAGACCCGGCGGTCGCCGTGGTCTGCACCCGCACGTGCGTGCCGGTGGTGGGATGAAAGAACAGTCGCGCCCCATCGAGAGCGTATTCACGGAAGGCGGTACGCGGCACGGGGGCCGCACGAGCGGGGACGCTCTCGGAGCGACCTTGCATGCTTGTCGCAGTTTACCAGTGGCGGAGCACGCCGGTACTGTCGAAGAGAACTTCGTTGCTGACGAGCAGCAGGTCCTCGGCTAGGGCCTGAGCGATCAACATTCGATCGAACGGATCACGGTGTGCCATGCGCAGTCGCCCGGCCCGCTCAGCATGTTCGAGCGAGACGGAGAGGCCACGAAAGCCCTGGCCCACGGCGTAGGAACTCACGGTTCCTGCTTCTTCCGGCCATTCCAACTTGCCGAGGCGAACTTTCGTGGCGATTTCCCATGCCGACGCCGCACTGATGTACACCTCGGATCCCTCGTCGCCGATGGCCGATCTTGCTCGTGGCGACAGGTTGGGATCCAGAGTGGCCCACCAGAGCAGGGCCTGAGTATCGAGGAGCAGCCTCATCTCCCCTCCGACTCCCAGGCATCCAGTTCCTCGGGAGGTAGCGGGTCGAAGAACGCGTCGGTCACCTTGATCAAGCCGCGCAGCGTACCTGCTTGCCGGGTAGGCATGCGTTCGACAATTGGTACGAGGCGAGCCACCGGCACATCCCCTCGAGCAATGACAACCTCCTCACCGGCATGGGCCTGCTCGATGAGCTTGGAGAGGTTGGTCTTCGCAGCATGAATCGTGACCTTCATCCACTTCAGATTAGCTAACGTGGCTAGCTAACGCAACGAGCCCCTCGTCGTGCTCACCGCGCGTCATCCAGTGCCTCAGCGCCTGCGCGGCAGCTGCCTCGCCAGGCTACAGCTCATGCGGCTGCTCGAGCTCGCCGAAAACCACGCTGATGTTGGGTCGTCGGTCTTGGAAGGCGGGCCTTGCCGCCGTCGTCGCGGTGGCCGCCTGCACGCCTACTCGGGCCAGGTACTCACCGGCGGACCGTAGAGCGAGGCGCGGAACTCCGCGTAGCCGAAGGCGGCAATGTACGTATCGTTGCCGTACACGGCGAAGCTTTGGACCATCTCTCCGTTTGGGGCCACCTCGAGAAGGGTGAAGCCCATCGAGTGGGAGATGATCGTATTGCCGTTCTCGAGTCGCTGGACATTGCCAAGGAAGGAACCGTGCGTACCCAACTCGTATTGCCAGGTGAGGGTGGCGGTCCAGTTCGTCTCGTCGAGCTGAAGTTCGAGGACCTGGGACGAATCGTCGTTGTCGGGTTGGTTGTTGTAGAAGAGGAACTGCCCATCCGGGCCGAGTTGATGGCCGTGAACGACGCCCCAGGGCTCGATACCGACGAGCGTGAAGACGTCGCCCGAGGGGTCGTCTCCGCCGAGCTGCCAAAGAAG
>Ga0315910_10000112_pt1 | contig 102276 bp, 84 predicted proteins | sample EdamamesoilMG_FD_204470 | JGI IMG/M metagenome (GOLD analysis project Ga0315910, IMG submission 204470) | Garden soil microbial communities collected in Santa Monica, California, United States - Edamame soil | ecosystem: Environmental > Terrestrial > Soil > Garden | place: USA: California...
GACCGCCCACGGCTGTGTCGCTCGGCGCTCGCAGTGTGCCCGACACAGCTTCGGCCTCGCTCCTACCCGCGGACGGCCCCAGACGCGCCTCAGCACGCGAAATCAAACTGGTCGGCGCTCTAGAGCTCGTCGGCTTTCTTGGAGATCGGCCCGCGGTAGTTGTTCACGAGGCTGATCTGGGCGACGTACGGCCCGAATCCCTTGTAAGTCTGCTTGACGCGGGTCAAGGCGTTCGAGCGCCAATCCACGTAGGGGTTGTCGATCTGGACCGGGTCCAAGCACCCCGCCAACACGACCTTCGAGGTCTCGCAGAAGCGGCTCATCAAGGTCTTGGCGAGGTGACGGTCGCCGTTTTGCAGCTCGTCGACGAGCACGACCGAGCTCTCGATGTCGAGGCCGCGGAGCATCGCGCTCGAGAGCATGTGCAGCAGATTGCGGTGCTCGAGCTCTCCGACGAAGTCATGCTCGTTGAGGACCGAGAGCGAGCGCATGTGCTGCAAGAAGGGCTCGAGCCACGGCGAGACCTTTTGCTCGAAGTCCCCCGGGAGGAACCCGAGCTCGTAATGGCTCGAGGGGTGCTCGGGGCGCAGCAGGAACAGGCCGTTCTCGAAATCGTTCTGGTGGGCCAACGTCGAGCGGCTGCTGAAGCGCATCGCCGTGGGTTGGCCGAGGATGAGATAGAGCGCCGCCGCCACCATGAGCCGCGTCTTGCCCGATCCCGCGGGTCCATCGAGCACGACGAGCTGGACCTCCGGATCGAGCAGGAACTCGAGCGCGAAGCTCTGCAGTGGATCGCGAGCCGTCATCCCGAGGATCGGCCGCGGACAGTAGGTGCGGCGCTTCCGATCCCAGTACTGGGCGTAACGAAGGTCGGCGAGCACCTCGCGGTCGAGGTCCGCGCGCGTGAGGAGCTCGTCGTCCCCCGCCTGGAGGATGACGCCGGTGTTCCACTCGATCCCGTCGAGGGCGTCGCTCGGCAGGCGCTGGAGCGCCAGCTCGCGTGCATGCGGCTCTCCGCTCTCCAGAAACGCGTCGAGAAGGTCTGGCTCGACCTCGACCCGCGTGTAGCCGCGGTACACCTGCGCCGGATCGGAGAGCTCGAGCTTACCGTACCGAAGGTTCTCCGCGCGCAGTCCGAGCGCGTCGCACTTGAGCAGGACGTTGCTGTCTTCGGAGACGAGCACGACGTTGTAGCGGCCCGGCCAGGCGGTCTCGGCCAGGGCGGAGATCCGCCGGGCGCCCGCGACGATGAGGTTGTCGCCCGTGCGCTCGTCGTAGGGCGCTTGGGTGGGACCTGCCGGTTCCCAGGCGAGCACGCCCCCAGGCGGATCGCCCGCGCGCGCTGGCTGAGCGCTGCGCGCGAACACCTGCTCGAGGTCGTGCGCGATTCTCCCATCGCTGCGGTAGCCCAGGATCTTCCGCGTGGCGGTGCGCGCGGCAGCCCTCACGCCGTCGGACTTGCCCTTCGCACTCTGCAGGCGCCCGAGCTCTTCGATGACCTGGTGGAGCAGCACCACCACGTTGCCATCCGTCAAGAGACGGTCCAGGGAGTCCGGATTTTCTACCAGGGAGGAGGTGTCGGGAATGTAGACCGTTCCCGAGAGTGGAGCGGCATCCAGCGGCATTGTCTTTTAGCTACCACGCCAGATCCTTGCCCGCCTGCCCTTTTACTCGCGTCTGGTCAACAACGCAAGACGCGCAGGGAGGTGATCTCCCTCATGCCCCGACAATTGGCCGGTACCTAGTGCGTTTGATTCCGCCGGCTCCTGGGTCTAACGTCGCCCACACCACACCACAGCGGGAAAGTTTCCGATGACCATCAAAATTGCAATCAACGGCTTCGGTCGAATTGGCCGCCTCGTCTATCGCATCGCCTCCCGCCGCGAGGACATCGAAATCGTGGCGGTCAACGACCTCGTTGATTCAACGAACCTCGCGTACCTGCTCAAGTACGATTCGACACACGGCCGTCTCGGAAAAGACGTCACCGTGTCGGAGGACGGCTTCTCCGTTGGCGGGAAGACCACCAAGACCTTCAGCGCGCGCAACCCCGCTGACCTCCCCTGGAAAGACCTCGGCGTCGACTACGTGCTCGAATCGACGGGAATCTTCGTCGACTACGACGGCGCCAAGAAGCACCTCGATGCCGGTGCCAAGCGGGTCATCATCTCGGCGCCCACCAAGAGCCCCGAGCAAGTCCCCACCTTCGCGTACAAGGTCAACCACGACAAGTACAACCCCGAGAAGGACAAGATCATCTCGAACGCCTCGTGCACGACCAACTGTTTGGCGCCCATCGCCAAGGTCATCCACGACAACTTCGGCCTCGCCGAAGGCCTGATGACGACGATCCACGCCGTCACGGCAACCCAGCCCACGCAAGACGGTCCGTCCAAGAAGGACCCCCGCGGTGGCCGTAACGGCTACGCGAACATCATCCCGTCGAGCACGGGCGCCGCGAAGGCGGTCGCGCTGTGCATCCCGGCGCTCAAGGGCAAGCTGACGGGCGCTTCCATGCGCGTGCCCGTGGCGGACGTCTCGGTGGTCGACCTCACCTTCAAGACCGAGAAGGCCACCACGCTCGAAGCGATCAACGCCGCGATGAAGGCCGCCGCCGAGGGTCCCATGTCGGGCGTGCTCGCGTACACCGAGGACGACGTCGTCTCGAGCGACTTCATCTCCGATCCGCACAGCAGCATCTACGACGCCGGTGCGGGCATCGGACTCAACGACCACTTCTTCAAGGTCGTGAGCTGGTACGACAACGAGTGGGGCTACTCCACCCGCTGCGTCGACATGATCGCGATGATGGCCGCCAAAGACGGGCTCTCCTGAGCTTGGCTGCGCTAGGCGATCGCCTCGCATTCTAGACCACGCCACGAACACCCCCGCGCACGCCGTGCCGGGGGTGTTCGCGTGTTGAGACGCGGACGAGGTCCATGCCATGGTTGTCCGCGCATGACCGCCACCCCGTATCGACGTTTGCTAGGCATCGCTCTCCTTTTCTCGTTGAGCTCTTGCGACTCGGGTCCCAGCAAGGAAGAGCAAGCCAAAGCCGCTGCCGAGGCGGCGGAAGCAGAAGCGGAAAAAAAGCGCATCGAGGAACGTCGCCTGAAACGCGAGGCGGAGGAACGCGCCGAGGCAGAAGCCGAACAGAAGAAGAAGGACGCGATCGCCGCGCTTGCCGTGTTGCCGGAGAAGCTGCCCAAGAAGCTCGACAAGGCGTGCGCCGCCATGGTCGAGGCTCAAAACAAGTTCATGGAGCGCGCCTACGCCGATGAGCCCGAGACGCTCGAGAAGTGGAAGGCCAATCCCTCCGCCCAACAGATGATCGCGGCCACATGCAAGAAGTCGGGCAGCGTGCAAGCCGCAGCGTGCCAAGCCCACGCCCTGGAGAATGCGCCTCCCGAGTTCGCCAAGAGCTTCCCGGAGCTGCTCGCCGCCTGCAACGAGAAGTACGGCGCCAACAAAGCCGGCAGCGTACCACCCTCCTGAGCGGTCCTCGGAGCTCGCACGTGGGCAGGGCCTTCCCCGCGCACTACACTTCACCGTGTGGGAGAGCTCGGGAGCATCTTTGGCGAGGCGTCCCCCACGGGCGCGCGCGGCCGTGACCTCCACGTCGAAGTCTCCGTACCGCGCGGGGCATTGGGTCACGCAGGCGGCACTCGGGTCTACGTGCCACGCATCATCCACCAAGATGGCGAACGCCTGGTACGCGTCACGAACCCGGGCGACGCTGAGGCCGTGACGCTGCACCTACCCACGCAGTTCGCCTCTGGATCGGTGCTGCGGCTGCGCGGTCAGGGGGCAACCAACGCAGACGGTACCCCGGGAGACCTCTATCTGAGGGTACAGCTCGTCGACGGCACGGCCCCCTTGCTCGCCTGGTGGTACCTTGCCGCGGGGACCGGAGGCGCCGTCCTTGGAGGCGCCGCGTGGTGGCTGCTCGCCCTCCTGCAGTGACGAACCCGTTGTGGGTGTTCTCGCTTTCGGTCTACGCCTGGCCGGGTGTGGCGGAGGCCTGCCTCGCGCTGCAGGATCGCCATGGGCTCGAGGTCAACTTCTTGCTGGCCGCCCTTTGGCTCGCCGACTTGGGTCACGACCTTGCGCAAGACGAGCTCGCGCACCTCGAGCGCGAGACTTCGCCGTTGCGGGACCGCGTGAGAGAAGCTCGTACAGTCCGTCGACGGATGGACCGAGCGTCGATCGAGTACCGCGAGTGCAAGCAGCGCGAGCTCGCGCTGGAGGCCAATCTGCAGGACGTGATCTACGCGCACCTCGTGATGCACCACGGCGGTTCCGAGCGTTTGGAACGGCGTCGCGACGGAGCGGGCGTGGGGTTCGAGGCACGTGCTTGGAACGCGCTTCGGCGCGTGGCCCAGGTCCCCGATCCAGACCCTCGGCACGCGTCCGCCCGACACGCTTTGCGCGCGTTGCTGGAAGCCGTGTGCGCCGGGTATGCTCGGCGCGGTGGCGGAACCGCAGTCTCCTGACGGAGGTAGCGAGCACGAAGCCTTCGCGCCCACGCTTCATCAGCGTAGGGGCCGGGCGGCGGCCCCCATCGCCCCGCCGCCGCCGTTTGCGGACGTCCGGTTGTCGCCGACGCTGCCCGAGCCGACCTCGGTGGGTGAATCCGAGGCCGTCGTGACGCCCTCGGATGCAGGCGAGACTGCGCGCCCGCAAAGCGTCGCGGACATGTTCATCCCCGCCGCCGTGGCCGGCCTTTGCGTCGTCTTCTTCCTGCGCATGGGCGTCCTCGTGAGCTTCGCCGGCGTGTGGCTGGGCGTGGGCATCGTCTTGCTTGCGGCCGCCATCGCGCTGCTCACCGCGCGTTCACTCGCCGCAATCGCGAAGGGCTCACCTGGCCGCAGCACCAACCTCCACGCCATGCTCGAACGCGGCCTCGGACCCGAGTCTGGCGGAACGATCGGCTGCCTCCTCTACCTCGCGCACACCCTCGGCCTCTCGTTCTACGTACTCGCCTCGATCGAGGCCACGCTCGCCATCGGCGCACGCGTCCTGCACCCGAGCACGATGGCGGCGATCCAGGCGTTCGGTCTCGCCAAGCTCGCGTGCACCGCCGTCGTCGCAGCGCTGCTCGCATCGACCGCGCGGAGCGTCTCGCTCGTCGCCCTCGCGCAACGGATCGCCTTGGCCGCGCTGGTCGTCGCCGTCCTCATCTCCCTCGTCAGCAACATGACGGGATTCGACGGCGCACGCCTCGTCGAGAACGCTCATCCTGCGTTCCTCGGGTCCTTCGATTTCGGGACCGCGTTCGCAGTTTTCTTCCCCGCCGCCGTCGGCCTCACCTTCGGCATGGGCTCGGTGCAGCGCTCGGAGTGGGCCGGGTCGGCACATTCGGGAGCACGCATGGCCATCGCGAGTCTGGCGGGCGTGCACGTGATCCAGCTGCTCGTGGTCGCCGGAGCCGCGGACCGTGCCTTGCTCGAAGCTGGAACCTCGACACACCTCGAGATCCCGTCGCTCCTGGGCCCCGTCGTCGTCGTGGCCGTGCTGGTCGCCACGTGGACCTCCGCGCTCTCGTGCCTATGGGTCGCCACACAGCTGCTCCAAGGGCTCGGACGAGACCGGGTCTTGCGGCCGCTCGCCAGCTTTGGCCGCGCCACCGCGAACTCGCGCCGCCCTTCACGTGCGGCAACGATGACCTGCCTGCTCGCGCTCGCCCCCATCTGGATCGGCGACCTCGATTTCGCCGCGCAGTTCTTCTCGATGTTCGTTCTCGTCGCGTGGACGGCCATCCACGCCGCCGTGTTCGTGGAGAGCGGTCGCTCGCGTCCACGCGTGCTCCGTGCTCACGGCAGCACCGCACTGCTCGGAGCCGTGGCCTGCGCGCTGTTGCTGCTCGCCATCGACGTCGGCTTCGCCATCCTTTCCGGGCTCGCCACCGCGGTGCTCTACCTGGGACTCCGCCGGCGGGATCTCGAGCTGCGCTGGGGCAGCCCCCGCCGAGGCGCGATCCTCCGGCGCCTCCACGAAGACCTCCACTTCCTGCGCGAGAACCCGCCCCTGCCCCGTCAGTGGCGTCCGGTGCTCGCGACCGTAGGTCCAGACCTGCTACGAGACAGCGCGCTGAACCGGATCGGCGCCTGGTTCGAGGCCGCGGGCGGTCCCCACACCGCGACGGAGATCCATGCCTCCACGGAGGTCAGCCTCGCTGCGCGCGTGGACTTCCGGAAACGACGCCTCGACGACCTGCGCCGCCAGCTCGGCCTCGATGGCGTCGCGGCGCTCCCCGAAGTGCTCGTGGTCGATGACTACATCCAGGGGCTGGCGGCGTTCCTGCAAACCCACGCGGTGGGTGGCTTGCAGCCCAACACCATCCTCCTCTCGTTCCCGAGCCTCCAAGATCGCGAAGCTCGCGACCGAACCGTACGCACCGTCGGGGTCCTGCGCGCGTGCGACCTCAACCTGCTGCTGGTACGTCCCGTCGACGGCCCGCGGAACGGCCCCAAACCCGTGATCGACCTTTGGTGGCGCGGAGCTCGAAACGGAAGCCTCATGGCCATGCTCGCGACCTACGTGCTGCAGGATCACCGCTGGCAGGACGCGAAGCTGCGCATTTTTCGCGCAGTGCCCCATGCCGCCGAAGAATCCGAAGCACGCCACCACCTCTCCCGCTTGATGCTCCGCGCGGACCTGGACGCCGAGATCCACGTGTTTACGACCCGCGATGCCCCCAAGGAGTTCATTCCGCGTCACTCCGGGGGAATCGCCGACCTCGTCATGCTCGGCATCGGCACACGCGATCTCAATGCCTGCGCCGAGTACCTGCGCGTGATGGAACCGCTCCTGTCACGGCTCCCAACCACCCTCCTGGTAGGGTCTTGCGGGGATGCCGACCTCTTCGAGGAGGAGCCCTCTCCCACCGGCTGAGGCACCCATCGTCGCTTCGCGCACTTCGTGGGAGCATCTCTTCGATGATCAACGCACAGGGCATCCAAGTCCCGCCCATCATGTATGGGACCGCGTGGAAAGAGAATCGCACGGCCGAACTCACCAGCCTCGCCCTCTCGACGGGGTTTCGCGCGATCGATACGGCCAACCAACGCAAGCACTACGTCGAAACCGCCGTCGGTCAAGCGCTGGCCGCAAGCGGACTTCCCCGCGGCGACGTGTTCGTGCAGACGAAGTTCACGTATCCGCGCGGCCAAGATCACCGGATCCCCTACGATCCGCGTGCACCTTGGCCCCAGGCCGTTCGTCAATCCCTTGCGAGTTCGAAGGCCCACTTGGGCCTCCAGATCATCGACGCTTATCTACTGCACGGCCCGTGGGCGAGCGGGGGCTGGCACGACATCGATCGTGAAGTTTGGACCACGATGGAGGCGCTGCACCGCGAAGGCACCGTGCGCTTGCTCGGCGTCAGCAACATCTCCGCCGCCGCGCTGCGCTCCCTTTGTGCCGAGGCCACGATCCTCCCCGCGTTCGTTCAGAACCGCTGCTACGCCAGCACGGGCTGGGACCGGGAGGTGAGGGCCGTCTGCCGAACGCACGGGATCGTCTATCAGGCGTTCTCGCTGCTCACCGCGAACCAACGCGAACTCGCGGCGCCCCGCGTGTCGCAGATCGCAGCGCGCGTCGGCTTGACCATCGAGGGCCTCGCGTTTCGCTTCGCCGCGGCGCTCGGGATGCTACCGCTCACCGGAACCTCGAGCGCAACCCACATGCGCGCCGACCTCGATGCCCTAGCGATACCGCTCCCGGACGCCGACGTCCAAGCGCTCGAATCGCTCGCGGGCTGACTTCTCGACTCGGGCATGGGAGCCGCCCTGCGCGCCGCACTGGAGGCTCGCAACGGTGGGTGACCCTGCATCGAGCCGCGATGCGACCGAACGTTTTTGCTTGGTCGCCCGTGGGCTCGTGAGCGACGCTAGCCACCTTGGCTCGAGAGGCTGCAACGGTGCGAACCTGCACGCGCGCGCTCGGTCTTGCGGCAGCCGCACTCCTGCTCGCCATTTCGGCCTGCCAAACGACGACGACGATCGGCCGCAAGCTCCAAGCGGGAAGCGGCGAGAGCGGTACGGACGGAAACGGCAGCGGTTCCGCCGGGAGCGATGCGAGCGGAGCCGGCGAGAGTGAGTCCTCGGGGAGCGAGGCTTCCTCGGCGACGGAGCCGTCCTCGGACGAGGCCGGGACCTCGGAGGGCAACGAGAGTGACGTCGGGAACGCGAGCTCGGAGGCGGGCGAGGACTCGGCAGCGAGCAGCTCGGGCGAGGACGACGTCTGCCCGCAAACCGGCCAGCGGCTCACGTGCTCCGGTTGCATGCGGGCGGAGTGCTGCGTCGAGATCGATACGTGCACGTCCGACGAAACCTGCAAGTGCCATTGGGGTTGCGCGGGCGCGTTCCCTGGCAGCAACTGCACACAGGCATGCGATCCGCTCGAGCCCCCGTCGAGCATGAAGTACACCACGCTCATCGAGTGCGGCATGCGGAACTGCACCACCGAGTGCCAACCCGATAGTTGAGCGGGGCCACGACCCCTCCTCCGCGGGGCCAAGTTCTGGCACCCTTCCCGCGCAATGGAATCCGCCACGAAACCCGCCGAGACCTCTCACTTCGGCGGCCCCATGGGGGCGCTCGCGCTCACCATCGTCATGCCGACGGTGAGCTTCTATCTCTGGTCCGCGATCGCACAACATGGCGGCCATCTCTGGTTTCCAAGCTCCCTCGGCGAAGTCACGGCGATGTTTCCCGCGCCCACCTTTGGCGCACTGGTCTTGCTCGCGGGATGGATCGCGCTGCAGCTCGTCCTCTACGTCTACGGGCCCGGCAAGGAGGTCCTTGGCATCCCGCTGCGCGACGGCACACGCCTGACCTACAAGATCAACGGCGCTTTTGCGTTCGCCGTCTCCGGTTCCCTGGTCGCCGTGCTCGTGTGGGGCGGCTTCGTCTCCGCGCGCGCATTCTTGGCACAGCTCGGCCCGCTACTCACGCTCGCAACCCTCGCCGCCGCGGTCTTCTCCGCGCTTTGCTACGTGTGGGGTCGCCAGCGCGGCGCGCTCGAGCGCTCCACGGGCAACCCCCTCTACGACTTCTACATGGGGACCATCCTCAACCCGCGGATCGGCACCGTCGACCTCAAGTTCTTCTTCGAGTCCCGCATCGGTATGGCCTCGTGGGGCGCGTTCGCGATCATCTTGCCCGCGGCCGAACTCGAAACGCACGGGAGCCTGTCCACCGCAATGCTCGTCGTGACGCTGTGCCAGGTGTTCTACATCATCGACTTCTTCGTGTTCGAATCCACGTTGCTCTCGATGTTGGACATCATCTACGAGAACTTCGGGCTCATGCTCTGGCACGCGTTCCTGGTCTGGATCCCGTTCAACTTCACGCTCCAGCAGCAATACATCCTCGAGGCACGGCCCCAACTCCCGATGATCGCCGGCATCGCGATCGTCGTGCTCAACTTCGCGGGCTACATCGTCTTCCGCGACTCGAACCTCCAGAAGCAACGCTTCCGCCGCGATCCTTCGCGCCCCGTCTGGGGCAAGCCCCCCGTCACGCTCAAAACCAAACGCGGCACCGAGCTGCTGATCTCCGGTTGGTGGGGCCTCGCGCGCCACACCAACTATCTCGGTGACCTCACGATGGCGCTGTCCTGGTGCCTCGCGTGCGGGGTTGGCAGCATCGTGCCCTACTTCTACGTGCTCTACTTCGCACCGCTCCTCATCAACCGGGAGCGCCGCGACCACGCGCTCTGCCACGGCAAGTACGGTGAAGATTGGGACCGGTACTGCCAGCGCGTGCCCTACCGGATCATCCCGTACATCTATTGACCCTCGAGCCTACGAATATGACGATTCCCTACGCTCTGACCATTCCCGCTCTCGCATCGGCCGCGATCGCTGCGCTCCTCGGGCTCGCCTGCGACAGTGACACCTCGGAGCCAACCCCAGACACCCCCGGCGATCAGCCCGCAGTCCTCGTCGGCGTCTATGTCGAGACTCCCGACGGCCGCAACATCTACGCGGGTGCGCTGCCCGATGTTCCAGCGGGCGAACTCGACTACTCCAACTTCCTCGAGTTCGGCAACGTCGACCTTTCGGCCTACGCCGGTTGGGTGTTCGTCTGGGACCGCGAGGCGGCGTCGCTCACACGTTACAATGCGAGCGCGGATTTCTCGCTGTTCCCGGACGGTCCGGCGCTCAGCTTCCTCAACTACAGCCCCGGCGCCGAGTTTGCCGGAGGCGAGCTCGTCTTCATCTCGAGCACCCGTGCCTACGCACTCTCCTCGGGTCTCGATGCCGTCGTCGTCTGGAATCCCACGACCATGGAGATCACCGGGACGATCCCCATGGCGGCCCCCGTCGTGCCGGAGGGTCTGTTCCCCTTCGCGCACCATCCGACCGTCGCCGGTGATCGCGTGATCTGGCAGATCGTCGCGACCGACGGCGACAGTCAGCGGATCCATCATGCAGCGATGCTGGCGGTCGCCAATGCCAACACGAATGAGCCCATTCGCTATATCACCGACGAACGCTGCGCCGGTGCAAACGGCGGCCACGTCGACGCAAGTGGCGATTACTACGTCCGTGCCGACGGCTATTGGGGTTACTACGCGGCCTACGGCGAACGCCCGGCCGAGGTCCAGACCTGCATGCTCAGGCTCCGCGCCGGCCAGGCGGAGTTCGATCCAGAATACATGGTGCCTTTGGAGACCCTCACGGGCAGCCGCATCAACTGGCCTTGGTTCCACGTCGAAGGCACACGCTACATCGCCTGGGCCTGGAACCCAGCTGAGGCGCTACCGGCGGACCCCCTCGAATACTGGACCTCGCGAGGATTCAAGCCGCTGCTCGTCGACCTCGAGCTCGGCACCTCGGTGCCCTATCCCGACCTGGACGGCACGATCATCGTGTCGAGCGCCGAGCGTTCGCTCGACGGGGTCAGCTACTACGAGTGGAGCCCAACCGGGTACATCGGCGTCGACAACCACGCCGACGTCGTCGAGCTACACTCGACGGGCATCGTACGTAGGTTCAGCCTCCCGAGCCTCTGGGCGCTCGGTCGAATCCGGTAGGCGGGGCGCCACGTCGAAAACGCTCTGGGCGCCCGGTGGCCGCGCTACTCGAGCGTCGCGGAAAGCGCGATCGGCGTGGCGGCGAGCGCCTTCGAGATCGGGCAATCGCGCTTGGCCGCCTCGGCGATTTCGAGGAACGCGGACTCATCGAGCCCTGGCACGTTCGCGCGGAGATCGAGATCGATCTTTTCGATGACGAACCCACGATCGGCCTTCACGAAGTGGACGTTCGCGATGACGGCGAGCCGCTCCGGTCCGTGCCCGGCTTGACCTAGCGCGAAGGCCAACGCCATCGCGAAGCATCCGGCGTGCGCGGCCCCGAGCAGCTCCTCGGGGTTGGTGCCGGCCTTACCATCTTGGCTCTCGAAGCGGGTCTTGAACGAATAAGGCTGGTCTTGGAACACACCACTTTGCATCGTCAGCGCGCCGCTGCCATGGGGTCCGTCACCCGTCCACACTGCTGAGCTCTTGCGAATCATGGGTCCTTCGTCCTTCGCGGGGAGTCTCCCTGGTTTGTCGCCGCCCGTCGACGGCCACCGCCGCTGGGGTCCAAACCGTGGCCGAAGCGCCGCGTGCCTGTCACGCCTGGAGGCGCGTCCCCAAGCGTGTTAGTGTGACGCGCGATGGGTGTGCGGTGGCGAGTGCGGAGGTCCCCGTGGTCGTTGGCGTGGGCGTTGTCGCTGGCCTGCAGCACCGATCCTCGCGCCACAGCGACGGGCGACGACCACGAAGGTTCTGCAGACTCCCCGGATTCAGGGGTGACCGACTCCACCAGCGCGCCATCGACGAGCGAAACCGCGTCCGATGGGACCGAAGACTCGGACCCGGCTTCGGGTACGAGCCGACCTCCGAAGACCGACGAATCGGTGGGCGGAACGACCTCCCAGGGCACCGAGACGGCGAGCGAGGATTCCGTCGGCACGGGTTCAGAGGAAGGATCGTTGCGGTTCGATCTCCTCGTCCCCGATGCAGGAACATGGGTCGCAGACCCCATTGCGCGGACCTGCGACGACGCCGAACGCAGCCGGAGCTCGGTAGGGTGCTTGTTCTACGCGGTCGACATGGACCTCGTCGTCTCATACGACGCGATGCAGTTCGCGGTGGCGGTGGCGAACGTGCAACTCGAAACGCCGGCCAACGTGGTGCTCGAGGTGAACGACGGAAGCGGCTACCTCCCCCTCGGCGATCCGGTCACGTTGGAGCCGCAAGCTCTCCACGTGTTTCTCCCGCCGGATCGCCATCAAGACAGCAGCGGTGTCCTTCCGCGCGGGGCGTACCGCGTGCAGTCCGATGTGCCCATCGTGGCGTATCAATTCCAGCCCTACGAAGCCGGCGAATCGTTCACGTCGGACGCCTCCGTGCTCTATCCCGTCGCGGCTTGGGACACGTTGCACTACCTCTTCAATCGTATTCGCCTCAACGACAGCCAAGACGCCTACGTGACGGTCGTGGCTGCGCGAGACGGGACGCGAGTCACCATCGACCCCGTGCTCGCAACCTTGCCAGGGCCGGGTGTCCCGGCCGTCGCCGCAGGCGTACCGCTGACGGTCGAGATCGACGAGGGCGACATCTTCCAGGTCTCCTTCGCGGACGTCGGCCAAGATCCGTCGGGGACCCGGATCACGGCGAATCCTGACCATCCCATCGCGGTGTTCATGGGGAACACCTGCACGAACGTGCCAGAGGAAGCGTTCTCGTGTGACCACCTGCAAGATCAGCTGCTCGGTGTGCGGCTCTGGGGGCAAGAGTTCGTCGCGTCTCGCGTGCCCGTGCGGTCGACGGAGACGGCGCCCGAACCGTCCGTATGGCAAATCATCGCCAGCGAAGACGGAACGGAAGTCGAGTTTTTTGGATCCCCTGCCGTCGTCGGCTTGCCGACGGCTCCCGTGACGCTCGACGCCGCACAGAGCTTCGAGCTCACGGTCACGGGAACATTCGAGGAACCCGGAGACTTCTATGTGCTCGCGAGCGCTCCGATCTCCGTCGGCAACTACATGACGGGATCGTCGACCGTCCTTCCAATCCAGTCCCTCGGCGATCCGTCGTTCGTCCAACTCTCTCCGGTGGAGCAGTTCCTCGAGCGCTACGTCCTGCTGGTTCCGCCCGAACACTGGCGAAACAACGCGATCACGGTCACCCGCGCTGCGGGGGCGGAGATCTCGATGGACGGCGCGCCCATTCCCGAAGAGACGTTCATCGCCGTCACGCCAGAGTACGAAGTCGGACGGCTCGAGATCGCGGTCGGTGTCCACACGTTCGAGAGCGACGCGGGTTTCTCGGTGGTCGTGGCTGGCTTCGACGACGATGACAGCTACGCCTACCTCGGCGGGGCGGGCACGGCCTCGATCAACCCGGTGCCCGAAGGCTGACGCGGCACGACGCACCCGCCCCCGGGATGACGCACGGGAGGATCTACGAGGACATCGCGGGCGGGCCGGGCTTCTCGCGCTCGACCCGCTCTGGACACGCCATCAGGGCAACCACCGCACCGAGGCCTGTGCACCCGCAGGCTCGCTGGGATCCGACCCTTGCACCACGATCTCCAGGTCCTGCTGGACCTGGGCCTGGCCCGCGACGACCGTGACCGCAAGCGAAGTCGTCTTCGTGCACGTCTCCGTGGTGCAGCCCGAGAAGCCCTCGTTGAGCGTCGCGGTACAAGGCTCGTAGAGGTAGACCTCGCCCACGCTGTCGCACACCGTGATGGAAACCGGGTCACCGGCGAGGACGGTGGTCTCCAGGGCGGGCCCGTCTCCGATGGAGATCGAGACCACCACTTCGGTGCTGGCATCGAGCGGCGTGATCACTACCTTGTTCTGCAAGGAATGACCGACGGCTTCTTCCAGTGCGGCTTGGTTGACGGAAAACTCGGCCAAGCGTTGCAACGTAGGATTGCTGACGTCGAGCTGTACCGAGGCGCCGGCGAGATACTCGTGCAGCTCCCATTCGATGGGGCCTCCGTAGCAGGCCATCAACGTCATCACCGCTGCACCGGCGATCGCGGCTCGGCCATGGCGCACCAGCGCGCAGGAACGATGCGGAAGGTCGCAGTTGGGACACTTGTCGAGTACTTCGGGAACGAACCCTTCACAACCCTCGCATCGATCCATGGGTCCACTCTAACCGAAGATCCAATGGGTTGGAACGGAACGCGATGCTATCCTAGCGCTCCTGCCATGTTCGCGACGTACCCAATGCCTACCACTGGGGACCTGGGGGTGGCTCGGTGAACGGCGGCTCCTCGGGCACGGGCTCGCGTCTCCCGGAGACCCGCCGCAGGCTCCCTGTGACCTCGGAGCGTTTCTTCCCAGCCTACGTCGTTTGGGAACTCACGCTGCGATGCGACCTCGCGTGTCGCCACTGCGGCTCGCGTGCGGGTCGGGCACGGCCTGACGAGCTGCGCACCGAGGACGCCCTCCAGGTGGTCCGGCAGCTGGCCGAGATGGGGACACGCGAAGTCGTCCTCATCGGTGGAGAGGCCTACCTGCACGATGGCTTTCTGACGATCGTTCGCGCCCTCACGGAGGCGGGTGTGGCCGCCACCCTCACCACCGGCGGTCGCGGAATCTCGCCCGAGCTTGCTCGAGACATGGCCGAGGCAGGCGTCCAGCGCGTCAGCGTCAGCATCGATGGTCTCGAAGCGGCACACGATCGCATGCGCGGCTACGAAGGAAGCTTCGCCGCGGCCACACGAGCTCTGGAGTGGTGTCACGACGCCGGGCTTCGCACCGCCGCAAACACGAACGTCAATCGTCTCAACCGCGCCGACCTGGAGGGCCTCTATGATCACCTCAAGAGCCACCACGTCGATGCTTGGCAGATCCAGATCACGACGCCCCTCGGTCGCGCCGCAGACCGGTCCTTCATGCTGCTCCAACCATGGGACCTGTTGGATCTCGTTCCCCGCATCGCGGCCATCAAGCGCCGTGCGCACGAAGACGGCATGCTCGTCATGCCGGGCAACAACCTCGGGTACTTCGGCCCGGAAGAGGGCCTGCTGCGCTCCGCGGATCCACATTCGAACGAGCACTGGCGCGGATGCCAGGCGGGGCGCTTCGTCATGGGCATCGAGTCCGACGGCGCCGTCAAGGGATGCCCCTCCCTTCAGACCTCACACTACGTGGGTGGGCGCGTTCGCGACGCATCGGTGGGAGAGATCTGGTCGACCGCGCCAGAGCTGGCGTTCACCCGCACGCGAGGGGTCGACGCACTCTGGGGATTCTGCCGCAGCTGCCCGTTCGCGGCCACCTGCTTGGGCGGCTGCAGCTTCACCGCGCATGCGCTGTTTGGGCGGCCGGGAAACAATCCCTATTGCCATTTCCGAGCCCGACAGTTCGCCAAGCATGGTCAGCGTGAGCGTCTGGTCCCCCAATCGGCCGCCCCTGGTCTCCCGTTCGACCACGGGTTGTTCGAGATCGTGCTCGAAGACCTGGACGCGCCCGATCCTTCGTCCGCAATGCCGCCCACCGAGCTCGTACGATTGCATCGGCCGCGAACGCGGTGAGGGTGCACCCACGACCAAGGCTTCCCCGCACCGGCCCTATCGAGCTGCGCTCGGGTCCTACGCCCAGAGCGTACTGGGTGGGGGCGGTCGACGAGCGCGCGACCGGCGGTGCGGTGTCCTCGTGATGCGTCGGGTCCTCCCCGCGGCAACCGCCCGCAAGGAGGAGGACGATTGGAACTCCGCGAAGCGAGGGTCCTTCTCCGAACACTCGTGTAGGACACCACGCATCAATCTTCGCTCACGGACAGCGAGATGTCGTCGAGACGGAACGTGCTCGCGGTGGCGATGGGGTTGGAGTAGGCCAGGGAGATGCCTTTCACCGTAGACGAGGGGCGCCGAACGAGCGTGAACGTCCCATCCCCTTCACCAGAAAACGAAACCGTACCCGCAGCGACATCGGTGCCTGCGACGATGGAGAACGCCGACGTGATGGTCGCGAGGAAAGAGGTTCCCCCCGCGCGAACCACCGATACCGTCGTGCTCGTCCCGCTGCCACGGGAGAAACGCAGGCCAAAGAGCGTTTGGAAGTGACCATCGAACACGAGGAGGTCGAGGGTGGTGTTCCGCTCGAGGAAGGCGTCCCCGTTCATGATCAACGAAAGGTCGTTGTTGGCCTGTGCCGAAGACACCGGACCCGACTCGAACCACATCACGCGAGCCGGCCCACTGCATGACGTGCCGGTAGGGCACACCGTGTCTCGAAACCAAAACATGTCCGCGGCGACGCCTCCCGGGTAGAAGGTCCCCGTGGGACTGTTCACCGCGGTGATCGCAACGCGGTCTCCCTCGGGATCGCCAGGGATTGGACCGTTGTGGAGGGCAACCGGCCACTCCTCGAAGTTGCCCGCAATGATCGTGTCACAGCCCGTAGCGATACCGAGCATGACCCCGAACACGCTGCCGGTGAGCGTGTAACGCATGGGACGAGCGACGCCCGGTCGTACGCGCGCACGCAGGCCAACATCATCAGAAGCCGATGTCGTTGAACACTTGCCCTGTTCCATGCGCGCTAGCATTTTTCAAAAACTAAACTTTGTCCATGCTTTTCACACGGCATCCAAACCATCCACATCTGCACTGTCCAATAGCGGATGTTTGAAACTGCACTGTATCGAAAAAACCGATGCCAATTCGTACATTCCCCGGACCCGTCCCCGCGCCGCGGTCCCGGCAGCCCCGCGGACGATCCACGACGGCAGCACAGGGACCACTGGGCGCCTTGGTCATCACGAAGTGACGCAGAACCCAAGCCATTCGAGGCCCAGGTTTTCGCCCGGATAGGACCAGAGTCCACGGCACGCCTGGCCCTCCGGACACGTCGCGAGCACGTCATTGAGATCGCACCAGGGCGTGCAACAAAACCCACTCCCGCAGCTCACTCCGAAGCAACCAAGCCCGATCTCGCAATGGTTGGAACCATAGAGGTCCGGGCACGACTCGTCAGCCGCCCCCACGGGCTCCGCCCAAAGGAGGCATTCGAAGCCTCCACCTTCGTAGTAGGTGCACTTGCGAGAGGGATCGCACCCGGCGTTCGTGACGGGGTTGCAGCTGAAGTTCTCGAGCGTGCACTGGTTCGTGCAGCCCGGACCCCCGTCGCACATCTCGGTCGACTCGACGAGACCATTTCCGCACTCCGGGACAGGATCTCCACTGGAGCTCTCGGACTCCGTGTGAGGATCGGAGGTCTCCTCGAGATCCGACGTCGCCTCGGAGCCAACTTCCGTCGTACCCGTGCTGCCGGTGTCCTCACCCGTCGGCGGAGACGTCGTCCCCTCGGCGGATGCGACGGTGCCCGAGTCTCCTGATTCGGTCACGTTGGACCCTGTGTCTGCGTCCGACGAAGACGACGTGTCGGGAGCGCTCGTCGCTCCGTCGGCGAGCGAGGTCGATTCCGACGCCGCTCCGGTCGTGGTCGACGTGGGCATCCCTGTCGAGGACGACGTCGTTCCTCCAGACGGCGGCGCGTCGGGCTCGACGAAGCACGCGAGGGCGGTCATGGACCACAAGGCCGACCCGACGAGAGGCATGCGGCACAGAAGCGAGGGACGAGACAGAACCACGGACGGGAACCTACCTCGGATCACACCCGATCAGTGCGGTGCGAGCAGCGCCTTGCGGTGCGATGATACCCTGCTCCTCGTGAGAGCCATCGCTGGGTCGGTCTGCGCGGTTTCCCTCGTCCTCGCGTGCGCACCTCCGACTCCGGGAGCGAGCAGCAGCGGGAGCGACAGTGCCAGCGAGGACGTTTCCGGCGCCGCAGAGGGCAGCACGGCCGGAAATGCCGAGTCCGACGGGAGCGACGGCGACTCGGGGTCGTCCACCGATGCAACGTCGAGCGACGAGGCGGGCTCATGGGGCGACGAAGAATCGACCACGAGCTCCGAGACGAGCGCCCAAACTTCATCGGAAACCCATGCGAGCAGCGGCGAAACCGCGAGCGGCTCCTCGGAGACCTCCACCTCGGAGGCCAACGACTCGACCGGAGACGGATCCTCGGAAGAGGCCGCGGATACCGGAAGCGAGGAAAGCGGCGCGGGCGGGTGTCTACATTCCGGAACCGTGACGTATCGCCTCAATGGCTCGGAAACGTGGCCACAGGACGTCCTCGAGCGGCTCACCACCGCAATGGACGAGGCGATCCACTACTATAACTGCTACTCGGATCTCGACCACGAGCTCACCGTCAACTACGACCCGGGGGTCCCCACGGCGCAGGCCAACGTGGACGGGTGGATCACCTTCGGCAACGATCGCAATTACATGGTCGTGGCAACGGCAATGCACGAAGTGGGTCACGCGATGGGGGTGGGCTATTCGCCGTGGTCCGAGCTCCTCGTCGATGGACGTTGGGTGGGGGAATCGGTCGTCTCGGTAATCTCGTCGCTCCCGCCCGAGCAGCGCGATCCGGACGAGGGGCAACGCGACTACATCACGGCCGACACACAGCACTTCTGGCCGTATGGCCTCAACTACGCCTCCGAGCACGTGAGCGAGTGGAGCCTCATCAACCACGTTCGCATCGTCGCCGCCATGCGCGTCGACAAAGACGATCGCCTCAGCCGTTAGCGATGTGCTCGACGACGTAGGCCGCGTCTCGCCCCACACCGCAGAGCCGCCCCGAGCCCCACGTGTAGAGCCACGGCAAACCGAGCACATAGACCCCCGAAACGGGGGTGATGCCCCGCTGATGCATGATCTCCCCCCGCTCGTCCGTGACCGGGAGCTTCACGAAGCCAAAGTCCTGGCGGAAGCCGATGCACCAGATGACCGCAGAGATCCCGTGGTCCGCGAGATCGAGCGTCGTCGGCGTCTCACCCGGGATCCAACAGGGGAGGTACGGCGAAGGCTCGGGTGCCGAGATCCCGCGTTCCAAGATAAACGCATCGATCATGGCACGAATGCGCATATACGTATCATCCGCTTGGTCGAGACGCATCCGCACGTCATCCGCGAGCACCAGCCGCCCGTCTTCGATCGTACGCAAGTACCCATAGAGCCGCAGGTGCTCGAGCGCCCGGGCGCGCAGATCGATCTCCCGCCCGCCGTCGCGCCCCGTCACGTAGTGATTGGTCTTCCGGCGCACGGCGTCTTGGTCTGCGAAGCTCTCGATGGGGGTGTCATAGTGCCCCATGTCCTCGAGCCATGCGACGACGTCGCGGCCGCGATACATCCGCGGTGACCGAGGGGCGGGGCCAAGGCACAGATGCACGGAACGCCCCGCCAGATGCAGGTCCTCGGCGATCTGGCACCCCGACTGACCGGAGCCGACGACGAGGACCTCACCCGGGGGAAGGGCACTCGGATTGCGATAGCTCGCCGCATCGAGTTGCACGATCCCTTTTGGAATCTCGGACGCAAACTCAGGGATCACGGGCACGTGATAGCCCCCGATGGCGAGCACGACGTGTTGTGCCAGGAATGTCCCCTCCGAGGTCAAGCACGTGAAGCGCCCGGCCTCGTCACCGTACGTGACCTCGTGGACGGAAACCCCCTCGCGAACGGGGGCCCCGAACGAACGGGCGTAAGCCGCAATGTACTCGACGACCTCGGCCCCGCTCATGTAGCCGTGAGGGTCGCTGCCGTCGTAGGGGAAGCCCGGTAACCGGCATTGCCAGTTCGGGGTGACGAGACAAAACGTGTCCCATCGCTCGCTCCGCCAGGCCTCCGCGATGCGGGCGCGCTCGAGCACGACGTGGCGGATCCCTCGTTGGGTCAACCAGTAGCTCGCGGCCAGGCCCGCTTGTCCCCCCCCGATCACGACGACCTCGAAGCAGGCTTCGTCGTCGGGGGTCATTCGTCCCCCGCGCTCGCAAAGCCGAGCACCCATAGTTCGGCACACGGATCGAAGGCATCGGCGCGCTTCTCGAGGGTCCGCAGTTGATCCAGCGCCGACGAACACGTGAAGCCGAACTTCTCCCGTACACGCTCGGCCGCCCCGTGGAGCGCGACGCCTGCCGCCGCTCTGAACTCGGCCACCGTGTAGGAACGCACCTGGAGGTGCTCGGTGACGATGCTCGAAGGCGAGTAGCAGCGTTCTGTGGCACCGTCGGGCCAACGCACGTCGAAATACGTCACAGGCATCGCGCTCGCTCCGGGTGGACGCCAAACCCCGTGAGGGGTGTCGACGCGAGGTCCCAGACCGTCGCGCGGTCGCCAGCTTCCTCGATGGCGACCGCCCCTCCCGGTTCGAACCGGCCGATCGCGGCGCAGACGACCCCAAGTACCTCGAACTCGGCCGCGATCGCGGGAACCCGTGCGGGATCCACCGCGAGGATGAAGCCGAAGCTCGGGAACGCTTGCAGCCAAACGGGGCGGGGAAGTTGCATGGGACAAGGAATGGCGGCGAGATCGATCGTCGCGCCGCACCCCGAGCCTTCGCACAGCATGATGAGCGTACCTACGATGCCGCCCATGCTGACGTCTTTGCCTGCGTTCACCCAGCCTCGCTCGGCCAGGCTCGGCAAGAGCGCGAGCTGAGCGCGGAGCGCCTCGCCGCTCGCCCCCGTCGCAGCATCGAAGCTGCCTGCGCCGCGCATGCGACCGCGCAGATCCACCGCGAGCACGACCGCCTGGCCCGGTCGAGCGTCGAAGCTCGTGATGAGCCGTTTCGCTCGGCCCACGATCGCGACCGCGAGCGACGAGGACACCTCGGCACGGCCCGTGTGTCCTCCTACGATGGGCACGCCGAAGACCCGCGACGCCTCGCGCATCCCTGCGAAAAGCGCGGAGGGATCGATGTCGTCCCCTTGCCACAAGACGTCGACGACTGCCAGCGCACGCCCGCCCATGGCCGCGATGTCGCTGACGTTCACCATGATCGAGCAGAAGCCCGCAAACCACGGATCTGCGCGCAGGAAGCTCGGGATCAGGCCTTCAGCGGCAAGCAGGACGTAGCCATCGCCATCGGGGATCGCGGCCGCGTCGTCACCGTTGCGCACGAACGACCCATGTAGGGCGGGGGGAGGGAGCTCGGCGGCGACGCGCCCGATCATCTGCTTGAGCAAAACACCCGTACCGGTACGGAGCGCGCGGGCAAGCCCGGCCAACGATGATTCAGAAGCGTGCGGCATGACCTTGGCCAAAGCGATCGTCGGGAAGCACGAATGCCGTGAGATCCGCTTGCATCAAGACGTGCGGTGCTCCGCACACGGACACTTCCTGCAGACGCGTGAAGCGACGACGCTCGAAATACCGTGCGTTCTGGGCGTGGACCGTCGCGAGGAACGTCGAACAACCGAGGCGGCACGCCATGCCCACGGCGGCACCAATGAGGGCAGCACCGATTCGCCCGTTTCTGCGGTGCGGTGGGTCCACCGCCAGGCGACCTCCGTACCAAGTCAGGGGGGCCGTACGATAAATGCGAACCGCACCCACGACATCTTCGGGGATCCCTGCGATCACCGAGGAGACGACAATCGGGATCGCGCAGGCGTCGTGCTCGTCGATGTCATCGCCGTGAAACAGGCGCAGCTCCTCCACGAACACGCGGGTACGCAGTCGCCAATACGCGGCGAGCTGCCAGCGCTCCAGCGCCTCCCCCACGACGAAGGCCGACGGGCGATACGAGGGCACCGGCGCCCCCCATGGTCGCGTGCACTCGAGCATCTAGGTCACGCGCTCCTCCCTGGCCCGCAGGGTCGAGCACGCCCCGCAGCGACCGCAACCGGCGCGCTGTCGATCGCTGCGCAGTCCCCCACGCGCGACGATGTCTGCGACCCGCGAGAGGAGCGGCGCGAGCACATCCGGTGGCATGGGCGGGTAGAACTCGAGCGGGGTCCCCGAGATCGGAACGAACGGGACGACGAAGGGATACACACCGTGACGGACCAGGCGTTCGGCCATCGCTTCGATCGCCTGTGGCGGGTCGCCGAGACCTGCGAGCACGTAGGTCGTCACCTGCCCCACGCCGAACACCTCCACTGCGGCGTCGAAGGCCTCGAAGTAACGCTCGATCGAGATCTCCGCTTTGCCCGGCAACATCTCGCGACGGACGGACTCGGTCACCGCCTCCAGGTGCATTCCCAGCGTGCCCGCACCGGCGTCACGCAGCCGGCGAAACCACGCGAAGTCCTCGGGAGGCTCACACTGGACCTGCATGGGAAGCGGGGCCGCGGAGGCGATGGCTTCACACGACTCCGTGAGCAGTGCGGCTCCTCGATCCGGGGTGGGGGGCGTACCCGTCGTGAGCACCATATGACGTACACCGCTCAGATCGACGGCCGCTCGGGCGACCTCGGCGAGTTGCTTCGGGGTCTTGCGCGGGATCGTTGCACCCGCCGCGAGTGAGCGACCGATCGCACAGAACCGACAGGCCGTCGCCGCGCGAGCGTAGCGAATGCACGATTGAAGCACGGTCGTCGCGAGCACATCCTCTGCGTGCAAGGTCGCGATCTTCCAGTACGGAACGCCATCGGCCGTCCTCAAGCGGTAGAAGGCCGGCTCGGGTGGAAACGAGAGCTCCGCGATCGGCTCGCCCCCAACTTCGAGACGTGCCGTCCCCGGCCCCAACGGACGCGCGGCGAACGGCGAATCGTGCGAGGCGTGCGTGAAAATGGGCACCATGATCGTCTGCCCGAGCAAGCGCACGGCCTTGTGATCCGAGGGTCCCGCCCCACCGACCCGGGAGAGGCCCGATTCGCCCTCCCAACGCATCCCAAGCGCCTGTAGCTCGGTCAGGAGCTCCGCGTTCCGCTGGGGGACCATGGGCAGGCGGAAGCGAGGGACGGCCATCGTGAGCGCATCAATGTTCATGGTGCTCCGGTGCATCGTCCTGCGTTTGTGTCGGTCGCTGCACGCGACGATCGATGAGCAAGGACAAGAGTTCGGGCCTGCTGTAGTGGCCGACGCTATCCATCATCCGCTTGCGCTTCGTGATGAGCTCCATCTCGAGATCAGCCACCACGATCCCTTCTCCATCGACGCGGGGCGTGGCGAGCAACCGCCCCTCCGGGGAGACGATCGCCGTGTAGCAGCCGCCGCGCAGCGCCGAAGCCAGCTCGGAATCGCCTGCCAAACTCCGGACCTGCGCTTCCGTGAGGAATCCGGTGGCATTGACGACGAAACACCCGGATTCGAGCGCGTGGTGACGAATCGTCACCTCGATCTGCTCCGCGAAGATCTTCCCCACGAGTGACCCGGGAAACATCGAGCAATGAATCTCCTCGTGTTCGGCCATCAGCGCATAGCGGGCGAGCGGATTGTAGTGTTCCCAGCAGGCGAGCTGTCCCAGGCGACCCACGGCGGTATCCACGGTCGAGAGTCCGGAGCCATCGCCCTGCCCCCAGATCATCCGCTCATGGAACGTCGGCGTAATCTTGCGACGCCGTTGCACCAACGCACCGTCCGCGTCGAACAGGAGCTGCGTATTGTACAGCGTGCCATGGTCGCGCTCGTTCACCCCGATCGCGACCACGATCCCAGCGGCACGCGCTGCGGCCCCGATCGCCTCGGTCGTCGGACCGGGCACGGCGACCGCTTGATCGTAGAGCTGCATGTGCGCCCGTCCCATCGCGGCTGGCGGCGAAATGAAGGAGAAGTAGGGGTAGTACGGAATGACCGTCTCCGGGAACACCATCAGCTCGATACCTTGGCGCGCCGCGTCCTCGATGGCCGCGCAGACCTTCGCCGTCGTACCGGAGCGACTGCCGAGTTCAGGGCTGAGCTGAACCGCCGCGGCGCGAACCCTGGGCCTCTTGGTCCACATGCGTCCCGCGCTCGCTCACAGTGTCCAGGTATTGAGAATGAAGGCGTTGTCCCGCCGGTGGAGCAAGATGAGGTCGAGCACGTCGAGCGGATTGATCGGCCGAATGCCTGCCATGAGGCTCGGCTCGCCGTGCCCATAGAGCGCCTGCAGGGCGAAGCGACAGGCATAGACCTTCCCGCCCTCCTCCATGAACTTCTTGAGCTTCGCGTTCATCGAGAGGTTGCCCGGGAACGCCTCGTCTCCGAGCTTGGGGAACCCGCGCTCGACCCCGAGCGTGACCCCGGGCCCGTAGAGGAGGACACTCGTCTCGAAGCCCTTGCGGAGCAGCCGCGTCGCCTGGAGGATGTTGACGAGTCCGATCGAGCCCTCGAAGGCGACGGTATGGAACGTCACCAACGCCTTCTCGCCAGGTTTCGCTTTGACGTCCTCGAACACCTTCTCCTCGTAGTCGACGAGGTTGGTGCCCAGCTCATGCTTCGGATAATCGACGGCGGCCATGCTGCGAACCTAGGTTCGCAAGTCTCGTGCCGAAGACCGTCCCGGCCCGTCCACGCGGGATTCCGCGAGTTCAGGCAATCGTTCGAGGTCGGGCATCCTTCGTCGCCGTACGGCGAACGAACGGCATGCGGTCGACGAACGCGCCCATGGACGCCCGATTCGCGGGCCCAGGTGAATCAGGCGTAACGGTAGGCTCTGCGCGCGGTCCGTACGCCTTGGTAGCGGCCTATCCTTCGGCGAAGATCTCGCAGGGAAAGTCGGCCGTCACGTCGTGGTCTTGGCCGTTCTGGAGGATCGCGCACGCCGAGGGCAACAAGCTCAGGGTGGACGGCGTGGAAACTTCCCAGTCTACGCCGCACTCCAGCGTCGCGCCGTCGAGCGTGACGGTGCCGAGGCACTGTTGAGCGAGCTCCACTTCGCCGTTGAGCGTGAAGTCGCAGGGCACGAAGTTGGAGATCAGCGTCTCGAACGCGGCGCCGAGCTGCTCGGCGGTCTCGGCCGTGTACAGCGTCGCGGGGTTGTCCGGCGTGCGGGTGTCCACCCAGTCTTCGCCCGTGGGACCAGTATTCTCGTCGTTGTATGGGTCGTCATCGACCTCGTAGCTCGCGGCCCCGATGCCCACGTTGGCAAGGTCCTGCAAGTGCTCGAGGTCGAGGCCAGGATCGACCACCGCGATGACGAACACGGGGATCCCGAGGTTGAACGACGCCTCCGCTGCTTGGATCGCGACGCCCTTGGAGGGGTTGGGCTTGTCGTTGGGGTTGGCGCAGGTGTCGGGGTCGCCGTCGGTCGCGAGCACGATCGCCTTGGACGAACCGTCGTCGAGCGCCGCGAGCTGCTCGGCCACGGCCAACAGGGACTCTCCCGTCGGGGTATCGCCATTGGTGATCTCGGCCTCGTTGTAGACGCCCTCCATCGCCGCGCGGTTGGTAAAGGCCGGATCCACGCTCTGGAGATCCGGGCACTCGGCATCGGGCTGGCTCCCGGACTCGTTGACGTTGGTGTAGAGCGTGAGGCCGAACTGCACGTCGTTCTCGTAGCGCCCCACGACACCGCTCGCGGGCTCGAGCAACGTGTCGTAGACGGCCTGCCATCGCGAGGTCCCGGTTTGGCCGAGGCCCGCGCTCATCGTGCCGGACTGATCGATGAGGAGCATGATCGTCGCCTCGCCCGGCGTAATCACGACGTTGGCATCGGCGCAGGTCTCCGTGGTGATGCCGCCCTCGAGCGTCCCCTGCATCGCGACGTCGAGCCGGATCTGCGGACCTTCGGCTTCCTCTTCGTCTTCGCCGTCGTCGTCTGGCGCCTCGGTGGTCTCGCCACCCGGCGACGAGCTGCCCTCCTGCGCGCTGGAGGCTTCCTCTTCGCCGCTCCCCTGCGGGTCGCTGCTCGCCTCGCTACCTTCGTCTTCGCCATCGTCCTCGTCTCCCGAGCTCGCGTCTCCGACGGTAAAGGCGTTGTTCGCATCGTTCGCGCCGGCGCAGCCGCCCAACGCGACGACCAGCAGGCCCAAGGTCATCCGGTCAAAGTTGCTCATCGTCATGTTCCGCAAACGCGACCGTGAGGCCAAAGCCCCGCGCCGCGTCTGCAGAGTGTACAAGGTGGTGCCACCGCTCGGAAAGGCGCGCCCCAGACGCGAGGCGCGGCCAAGTCTCGTCACCGCACCGCGCAACCATGTTGGCGATGGACGAGGCTTCGCGACGACACTGCGCCGCCCCAAGTTCGACGCGAGCCCGGCGCCATGCAGCTTCAGTTAGTTGCAGGTCCCAAGCATGGGGGCCGCAGGGTCGGTCTCGGGCGCCGTGCAGGATGCCGTGAGATCCGGCGGATAGATGCAGGAGGGGCCACCCTCGCTGAACACTCGGCCACATCCTCCCTCACCGAACGGCGCGTTCGGATCGCAGACCACGCACGATCCACCGCGACACACGAACCGATCCTCGCAATAGAACCACTGGCAGTAGGCGTCGAGCACGTCCTGCGCCGGATCGGCGGCGGAGGAGAACGGATAGGCGGGGACCGCAGGCAAGGGCTCGACGTCGCAAATGCCATCGGCGCGCAAGACGAGACCCGGCACGCATCCCGTCGCTCCCGGCGAGCATCCGCGCACGCCCGGAGTACCGTCGCAGCGCACGAATCGCGAGGTGTCGCGACGCAGTGCGTCATAGGTCTCGAAGATGGGGCTGTCTGGACTCGAGGGATCGCAGCGCAACGGGGCGAACGCAGCGACGCAGACTTTCTCGACTTTGTCGCTGTCGAAATCTTCTCCGGGCGGGAATCTGCACTCCACCGCGTACCGGGCGTCCTCACTCGGCTCGCAGTCATCGACGGATCCGCAGCGATCGACCGCGTCGTCGGGTTCGAGGATCGCGGTACACCCCTCGAGCAGGAGCAGAAGCGCGGGTAGGCCTGCCTGCCGACACGTCATTGCCCGAGCTTACGAAACGCCCGAGGCCTGGCGCAAGGCAACAACCACGCCTCTCAACCCTCCTCGCCGGGAAAAGGCAACGAGACCTCGAAGCAGGTGCCCTCGGGCCCGGAGGAGGCGACCCGGATCGTTCCGTCGTGATCGGCCAGGATCTGCTGGACCGTCGGTAAGCCCAGGCCGGTTCCCCGCGCCTTGCGGGTGAAGAACGCCTCGAAGATGCGCTCGTACTGATCGGGTGGGAGGGCGATCCCGCCTCCGTTGTCGGCAACGTCGACGCAAACGTACGGCGGTTCGACCCGGACGCGGAGCTCGATGAACGGGGTCCGCTCCTCGTCTCGGAGCTCATCGTCGAGCGCGGCTTCCTGCGCGTTCCGGATCAGGTTCATGAACGCCTGGCGCAGCTGGTTGCCATCGCCCGAGATCGGCAGAGGTGCGGCCGGAATGGCCACGACCAGCCGCAACCCGGAGAGCTCGAGCTCGGGGCGCATGAAATCCAAGAGACCACGGAGATGCTCGCCCAAATCGATGCGTGCGAGCTCCGGCTGGGGACGGCGTGCGAAGCTGAGGTAGTCCTCCGTGACCTGCGTCAGGCGATCGACCTCTTTGGTGATCTCCCGCAAGAGATGGCGCCCCTCGGGCCTGGCCTCGTCCAGCTCGTCCTCGAGGAGCTCCACGTTGAGCGCGACGGCAGACAATGGATTGCGGATCTCGTGCGTGATCTGGGCTGCGAGCTGGCCGGCGGCCGCAAGCCGTTCTCCGCGAAGCAGGCTGCGCTCGCGCTCTTCGAGGGCGGAGGCCATCGTGTTGAACTCGTCGGCGAGCTGACTGACCTCGTCGCCGCGGCGCGACCCCGGGATCACGACGCGCTGTCCCCAATCCCCGCGGCCAAGATCCCGCACGCGCTGGGTCAGCTGGCGGAGCGGCCGGAGCGTGAGCGCGACCCCGGCCGTGGCGAGAACGCCGAGGATCGTCGTGCCCAGGGTCAGCACGAGCGTCAAACGTTCGGTCTGCACCTGCGCCGCCTGGACCTCGGCACGCAGTTCACCGATCGCCCGGCTACTCTGGGTCGAGAGCGATTTGAACAGCTGCGTGACCTGGTTTTGGGTTTGGACATCCGAGAGCACGGCGCGCGGATCGTCGATCTCGTCGGGCGCCACGAGGTCTTCCAGCTCGTTGAGAAGGCTCTGGATCCTTTGCAGGTCCTCCAGCGCCTCGCCCCCGCCGTAGCGGGCGGGTGAGCGCATGGCCTCGTCGATCGGCTCGCGCGCCGAGGCGATGCTCCGGTTGCGGGTATTGAGGGCCACGGCAAAGTTGTTCAGGAATCCTGGCTCGACGTCCGCCACCATCCCCTCGCGGTCACGCTGATGGGTACGAATCTGCTCGTGGACGCGGACGGCCTGTACGTGCGCCTCCGCGAGTCGCTGATTGAAGACGACGTAGACCTCGGTCAGGCGGTCGAAGCTGCTCTGCATCGCTCGCAGCTGCCCCAACATCACGAGCGCCGAGATTCCGGCGGCGAGCAGGACGATCGCGACCAGTAGCGTGATCCGGGCGGCGATCGACTGTCGAAACCGCGAGCGAGACTCCACCTCCCGGGCACTCTACCGCAAAACAGCGCGAACCGCGTTCCCTTCCGCCGCGAGGAGAAGCATGCCAGGGTTGGCAGTGGCGCCCATGTCCATTCGCCTCCTGTTCTCGCCCCTACTGTGCGTCAGCCTGATCTTTCCCCCCCTCGCGATGTCTCCCTTGCCGGCGTCCGCCGCATCGCTCGCAACCTCGTCGCTACGCAGCTCTGAGCCGAGCGTCGCACTCCTGGGGCTCGAGGGGAGCGATGAGGTCGCCGCGCAGAAGGTGACCGAAGCGCTTCGCACGGCTTTGGAGTCGCGCAAGATGGCCGCGGGCGAAGCACTGACGCTCGGCGAGGTGCGCCTCATGATGGGCTGCGAAGACGACGCGCCCGCGTGTCTCAAGCGCGCGGGCGATTCGATGGGGGTCGACAAAGTCGTGTTTGGGTTCCTCTCGCCGGAAGCGAGCGGAGGTTTCCGCCTCGAGTTGCACGTGATCGACGTCGCCGAGGGGATCGAGGAATCGCAAGCCACGCATCCACTCGCCCCGGAGGTCCTCGAGGGCGATGCGCTGGGAAAGACGGCGGACGAGGTCGTGCGAGGCCTGTTCCCCGTGGGCGCCAAGCCGGAGGAACCCCCACCCCCTCCGCCGCCGCAACCCGTGAGCGACGACCAAAACAAAGGCGGGCGCGAGGGTGACCTCGTGTGGGGCTCCTATCAGCCACGTCCCGCGTGGAAGTGGGCGGGTCTGGGGACCGGCCTCGTGCTCACGGTCGGGGGGCTCGCGACCTTCATCGGCACCGGAATCGTACTGCAGGGGCCTCTGCGCGACGATCTGCTCGAGTCCGCCGAAGCGAGCCTCGACGACGACAACGACGCCAACGATGTGGACCCCAACGATCCCGCCGTCTCGGACGATCTCTGCGCGGCGGCGCGAGCCGAACCGGAGGACGAACCCGGCCACGTCACCAACGCCTCGATGACGTCGATCTGCAACCGCGCCGATCAACTCGAAATCGCCAACATCGCGGGCATCGGCATCGCGGCCGCGGGCCTCGTCACGACGATCGTGTTCACGACGCTCCTCTTCGTCCACCGCCGCGACGCCAAGAAAACCGCCCGGCTGGAGCGCTTCAGGTTCGCCGCGGGGCCGCGCGATCGAGGCTTCCACCTCACCGCGCGTATCGAGTTCTAAGCGCCGACCCACGCCGCCGCGGATGGCCCCGGGCGAGCGTCAGCGCGTGGAACGATCACGGGCTCGTCGGGGCGGTTGGCGAGCCCTTGCCTTCGGCCTTCGCGGGCGTGGCCGCGCGGGGTGGAGCCGCGCTGGGCTTCTTGGCCGGAGCCGCTTCGGAGGGCGCCTTCGCATCCGCTTTCTTCGCGTTCGCGGCGGCCGGCGATTTGCCCGGAGCTCCGGGAGCGACACCGGAAGGTGGCACGCCAGGGGCCGGGGGCGCGCCGGGGGCCCCGGTCGGCTCGACCAGCGCTTTGGGATCGGGTTTGTCCTCGCGCATCGTCACCGTCACGCGCACCTGGCTGCCTCCGCTGCCGCCCACGTTCTTGGTCTCGAAGGCGCGCCAGATGGCCTTCCCACCCACGCGGACGGCACGAAACGCCTCGATCAAGGCATCGGCGTCCGCCGGCGATTCGGCTTTGACGACGAATCGGCAGCGCACGGACCGGCACTTGAGCTCGCGGATGGAGACCTGCGGCCGCTCTGGCCTGGCCGAGAACGCGTTCTTGCGCGCGACCGAGATCGCCCGATTGATGAAGTACTGAGCCTGCCGCGACCACTCCGCGATCACGGGTTCGTCGTCGAACGGCGTGCCGCGGAAATGCTGCTCGACCGCCGTGAGCTGGGCGGATGAGCGCGGCGTCCAAGGCTCATTGGAGACGGGCGGCGGGGATTTCTTCGTTCCACGACGCTCGGCCGCCTGCTTGTCGCGCTCGCCCTGTGCCTGCCGCTTGTTCTCGGCGATCGTCCGCTCGCTCGGGACGTTGACGACGAAATGGACGCCGACCGCGGTGATCGCAAGGAGGGGCGCGAGCATCACACGGCCGATTCGCCAAGCCCCGGGAGAAGGCGTGGGTGCCGGCGTCTGCGGTGCCGCGGGTTTGCTCGTCTCGCTCTCCAGTCGTTCGCCTTCACTCACGCCACGCCTCAGTTCAAATTAGTTAGGGGTTCTGCAACCTTCGGAGGAGGTCGAGGCGAACATGCCACTTCGCATCCTCGAGCACCAGGGGCACCACGTAGGACGAGCCGTCGACACCGTCCAGCCGCACCGTCGCCTCCGTCTCCGAGCGCGCGAGTTGCTCGGCCTTGACGACCTGGAACCGCGGATCGACATCCACGACCTGGAGCATTTCATAGGCGCCGACCCGCCGCCGTCCCCCGATCTGGTCGGTCGCGCGCTCGGCTGACTGCTCGAGCTCCGCGCGCGAGGCATCATCGACCAACCGCAACAACTCCGTGGCATCGCGCTCGAGCATCGCTGCCGCGAACGCCTTGGCCGCGGCGACGGGCTCCGCCTCGCGGTCGCAGCCCGCAGCGAGGACGGCCGCAAACACCCCGAACGCACAGCACCACTGCCTTCCACCCATCAGGCTTCTCCTTGTTGGTTGCGGTGCAAACCGAGGCGCTTGAGCAACTCGCGCAGGTAGTACCGAGTAATCCCCGCCTCACCCGCCGCACGGCTGAGATTGCCGTCCGCCCGATCGAGGAGCCGCCGAAAGTATTCGCGTTCGAACGTGTCCACGAGGCGTTGCTTGCCGTCCTTGAAGGGCATGTCGTACAGGTTCGAATCGATCGAGTACACCCCGCCTGCATGGGTCACGGACGCACGGGGGCCGTCGCGGCCGCCGAGGTGGAGGTCGCGGGGCTCGATCACGCCGTGGCGGCAGAGATGGGCCGCGCGTTGGATCACGTTCTTGAGCTGGCGCACGTTGCCAGGGAATGCCTGGCTCAAGAGGGCTTCCTTGGCGGCGGGGCCGAGCTGCGGACGGACCACGGCCTGCGGATGCATGCGCATGAAGTCCTCCAAGAATCGCTCCGCGAGGTGGACGACGTCTTCGCCGCGGTCACGCAGTGGAGGCATGTCGACGGACATGACGGAGAGACGGAAGTAGAGGTCCTCGCGGAAGCGGCCCTCACCGACCATCATTCGCAGGTCGCGGTGCGTCGCCGCGACGACGCGGACGTTGATCGGGCGCACGTGGCTGTCACCGATCCGTTGGACCTCACGGCGATCGAGCACGCGGAGGAGTTTGGGCTGGAGGTCGAGCGGAAGCTCGCCGATCTCGTCCAGGAATACCGTCCCGCCATTCGCCTCCTCGAACGCACCGGCTCGGTCGGCGACGGCGCCCGTGAACGCCCCCTTGCGGTGGCCGAGGATGGCGGCCTCGGCCAGCTCGCGGGTCAACGCGCCGCAATCCAACACGACGAACGGCCACGCTTGGCGGTGCGACTCGTCGTGCAGCGCGCGGGCCACGAGCTCCTTGCCGGTCCCCGTCTCGCCACCGATGAGCACGCTCATCTCCGTCGCCGCGATGCGCTCGAGCGTGGCGAAGACCTCGCGCATGGCCGAAGACTGCCCGTAGAGCGCTCCGAAGCTGTCGCGTCCCGAGAGCGGAACGGGGACCTCGTCGGCCCCGAGGAGCTCGATCTCCGTCTTCCCGACGAAGAAGCGCATCCCCGGCTCGAGCCACGCCGAGATCACGCGCAGCGAACCGATCATGGTTCCGTTCGTGCTGTTGAGGTCGTGGACCTCGACCCCCCGCTCGCTCAGAATGATCTCCGCGTGGGTCCCCGAGACGGCCACGTCCGTGAGCACGAGGTCGTTCACGGCGCTGCGCCCAATCGTGATCCGGGAGCGCGCGAGGCTGATCTGCGCTCCGCGATCGGGCCCGTCCGTGACGCGCAAGAGCACCTGACGCAGCTGCCGATGCACCCGCGTACCCGCGAAGAATGTCGTGGTCATGCCCGTCTCGCGGCTCACGATGTCAGGTCCTGACTCGGCTCAGTTCAGTTGAGTCCCCCCGCGCCGGGGCCCCTTAGCCTGTGGATCGGGGCGCACGACTCGAAGGTGGTTCGACTTCCGTTTGCGACGCAGACCCATCTTGCCCGCATTCCGCAAGCTCCGCCAGGGCTGCGTGGTGACGAGAGCCGCGAGCGCGACGGCGACGATCCAGGGAATGGCCACCGGCCAGGGCGCTCCGCGCAGAAGCGGCGGAACAATGGTCAAGCCGATGATGAGCCATGCGAGGCCGCGGCCGGACAACGGCAGCGCTCCGAAGAAGCGCAGCGGTCTGCGCCCGAACACCACCGCGAACGCGGTCAGGGCCGCGAGATCGGCCGGCGTGGCGCCCCCCACGGTCACGTGCCCCGCGACAGGCACGAGCCACGCCACGAACATCGACGCGAGGTGGCCCGCGATCGCGCAGCCGAGCACCAGCAGCAGGTAGCGGCGCAAACCCCAGAAAAACTCGAGTTCGCTGCCGACGAACCACTGGATCAGCAGGGTCCCGATCAGCAGCCCCGCGGACTGGTCCGGGTAGAGGAAGATCGCGGTCAACGGTTGCCAGACCGCCCCCTCCAGAACGGCGTGAGGCGTGAGCAACAGCCTCTGCGCGATCGGCTGATCGGCCAGCACGAGCGTGAGCACGGCGACGATCGCGAACAGCGAGAACGCCCCCCGGCCGAACTTGGGGAGCGAGGCGAACCAGGTCCGCAAGTCCATTCGAGGAGTGTAGCAGGTCGATCCGTGGCGAAATTCGCTGGCGAAACTCGCGCCACGGATCCTCGCCGCTTTCTTGGCGATGTAGGGCAATGGCGGCAACCTGGATCCATGCTGCACGAGCGCCGCTACCACCACATGTATCGCACGCGGAACACGGACTACTTCCTGCGATCCAACGAGTGCGTTGGCGTGCGCGAGCGGGACACGGGGCGCTGGGTCCGGAACCACACGGCCCTGCGGATGTTCGCGCTCGAGGTTCCCGACCTCGGCCACGCGGACCGCCGCTGCGACGCAAACACCTGGATCGGCCGGCGGCTCGAGTTCTTTGGCCGCGGGGAAGACCTCGTCACGTCACCGATCGAGGCGATCCAACGCCCTCCGCTGCACACGGTCGTCCACTACGTTTCGCACGCTCGCTCAGGGACGATCGTCGCCGCGCATCCGTGAGGGCTCCCCTCCTCGGCCCTCTCGAACGGTCACGAACTGCGGCCACGCGACCTGCTCGAGGTGGCGTGGCCCGACAAAGTTAGGGAGCCGCCTTTTCGTCGGCCTTGGCTTCGGGCGCCTTCTTCTTCCCCGCCGGAGCGTCGGCAGGCTTTTCCTCGGACGGCTCGGCCTTCGCGTCCTCGGCGGGCGCCTTCGCGTCCTCGGCGGGCGCCTTCGCGTCTTCGGCCGGCGCCTTTGCGTCTTCGGCCGGCGCCTTCGCATCGGTGGGCTCGGCGGGAGCCGAATCCGCCTTGGCTTCGGGCTCCGCCGCCTCGGCTGCCGCGGGCTCACCCGCTGCCGCCCCCGCATCCGCAGCGTCGTCCGCCTTGACTTCGCCGCCATCCGGGTTCGTGTCGCCGTCAAAGCAGCACATCACGCCGCCGTTGTGCTCCGAGCTGACGGATCCGCAACCCTCGGTCGTCCCGCGCGAGATCTTGGTCTTGCCCTTCCAGACGCCGTCCTTGCACTTGCCGTACTTGCAATCGGTTCCGCAGCACGCCGCCTCGGCACCGAGTCCATTGAGCATGCAGGGCATCACGGTCTTCTCGGTCACCACCGGGCACGGCTCGATCTCGTCGCTCGGCGAGTGGCTCACGGCGGCATTGAAACGGCCTGGCCCCGCGTTGTCGCACTCGGTCGCGGTCACGCGGTCGCGGATGTCGTCGGTCTTGCCGGTATGACCACAGACGTGCCAGCCCTCCGCGCAGACATCCGCGGGCACGGCACACTTGGCGCCGCCGTCGAGGTCGTCGCCACAAGCTTTCCCGGTCCCCTTGTCGCGTAGGTTCTTGTTGCCGCTCCAGCCCCCGACGCAACCAGCCACGCGCGGGTTCTTCTTGAGATCGGAGAACCCTTCGCGTTGGCCATCGGCGCAACCGATGATTTTGGGATCGCCCTTCTCGCCCTCGATGAAGTCGACGCCTTTCATCGATTCGGGCCGATCCTCATCGAAATAGTCGCCCTGGTAGGGACCCGATCCACATGTGCAAGCTGCGTTGAAACACAGCGCAGTGATCGACGCCGTTGCGGCGAGCGCCGACCACCAGGACCGAGACGAGCCCGAGGTTGCAGAGGTGTTGGTGAGCCGCGGAAGGCGCGATAAGCCGAGCATGCCGCGAAGGATAGGCAAGCTCGGCGGCCCTGGGTAGAGGGCCCCGGTCAAAATAAACTTGCCGTTCCGTCAGCCCGCGGGTGCCGGGGGCAGCCGCGGCTGTTCCTTGGGCCCCGGGGCGTGGTGCTGTTCCTCGTCCTCGTCGTCGTCGTCGTCGGTTTGCGCCCCGAGCTCAGCCTCGAGCCGCGCCACTCGCTCGCGCTCCTCTTTGCTGGCGAAGTAGGCCACCCCAGTACTGGCGAAATAGAGCAGCGTCATCGGGACCGCCATCAGGATCTGCGTGATGGGCTCGGGGGGAGTGAGGATCGCCCCGACGATGAAGAACACGAGCACCATCGGCTTCCAATACTTGAGGAGCGTGAGGTGCGTGACGACGCCGGTCTTGGCCAAGAAGAACACCCCGAGCGGAAACTCGAACATCGCTCCAAAGGCGACCAGGAGCTGCGTGGTGTACTTGACGTAGTCGGAATATGTGTAGTTGGTAACGATGCGTACGCCATCGCCGAGGCTCTTACGCAACGGGTACTCGAGCAGGAAGTCCGTCGCGATGGGCAACACGTACGTGTAACAGAACGCCCCGCCCGCAAGGAACATGATGACGCTCACCAGTACGAACGGCACCACCAGGCGCTTCTCTTTGCGGTAGAGCCCCGGAGAGACGAACAGCCACAGCTGGTGGAAAAGCACAGGCGAGACCAGGAAAATGCCACCGATGACCGCGATGCGAATGTCGGTCAGCACGCTCTCGTAGGCGGTGAGGTTCTGCAGCTGCGGTCCGCCGTCCGGCAAGCAAAACGCCCCGTCTCGCTCCATGCAGCGGGCGTTCACGTCGGTCCACGCGCGGTGGTACGGCCACAGGATGAACTGCGTCAGCTGGTCTACGGCGACGTAACAGACCGTAATTCCCACCGCGAGGGCCAGCGCGGCACGGATCAAGCGCTTGCGCAGCTCGTTGAGATGATCGAAGAACGACATCGCGACATCGTCTTCGGGTCCCTCGTGGAGCGCGGAGTCCGTATCGCTGCTCATGCGGCCCCCTGATTGACATCGCGGGCGGGCTCGGTCCCAGGGGGCGAAACGGTGGCGGCGGTGTCACTGGCTGGGGAGGCGTCCGAGGCCGCGGGCTTGGCAGGGGCCGCCGGCTCGGTCGCACGCCGCTGCTCCTGGCGAACTTTTTGGGTCAGCGCCAACTTTTGCTGGGCCTTCCGCATCTGGACGCGCGCTTTCATCATCTCGCGCCGCGCTTCGTCTTCCACGCCGCGCAGCTGCGCCTTGGTGCCCTGCACCATCTCCTGCAGCTCGTCCATCCCATCCGCGGTCATGAGGGTGTCGCGGAACTCATCGGCCGTGGACCTCAGCTGGCCCCAGAAGCGGGTCACCTGGCGCAGCATTTTGGGCAGCTCGCTCGGCTTGAACAGCAACATCGCGACGACCGCGATCACGACCATTTCCAAGGTGCCGACGCCGAACACGGCGTGAAGATAGCAGCGTCGGCCCAAACGAGCGAGCGCGGGGACGAGCCTCGCACCGAATCGGACGTGGAAGCGGCCGGAGCGCGAAGCGAGTGCGGGCAAGAACCGTGAGCACGCGCGCTCACCCACCTCCACGGCCCACGGCTCACAGGGCGAAGCGGCGTCAATCCTGCGTCAATCCGGCGGCGGCTCTCCCGGCGCGGCAACCGGTTTCAGCTTTTCGCGCACGGCCGAGAGCGATGGCCCGAGCACCCGCTCGCCCCGGACGGGCACCAGCTGCTTGCGAAACTCCTCGCCCGCGAAATACTCCCAGACGACGCGCCCCTCGCGATCGACCTCGAGGAAGCGACCTGCGTCGGACTGGACGATGAGGAGTCGATCCTCTCCGATCGCTTGGACCAGGCCGCGGCTGCGGGCGAGCAATGCGTCCTCTGGGGTCGGTTCATACTTCCAGCGGACCTCGCCTGCTGCGGGATCGATCCCCCAAAGCTCGGTGCGCGCCGGTTGGTGCTCGGGGTTCTCGAGCACCACGATTTGTCCGCCGGCCATCGTCGCGCCGCGCGTATCACGGAGCTTGCCGTCCATCCCCCACGCCCAGACCGATTTTTTCGCCTCGAGTGACACGATGGCGACGTAGCCGTGCCGCATCGCAAGCAGAGCGTCGCCCGCCTTCCAGCGGCCTCCGGGGTCCGGCGCGCTGACGACCTCGACCGTCGCGACATCGAAGACCTGAGGATACTTCTTGCGAGGCTTCTTCCGCTTCTTCTTGTTCTTCTTCCCCGGCTTGGGTGCGCCGCGCAGCTTGTGGACCCGCTGCTGCCACTCGGCCTCGGCCGCGAATGCATCGGCGACCGCCAAGCGCTGCTCTTCTTTCCCGTCCGCGGAGAACACGACGAGGGTCTGGTCCGTGATTCCCCCGCGCTCATCGAGCTCGCGCCGCTCCGCGAGCAACGCGTAGACGCGCCCAGAGGCATCGACGGCGGCGTCCGGACGGTAGTCGCCTTCGGCCTTCCACACGACGCTCGAGTCCCACGCGAGCACCGCGAGACCGAGCCCCGGCTGGACGACGAGAAGGTTGCCATTGGGAAGCACGCGGACGGCCGCGACCGACCGCCCCTCGGCGACGAACGGATGCACTTTCCAGCGGTGCACGACCGCGCCCTTGGCATCCACGAGGCGCGCCTCGTCCCAGCTATTGTCTTTGGGTGCCGCCGCGAACCCTCGAACCGAGCTCATGAGCCCGTAGGCGAGCAAGAGCTCGGGATCCGCGGCGTCCTCGATGTTGCGGGTGACGCCCTGCTTGCCGAGATGGGCTTGCAAATATGCAGGCGCCGCAGCTTGCGGTCTCGCCGGGCGCTTGCGCTTCGCGTTCCTGGCCGGAGCGTCCCAATCCTTGGGCTGACCGCGCTCCACCGCCGGAGTCTTGGCCGAACGTGCCTTGTCCGCCTCGCGACCTCCGGTGGAGATGACTCCCGTCCAGAACAACACGATGATGAGCAGGACCAGGGCGACCGCGCCTCCGATCACCGGCTTGAGGGTGTTCACGCCCGTTGTTCGAACACGCCAGACCGCCGCTTGTCAACCCGCTCCGCCTACGTCCTCGAGGAACCGGCGAAGCTGCACCTGCTGACGGCGGGTCCCGCCCTCGAGTTGCTCGAGCTTTTTGATCACTTGGCCCGCGCTCTCCACCTGCGTCCGGTGAGCGTCGTTGAGCTGGTTCACCATTTCGCTGATCGTCTCGATCGCGCGCGTGATCTGCCGTGAACCCCGGGTCTGCTCTTGGGTCGAGCGCTCCACGTGCCGGGTGATCGCCTTCATGCGCTCTGCCGAGCGCATGATCTGATCGGCCCCTTTGGCTTGTTCGTGGGTCGCCTTGGCCACTTGGGTGACCGTCGTGGCGACGACGTTGATCGCATCCGTCACCTGCTTGCTCCCTTTGGTCTGCTCGACCGTGGCCCGCGCGATCTCTCTCACCATTTGCGTGGAGCGGCGCGCAGCATCGGAAATGCGCTTGAGCGCGTCCTCCGCCTGGTGGCTCACCCGCTCGCCGTCTTCGACGCTCTTGGACGAGCGCTGGACCGCCTGGACGGCGTTGCGGCTCTCGCGTTGGACGGACTTGATGATCTCGGCGATCTCCTTGGTGCTCGTCGCCGAGCGCTCCGCGAGATCTTTGATCTCATCCGCCACGACCGCAAAGCCCTTGCCGTGTTCGCCCGCCTGCGCGGCGATGATCGCCGCGTTGAGGGCCAGGAGGTTCGTCTGCTCGGAGACGTCGTCGATGACGCTCAGGATCTTTCCGATCTCTCCGATGCGTCCTCCGAGGCGCGAGATCACGTTGACCGCATCCTGTGCGGACTTCTTGATCAGCGTGATGACCTGGATCGTCTGGTTGATCGCATCGACGCCGCCCTCGGCCGCCCAGACGACCTCCTCGGACAGCTGCGCGGTCTCGTTCGCATTGTTCTCCACCTGCTGGATCGAGATGTCCATCTCGTTCATGGCCGAGGACGTCTCCTCGGCGGTGCCCGACAACGCCTCGATGTTGTTGGCGACCTCGCGCACGGAGAACGCCATCTCCTCGATCGAGGTCGCCGTCTGCTGGACGGAGGCCGCCAGGTTGAACATGCTCTCGGCGACCTCGTCGTTGGCGGCCGCCATCTCGAGGATCGAGCTCGAGCTCTCCTCGGCATTGGAAGCGAGCAGCTCTACGCTGTCGCTGATGCCTTTGAGGCCCTCGTCGATCGCGGCCATCGATTGCCGCGTCTCGTCGATCCCGCCGAGCGCATCTTCGACCTGCCGCTCGAGATCGGTGAGGATGGTGGGCCCAAGGCTCCGGCTCGTCCCCCCGCGGGAGCCGAGTTCCGCCTCGGCGCGGGCGAGCTTCGCCTCGAGCTCCCGGGCTCTCACACCGCCCGAGTCCGCATCCGCGAGCCGGGACGTCAGGCGGTCGCGCTCATCGAGGAGCCCCGGTACGCGGAGCGCCTGGGCGCGGGTGGCCTCGAGCTCGTCCTTGAGGCGCTCGTGCTCGCTCGGATCCACCGAAGGTTGGGCGCTGAGGGCCGTGTACTCGGCCTTCGCCTCGCGAAGCTGCCGCTGCGTCGCGTGGAGCTCACCGAGCAGTCGCGAGACCTCGGCCGAGACGGCGTAGGCTCCACCCGCGGCCAGGAACGCCACGACCGCGGCTCCCCAGATCGGATCGACCCCAAGGACGATCCACAACCCGGCCGCTGCGCCCAAAGGCACCGGGAGCCACGTGGGGATCCGGAAGGTGTCACTTTGCTCCGCCAAGTCGGCGTGAGTCTACGTCAGGTGGCGCGGACGGACCAGCATCCACAGGCGTCACAGCCAAAGCCTCACAGCCAGCCCTCACAGCCAAGCCTTACAGCAGGTGCAGCTGGGTCGCGGCCCCTTGAATGTGGACGGCCGCCCCGAGTGTGCGCAGCCACGCGGCTCCGCTCGCGGCCCAGGCCGGGTCTCCCCGGAGGAGGATCTTCGGGCGATCGCAGGCCGCCCAAAACTCGGCCAACCCGTCCCGATCCATGCGTTTTGGGCAGGTGACGCTCACGAGCTCGAAGTCGCCGGCGCGCTGGGTATCCCTGGCCGAGAGCCAACGCGCCACCTCGAGCCGCACGGACTCGGGCGCCCCGACGAGCGCGACCGCGAACACGGGCTGATCCCGCAGAGCGCTGCTCTCCAGGGCATCGTAGGGCCAGATCAGCACGGATGCCTGGGGATCGACGCGCTCGAGCATGGGGGCGAAGCGGGGATGGGCTGCGAACGCCACCCGCCCCTCGCACTCGGCCGCCACGGCTGCCGCCGCCGTCGCGTTCTCCACGAGCAGCAGCACGTGGCCTCCGAGCACCGTGAGGGTCTGCAAACCGCTCGCCCGCAAGGGTGGTAACGCTGCATCCAGAGCCCACTCCGGCTGGGCCCGGAGCAACAGCCAATCGCAGGCGGCCGGGACCGCAGTGGACCCCAGCGCCCACGTGTAGCAGCACCGCGGGCCACCCCCTTTGCGGGGCGACATCAGCACGGAGGCCCCGCCGAACGGGAGTCCCGAAGCGAGGGCGACCAAGCGCAAGCGGCCGACCCCAAACTCGCGCCCGAACTCGACCAGCACCGATCTCGCGAGGCTCGTGCGCTGCGCGGGGTTGAGGTTGGCGAGCGCGAGCGCGTACGCGAGCTCGCGATGTGCGATCCAAGGGCCAGGTGCGAGCTTGGGCTGCGCACCGAGGTGGGACAGGAACGAGGTCCTGCCCGGCTGGACCTCGTCGATGCAGAGCCGCTCGCGCGACAGGAGCCGCTGAACATCCAGGACTTCGTCGTGCTCGTTCACGTCGATCCGGCGCCGAGCCTACACCGGTCGTTCCCGCTTGCGCGCCCTCGCCTCGCGAAAAAACGCCTGGAGCAGCGAGGCGCACGGCTCCGCGAGCACCCCTTGGGTGATCGAGAGCCGGTGGTTGAGCCGCGGGTCGTCGCAAATCCGATAGAGGCTCCGCACGGCCCCCGCCTTGGGGTCCTCGGCGCCGTACACGAGCCGCGCGACGCGGGCATTGACGAGCGCCCCGGCGCACATCGGGCACGGCTCCAGCGTCACGAACAGGCTGGCTCCGTCCACCCGCCAGCGCCCCACCGCGGCACAAGCCTCCCGCAGCGCGACGATCTCCGCATGCCCCGTCGGATCGTGCTCGGCCTCGCGGCGGTTCCCACCGCGACCGATCACCCGCCCGTCCATCACGACGACGGCCCCAACAGGGACATCGCCCTGCGCCGCCGCGGCCTCGGCGATCCGCAAGGCCTCCTCCATCCACGCTTCGTCGGTCATCGCGGGCTCAGGGAGCGACCAGCATGCCGGATTTGAGCGAGGCGGCCTGCTTGGGACCCGCGAGCTGCTCGACGAGCGAGAGCGCGAACGCGAGGGCGGTCCCCGGACCGCGGCTCGTCGTGAGCTCACCATCCACCACGACCCGGTCTTCATGATACTCGGCGCTCGGGACTTGCTCGCGGAAGCCCGGATACGAGGTCACGCGACGGCCCGCGAGGATCCCGGCGGCCTCCAAGGCGATGGGCGCCGCACAGATTGCCGCGAGCTTGGCGCCTTCTCCCCGTCGGGCGTGTTGGCGCTGCACCAAGGCGCGAACGCCCGCGTGGTCGCGCAAGTGCGTCGCCCCAGGCATACCCCCCGGAAGGACCACGAGATCCCAGACCTTGTCTTTGGCGGCCTCGAGCGCCTCATCGGCCAGGACCGTGAGGCCGTGGGCGCCGCGGGGCTGCAGACTCCCTACGCCGATCACGGTGGTCTCGATGCCCGCTCTACGAAACACATCGATGACGGTGACCGCCTCGATCTCCTCGAATCCGTCGGTCAGCAACACACAAGCGTTCGCCATGGATCCTCCTCCTCGCGCGCCACCATACACTGGCGCAGGACCGTGGCCATCCCCCTGCCGTGAAGGCCTGGGCGCGCGTCGTTCGCGAGCCGAGCGCGCAAATGGGCTGCTAGACTCGGCGCCATGGCGCACCCGTGGCACGACCTCCCGAACAACCCCGATACCTCGCACGAAGAATTCAACGTGGTCATCGAGATTCCCAAGGGGTCCAAAGTCAAATACGAGCTCGACAAAGTCACGGGCATGCTCCGGGTGGACCGCATCCTCTACAGCTCGGTCCACTACCCCGCCAACTATGGTTTCATCCCGCGCACGTACTGCGACGACGGTGACCCGCTCGATGTCCTCGTGCTCGGGGCCGAGCCGGTCTATCCCCTCAGCATCATGCGCGCGCGGGCGATCGGGGTGATGCACATGGAAGACGAGGGCAAGGAGGACGACAAGGTCGTCGCCGTGCACCTCAACGACCCCGCGTACGCCGAGATCCACGATGTCGACCAGCTGCCGCGCCACACGTTCACGCAGATCCAGCGTTTCTTCGAGGACTACAAGGTGCTCGAGCACAAGACCGTGAAGATCGATCGCGTCCACGGGGCGACCGCCGCACACGTCGTCCTGCGCGACGCGCTGGCGCTCTATCGCAAAGAAGAACAGCGCCTACGCGGCTGGTAGGTCGCGCACGTCCACGGAGGTCGGCAGCTCGTCCCGCTCCTCGGATTCAGGCGCCCGCGACACGGGCAAGGGCGCCGGACCCGAGACCGCGGGGATGCTGGTCGAGCTCTCGCCGACCGTCCACGGAATCGTCTCACGGTCGGTGCGGACGAGCGGACGACCGTCGCCGAGCGCCGCCCGCAGGTTCTCTTGACCGCGACCGCGCAAGCGCAGGATCACGCGGTCACACTGGAACTTCCCAGACGGCACGCCTTCGAGACAACCGATGCCACAGGACAACGTCCACGGGGGCTCGCGATCGCCTCCTTCGGTCTCTTGTCCACGCACGGCGACGAGAGCCCGCCGAGCCGCGACGAAGGCCCCCGCCATGTTCGTGTCCGGGAGCAGGAGCTCGAAACGACCGTCCCCGATGCGGGCGACCACGTCGGTGACCCGCATCGTCGCGCCGAGGGCCACGGCCACGAGCTGCTGCGCCTCGACGGGGTCGACCCCGGCCGCCACCGAGAGCTGCATCGCGATCAGGGCGACACCACGCCCCGAGCGCGCCGCCCTTCGCACCTCGAGCGCAAGCCGGGCCTCGAGCGCGCGCTCGTTGGGAAGCCCGGTCACGGCATCCGTCGCGCTCAGCGTATCCACGAGCTCCCGCATCTGGATGAGCTCGCTCTGCAGCGCCTCGTTGCGGGCGTGCAAACGTTTGACGCGCGCGACGAGCTGCTTTCGATTGAGATCTCCCATCTCGGCCGAACGCTTCGCGAGCTGGCGCAAGCGATCGAGATCCGGCTGCTCGGAGACCATGATGCCCAGAGATCGCGCGGCGCTCGTCACACGCGCGCCGACGCGTTCGATCATGCGATCGACCTCGGCCTCTCCGCCCGCGGGCAGGAGCGGCGCGATCTCGGTGCGCGCCGTCCTCCACGCAGTCGCCGTGTCGTCGGCACCGTAGACGGCGGCGAGCAACTCGGCGAGCTCGTGGAGATGGCAGATCGCTTGGAACTCGGCCGGCGCGTTCTCGTGGCGATGATGGTGGATCATCGGCATCGCCAGGGACTTCGGCAGCGACCACGCCTCGCACAGCTGCACGGCGAGCTCGTCGTGCGACATTCCGAAGAACTTCCGCTCCTCGCGACGCCGCAGCTCGGGCTCCGCCCCAGCGAGGTTCATCCAGGACTCGCCCTTGCCCAGATTGGAACGGATGAGCGTGAGTACGGGCAGGTCCTGCAGGAGGCCCGCCGTGAAGGCGCTCGGGACATCGACGATGCCGAACGCCCGACTTTCCGCGAGCACCTCGCACGCCGCGGCACGACGTAGCGATTCCTCCCAGAACCGCCGCATGTCGAAGGGGTAGAGCGCACGCACATCGGCCCCCCCCGTCGCGGCCGTGGTCAGCGCGAGGTTCTTGAGGCTCTGCAGACCCAAGATCGACACGGCTTTGTGCACGGACGCGATCTGATTGCCGCGCGTGTGGAACGACGAGTTGACGAGCCGCAGCACCCGCACCGCGAAGCCTGGATCGGCCGCCACCAGGCGGCCCAACTCGGCCAGGGCCACGTCGGGCCGCTGCGTCGCGTCGACGATCGCCGCGAGCGTCGAGGGAAACGCCGGTAGCTCGACCGGCTCAAACCACGTTTTGCCGACGACCGTCTGCACGTCGAGGACGCATCGGCCGTCGATCCCGATTCTTGACTCCCTCGCCCAAAGGAAGGGCGAACGCCCGACTCACTTCGTCGCCTCGAATGCGGCCGCTTGCAAGCAGCTGTCGTCCCCTGCGAGGACCGTTTGGGCGTAGGCCACCCCTTGTGGGAGCAAGTGCGCGACATAGAAGCGCAGGTTGAGGGCCTTGCCCTCGGCCATGGGCGAAGGTCCCAGCGCGCTCGCGGTGCTGGCTTGGTCGACGGCCTCGAGCGCGAACAACAGCACGCCGAACGCCTTCAAGAACGGGACCGCGTGGCAGAAGGCCGCCTCGATCGCGCCCGCACCCGCTTGCTCCGCGAGGTGCTGCGCCGCCTGGGCGAGCTTGCCGAGCGCGCGCCCGATGGCCTCGCAGGGCTCGCGAAAGCCTGCGTCCGCGCCACGGCTCAACGCCTGCTGTGCGTCCCCAATCCACGCCTTGAACAGCGCGCCCTTTCCTACCCGCATCTTGCGACCGAGCAGATCCAGCGCTTGGATCCCGTTCGTGCCCTCGTAGATCGATTGGATCTTGGTATCGCGCACGAGCTGCTCGACGGGATACTCGCCGATGTAGCCATAACCACCATAAACCTGCACCGCCGTCACGGCCGACTCGAACCCGAGATCGGTGCAGTGGGCCTTGAGCACGGGGATCAGGAGATCGGCCCGCCCCTGCAAGGCGTCCCGCTCGCGGTCGTTCTCCGTGCATTGGATCCGATCCAGATCGAAGGCCATGCGCAGGCATGCCCCGCGCGAGGTCTCCGCGACGACCTTGAGGGTCATCAACATGCGGCGAACATCGGGGTGCTCGATGATGGCGACGCTCCCCGGACCGCCCTCTTGTGCGCGCAAGGGCGGCCCCTGGACGCGCTCCCGGGCGTACTGCAGCGCAAACCCATAGGCCGCCGAGGCCGCGGCCGCGCCCTGGCACGCCACCGAGATCCGCGCCTCGTTCATCATCTTGAACATCTGCGCGATGCCCTGGCACTCCTCGCCGATGAGCCACCCCTTGCAAGGCCGATCCGACCCGAGCGCGAGCGTGCACGTGGACGAGCCATGGATGCCCATCTTGTGCTCGATACCGACCACTTTCGCGCCGTTGCGGGCACCGAGCGTCCCATCGGCGTCGAACAAGAACTTGGGCACCATGAAGAGGCTCAGCCCTTTGGTGCCCGCGGGGGCTTCCGGAGTGCGCGCGAGAACCAAGTGAACGATGTTCTCGGTCATGTCGTGGTCGCCACCACTGATGAAGATCTTCTCGCCCGTCAGCAGGAATACGTTGGGCTCGGTGCTCGGCGCGGCCTTGGCCCGGTTGTCTCCGACCGAGCTACCTGCCCCGGCCTCCGTGAGGCACATCGTGCCGGACCAAACCCCCGAAAACAGCTTCGTCGCCACGAGCTCGCGGTACCCCGCATCGCCGAACGCCTCGATCATCCGGGCCGCGCTCGACGTGAGCCCGGCGTACATCATGAAGGCGGTGCACGCACCGATGAACATGTCGTTGACGGCAAAGGCCATGACGTGAGGCAGCCCTACGCCCCCGAACTCGGAAGGGGCGTCCGGGCTCACCCAGCCCCCTTCGACGAACTGTTGCCACGCCTCGCGGTAGCCTGCGGGCGTCGTCACGTTGCCCTCGGCATCCAGCGAGCACCCCGTTCGATCTCCAGGTCCGTTGATCGGATGTAGGACCTCCGTGGCGATCTTCGCGGCCTCGCGCACCGTCGCGGCGTAGGTGTCGCGGTCGAGGCCTCCATAGCGAGCGGTACCCCCGAGCACCTCGTGCACCTTGAGCTGGTCGAAGAGGACGAACTCGAGATCGGCTAGGTCGATGCGGAGTGGGGTACTCATGGCCAAGACGAGTCTACTCGGAAACGCTACCCTTGACCCGGATGGGTCTGCCCCGAGTTGCCTTGTGCACCGTGCTCGGTGTACCGGCATGTACTCCCGAGCCGCGCCCCGACTGGCTCATCGACGCGCCGCGCAGCCTGGGCCTGGTGCAAGAAGTGACCCAGCGCGGCCCCTACGGCACGGACACACCGAGCCCATCCCGAACTATGGTGGATACGCTTCCCGGCGACGCGTTCCGCCTGATCCCGCTCATCGCGGACGCAACCGGGCCGATCCCACCGGAAGCGCTCGACTTCGCGTGGTACCTCTGTGGCACCGAGGGCTGCGCCTACGACTCCACAGAGCTGTTGAACGCGCCCGCCTGCCCACCCGAGCGCCCCTACAACCTCGCCGGTAAGTGCTGGCTCGGGCGTGGCCCGGCGTTGGAGACCTCGCTCGCCCCCCCCGCGTTCGCGGGCGCGCCCGTCGAGCTCGGCGCGGTCGCCTTGGCTCCGACGGTGCTCGCCGTCGGCGGCGCGAAGCGACACGCGAGCCCGGAAGAGTGCGGCGCGCGGTTCTTGGAAGCCCGCGATCTCGAATCGTGCATTTTCATGCTGCGCAGCGTGCATCTGGGTCCCGTGAAGGACCTCGTCGCGATCGCGAGAACCATGGGGGTCGAGGTCGAAGTGAGCGAGAGTCAGGCACCGCTCCTCGCAGAGACACGCAACCACAACCCGGCCGCGCTGTTCTTCGAGGCCGAACCCGCGCCCACGGGCCATATCGACGGTTCCTTCTCGCCCGATGAGTCCCTCTCTTGGCCCCCCGGCACCGAGGTCGAGCTCCGTTACACCCCCGACGAGGAGTTCGACCTCGAACCCACGTGGATGGACGGTCGCATCGTCGGCGCCGACACCTTGAGTGGAAGCTGGTTTGCCACGCACCCCGACGCGGATCTCATGATCCAGCGCGCATCGGATCCACTGACCGTCTCCTTCACCGTGCCCTACGGCGATGACCCATGGTCGCTGGTCTTCGTCGTGCGCGACGATACCGGCGGAGAAGCCTGGGCGACGTTGACGATCCACGCGCGACCCGGATGAAACGCGCGCGTGACATGTTCCGCGGCGGACTGCTCGCGGGCGCGCTCGGTGCACCGAGCCTCGTCCACGCGCAGGAGGTCGCGACGCGTGCGGATCCCTGCGAAAGCGACGCCTGTACTGCGATCGTCGCCCGGGTCCGTGTCGCGGGAAGTCGGAACGCGATCCCGGATGCCGAGATCCACGTGTTCCCGGCCGCCGCGGACGCGCGCGTCCGCGTCTTGCCTCGCCCGGAGCCTCCGCCGCTCGACCCCGCGTGGACGCGGCATGCGGTCACCAACGAAAGTGGAGTGGCCGAGATCGCAAGTCTACCCCCCGGTCACCACCGCGTGATCGTGCTCGCCCCCGGCATTGGCCGCTACGACGCAATCATTGCCGTCGGCACGACGGAGCCCCGCCCCTTCACGTTCTTCGTCGAACCCGACGAAGCCCACCGCTACCGCACCACCGTCCCGCATCCTCCACCACAGCGCGGGAACGCGACCGTCTCGACCCTCTCCGCGGAGGAGATCCAGACGGTGCCCGGCTCGCAAGGAGATCCGCTCCGCGCCCTGCAAAACCTGCCCGGGGTCGCACGGGCCCCCGGACATCTCGGCCTCCTCGTGCTCCGTGGCGCCTCTCCCCGCCAGTCGCGCGTGTTCGTGGGCGGGCACGCGATCCCCCGCGCCTTCCACTTCCTCTCGCTCTCGAGTGTGTTTCCTGCGGAGATCCTCGACAGCCTGCGGCTCGTCCCCGGCAACTTCGACGCCGCGTACGGCAACGCCACCGGAGGCATCGTCTTGGTCGACCTCCGCGATGGCTCCCGCGATGGGTTTCACGGACACGCCGAGATCGACCTCGGTGGAGCCAGCGCGCGCGCCGAGGGTCCGCTCGGCAAGGGCTCGTTCATCGTCGCGGCGGCGCGCGGATACGCGGATTTGGCGTTGCGCGCCGCCGATGCCGTGATCCGCGACGTCAGCGGTCAAGACGTCTCATTCATCCTCCCCACCTATTACGACTACCAGGGCATGTTCCACTGGCCGTTCCGCAAGGGCCTCGATCTCCGCGTGCGCGTGTTCGGGAGCGGCGACCGGCTGCGCAGCGACACGAAGACCCAAGAAGGCGAGATCTTGTTCGACTTCAACGGGGAGTTCCATCGCGTCGACCTCGAGCTGACGGCTGGGCGCCCGGGCCTGCGCGCGCGCGTCACCCCCTCGTTTCGCTACGAACGCAATCGCTTTTGGCAGCCGCTCGACGCCTACGGACCACGCCAAGTGCGGAACGACTTCGTGTTTTCGTGGCGGTCCGAAGTCGCCGTCGATCTCGGTCGACGCGCGACGCTCACCGCGGGAGCCGACTTCGAGCTCGACTTCGTGCGCGGCGAGACCTCGACGGTCGACAGCACCGAGCAACACCGCGGCAGCCAACATTCCATCGCGATCTACGCCATGGCGGACCTGCGGCTCGGCGGGGTGAACCTCGTCCCCGGGGTACGGGTGAATGCTTTCACGCTCAATCGCCAGGCCGCGTATTCCGTGGATCCCCGCGTGAGCGGCACGGTCGAACTTGGCCGCGCCTGGCAAGTCCGTTTCGGCGTCGGTCGCTATTCACAGGTCCGCGACGTCCGCGAGTCGCAGGCGGTGAGCCTCGTCACCGGGAGCCTCGGTCTCGGCTTCGCAGACGCTGTTCCAGGCATTTTCAACAGCTTCGACGCGAACATCGAGTTTCAGCCCGCCGACGTCGATTTCACCCTGCGCGACAGCTGGCAGGCCTCCGCAGGCGCACAGGTCCGCCTGCCGCGGGACTTCACGATCGAAGCCACCGGATTCGGACGTTTGCAAGACGAGGGCACGCCCGTGTTCGACGCCACGGGCCTCACGCGCACGACGACCCTGCACACGCGCGCCGTGGGCCTCGAGGTCCTCATCCGCAAGGCGATCACGCGCAACTTCTACGGATGGATCGCCTACACCCTGCTCTGGAGCCAATACGTCTTCCGCGACCCCCTCGAACAGCCCGTCGTGGCGCCTAGCGACTTCGATCAGCGGCACAACCTCGTGCTGCTCGCGAGCTATCGACTGCCGCGCGGGTTCCGGATTGGCGCGGCGTTCCGGCTGTCCACGAGCTATCCCTTCACCCCGTTTCACGGCTCCATCGACACCGAATCCGGCCCTGCCCCCGTCTTTGGGCCCTTCAATGGAGCGCGCCTCGGGCTGTTCCACCAGCTCGATCTGCGGGTGGACAAACGCTGGACGCTCAAACGCCTGGAGGTCCTCGCGTACTTCGACGTGCAGAACGTCTACAACCGCGTCAACCCAGAATGGGCACACTACGCGCCGGACTTCCGCGAGATCGAATATGTCGCGGGGATGCCGATCTTCCCCACGCTCGGGGTGCGCCTCGATTTCTGAGCGAGACGCCCCGATTCGTCTCCTTCATAGCTCGCGGCGTCATGTGCCGGCAACGGTCGCATCCGGGCACTGGATAGGGTGCCGGAAAAACAGTTTCTCATCACCGAACCTCGAGCACACGAATCGACTCATCAGAGTCATGGTGCCAATTGCCGTTTCACCGTCCGAATCGCGTGCCAACACACGATACAGCTGCACCGGGGAGTCGGTGCTGAACGCGGCCAAGAAAATCTTGCGAAAATCGTCGTGATCTTCAGAATGCTCCAGCACTCTTGCCCACGCAGTCCGTGCCGGCTCCATTGGTACTAAGATGAGCCCCCCTGGACTTCGAACATTACCACCTGCAGACGAGGTTCCAACGTCCTGCAACGCTTGACAAAGAGGTTCCGGAGAAAGCGCGGTTGAGGAAAAACCGCTGCACCCCTGTCCCTGCCTGACTCTATTGAACAGCCAGAACAATGTCCGGATGTCTCGATACTCGGAACCGGTGGGAATCTTACCAAGCCACGTCCGAAGCCGTACCGTCAAAAACTGCGCATGTGTGAGCGTGGGACCCAATGCGAATGGAGCGCCAAACAGCATATCCACGGACGCCAGATCTGTTCGCGGAAATTTCACCGCGACACCCGGAGAAAATGGTCCGTTGTCGCCGCTCCCGTTCGAGACCCTAAGCAAACCGCGTGTAGTGCTGCCCGACGCAAGCATCCCGGTCCATGGACTTCCTGTCGAATCAATCTCAAGAGTGACTCTTGCGACTGCGCCGCCGGAGTGGATCATCTTTTCTCGGACTATCGTCCCCGCATCACCAGGACGGGGTAGTACGTCTTGCTCGTGATCAAACACGCTGCGTAGACTCCCGACGCTCAGGAGATGGGGGGGAATCGTAGTCGGAGTCGGCGGAAGGTGCGACGGGTACTGCGTCGCAACGATCTTATCCCACATGTCACGAAGCTTGTCCCGCCAGGTTCCCCGATGTCGCGATGACGCCGACGTCACGGCAAGCGTTTCTTGCTCGTGCGGAGCGCTACGCAGCCAAGAGAAACACCTCCCCAGATTATCCGCCGGAGAGGCATTGTCGAAGCGAATGCTGCTTTCTTGGTCGGGGTCTTCGTCTCGTAGGATGTTGAAAATTTCATCTGCATTGTGCATGAGCTCACTCCTTTACGTATTGATCCGGCAGCGCCAGGTCTCCAGCGGACGCCCTATGTCTCGCAACATCTCTGCAGGTGACACGGATTCATTCCCAACGCGCATCGTTTCGAACGCGTCAGAAAACATCGTCATCACCTCGACTTCACCAAACTGTGCTTTATCCATCGTCTCGAGATCCGTGGCCTGTCCTGGTCTTCCCACGACTCCCCACCGTGACTGGTCGAGCGTCCACGCGATCGAGAGCTGCATCGACGCGTCCCTCAACGCGGGTCCATATCTCTCCAGCCAAGCTCGAGCGCCTTCACCCGGGTCGGGAGGATCCAAGGCATCGAGTCCGAATACAGCGAGAGAAAGCCTTCCACCATCCTGCCAAGCCTCGTCGTTTGCCCAACCATGGACGAACGTGGCATGATAGATTACGAAAGACGCCAACTGTTTCACTTCATCAAGCGTAGCGGGCACGGAAAGATGCGCGCCGCGCGAACCGACGGACCTGACCTCCCCCGTCCAGACGAACTCCCAACCTGCCGCGGGTGTTGGGTGGTTGCAACTCGGAACGCTGGGTCTTTCATTGTGTGTCCGGATCGCACCCGCGACATCTGAAACGAGTTCGTTGACCACCTCGGTCCCAACCTTCGCGACGAAGTACTTCTCAACAAACCCCTTCACTCCCGCCCAGAATGCACGCGACGCGCGCACATAGCGATTATCCGGATCCAATGGATGCTCCGATCGCGGCTCGAATCCTTTCCAATCGGTCATCCCGAGCTGATTAGAGAGGCGAGCTTCGAGGGCGTCTGCACCCAAGCCCGATGCGGCACCTAGAACCCCGTGTGGTCCCAAGATCAGCGCGTCTCCGAGACGATTAATCCCAGAAACATCGCGAATAAAAGGCCTCAGCATCTCCAGAAACAGGCGGCCGGCTTCCCCGCCAGCCCCTGCGAAATGCACTTCGAAGCACAGCGCAATACTCTCGACGAGCAAGTGGGCTCTCGAAAGATGCACATCAGTCTGCCCACAAAGAAGTGCAGAACCCCGCAGCACACGCAACGCATGCTGCCATTCCTCGTCTTTAGACGCACTTCGGGCGACTTCCCACCACCCCCCCGGGACCGAACCAGGTGGGGAATCGCGAAGAATCGCAACATGGGTCAGTTCGTAAGCACCACTTTCTGTTGCTTTCGTCCACTTCGCGCGGACACTGGGCGTTTCGTAGCATCCGGCGGGACACTCCTCCGTCCAGTCGATCTCGATCATGTAGTTCGTTTCCTCGTCCTGGGTCTGACGCTGAAGCGGAAGAGGTGCAAAACCGTCGAGCAACCGCTGGCTCGTCCAGGTCGTCAGATCCTTGTAGCTCGATGGGGGAAGCGCGGGATGCGACGGATACCACCGATCGAGCAATTCCAGTGTTCGAGGAGCGTGCTGCGGAAACGCACCCAGGATCGCGGCGATCCCATCATCATCCCAGAATTCCGATTGCTTCCCTCGCCTTATGTAGCGAGCAATCAACGGAACCGTATTATGATTAAATCCAGACGGCGCCGCCAGAATGGCCGAGCGAAATTCATCACTCCAGCTGTAGTCAAACTCAGGAGCATGGAGGTCGAGCTTGACAGGATTGTTTCGTCGTGGCACACGACCTCCAAGTCGATATTCCCAAGGTTCCCGAGCCCACAAAGTCCTTGGGTCATCCTGAAGCATACCCACAGGAAGAACTTGGCCATCTAGAGCGAGGCCATCTCTCCGCCCCATCGGCGGAGAATCGGATGCGGAAAGATACCCCTTGACGGGCACCGAGGCAAGCGTCCACTGCAGCAGGCCGGGAACGCAAAGCAGGTGACTAACGTCGAACTTCCGGCTCCTCACGGCTTCGACAGCACCGATCCACTGTGTAAGCTGGAGCTGCGTGAGTTGCACGCTCACCGCATACGGCCAAGCATCTCCAAAACGCGGAAAGAGCGGGCTATCCTTGTCGAGAGCGACGATCGTCACAACCGTCTCCTCGATCGGGACGTCGAACACCTGCAAGGACAGGACTCCTCTACGCGGAGCATCGACACTGGCAGCAAACCTTAGAAGAAGGAAGACATTGGCATCGTGGACTTTCACTGAATTACGCCTTTGGAAAGCAGTCTGGCAAAAACATGCGGCGCCAGGCCCCTGCGTTGCGACTCGGGTTTTCTTCACTGAGAAACGCTTTGAGCCCTGCTTCGGTGTATTTGCGGAGCGCCGCTTCCAGATAGATCGTGGCTTCATCTCTATCGTTCTCCCTGGCGAGCACCGCACCCAGAAGTGCGGCATCGTGGCCCGCCCCCCAGTGAGACCTCTCCCGTGAGAGCCTTCTCATGAACGTCCGTGCCTCCGTGAGACCACGGCGATTGCCATGGTCGTATGCCATGATCCACGCAAGGGCGCTGATCCACGAATGGGAAACGCGGACATGCTGCAAATTCGCCAAGTTCTTCGGGAGCGGACCAATGGACGAGAGGGCCTGCTCGGGATTACCTTCATAGAGATTTATCCGGGCGCGGCCAAAGGCAGCGATCCATCGGATCGGATCGGGCACAACATCGAAAACAGAAAGAGCATTGTCGAGGCGTGTATGCGCGGCCACCACGTCGTCCCGGACGAGATCGGCGGCGTACCCCACGCCAAGGTCGAGAATTGTGACTGAGAGCAGATTCCCGGACGTGATGAGCTGCGCGCGCAGGTACTCCACGTCATCGACGAGGTCTTCCGTTGGGCCCACGAAATGTCTCGCGACAAGCCGGTTCACTTTTGCGAGAGGTCTGTCCCACCGGTCCATTCGTCTCGGGTCGTATTGGGCCAAACCGTCGTCGAGGAGGGATAGACTTTCGCCCATATGTCGAGAATAGATAGCCGCGTACCCACGCATCGTCGTCACAAAAGCAGTGACATTTGGATCTGACGCCTGACCGCCCCATTTCTCCAAGAACCCGTGAAAGGCGGCCGCCGCTTGCACATGGCGGCCAGATAGTTCCAGCGCGTTCCAAACGAGAGCAGCAGCCCTGCAAGCGTGATTAATGTCACCAGCAGCGAGCGCGAGCCTCAAGTAACTAGATAGCGCGGCAACCCCAGTTTCATAATCAAGAAATACGAGCGGGCCAGCGGCGGCCCAGGCCGCCTCTAGACGGGCACTGAGATGCGGGGCGACGTCGGACGTCGGCAGGAACTGCAAACCGTGCAAACTATAGTGAACCAAATTTCGGAATGACGTCAGCCGCGCGCGAAACGGCGACACTGCGAGAGGAAAGCCGAGGCCGGAGGTTGCCTTTCGGAGGTTCGGAATGCCCTCACGCGCCCGACCTGCTCCAAGCCAGAGATGAGCCGAAAGAGCCCGGAGGCGGTGGCTTTGAATGTCATCACGGCTCGCGGTGGCAGCTTCCTCCAGAACTTGCGCAGCACGAAGCACCTGGCCCAGGCACGCAAGCGCGGTTCCGAGGCGCTCGAGCCACTTGGGAAAATGCTCCGAGTTTGGATTCCAGTGTACCAAATACTCCGCCCAATGCACCGCTATCTCGTAGGCGGCTCGCTCCATTGCATTCTCCAGCACGTCCGCAGCATATCTCGATGCGCTCGCGTGGTCGCCCGCAGCCGAGTATAGCGTCGCGACGAGAACGGCCGGCGCCCCTGCGGTCGCTAGACGTTCCGCATACGCAGAATCGGCCGTGAGGTCGTCGACGCTCAGCGCCCCGAGAATGCTGTCATGAGCCACCACCAAGGACGGCCCACTGAGTCCCCACTCGTACGTGACTAGACCTGCATCCTCGAGAGCGCGAATATCTGACCAAGACGATCCGCATACAGCATTCATGAGATGAAGAGGCTTGACCGGACAGCGAACAATTGCCAGAAATTTCAGAATTTCTCGACAATTTTCTGAAAGGATGCCAATGCGTCGCTGCCAGAGTTCTTCAACCACTCCGTCAGCAGCGGGGTAAGTACACAACAGATGGATCAGTGATGGGATACCACGCGATGCCGTCACAAGTTGTTCGACTTGTGTCGCTGGCACCGCAGCTCGAGCTGTCAACCACACCCGCGTCTCTTCCGCCGGAAGTGTATCTACGACGATCGTCTGCAACTCGTCGCGCCACCGAGCCACGACCGTGGAATGACCGACGCGCGACACAAGGACCGTTTTTAGTGGAAGACGTTTCGCGATCCGCGCAAAAAGCCTTTCGCAGTCTGGGTCGAGCCATTGTGCGTCATCAATGATCCACAGGGTGGGCTCCTGAGCGGCCCCCCCAAGGGCAGCGAGGAGTCCGTCGGCGAGAGCTTCTGGATCGACAGCCCAAGCGCTCGAATTGGAAGGCGACACAGATGACCTACCGAAAACCTGATCAAGCAACTCCACATGCCTCGGGTCCGTAGGCCCGGACCTCCGCTCGATGAGTTCGAAGAGTGCCTCAAACGTGTAGAACGGAATCTGGCACTTTTCGTGGCATCGGGTGGCGACTACACGCACGCCACGCGTGCGAAGTTCGCTCGCGAATCGCGCAACCAAGGCGGACTTCCCAATCCCTGCATTTCCCACGACCAAACACCCGTGGCGTTTTGAACTCCACCAGGCCCAGAGCTGTGCCAGTTCCGCAGCCCGTCCAAACCAAACGATGCCCTCTGGGATAGGGCATCGCGCCTCCTTCAGCACTTCGTGCGCCGAAGGGCGATCGGCGGGGTTCTTCGACAGCATTTTGTGAAGTAGCGCGCTCAGCGGATGCTTCGCGGTCCGCTCGTGGACCAACCTTGCGGTAGCATCGGAAAGATGAACTGTTCGGTGATAGCGTTCCGAAAGACACTCGCCAGCGATCACCTCGGCGATAACGAGTGCAGCGGAATAGATGTCGGAGGCGGGTGAAGGTTCTTCGCCCCAGATCAGCTCAGGAGGCATATACGCGAGCGTCCCTGCCAGGCCCGGGCCACCCGCGTTGACCACCAAGGACAGACCAAAATCGGTGAGGGCCACGCGTCCATCGCTGCGAACCAGCAGGTTCGCGGGTTTCACGTCGCCGTGCGTGAGTCCATGTGCGTGCAAGACGGCGAGCCCCGAAAGCAGACCGCGGATGACCTCCGCCGGGGTCGGGCATGCCCCGCCGAGCAACTTGCCCAGGTCCTTGCCTTCAAACAGCTCCATGACCAGCGTCGGTCGCCCTTCGAACGCGACGAGTTCGTAGACGCGAGGCAGATTTCGATCGTTCAGGCCGTGCAGTATGCGAAACTCGCGAAGAAGCTCACGTGCGAGCGGAACTGCGTCTGAACGAAATACCTTGAGCGCAACAACCTGATCGTAGCGGGTGTCGTACGCAGAGTAGACGACGCTGGTGCTCCCTACCCCGAGCTTTGAAAGCAATCGAAATCGGCCTTCGGACACCTGGGTTTCTCCAAAAGGAGCGCCAGGTGCAAGACGGCTGCGACCTTCGCTGTCCACGCCCGAGTACCGCTGCGAGCCTACGGTGGCGCGAGCGCGGTTGCAAGCGTCCCCTGAAGATGTGAGACCGATTGTGCAGATCGAAGGCCACCAAGGAAGAGAAAGGCGAAAACAGCGTTCGTGCGTTCCACTTGCGCACAATACGCATCTTACGAGTTCTGCGCAACAGCCGCGAGGGTACGGATCTTCGAAGAGGCGATGGGTGCGAATCGGACTACGAAGGCAGCTGACGCACAGCTGACGACGGATCCAGTCCGCGGAAACCGTGCACAGAGGCGAGCCGCCGACCGTCCTACCGAAGATCCGGTCGCGGAGTTCGGCAGGTCGAACGGTGCAGGTGATTTCCTATCGCGTCATCCCAGGCCGACGGCGACCCCTCCGTTCAGGTCTCGTTGGCCGCCCTCATGAAGTACAGCACGGTCGTCCCCTCGTCGCGCCCATCCATCTGAATGGCCATGGTTCCGAGCGCATCGCGGTTGAGCGTGAACTGGGCGAACCGCTCCGCTGGGATCTGGGGCCACTCCGGATGCTCGAGCTTCGCGCGGCAGAGTGTGGACGAGCAGTTCACCTCGGAGATCGTGACCTCGGCCCCCATTCGCTCGGGAATGAGCTGAGTGATGAGCGGCTCGGTTTCGCCGCTCCACGCACGGTCCACGGGCTCTCGATCGAGCCGCTGCTCGAGATCCGCGAAGAACGTCGCCGCCTGCTCATCATGGAGTCGAGCTTCGGCCTCGGGATCGAGCGGAAGCGCGGGCACCTCGCGAGCGTCTTCGTCCTCGCGTTCGTCATCCTGCGCTTCCTCGGCCAGGTCCTCCTCGCCGGCGCGTTCATCCCGAACGATCTCGATCCTCCGCGCCTGCACGCCCTGCGCCCGCAAAGCGCGAACCTCCCGCTCCAATGCCGCGAGCCTCTGCCCCTCTTTGGACCTTGGGCTCGGGACATCCGCCTGCTGCGACGGCGAGTTCGAGTTGCGTCCCAACACGAACGCAACACCGATTGAAGCCATGATCACCAGGAGCACCGACCAGTGCGGCCGACGGCTCTCCGTACCCAACCCGTTCGAACGTCCCAAGCCCATCGTCTACCTCGCTGAAATCATCAGAAGACGCGAACCGTCCCCAGAGTGGACATTCCGGGTCCAAAGGTCGGCGGCATCTCGCAGTAGATGAGATACATATAGGAAGAGCTCTGCGAAGGCAACGTCACACTGGCCGTCCGGGTGACCGAACCCGTGAACGTTCCCGTTCCCGACACCATATTCGCGCTCGTCGAACCCACCTGGGAGCCATCTTGATTGTACGCCGCACCATTACAGGTGATATTTTCACCATTGTTCGGGTTGTTGTCCGACATTCGAACCCGGTACGTCACCGTCGTGCTCAACGCATGGTCCAGGTGAAGAGGGCAGAACAGCATGACATCGGAGTTCTGTGTATTGGCGATCCCGACTCCACGCTGGAGATCGATGTGTTGGAACGTGTAGCAGCTCGCCGCGTTGGCGGTGAGTGCCGCGGAGGCGTCTTCCGAAGAGCTGAGCGCAAGGCCCAGGACCGGCAACACGGCTAATTTCGCAAACTTCTTCAACATTGCTGACATCCTTTCACGACCGCGCTTTCGAAACAGCGCAGTCTCATTGCCCCCGATTGAGGCAGGGCTATCTACGCTCGTCCCCCCGTCGCGAGCAAGAGCCATTCGAACGACGACGACGAAATTTCGTAACGGGATCGGTTCCGCGCTACCATTGACGAACAAACACGTCGCCGATGCGTTGGTGTGTTCGTTTTTTACCAGGCCTTTATGACAGTCGAGCGTCCTTTGGATCATCCGTAGAACGCTGGACGATTCACATGTTTCGCGAAGCTTCAAACGCCACGATCGGGCCATGCCGCCCAGGAACGCAGAAATCTCGAGATGAAACCGGCTCAACCGCGAAACAACCACCGCGGCCAACAAACCCCATGCACGTGGTTTGGAAGACCTCGCCCGAGCGCGCTGCTCATGGCTCGGATTCGGGCAGCGCAGGGGGCAGACCCGAAGCCAACGTCGTCACCGTCGAAGCCGCGCGCTCGATTTCACGATACGCCGATTGACCGAGCATCTCGGAGACCGGAACGATCTCGAATCCGCGCGCGCGCAAACCTTCGATGATCTTCGGGAGCGCATGCACCGTGACGGAGCGGCGATCGTGGAGCAGCACGATCGACCCCGGACGAGCGCGAGACACGACGGTTTGCGCGATCACCTCGGGCGTCTGCGCGTCCCAGTCGAGGCTGTCGACGGACCAGAGCACGACGTCGAAACCTAGCCCGCCGAGCAGAGACAGCGCCGAGGGGGCGAAGCGACCGTAGGGCGGGCGCATCAACACGGGGGTCTTGCCGATCGCTCGCTCGATCACCGCGTTCGTACGGCATACCTCGTCTTGGATCTGCGAACGCCAAAGCGATCGAAACGACGGATGCGACCACGAATGGTTCCCGACGTCGTGCCCACCTGCATCGAGCGCCTCGAGCAGGTCGGGCATGCGTTCGCCCCGGTCCCCGAGCACGAAGAAGGTCACGCGGACATCGTGTTTGGCGAGGACATCCAGGATCCTCGGCGTGTTCTCGCGACTCGGACCATCGTCGAACGTCAGCGCGACCTGCCGACGGCCCGTACCCCCGGAGAAGACTTCCCGCGCCTCCCGGCTCGGAACCGCCTCGGCCGCCATCGCGCACGGCTCCACGAAATCGGCCAGCGAGGGCTCACCGCCGTTCGCCATCTCGAGCCCGGCGCCTTGGATCCCGGACAGGACGCCATGCTGGGCCCAGGATGTCGGCGCCACCGACGAGCGGAACGCGTCGCGCCGCAACACCTGCCGCGTGCCCCGCGGAACCTCCGCGCGGGGAGTCTCGACCGCCTTCACGGTCAAAAGAGTCGCGGGCAGCAGCCAACCGATGAGCGTCCACCCCCGGGCCACCTGCGATGGCTAAACGAACTTGGCCTCCACCTCCAAAAAACGCGACGGAAGAACGAGGGCAGGGCAACATTAACTCGTAATCGACCGAGTATTTAACTTGGGCCTCCCGGGCTCTCTGCGTGGGTGCATGTGTCTCCGCGATCGTCGTCACGAGGAGCTTCCAACCTCGAGCCCTCGACCCCTGGCTTCGACGCGCTCGAGCCTCGACCAACTCTCGGGCGCCGCCGCTCCGTCGCGAACGCAGTGATTCTGCTCCGCGTGCTACGATCTCGACCAGACGACAGGCCATGGACGTCAACGCCGCGATCATCGATCAACGAGTCTCTTCTCTCGTCGGAGAGCTTCGGGAGCGGGTCCAAGAGGAACTCGGCACGTCGAATGATGAGCCCAAGCTGAAGTCGCTGGCCTTCACGTTTCTCGCTCTCCGTACACTGCTCGACCTCGACCTCGACGAAGCGTTCGATTGCCTGGTCGAGGGTGGCAACGATTTCGGCGTCGACGCGATCCACGTCACCGAAGAGTCGGACAAGGAATTCTCCGTCACGCTCCTGCAGAGCAAGTACTCGAAGCGACTCGACGGAAAGGCTGGATTCCCCGCCGGAGGCATCGAGAAACTCGTACAAGCAGTTCGGCACCTGTTCGATCCGCAGTCCGAACTCGAAAACATCAACGAGCGGTTGCGGGCGAAGATCGAGCACATCCGAAGCATGATTCGCGACGGGTTCATCCCGCAGGTTCGAGTCATCGCGTGCAACAACGGGCGCTCGTGGGAGACGAATGCCGAAGAAGTCATCCGACTCGCGAGGCTCGGAGACCAAGTTGGCTGGGAGCATGTCAACCACGATGCACTCGTACGGATCATGCAGGCATCGAAACCCGTCAACGATCGCCTGCAGCTCACGGGTAGAGCGCTCGTCGAGGATATGAACTTCAGCCGGGTCCTTGTCGGGCGTCTCTCCGTAGAAGAAGTACACGCCCTCGTCGAGCGCCATGGAGAGCGTCTCCTCGAACGGAACGTCCGCCGATATCTCGGCCTCCACGGGAATCGCGTGAACCTCGGGATCGAGGCGACCCTCCGTAGCCCCGAGCGCTCGAACTTCTACTTCTACAACAACGGCATCACGCTGACGTGCGACAAGTTCACGTACAACGCTCTGCAGAGCGGAGACTACCTGGTCCAAATCGAGAACCTGCAGATCATCAACGGCGGCCAGACCTGTATGACCATTTTTCGGACCCTGGACGACCGGCAAACCCAGCTCTTCCCCGAGAGCCCGGCGTCCGTGCTGGTACGGCTGTACCAACTTCCGAGCGACAACGAAGAACTCGTCCAACGGATCACCTACGCGACGAACAGTCAAAACCCCGTCGAGCTCCGCGATCTCAAGGCCAATGATGACCGGCAGCGCAGACTCGAGCTCGCCATCGAGCAACTCGGATTCCACTATCGGCGCAAGCGCGCCGAGCAGGGCACCAGACCCACAGACATTACGTCTGGTTCTGCAGCGGAGGCTGTGCTCGCCGTTTGGCGGCATCGCCCGCACCAAGCGAAGTTCTTCCGCCGCGAGCATTTTGGCAGGTTGTACGACTTCATCTTCGATGCCTCACTCACCGGGGTCGAGGTGGTCCTGGCAATCCTGATCTATCGCATCGCGGAGAATCGTCGCCGGAGGCCAGCGCCGGGAGACCCGAACCTGGTGCGGTACGGTTCAGCATTCATCGCGATGCAGATGGCTCGGCGATTGCTGGCCGACCTCGGGAGTTCGTCGGTCACACACGAACGGTTCGACGACGCGCGCGGCCTTATCGACGAGCGTGGTGATTCATACTTCGGAGCCTCCACACGAGACGTCGAGGAAGCCTTGGAAACCCTCTACGGCGCGCGCCCGTTGTCGCTTCAACAGCTCTCCGCGACCTTCCGGCGCGGTGACTTGATCGAGCGCATCGTGGCGATCCCGCTGTCGGGCCGCAGCCCGTCTCCTTAGAACCGCGGAGGACGTCATCCCGGTCGCGGACGTCGACAGCACCCACGAGGCCAGCTCCGACGCACCGCGGCGCCCGCCCGCGCGCGACCGCGGGGGATGCGGAGGAGAACCGCGGGAGCCGCCAGGGCGGCTCCGAGCCGCCAGGTCGGCTCCAAGCCGCGAGCTCCGCCATGTTGGCCTCATCTCGTGGAATCGATGATTGCGGAGCCCGCGGCGCTCAACCGAGGAACCGCGCCTGGGCCTCTCGACCCGCACAGTCACGCATCTCCGCGCAGTCTCGTGTCCCCGCCCGGCGCAACGAAACCGGAGCTTTCGAGTGCGATCGCGGCCTACGCGGCGGTACGCCGTGTTTTTGTCGCTTGCAACCGGGGGTCATGCGCGGTACTGGGCCGCGGCTTGAGTTCTCGAATCCCCGACGATCCGTTCCAGGGTGTCTGCCATGCCCTTCGACTTTCCCTGGTGCGGCGCGGCTTCACGGCGCTCACACCCGTGCAGAGCGCCGTGGTGTCCTCGCTCTCGCGCGGATGCAACCTGCGGATCTCGTCGCAAACGGGCTCGGGCAAGACCGTGGCGCTGGGCCTCGCCCTGGCCGACGACCTGCTCGAGGGGGACCAGTTGGCGAGCAACAACGACGCCCGGAGCCCCGCCGCCCTCGTGATCGCGCCCACGCGCGAACTCGCGGTGCAGGTGCGCGACGAACTGTCGTGGCTCTACGAGGAGGTCCCCGGGATGCACATCGTCTCGGTCACGGGTGGTACGGATGTCGGGCAGGAGCGCCGGGCACTCTCGCGTCGTGCCCCGATCGTCGTGGGCACGCCGGGCCGCCTGCTCGACCACATCCGCTCCGGGGCGCTCGTCTGCAGCGAAGTTCGCGACGTCGTCCTCGACGAAGCCGACCGGATGCTGGACATGGGGTTCCGGGACGACCTAGAGGCGATCACGGCGGAGCTGCGCGAAGACTCCCGCCGTCACCTCGTCTCGGCGACCTTCCCTCCGCAGGTGTTGCGGTTCGCCAACGCGTTCCAACGCGAGGCCGTCCATCTCCAGGGCACGCAGCTCGGGGTCGCGAACGCGGACATCTCCCACGTCGCACACCTCGTCCATCGGGCAGAGCGCTACGAGGCGCTCGTCAACCTGCTGCTCTTGGCCCAGCACCAGCGCTGCCTCGTGTTCGTCCGCAAGCGGACGCACGCGTCGGAGATCGCCGAGCGGCTCGGAAGTGACGGGTTCCTCGCGCTCCCCTTCAGCGGCGACCTCCCCCAAGCGCAGCGCACCCGCACGCTCAACGCGTTCCGCAACGGCGTGATCAACGTGCTCGTCGCGACCGACGTCGCGGCCCGAGGGATCGATGTGGCCGACATCGCCACGGTCATCCACGTGGACCTCGATGTCGATGCCGAGGTGTACACCCACCGCAGCGGACGCACGGGCCGAGCGGGGCAGACCGGGCAGAGCATCCTCCTCGTCCCCCACGACGGCGAGCGCTATGCGAGACGCCTGTTGCACGAGGCGAGGGTGGAGGCGACCTGGAGCCCGCTCCCGACGCCCGCCAAGGTGAAGAAGGCAGTCACCAAGCGGATCCGCCGGCAGCTCCATGCGCGGCTCGAAGGCGAGCAACCCTCCGCGGAGCTCGATCTCGAGTACGCGCGCGGACTGCTCGAGGGGCGGGACGCGATCACGATCATCGCGCACCTGTTGCAAATGTCGGAGCCGCCGTATCCGCGTGAACCGGCGACCACGACTCCCATGGAGCCGCGCTGCGCGGGCGAAGAGATCGTCGAACATCGGCCGCACGCGGCACGACCCAGGCGTCGCGATTTGCAACGCAATCGTTTTCGATCGCGGACACGTCCCCAGTAAGCGCGCCAGGGACTTCCTGGAACAATCGCTCTTGGGGTCGCCCGTCCCCCATTGCCGCTCGAGTTCGCTTGTATAGTTTTTGTTCGGACGCCGTCTGTGGGCGGGAGCAAAGACACACCATGAACTATCGCGCGAACTTGACGTCAGCCATCGCCTTCGGTGCCGTGCTGGGATGCGGCATGCTCGGCTACGCCCCCACCGCGCGGGCGAGCCTCGACGCCTGCGGAGACATCTACGTCGAAGCCGAGGCCACGTGCGTGGTCGAGGTCGAAGGCGGCTGCGAGGTCCAGTGCGAACCCGTCCGGATGGAAGCTGCCTGCGCGGCGGAGCTCTACGCCGACTGCGACGGCGAGTGCACGGCGTCGGCGAGCATCGACTGCCAGACGGACTGTACCGTCGGATGTGAAGCCGACTGCGAGGTCGATCCAGGGACGTTCGAATGCCAGACGGACTGCACCGCCGAGTGTACCGGGAGCTGCAGCGCCTCGTGCGACTCGGACGACAGCGAATGTCGTGCGTCGTGCGAGGCGACCTGCTCGGGCTCCTGCGACACGCGCTGCGGGGGCACGCCACCGTCCGCGTCCTGCGAGGCGAAATGCGAGGCGTCGTGTGAAGGCTCGTGCGAGGCCGAGGCCAACATCGACTGCCAAGTCGACTGCCAAGCGGAAGGCTATGTGACGTGCAAGGCCGATCTACAGGGCGGATGCGAAGCCCAGTGCGAACGGCCCGAGGGCGCGCTCTTCTGCGATGGACAATACGTGGACCACGGCGGCGCGCTCGAGGAGTGCATCGCCGCGATCGAATCCACGCTCGACGTCGAGGTCGAGGGTGAGGCTTCGGCGATGTGCACCGACGGTCGATGCGAGGCTTCGGCGGAAGGGGCGATCGCCTGTGCGGTCGATCCTCGGCGAGAGCACACTCCGCTCGCGCTCTGGCTGGTCAGTGGCCTGGGGCTCCTTGGGTCAGTCGCGCGTAGACGTCGGGCGCATCGAGTCCAGCCAACCCGATGACGCCACCGTCCATCCGTTCGCGCACGACCGGCAGGGCGAGCAAGCGCTCGCCCTCGAGCACGGCGACCCGGAGGGTGGTGGGTGGCGCGGTCATGCGCGACAGGGATCGCGCCTCGTCCTCCGGCAAGCGAACGAGGAGATAGGGGGCGGTCACGCCCTTCGCGGGATATTGCTCGACGCGCACGTCGCTCGATAGCGCGAAGCCTTGGTCACCGTCGGCGAAGACCATGACCGCACCGCGTTCGTCCTCACCGTAGACCGGCATCCTCGCCGGCCCGGGTTTGGGCGCCTTGGGGTCGGCCGCGAGCCTCTCATGGGCTTGCTCGAGCGTCGCCCGTTTCTGCGCGCGGAACGTGATCGTCGGTCCTCGTGGCGCGTCCGTGTGCTCCACCGCGAGCGACCCTTCCGCCACCTCGGATGCGAACCACGATCGCGCCACGAAGCGGACGTACTCATCGCTGTCGAGCACCGGTCGCACCCAGAGACCTTCGCGCAACGCCGCGACCGCGACCGGCGGCTCCGGGACTTTGCCGCACGCTGAGGATGCAAGGGCGACGAACAGGAGTGCAACGCACCGCACGGGCGTCATCATGCGCCCCTCGCCACAAGCCGTGAAGCGCGACACTCGTGCGCAATCCGTGCGAATGCGGCAGTGCGGACGAAGCCGACCTTACAGAATCGGCAGCCCGACCTACCCCCCGGAACCCCTCGCCGGGAGATATCCACAGGAACCGGACGGCGGGCCGGTGCAGACGGAGAAGCTTCGAGCGGGAGCCACTGGATTGGTATGCTCGACCTTCCCGATGCACTTCGGTCCCTACACGCTCCACGAGGCCGCCATGGGAAGCGACCTCGTCCGCCGCTTCGAGGCGACGCGCCCCGAGGACGACGGCACGATGGCGCTGCTGTGGCTGGACCTACCCACGCCGGAGGCTCGCAGCGACGCGGCGTTCCTGCGCCACTTCGAAGAGTGCATGCGGACGACGCTCGGCCTCAATCATCTCCGACTCTTGTTACCGCTCGAGCATGGCGTCGACGCCGGCGTGCCGTACCTCGCCTACGGGAGGTTGCGAGGCGTCACGCTCCACGATGCGGATCGGTACCTCCGCGAGACGGCCACACCTTGGCCGGATCTCGCGCTCCGCCACGTGCTGCACGCGATCGCTGCCGTGATTCGCCACGTCTTCGGGACTCTGGGTCCAAACCAGGTGCCGCTCGAGCCCGCGTGGGTCTGGCTCGTCGAGGACGGCGACGTGTTCGTGGACGCGTTCCAGTGGCTCGGTGGCTGGCAAGAAGAAGCCGCACGGTCCCCGGTTTCATCCGGGGACGTTTCACTGGCGCTCGATCGCTTGGCGCAGCATCTGCATCACGACCGCGGCCGGGAGATCGCCTCCGAGAGCCTCGCGTCTGCGGTGCCGCCCGAAGCGGCGGCCTCGCTCGTGTCCATCGTGCGCGCGTCGTCGTCGGTGTTTCTGCCGGACTCCGCCGATACGGCGAAGCTCTCCGCCGATGCGCCGCAGGACGCCAACGATGGGGTTCCCCTGCGCCGCCGCTTCCGCAGGACACAGCATGCGTTTGCGCCGATGCCTCCACCCCGTGCGGAGACCGTGGTTTCGTTCACCGCGCGAGAGGAAGCGAAACAATCGGCCGACAGCGTGCCCCGCGGTCACACCCTCGAGGTCGATGCGTCTGCGGTCGTCGGCCTCCCTCCCCCGCCGACGTACGGTGTTTCCTCGCCGTATGACGCGGCTTCGAGTGATTTGCCCCTCGCTCGCGTCACCGTGGAAGCGCCGGCTTTTTTTGCCCCGCCCGCAGAGATCACGCCGCCCAGTGAAACCTCGGGCGAGGTCGTGACGAACTCGGTTCTGCGCGGAGGTGTGCCCACTCGCGGGGGGGCGCAACCCCGGGGGTTCGGCCCGCGCGACCTGTCGCCCGTCTGGAAGATCACCTGGATCCTCGGGTGTGTCACAACGGGAGTACTCCTTGGGTTGCTCGCGACAGCGATGTTAGGCTTTGGTCCGTTGGCTGCATCGGATCCCGATGTGGACGCGACCGCAAGCCCGCAGGACTGACGTGCAGTGATCCCCGTTTCCACGCCGTCGCGCGAACCCGACGAACTCGAGCCCGGTACGACGCTCGTGGGCGGTCGCTTCAAGATCTCTGCACGGCTCGGGCAGGGAGGGACGGCTTCGGTCTACTTGGCGTACGGACCCGATGGTCACGCCCACGCACTCAAGGTGCTCGAGACGGGGCCTCGCGTCGGCGCGGTGGAGCAGGGGCGGTTTGCTCGAGAGATGCGCCTCGCCCCCGTGCTCGCGAGCCTCCCGGGCGTGCTCCCGCCGCTCGAAGGCACGGAGCTCTCGGAGCTTCCCGGCCATCACGCCATCGTCTACGCGTACGTGCGAGGACCCACGCTCGCGCGCTTCCTCGCGGCCAACCGCCTCACCGTCATGAACGCGTGTCGACTCATCCGCAACATCGCGGACACGCTCGCGCACCTCCATGATCTCGGCGTCATCCATCGCGACGTCAAGCCAGCCAACATCATCTACGCACAGGACGGCACGCGCCCCCGCCTCATCGAGTACGGGTACGCTTGGTCGGCGCTCTACGGAGAAGAGTTCTCGGAGCCCGCGGGGGTCGAGCACGCCGGAGCGCGCGCGGGCACGCGGCGGTACATGGCTCCGGAGCAAGCCCTCGGTGCTCCCCCTTCGCCGGCGTTCGACGTCTACGCGCTCGGGACGACGCTGCACGAGGCGCTCGCGGGCCGCATCCCTTGGGAAGGCTTCGACGACGCCGAGATCGTCCGTCGCAAGTGCGATCCGCAGTCCCCCATCCCGAGCATCCGGACCCAGCGACGCGACCTTCCCGAAGAACTCGCCGATCTCGTGGACGCCGCGCTCGAACGCGAGGTCACCTGTCGCTTGGCCTCGATGTCGGAGTTCCGCGACCGTCTCGATGCCATCCTCGCGGAGCTCGGTGATCCGCAGACGCCGGAGCGCGGACACCAGACGCGCCACCGCATCGTCGCGGCAAAGGCCGACGATCGAGATGCCCCGCAAGCCACCGCGGACCATGCACCCTCCACCGCCATGTGGTCGGCCCAAGCCGTCGATGCCGAGGACGACCTCTGCGTGCCGCAAGGTCACCTCATCCATCGTCAGGTGCAGAGGGTGCCCGGCTATCGGTTGACCCCGCAGGAGGGGGTCGAGACCACGGGCGTTGCCGCAAACGTGGCGCCGCCTCGGACGAACCCAACGGACGGCGAAGCCTCGCCTCCAACGGAGGCCTCGCCCCGCGTGCTCCGCCTCGACGCCTCGTCCTTCCCTCTGCGAGACCCGGCGCCGCCCGTCCGCCAGCCCTCGAGCGAAGCAGCCCCTCCGGCGCCAGCCGTGGACGTGCACCCCGGCGCCCAGGCGGTCGACCCAACCCCCGAACGGCTTCCGATCGACCCCGGCCCCTCCGTTGCGTCCCCGCCCGTCGGTGACCGCATGGCCCCTTCGCCCGAACCCCACGGCGAGATCACCCCAGCGGCCACGGCAACCCCGGCAAGTCTTCGCGGCCACGCGCACACCGAGGCGCCGGCACTCGCGACGGGAACGGTCACTGCGCCGAGCTCCTCGCGCCTTCTTCCCGTCGTGCACGGGCTGACCGAACGCACCCCCCGAAGCAAACGGCAGCGGCTCTCTCCAGTGCTCGTGGTGAGCGGAGTCATCGCGTTGCTCGGAGGGGCCGCGAGCGCGGTCACCTTGGCCCACCGCGCGACCACACCCGCACAGGCCTCGCCTTCGACGCCCGAGCCGGCCACGCGCGCCTCCGCGATCCTGCCCGCACCCGTCCAACCGCGAGCGTCCGCCCCCGACCCGCGCCCGGACGCCCCCACTCCTGCGCCCGTGCCCACGCCCACGCCCACGCCGACAAGCATGGACGACGAGCCGCGAGCGCCCGCCCCACCTCCCGCTCCCGCGGCTCGGATCCCCACGCGAAAGGTCGGACCTGCGCCGTCGCGATCGCAGGAGGAGCCCACCCGTGCCGCGGCCAAGACCACGCGCGATCGGGGACCTGCCTGCGAAGCCGTCCGGACCGAGACCCAAAACGCGTGGGTGCAACGCGACTGGGCGGGCGTGCTTCGTCTCGTCCGCAACCAGAACTGCTGGACGTCGAAGGCCGAGCGCCTGCGCTTCGAAGTCGTCGCGCTCGAAGGTCTCAAGCTTTATGACCGCTGTGTCGAGCTCGGCGCTCCGTCGAGCGATCCCGAGGTCCAACGTACGGTCTCCGTTTGCCGCGCCAAGAGTTCCTCCCCGTGATGAAGCTGCCCTTCCTTGCGCTCGCCGCCGCGCTCGCGGGCGAGCCCGCATACGTCCCCACGCGGGTCGCGGTCGACACCTCCGGCCTGCGCCAGGTCGGCGTGGAGCAGCTCGAAACCACCATCGAGGCCACCGGAACGATGGTCGAGGTGGACGTGCGCGAAGCCTTGGCGGATCGCGGAGTCCCGATCGCCACCGCCGAGGCCGGAGCCGCTCGCGTCGAGGTCGCGTTGTTTTGGAACGACTACGAGACGTCCCATTTCACGATCGCCATCGAAGTCGTGAAAGCCGACGGCACGCGCGTCCCCCTGCCGCGCTTCGAGTGCAAGCACTGCGGCAACGATGACCTGTTGGAGCAGATCGAGACCCAACTTCCGGGGGTCTTGGAACAGCTCTCGTCGCCCGCCGAAGCCCCTCCGCCCGCCGCAGCACCGGCCCCGCCACCCCCCGAGACCGCTCCCCCCGCAGCCGACTCCACAGCGGCCGATTCGACAAAGGATCGGGCCCCGAGTACGGACAAGCCCGTGCCCCGGCTCGGCCCCCACGGAAAAGCCGGGATCAGCTGCCTGGCCGTGGGGACCGCCGCGGCCATCGTGGGGGGCGTGTTTTTGGGCCTCGGGCGTCGGCCCGACGCGTCCTCGGAGGGTCCCGACGCCGGGGAGCTCACGGAGGGTCGCGATTACGGCCCCCCAGGAATCGCACTGCTCGCGGTCGGCGGCACCGCAATGATCGCGGGCGCGATCCTCCTGGCCCTCGATCGCGGGTATGCTCGTGGGCGTGAGGGTCGTCGCAGCGCCCACCTGCGCCTGACACCATCCTTCACGCACGTGGGGGCCACGGTGGCTGCCCGCTTTTGAGGACCGCGACGATGAGCACTCGCACTCCCGCCCGTGCGGCCCCGCCAGTGATGCGTGGCGTCCCCCTCGTGCTGCTGCTCTTGGGCTGCCCGTACGAGGACCCGAACGCGGAGCACTGCGTGCTCAACGACGGTGATGCCCATTGTCGGAGCTTGTTCCAAACGGAGCGCCCCTTCTGTGTCCGGAGTTTCTGCGAGGCGCACAGCGACGCTCGGTTTGGCTGCGTCGCCACGGTGCCCGAGCACGCCGAGTGCCGCAGCCCTTGTGGCGGAGAGTCCTTGCCCGGCATCGATGGTGAGCTCTGTTTGGGAACCACCACCACGGGTGAATCCACGAGCCTCGCAACCACGGGGAGCGACACGACGCTCACCGTCGAAAGCACCACCGGGTCGGAGGAGTCCGAGACGACGCTTGCCCAGACGAGCGGGACGGGCTCCGAGCTCACCTCCACGGAAGCCTCATCCGGGAGCGCGAGCACGGCAGGGGACGATGGGCTCGATCCTTCCTCGAGCTCCACGTTCGACGCATCGTCGGAGTCGGAACCACCGCCGCCAGAGTGCGAGAAGGATCACGAGTGCCCCGATCCTGCGCTCCCGCTCTGCCTCGATGACCGGTGCCAGGCGTGCACGGTGCTCGGCGACAGTGCCGACGCCGCGTGCAACTGGATCGACAACGACAAGCCCGTCTGCACGCCGGAGGGCTGCGTGCGCTGTACGGCCACGAACGACGCCGAGTGCTCCGGCGAGACGCCGATCTGCGACCTCGAGCGCCACGACTGCGTGGGTTGCTCGGCCCACGAAGAGTGCGGCGCCGCGGGGTGCAACCTCGAGACCGGCCGGTGCCTCGACACCACGATCGTCCACGTCGACGCCGACCATGCCGAGGGCTGCAGCAACGCCGCCGAAGGGACCGAGTCGGCGCCCCTCTGCTCGCTCCAGGCGGGGATCTCCCGCATCCTCGCCGGCCGACGCGGCACCGTGGTGCTCCATGCGTTCGACGACGGCGAGAACTATGCCTCGGCGACGATCGACGAGAACAAAGAGATCGCCCTCCTCGGCCGCGGGCCGGACCTCCCATTGATCCAGAGCGTGGATACCGTGCCGGCCCTGCGCGTCCTGGGTGCCAACACGTTGCTGTACGTGGAGGGGATCCGCATCTCCAACTCGGGCGGCGCCGCGCTTGACGTGTCTGCTGGCCGCCTCTACCTCGACCGCTCCGAGGTGAGTCGCAATCAAGGGGACGCCGCCGTCATCCGAGACGGCGGCAGCGTCGTTCTGCGCAACGATTTCATCGTGGTCAACGGCACGCCGATCACCGACACCACCGGGGTACGGGTCGTCGGCGAGGGCAGCCACGCCACCATCCTCTACACCACGCTGGGGGGGAATCAGGCGCACATGACGGGCGGCGCGGACTCCCTACGGTGTGAAGAAGGTGGCTCCGCCACGGTCCGCAACTCGCTCGTCCTCGGGGCACGGCCCGAATCGATCGACTGCACGAACCTCGACGCGACCTTCAATGCCGCCGACCAGGACCTCGCCGGTATCGGCAACGTCAACGTCGGTCCGCTCCAGACGTGGTGGTTTCGGCGCATCGAGCTCGCCGACTTCCACATCATCCCCGATGATCCGTTCGCAGACATCGCCCGCTGGCGCCCCGGCGATCCGCCCATCGATTTCGACGGCGATCCTCGCCCGTTCGGCGAGAATGCCCCCGATTATCCGGGGGCCGATCATCCATGAGCATCCCTGCGCGTTACATCGATCAAGGAACCCGATTTCTCCTCGAAGATCCCTACGTGGCCCCGACCGCGTCGGCGTTCCTTTGGAACTCGCGGATGCTGCTCCAGGTCACCGCGAGAGGCTTTGCCACGGCTCAGTTCATGCAGCCCGAGCCGGCCAAATACACACACCCGCCCGTGCTCGCGGCCAAGACCTTCATGCAGCCAGAGCAGGCGTACTTCGCCCATCATCCCGGGCGATTCTTCTACGTGCGCGACGACGACACGGGCGCCTTCTTCTCGGCCCCGTTCGAGCCGTGCCGTCGGCCGCTCGACGAATATCGCTTCGAAACTGGCCTCGACGACATTCGCTGGCTGGCGCGGGTGGACGACCTCGAGGTTCGATTGCGTGTACGGCTCGCCGTCGACGACGTCGTCGAGCGTTGGACGGTCACGTTGCACAATCGGTCGGAGCGCGCCCGACGGGCGTCCCTCATCCCATTCTTTCCCGTGGGGTATGCGTCGTGGATGAACATCTCCGGCGAATACCGTCCCGAGCTTGCGGGCACCGTATGTTCGGCGGTGACGCCCTATCAGAAGGTCCGCGACTACTTCGTGCAGAAGGACTTCGCCGAACTGACGTTTCTCGTCGGAGATCGGCCGCCGGATGCTTGGGAAGCGAACGCTCGCACCTTCGAGGGCGAAGGCGGACTGCACAATCCAGACGCATTGGCAAAGCCTCGGCTCGGCTGCGGTGACGCGCGCTACGAGGTCCCCGCGTGCATCCTCCAGTACCGCGTGGAGCTCGACGCGGGCGGGCACCAGACCTTCGAGCTGCTGTTCGGCCCAGCGCGCACGCTGGGCGAGATCTCGGACCTACGCACCAAGTACTTCGCGAACGGTGGCGTGCAGGCCGAGGACGCCCGTTATTCCGCCTACGTCGCCGCGCTCGCCCCGAACCTCCAGATCGAGACCCCCGACGCGCACCTCGACACGTTCGTCAACCGCTGGTTACCCCGCCAGATCGCCTACCAGGCGACCGTCCACCGCCTCACGACCGATCCCCAGACCCGAAACTTCCTCCAGGACGCGATGGGGGTCCTCTACCTCGACGCTGCCCTCGCCAAGGAAGCGCTCACCCGGGCGCTCGCCCAACAGAACGCAAACGGATCCATGCCGGACGGGATCCTCCTGCGACCCGACGCCGAGCTCAAATACATCAACCAGATCCCGCACACGGATCATTGCGTCTGGCTCGTCATCACCGCGGCAGCCTACCTCCAAGAGACGGGCGACGCGGGCTTCCTGGACGAGCAGGTCGCGTACGGCGACGAGCCCCAGGGCGCCAGCGTCTTCGACCACGTCACGCGCGGGCTCGATTGGCTGCTCGCGGATCGCGACGCGCGGGGCCTCTCGTTCATCGCCCAGGGTGATTGGTGCGATCCCATGAACATGGTGGGCTACAAGGGCAAGGGCGTCTCCGCGTGGCTTTCGCAGGCCGTCGCGTTCGCGGCCACGCTCTGGGCCAAGGTCTGCGCGACGCATGGGCGCCCGCGCGAGGCAGCCCGCCTGGAGACCGCCGCAGGCGAGCTGCGAGCCGCCATCAACACCCACCTGTGGCATGGCGAATGGTACGGGCGCGGGATCACCGATGACGGCCGCCTGTTTGGGATCTCCAGCGATCCCGAGGCAAGCGTGTTCCTCAATCCGCAGACCTGGGGGTTCCTCTGCGGAGCACCCGACCCCGCGCAACGCGAGACGATGCTCGCCGTGATCCGCGAGCGACTGACGACCCCGCATGGCGTTGCGCTGCTCGATCCGCCCTTCACGCGTATGCACGAGGACATCGGCAGGGTGACGCAGAAGCACCCCGGCAGCGCGGAGAATGGCTCGGTCTACAACCACGCGGCCGCGTTCTACGCGTATGCGCTCTATCAGCTCGGCCTCGCCGACGAGGCCTATGCGACCTTGCGGGCGATGCTCCCCGGCCCCGACCTCGCAGACCTTCGCCAACGCGGCCAGCTGCCAACGTACATCCCCAACTACTACCGCGGTGCCCACCGCATGTTTCCCCGTACCGCGGGTCGCTCGAGCCACCTCGTGCATACGGGCACCATCGCGTGGATGTACCGGTGCCTCGTCGAGCACTGCTTTGGGCTCCGCGGAGACGGAGCAGGCTTGGTCATCCAACCTCGACCCCCCGCGCACTGGAATCACGCACGCGCCGTACGGCAGTTCCGCGGCGCGACCATCGAGCTCGAGCTGCAACGGCAACCGAACCTCGGCGCCCCGGTCGTGCTCATCGATGGGCGCCCCTCGCTCGCGCGCATCGAGCCCGTCGAACGCGGTCGCCGATATCACGTCGTGGTTACGGTTCCCTGACCAAGGGTCCAGGGAACACACGTTCACCGCGCTCGGCAAAGGTCGAGGGTCGTAGGAATCGTAGGGCCGCACGCCGCAGCGTCGTGACACGCTTGGGTAGGTCTCGACGCGTTCGATACATCTGGGTACGAGTAGGATATTTCGTCTGATTCCACCCTGGACGGCCACCCCAGTTTCGGGTTTTCCTAGGTCTGGGAAGGGAGGGGCTCGGATGCTGCTGGCGTTTTCTCCGTCGCGCGACCGTCTTAATGAAATCGTCTGCAATCTCGAGGCGCGGATCGCCGACCCAGTCGTCGCGGTGGATCGCGCAGAGATGGTGCAGCGGATCGTCGAGCTCAACGCCGTCGATCTCGTGCTCCTCGACCGCCCAGACGCTCACCGAGCGTGGCTCCGGGGCTTTGCCCACCGGTTCCCGAACCTGCGCCACGTCCTCGTCGGCGTGGATCCGAAAAACGTCCCGGAGATGCTGTCCATCCTCCCGGCCGCCGCGATCTTTCCCGAGCAACCCTTGGACTGGGACGAAGTCGCGCAGCGCCTCGCGGAGGTCCGCGAGTCCGCCGCCCACGCGAGCTCGATCGTCGCGGTCGGGGCCGAGGATGTCTTGCAGCTGCTCGGGATGACGGGGGCCAACGTCGAGGTCGAGTTCTCCACCGCGGCCGCCCGCGGCCGCTTGACCCTCCACGATGGAATCGTCGTCGAAGCCGTCCGGGGCGAGCGCTCTGGGATCGAGGTCGCGTACGAGTTGCTCGACTGGCCGTCCCCCAACGTCACGTCGCGCCCGCTCGCCTCCCCTTCGCCACGTGGAGGGAACCTCCACATCAGCCCCGCAGTGCTCCTGCACGAGGTCGCCTTGCGCCGGGACGAGCGCTGCCGCTTCGTCTCCAGCGCGGGGACCCAGCAAGTCTTCGGTTGGCTCGCCGAGCTCGGCGGCGTGGAGCACGTGGGCCTCGTGCAGCTCGACGCGCACACGCTTTTGCTCCAACGTGGTCGGGGTCACCACACCCAAATGGCGATCGAGCTGGTGTGCGATCGTTTCGCGAGCTGCGGTCCCAGCCGCCGCAACACCCCTGGCACCGCTTGCCAGAGCTTCGCGCAGTGGACCGAGGAGCACGTGATCGTGGCCATCCCGTTGCCTCGCCGCCTCGCCCTCACGCTCGTCGCAGCCGCAAACACGAATCTCGCCATGCTGCGGGATGCAGGCGTCCAAGCAGCATCCGTGCTCCGTTCGCTCAGCACATCCCCCGCTCCGGCAGCCCCATCCCGCGCCGCCGTGCACTGGTGATCCCTCATGCTCGACGAAGTCCAGCGCAACCTCATTGTCCATAGTTTCAAGCTCGTCGTCCCCATCGCAGAAACCGCCGCAGATCTGTTCTATCGGCGATTGTTCGAGCTGCAGCCGTCCTACCGCACGCTGTTCTCCGATGACCTCTCGAGTCAGAAGCGCAAGCTCGTCACGATGCTCGCCTTCATCGTTCGCTCCCTCGATTTCGCCGATGCGCAGTGGCGTGAATCGGTCGCCGAGAACGACGACCTGTTCTACGTTTTGCTCGCCCTCGGTCGCCGCCATAGCGAGCTCTACCGCATCCCGGACGACTCCTACGAGGTCGTGGGCGAGGCCCTGCTTTGGACCCTCGACTATGGGCTCGGCGAGGCCTTCTCCGCCGAGGTCCGCCGCGCCTGGGAGCAAGCGTACGGAGCCATCTCCACGACGATGAAGCTGGGCATCCGCTCCCAGGTCGCGCGCGAGCAAGGGAGAGTGGCATGAGTTCCGTCGTGATGGCCGGCTCCCTCGCGACGTTCGACGTCCCGAGCCTGCTCCAGGCCGTGAGCCTCAGCCGGCAGTACACCTTGATTCGCCTATGGGACCGCGATCGGCAGCTCACGGGCGAGATCCGTTTGAAGGCCGGTCAACTCGTCGACGCACACGGCGGTGGACAGCGGGGGAGACTCGCCCTCTATGCAATCCTGCAGGCCAAGAACCATTCGAGCTTTCGTGTCGAGCGCCTCGACGACCCCGTGAACCTCCCCGAGCCCGTCGGTCCGCTCGCGAGCCTCCTGCTCGCCATGCCGCCCGCGGCCGCCCCCACCCCGCCGCCCGCGGCCGCCCCCACCCCGCCGCCCGCGGCCGTCCCTGCCCCACCGCCCGCTGTCCGCACCGCATCCCTCGGTCCCGCACCCGAGACGCCACGCCGGTCGACCCCGCTCCCCGCACGCAGCGACGCGCCGCAAGTTTCGTCGCCCGCTCCGGGTCCTGCGAGCGAGTCCGGTCGCTTTCCGCTCCCGAGTGAACCCACGCGCCCCGCCTCCGCCCGAGACTCGGGTCGATTCCCGGCACCGCGGGACTCTGGCCGTTTTCCAGCGCCAAGCGAGTCCGTGACGTTCGCGGCAACCGGCGACCGGACGCCGGCCTCCGCCGCCCCGCTGCCTTCCCCTCCGCCAGAGCGCGTCCGGAGAGGGACCCCGCTGCCCTCGTCCTCCGCCTTGGCGGACACGGGCCTCCACCCCAAGGCGGTCCCGGGCGCACCCCGGGTCTCAGAGCTGCCCACGGACGTCATCGAATCCATCGAGCGCATCGAGGGCCTCGCGGTCGTGCTCGTGTGGAGCATCGGCCAGATGCGGTGTCTGGCCCGCTGGCATCGCCCCAACGCCCCGATCTCGATCCCCTCGCTCACGGGGTTCGGCACGCGTTGGCTCATCGCCCACCGTCAGAGCTTCCGCGCGGCACCCCGCGGCACGGTCGAGATGGAGGAAGGCACGCTCCTGCTCGAGTCGGTGAACGAGGCGCGGCTCGTCGGGTTCTTCTTCAGTGCCGCGGTCCCGCAAGGGTTGCTCCGCTTGCGGGCCCGGCAGCTCTCGGAGCGCATGTCCCGGATCTCGATCCCTGCGGAGACCGAGCACAGCGCGACGATCGCGAGCCCGGCGGTGGTCGCATGATCGACCCCTTCGTGCTCGTCGGCGCAGCGGCCTCGGCCGTGTTTTTCTCCGCGGGGTATTGGGTCGCGAACCGGCGCCTCTCGAACCGTCGCACCGCCCCCGTCAATGCGCTCGAGCACGCACTCGAGCGCGTGCGTATCGAGACTGGGGGCAAAGGCGCAGCCCTGTTCGACACCCAAGGCTTCCTCATCGCCGCCGTCGGCCACCCGATCGAACGCGAAGCCACGGGCGCCCTCGTGGGTCTCCTCGCCCGCGTCCTCGAGGCGAGCCGCGACGTCGGACTCCACCGCAGCACCACGGCGATCTCGCTCCACGACGACAACGGCGGCGCCATGTGCTGCTGGCCGCTGCGCAAAGGCAGAGAATCCGCGATGCTCGCGATGACGGGCCCGCTGCGCGCACCGGCTTCGGAGCGCAACCTCGCCGCCCTCATGGGCGCGATGCTCGAGAGCTAGCTTTTCTCGCTACAAGAAGATCTCGGCAAGCGCATCGTAGGCCGGCCTGGGATTGCGGTCGATGTCGACGATGCCCCACCACTCCTCGTTGAAGGTCTGGTCGGGGTGGGGTCCACCTCCGGGCGCGATGCCACCGATGTCCTGCGCATCGGGACTGCCGCCGCCATCCTTCCACCACTCGTCCGCCCACTCGAAGATCGTACCGCCAGCCACGATCCCGTCGGGATCGAACGCAGAGCTCTCGTCCCAGATCGCCTGCGTGAGGACCCGCGTCGCCTCCGCTTGGGCGGCGAGATCTTGTGCGCCCGAGTTCGCGTTCCAGGCATCCGCTCCGTATTCGCCGATGAACACGGGCTTCTCCGAGCGCGCCGCCCAATCAGCGAACCGCGTCCCAAAGCTCAAGCCGTTATAGATGTTGAGCCCCCAGACGTCGATCTCGGGCATGGCCCCGATCGTCTCCGCGCTCGGCAGTTCACCGTACACCGTAGCGATGGGATGGCCGTCGTCGGCCCCGCGAATGAGTCCTGCCACCTCGTTGATCCGCGCGAGCGAGGCTTCGTGGGACAGATCGACGTAGAGACCGTTGTAGTTCCACTCGTTTCCGATCACCCACATGAGGATCGCGGGATGGTCCTTGACGCCAAGCACGGCATCGACGGCGGTACTCGGTTCGTTGCCGCCGTATGGATAGACCGTGTTGAGCACGTAGATCCCTTGGGCGTAGAGGGCATCGAGCACGGAAACATCGGTGATTGGTTCGTACGAGCGGATGGCATTGATGCCCGCCTCGGCCATCAGCGCCGAGTCCGCTTGAACCGCGCCCGCGTAGTCGAGGTTCGCGGGGTGCGTGCCTCCCCGGGGCACGGGGTTCCAGCACACGCCCCGGATGTGGAAGGGGACGCCGTCGACGACGATCGTGCGGCCATCGATCTCCACCCCCATCTCCAGCCCGCCCTCCGACGACGCCGACTCGGCCTCACCCGAAGTCGACTCCCCCACCGACGTGAGGGTGCTCGAGGTCGCGTCGGATCCCGTGGGCTCGACATCGTCTTCCGTCCCCGAGCTGCTCGTGCTCGTCGAGACTCCCGTTGCACCCGTCTCCCCTCCTGCGGAGCTCGCGGTCGAGCCCTGCTCCGCCGCCCCCTCGGCCGAAGCCTCGGATCCTCCGCTGTCCGTCGCAGATCCCTCCGTCGGGTCCGCGCTCGCAGCCTCCGATCCCCCAACCGGCGGGCCATCGTCCGAACCGCAGGCGCAAAAAACCGCCAACCCAACGCAGGAGATCCACGAGATACGGTCCACGCCGAACAAGCATGCGACGGTCCCCGCGACGCTCGCAAGGGCCGCGTCGTTCGTCGGGGTACGGCCATCACCCACGCTGTGCGCACCGCGGCAGCCCCACCCGTGGTTGCTGCTACCCTCGACGCATGCGCCTGCCGCAAGTCCTTCGCCGCTGGCTCGTCCCCCCTACGCAGCGCTCGCTCGTCGACATGATCGACGGCTGGCTGCGCGAGCGGACCGAGGACGTGCTGGTCGTCGAGCACAGGTTCAGCCGCTGCGAGCTCCGCCAGCGCGAGCGCACGATCGAGCTCGTGGTGCCCGCGGCGACGCTACTGCTCCGCTCGGCGGCGGTGGAAAACGCCGCACCCGAGCTCACCTTCGATCCCGAGACCGGCGGATTCCATCGCAGTTACCCGCGCACCGGTGGCAACCCCACCGTCTTCACGCTCGCCCGCGAGGTCCAGGCCGTCGTCGACGCGCTCTTCGATCGCCCCGAGGGGGGCTCACCGGTGCTCACCCGGGAGCCACGAGGCCTCCCGAACCCAAGCGAGCTCAAGACGCCCGGAGGCTTCACCCTCGCCATGCGCAAGCTCGCGCAGAGCCGCACCGACGCCGATCGCCACCTCGTCTACCAAGCCTTCATGGGCGCGTCGCTCCTGCTGCCGCTACGGATCCCGGAGGATGGAAAGGCCTCTGCGGCCGTCGTACCCGCCGAGGACGGGGATCCCGTCGGAACCGTTTGGGCGACCTTCACGAATTGGGAGGACGCTCAACGCTGGCGCCGCAGCGCAGGCCCGCAGACCAAGCCTTGGGCGATGGTCTCGGGCGTGCAGGTCCTGGCCCTCGCCGCGCGAGCGAACCTCGGCAGCCTGCTCATCAACCCCGGCGGCTCCGTCGGCGGTGAGTTCTTCCGCCACGAGCTCGATCGCATGGCCCGCGCCGCCCACGTGGCGACCTGAGCCGCGCACCTCACTCGTGCGGCGGCGCGAGGTAGGGGAACCCGGAGGAAAACGGGCGATCGTTCGACGTTGGGTTGAGCGACACGCCGCCGCCGATATCGAAGAAGGCGTCGAGCGGATGGCCCCCCGGGCTGTTCTCGTCTTCGTACCCGAGCAAGGCCTCGTCGAGATCCAGGAGGACGAGCCCGAGCGTGAGGTCCATCGCGCGATCTTCGAGCTGCCGACCGTTGGGAAATCCATTGGCCTCGTCGAGATCGAGCCCGAGCACGTCCGGGATCACGTGCGGATAGACCTGCCGATTGCACTCGACCGGAGGATCGAGCACCTCGGCCTCCGGAGGCTCACAAGGCACGAAGCCCAGCGCCTCGATCTCCGCGCGAAGACCATCCCCGTCGACCCCCTCGCCGATCTGGAGCGCATCGATGCTGTCGCGCACCTCCGTCACGAACGCACGCTCCACGTCATCGACCGGAGTGCTGCGGTTGTACTCGTCCGGGCTCGCGATGTGCAGATGCGAGACACCAGGCAACCCCACCCGATCGACCGCTGCGTAGGCGCTGGGTTCTTCGGTCCGGAAGAAGATCGTCCCGTCGTCCGGAGGTCCCGTCTCGCTCCCGCTTCCGCTGCTCCCCACGACCTCACTGGCCGAGCCCTCCGAAGACGCATCCCATCCGCCGGAGCTGGTCTCGGCGCTCTCCGAGCCCGTGGCACCGCTCCCGTCCGACCCGTCGCCACCCGTGCTGCCGGACATGCTCCCCTCACCCGTCCCGGGCCCCGTCGAGCCCGTGGAACTGGTGTGCGTGCCCCCACCCGTGGTGGAGCTGGAGCCTTGCAACGTCCCCTCCGAGCTCGCCGTGGGAGCGCCGGTCTGCGCCTCCGCGGAGCCATCATCACCACCACACGCCGCAACGAGGTGGAGCAACCCGAACGAAAGCATCCGTCGAATCGCGCTCGTCATGTCCGCTCAGTTCGCTCCCGTGCTGGATTCCGAACCTGCCGGAGCCTCGACGAACCGCGATGAAGTCGCCCAAAGCTGCAAGAAATCGTCCCCATTGTTTTGGAGCGCTGCGTCCGCGCTGAACTCGAGCACGATTGCGTAGACGTTGGTCCCTGCGTGACCATCGACGGGCGCTCCCGAGAGCACGCTCGCAAACGCGAAGTCGGCCTCCGGCGCCTCGAGCTCGGGGTCATCCGTGAGGAGGTTGAGTCGAGTCTGCGCGTAGCCTTCCGCGTCGAAGAAGAACGGGTTGTCGAACACCCCGACCACCGCCTTCGTTCCGCCGCCGCCATCGGCGACGCCATCGGCGACCAGGCGCTCCAGGGTCTCGACGCGCGCCCCCGGGAGACCACGCACTTGGAACCCCCACGCTCCGGACCGCGTCTGGCCGAACCGCACGTGGACCTGCAGATCCGACGCGTTGTCGTTGGCGTTGTCGAGCGGAATCACGTAGCTGCTGCGCTCGCGAGGATCCGCCGTGTTGTCGAGATGGAGCGTGTAGAGCACGTCCGCGTCGTAGGGGGGCGCCTCCCCTGGCAGGTGCCGCCCAAACGTGATGATTGCAACGATCGTCTCGCGCGAGGTGTGCCACGCGTAGAGATCGACCAAGTCGGCGATCGCATCCGCCGTGGCCACGGGTCCATCCGCGTGGTCCGAAGCGCGAACATCCGGTGAACCGAAGAGCAAGGCCAACGTCGCGAGGACGCCAGAACGAAACATCAAACGCGGGGACCGATGAGCTCGCATCGTTCAGGTCGTCGTCGGCGGAGGGTACCGTTCCCACCCCGAGCCGTCACGGGGGTCCGCGAACGTACACCGAACACCGATCCGCGGGCACCACGGGCGCGTGGGCTATTCTGGTCCGCCCGAGGGATCACGTTAGCGGCGGCTCCACGCACCCAGGCAGAAAACCACGCGCGTGTTCGGAGGCACCATCGTCCTCTCCCATCGTCCGGAAATCCCCAGAGCGGAGCGGCGACACGACGCCAAGAGTAGGGATGCTGAACGCCGAAAAAATTTCGGGCTACTTTCGCCGAGCCGAGGTGTCGAGCGAGTATGAACCAACTCCGGCTGAGCCCACTCGTCCTCGCAGTGCTGTCCTTCGCCTGTGACGTCGAGAGCATCGAACACAGCAGCAGTCGGGACCCAGGAGACTTGGGCAGCGTGGAGAACTGTGGCTCGAGAGCAACACAGGTCGCTGCCCGATGCGTCGATCCCCTGCGTGGAAATGACGCGGTGAGTGACTGCGGACCTGGATATCTGCAGGCATTCTCACACGATGGCTGCTTCTGCAATCCGCGCGTTCCAGAGGGAGAGGTCTGTACCCCCAAGTGCACGACCGATGGGGAGTGTGCCTACGTCGATCCCGACCACCCCGACTCCCATACCTGCAACTCGGAGCGTGGCCTGTGCGAGGAGGCGATCAGCTGCCTGACGCACACCGACTGCGCCGAAGGCCTTTCCTGCGTGGACACGCTGCGAACCTACTACGCCACGGAAGACGGCGAGGTCTATCCGTTCTACGACGAGCTGGCGCGCCGGTGTGTCGTCGCCGGACCGGCGCAAGTCGGTGAAGCGTGCGAGTACTCGGAAGACTGCCTCTCTGCGGCGTGCGTGACCGATCCCGCCAACCCGTCGCGGAGGATCTGCGGTCGCCCCTGTACTGCGAATGCGGACTGCGAAGCCGCGGAGCACTGCCTCCAGTCGTCCTTTGGGCCCCCGACCTGCCAACCAGAGGTCGCCGGATGCGGCGGAGCGGCCGAGCCACACCTGCTGTGTCGAGGTTATTCATGGATCCGCGGATGCAGCTCCAGTGCAGACTGCGAGGGCGAAGGTGATTGTGTATTCCCTGCCTCGGCCGATCCCAACGGATACTATGACGGCCTCGGCTTTGGGCTTGGGTCTTGCGAACCAACGCAGGGCTGTCGTGACGACCAGTTCCGCTCCCAACACACCGACGCGCAGCTCGGACCCACGTGCCTGACCTCGGATCCGTGTTGGCGCGACGACGACTGTAGCCAGGGTGACCTCTGCATCGCCCTCGACCACTTTCAGACCACCATGCGCTGCGGAAGCCCCGCTTCCCTGGGGTCTTAGCAGTCCCCGCCCACGAACCGTGCCAGGACCCGCGCGGTCGCCCAACACCAGACCCGGGCGCGCGGGAGCGCTATCCTCGAGGCCTCCGCGTGAACTGCCGTCATCCACTCCTCGTCGCGCTCCCTCCCGAAGCTGCAAAGGTCCGCTGCAAGGTGTGCCATCTCTCGATCGCGAAGGACGACCTTCGCGGGGGCCCCTGCCCCGAGTGCTACGCCTCTCGCGGGAAACGGCAGTACGACTTCGAGGCGTTGGCCGCACCCAATCCCGCGATCTCCCGCTATCGCTGCGAGGGGTGCGGAGTCGTGTTCTCGGCGACGTGACCCCGGCAGGGACGGCCGTCAGGTGGGGCAGCAGACCTCGCCCTCGATCGCGACCGCATCTCCCGGGTCCGCCGCGATCGTCCCGAGCGGCGGTGCTCCGTTCTCGCAGCGGTAGTCGGGACGGTGGATCGCGCCGTCACCGATGTCGCCCACGATCACTCCCGAGTGAGCCGCGCACTCCTCCCGCGACAGCGTGGGACGCTCGGAGGCGGCCGGCTCCTCGCCCCCCCCTTGCTCCGCGGGATCCGCCCCTTGCTCCGCGGGATCCGCCCCTTGCTCCGCAGGCGGTTCCGTCTGCGAAGCGGTCTTGGGACCGCAGCCGCTCGCGGCGATGAAAAGCGCGGTCGTGCATGCATGGAACGAGACAGAGAAAGTGCGAAGCATCCGCGCCACGGTATCACGCGTTGCCAGCGTCCGATCCGCGCTCCGGACTCGGATGCGGCGCACCGTGTTTTGCCTCGCCCTCGCCGCGGCTGCGCCGACGAACGCCATGACGCGGTCGCTGCCCCTCGTGCTCGCCCAGCAGCGGAATCGGGTCCTCGAGCACGTCGCGAATGTAGAGCACCTGGATCGCAACGATACCCCCCACGGCGATCGGCGTCGCCAAGAGCAACCCGAGGATCCCCGTCGACAATCCCATCATGAGCTGGACCGCGAGCAGGAGCGCAGGTGGGAGCGACACCACGCGCTGCTCGATCCATGGCGTCAGCACATACGTCTCCACGGCTTGCACGCTGAGATACACGACCGCCGCCCACACACCGGTCATCATGTCGTGCGAGAACCCGATGAGCGTTCCAGGGATCATCGCCGCCGCCGGTCCCAGGTTGGGGACGAACGAGAACGTGCCGGCGATGATCGCCAGACCGAGCGCCATCGGAACCCCGGCGATCCAAAGCCCGATTCCCGTGCCAATCCCCACGATCGTCATCGAAACGAAGCGTCCGACCATCCAACTACGGAGCGCACTGCCGATGTGCACCGCCAGGTACCGCAGCCGCGGGCGGCTCGAATACGGCACGAGGTGGAGAGCCCCTTCGACGTACATCTTGGGATCGATCGCGAAGTAGACCCCAAAGAAGAAGATCAAGATGATGCTCCCGAGCGCCCCCGCCGTGGAGGTTACGACCCCGCCGATCCGCGAAGTGATCGGCTCCGCAGACGCCATGCCCGAAACGTCCGAGAGCAACCGAGCCCCCCACGGCGACTCCAGGAGCTCGGCCTGGACCGTCCCCCACGCCTGCTTCGCCGTCGCGACCAAACCGTCGAACTCGCTCGCGAGCGCCGAACCCATCCACCACCAAAACAAACCAACCCCCGTGAGGCCGACGATGCCGAGCAGGATCATCGCGAGCCAACGTGGCATTCGGGTGTGTCGCGCGACGAAGTTTGCCGAGCCATCGAGGACGACCCCCCACAAGACGCCCGCCAGCACCGTCAGGACCCCGTGCGACGCCCAACGCACCATCCCAAAGACGAGCGCGGCAAGGGCAAGCAACGCGAGCAGGATCAGCAAGCGCCGTACGTAACTGCCCTCGTCGGGGGCCTCCGCCAGGGAATCGGTCATCGAGCTAGATCTTGCACCACGCAGGGATGTTGGCACGCCGCCCCTGCGCGGCGAGCCCGTGGGCGACGTTCTGGGCCGCGCCTGACACGCGATCACGCCTCCGATGCGTCAGCCGACGCTCGCGTACATCACGGCCCCGATGCTCGGGTTCCCCTGCACGGTAAACGATGCCCCCGTCGGGTCGACGACGATCCGGACACCTGCGTCCCCCGTCTCGTTGGTTTCCGTGCTGCTCGGAAACTCGCCATCCGAGACCTCCGCGCACCACAGGGGCTCGCTCGTGTGGCAAGCATCGGCGGGCTCGCTCACGTCAGCGCCCGACTCCGTCATGTACACGGAGCCGTCGTTTTCGCCGACGACCTCGTCGAGGACGCGATCGAGCACCTCCGGATCGACGTGATCGAAGCTGTTGTTGTCTCCCACGGAGAAGATCGCGACGGTGGGGCTGAACGCAGCCACGAACGCCGCATTGGTGCTGTGGCTCGAGCCGTGGTGGTTGACCCGCAACACCTCCAGGTGACCACCGTAGGCCGCTTGAACGATCGAATCTTCCGCCAAGCACGTCTCCGTATCGTGGTAGCGATAGCCCCAGCCCGACTGGTAGTTCTCGCCCGAGGTGTCCCCGCCGATGAACGCTTGGAAATCCCCCAAGCTGACCATGAACGCCACGCTGAGGTCGTTCTCGGATGGCGGTACGGCATCCCCAGTGCGGTCGCCTCGCAGCGGATACCCCTCGAAGTACGTCGCGGGGTCGCAACCGCTCGGGTTCGCAGGCGTCGCGCCATCGACGAGGATGATGTCGACCTCCACGGGGATCCCTCCAACGGTCCCGAGATCGATCTGATGACTCCCGAGCTCGGCCGTCGTGGGGTGAAACGACGCGTCGCCCTCGGGGGACGCGAGATAAGCCCGCCAGTTGCGATAGGTCTTGCTCCCACCCTCCGAGGGATCGAGGTTGGGATTATGCGCGACGAAATCGCGAAACAGAGACTGCCCGACCACGACCCCGAGCTCTTCCACCAGATATGCGTAGCCCGCCAAGAACTCGGGGTTTTTGAGGCTCTGTCCCTCCTCGAGTACACCCCCGCTCGCGTTGAGCAGCTCCCCCTCCTCGTTCTCTTCACCCGTGAGGTAGCCGAGGTGATCGAGGTGGAGGTGCGAGATGACGACGTAGTCGAGCGTGTTGCACCCCGCGCCATACTTCGCCGCGATGACCTCCGCCACCTTCGCGGCGTCGTTGTGGCTGTTCCAATAGCTCTCCCCCGCATCCGCGAGCAGCAAGCGCGTGGGCGTCGCGACGAGCGTCGCATCGCCTTGCCCGATATTGATCGCCGTGATCTCGAGCGTCGGCGGATACTCACACCCCGCATCCACCCCCGTGCCGTCCGAGTACTGCGAATTGACCGCCCCAGGCGTCCCCTTACCCACACTATAGCTGCCCAGCGAATCTGCCCAGTTCCCAGGATCGACCCCCGACCCCAGCGGATCGATCCGCTCCATGCTCACGCTCACACCGCTCGCGTTCCACCCCGCGTGCCATGCGTCGACCTCGTCGATGAGTCCGTCCGATCCGTCGCGCAGCTCCAGCGCGTCGCTCCCGTTCTCCAGGGCACCCACATAGATCTGATGCGCCGCAATCCCAGGAACCGTCGTGTCGTCCGTACGCTCGAGGACCGCATAGCCGTACGCCGGTAGCGTTCCAGACAGAGCGATCGAAGGCGTCCCATCCGTCGCTTCCAAGCTCCAGCCGCTGAGGCTCACCGGTGAGCCCGTGTTGTTGCGCAGCTCGATCCATTCGTCCGCCGTTGCAGCGGTCGTGCCCATCCAGGCGATCTCGTTGATGACGACGTCTCCTGGACTCGCAGCGGAAGCCACGCACGGCGCAAGAGTCACGACGGACACCCCAAACATGGAACAAAGGTGGATACGGTTCACGGATCGGCTCCTCGGAACCACCATGGTTACTCAACGGAAGCGAACGCGCTGTCACGGGCGATCCACTTCTCTGTGGCGACCCGCAAAATCGCTTCACCCGCGGGCCCCGTGCCAGGGCGCATCCGCACGGCCAACGTCACCACTTGCCGCGATGCGACAGACGCCTTCCGCGTCACCGGCGGACGACGTGACGACCGCGACCTCACCCCTCCGGGAACCGAACGAAGCAGTCGATGGTCGTCTCGATGTGATAGTGCGACTCGGTAGCGCGACGCTCGGCGTGGAAAACATCCATGAAGTATCGCTGCCCCGCTACGAGCCCCAGCGTATCGAGCTCCACCGTACCTTCCAGCGCTTCGTGAAGCCCTCCGAGGTCCAGCGCCATCCGGCCATCGACGAACAGCCACAGGTCGTCGTCACCGATGAAGCGGAAGATCTCACCCCCCCGGTAGACGAACGAGGTGTGGAGATGCGTCGTGAAGTGATAGTTGTGCATCCACCGGTCGTTCCCAAAGCCCACGTCGTCGATGGGGAAGAACGCATCGCTGTGATAGACGAAGAACCCCGGCGTCTCCTCTTCCAGGGCCAGCACGACCTCGAGCGTGACGTTCTCCTCCGGGACGTCGTGGTACCAATGTGCAAAGTTCTCCGCGCTCGTCATCATGGCGAAGCCCTCGTAGTCGGGATTGTAGACGGGCGTGCCGTCCCCCCCGAGGTCCTCCAGCACGAGACCCGGATGCGGACCCGGCCCCTGCCCCCCAAAGCTCTCGAAGTCCGGATGCCAGCTGTTGAAGTCCCGCACGACGAGGACGGGATCCTCGCACTCTTCCGTAGGTTCGACGGGCACATCCGGAGTGGGCAGGTCGAACCGGATGGAGGGGCCCTCTTCGGCGACCGTGCTTTCCTCCGCAGCGGAGCTCCCTTCCTCGGTCACGGCGGTGGTCACCGACGAGGTTTCGGAGGTCTGCCCTGGATCACTCGTCGCACTGGAGGTCTCGGCCTCGCTCGATGCGTCCTGTTCCGATGCACTCTCGCTCGCAGGCGGTTGCTCGATGCCTGTCTCGCCACCCGAAGCAGCGCTCGGAGCCACGCCGTCGCGACAACCACCGAGCATCGCGAGCATGAACGGCACCCTCGCGACCCAACCACCAGACGTCTTCGCCACCTCCGCATTATGACGACGTCCGTGCGCCCAAGCCAGGCACGGAGCCTGCACTTCAACGTCCTCGGCCTCCGCGCCATGCGCTTGGAAAATTGTTGAGCCATCGTCGATCGATGGAGGTACTCCGCTAGAACTGCCCGGCAATGGCAAGTCCCGCCGTCTCGCCGATCGACGCCTCGGCAGCGACCAGCATCCCATGCAGCGGAACACCACGCGGCGCCGGCGAAAGCCCGAGAGCGACAGGGCGGCCGCCTTCGACGCCCGGTACGGCGGGTAGTCGCGTGAGGTCCTCGAGCCACCTTGCTTCCGTCCGGCCCCCTCGGCGCGCGTTCAATCGCGCAGCAACTGAAACAACGCGTCGAAGTCGAGCCGCGTGGAACCTTCGAGATCCCCGAGAAAATCGTCGGCCAATCCTCGCTTGGTCTCATGCAGGAGCAGGATCTTCTCCTCGATGGTCCCCGCGGAGATGAGACGATACACGGTGACGGGGCGGGTCTGTCCAAGGCGATGGGCGCGATCGGTGGCCTGGTCTTCGACGGCCGGGTTCCACCACGGGTCGAGGTGAAACACGTAGTCGGCCTCGGTCAGGTTGATGCCAATGCCTCCGGCGCGCAGACTGAGGAGGAAGACATCGATCTCGCCAGTTTGAAAGGCCTCGATCCTGCGGGCGCGCTCGGCCGCCGGAGTGGAACCGTCGAACTCGGTGTAGCGTAGTCCGGCCTGCTCGAGCCCCTCGCGAACGAGGCCCATGCTACCGAGGAACTGCGTGAAGACGAGGGCGCGGTGGCCCTCGTCGCGCAGGGCCTGGAGCTGTGCGAGCAGGACCTCGATCTTCCGACCGGAGGGGCCGTGGTCGGCATCGATGAGGCGCGGATCGATGGCCGCCTGACGCATGCGCATGAGCTCGGCAAGCAGTTGGACCCGCTTGTGCGCACCTTTGGCCTTTGCCACGGATTGAACCGCACGTTGGCGGAGCGCCTCGTAGAACGCTCGCGCCGCGGGGGGCATCTCGACGGTGAGGTTGAGCTCCGTGCGCGGCGGAGGTTCCTCGAGGACCTGGCCCTTGGTGCGGCGCAACACGAAGTGACGCATGACGGCGCGGAGCTGCTGAGCGCGTTCTTTGTTGCCGGCCGAGATGGGACCGCTCAACCGTTGCTCGAACATGGCCTTGGATCCTAGCAACCCGGGGATCAGGACATCGAATAGACTCCAAAGCTCACCGAGGTTGTTCTCGATGGGCGTACCGGTCAGGGCGATGCGCGCCCCCGCGTGAATTCCCCGTGCCGCCTGGGTACGCTGCGACAGTGTGTTCTTGAGGGCGTGGGCTTCGTCGAACACCGCCGTGGCAAAGAAGGCCTCGGAGAGCAGCTCGCTCTCCTGCGCGAGCAAGCCATAGCTGCAGATCAAGAGGTCTTTGGGTCCCAAGCTGGCCAGGAGATCGGCGCGGTCGCCTGCATTCGCGAAGATCGACCGGCGCAGACCCGGGGCGAAACGCGCGGCTTCGCGGTCCCAGTTCAGGAGCACCGAGGTCGGACAGAACACGACCGCGGGACCCTTGGCGGCGCGATGGACCAGCAAGGCCAGCGCCTGCACCGTCTTGCCGAGGCCCATGTCGTCGGCGAGGCATGCACCGAGTCCTGCAGACGCTCGCCGCCATAGCCACGCGTACCCGTTGCGTTGGTAGTCACGAAGCTTTGCGCGGAACCCCGAAGGCAGGCGCGGGGTCTCCTGCTCGGCCCGCGTGAGCGCCTGCAGGCGTGCTTTGGTCTTGTCGTCGAACGTCGCGTGCTCGATTCCACCGGCGAGCGACTCGATCATCGGCAGCATGGCGGGGCTCAGTTGAAGGGACTCACCTTGCAGTTGGCCAAGGGTCGCGAGCGCGTCCAGTCGCTGACGCAGGTCTTCAGAGAGGGCGAGGAAACGTTCGTGCGACAAGGCAACATACCGGTCGCCCAATCGAGCGGCAAGGAGCTGCTCGAACGAGAGCACGAGCGCCTCATCGACCTCGAGCGCCCCTTGGACGGAGAGCCACGCGTCGGCGTCCATGACGGAGAGTCGAAACGCCATCGCGTCCGTGGCCTCGGGGGGACGCAGGGGTTTGCCATTCGGCCACGCCAGGGTGACCGCGTCTCCCAGCGCTCCAAGTTCGAGCATGACATCGAGCGCTTCTGGCAACGTCGGGGCGACCCACTCGTGCTCTGCGGTTTCGAGCCCGGCCATCCGAGGGCAGCGCTCGACCACCGCGACCAAGGCTTGCCGCTCGGCCCCGAGGTCCCGGTCACGCCGAGACAGCGGCTGTTTGGGGAGGTCCGCCATGACCAACGATGGACCCTGGCCCGCCACGAAGTGCGGCCCTTCGACGCCGAACGGGGCCACGCGTGCGCGGATCGTGAGGGCTTCTCCGGAGCGTGTCATCACCATGACCGGCCGAGGATTGGCAGGCTCCGCGGGACCCTCGAGCGCCAGCTCACCTTGTAGATCGGCTCCGGCCGCTACGGCCACGCTCACCAGCGCACGCTGCAGCCGCGCACGCTCTTGCTCGGGGATCGAGATGCTCGGCTGCCGCGAAAGCGCCATGGAGAAGCGTTCGAACGCCGGAGAATGTGCATAGACGACGACGCGTTGGGGCGAGGTCCACTGGATCACGACGGGTCGTTTCGCGAGTTCCGCAGGCTCGATGCGAAGTTCGATCTTGCCGTCCTGGACGCTCGATCGGATCACCGGGCGTCCCGCCTCCACGACCACCGGCTCGCCTTGCGCGTCGATGACCCGGGGATGTCCCACGAGCTTCACGAGCGCAGACCCCTGGTGTTCCATCGGTGTGGCCGCGAGGTGTCGCAGGACCTGATGATCGACGCTCGTGGAGAGCGCATCGATGCCGTCGCGAAGCAAGACGGCGACGCTCACCTTCGTGCCCTTCTTCGCGCGTCCCACCGTGTCGCGAATGCGCGGCTGGATCAGCGTGTAGTCCCCGCGGACAATGACCTCCCACGCGAGCTCTCGCTCTGGGGGCAAAGGTTCCGTTGCGGTGACCTCCGACGCGAGCGCCTCGAGGCTCGCCAACGCGGCTTCCCAAGGAGCTGGCGCCGCGTAGCGGTGGACCAGACCGCGTGGACCCTCTTCGTTCGCCAGCACCGCGGCGACCGCCTCGAACTCTCGCGCCAGCCCCAATGCACCGAGTGCCAGGGCGGCAAAGGCTTGGTGCCGCAGTGCGTCGACCCAGACCGCCCGATGCTCGACTCGGTCGCGGCCCAGCCAAGCGAGCGCCAGACCGTGCACCAAGAGCGAGATCCAGCGCTCGGGTGGGTGGTGGAGCGAGATGAAGAAGGCGAGCTCGGCTTTCTGGACGCCCGTGCGAAGCCCGCGATAGACGGAAGACAGGACATCGTAGTCGTGGCTCTCGACCCCTCCCCGAGTCACACCATTGCTGGCCAAGCGTCCAAGGTTGCCGATTTGCCTGGGATCGCTCGACGCCATGGCCACCGTCGCCAACGCATGAAGCAATCCCTCGATGCCATCGAGCCCAGGGTACTTGCGCTTGGACATCGCCGCCACGGCGGCCTCGCCGACCTGCGTCGCCTTGGCATAGTCGCCGGCACAGAACGCCCGAATGACGGCCACCCCTTCGGCCCCCCATTTCGGTAGACCGTCCAGGCCTACGGGTTCATCGCGGACACCCGATAGCGCCCGATAGCGCGCCAGCTGCATCCGCACCTTGCTCTCGTGGCTCTGCGCCGCCGCGTCGCAAACCGCATCACCCACGCGCACGAGGGCCTGGACCGCAAAACTCAGCAAGGCTCGCAAGTACGCAGTTCGCGGACCGTCCGGAACCATCGCGAGCCACCGTCGCTCCGGATCGACCCCGAGCGCTTCGACCAACGCGTCCCCCAGCTGCGACGCAGAAGCCGGAAAGTGCATGAGCGCCCCGTTCAGCATTTCCTGACGCTCGCAGACCACCGCCAACCGGATCGCCGTATCCCACGACCAACGTCGAGCGGTGTGCCTATGGGTGCCGCGATGGCCTCGGGGTGTCGGCTCGACCGCGAGCTGCTCGAGGCGGCCGCGCTCGAGCGAGCGTCGCAACACGGCGAGCACCGCCGACGTCCACATGTCGAAATACCCCGGGCTCACTTCGACGACGAGCCCCCCTGCCAGGAACTTCTGAAGCGCGGGCTCGACTTCTTCGTTCTTTTGCAGCTCCCGGCCCGGTTCAGGCGAGATGCCCACCTCCGCAGCCAAGGCACGCAGGTCCGTTCGCGATACGCGGTTCGACAACGCGATGAGGGTCAGGAGATCGAACTCGAACGTATCGAGCTGTTCGAGTCGTGCAAGCGTAGCGTCGTCGTCCATCAGGAGAACGGCGAGGATATCGTTTGGGGCCTCGACTGCCGAGGCCGGACGCTCGCCGGCCAGCACCCAGACCTCGTCGCGACCAACCCGTTGCGCCGTGCACTCGGCGCGGCCTGGTCGGTCCCCTCGCCGACGGGCCACGCGGAGACGGAGCGACTATTTCTTCGAGCCACGCAAGTGCTCGAGTTCACGTCGTAGGCGCTCCAGCTCCCCTCGGCGGCCCTTGCACGTTGGGCCTCTGCTTCCGCGCGTTCGGGGCTCCGCCTCCGTACGCTCGAACGCCGCCTCCGCACGCTCGTCCGCCGCATCCGCGCGGTCGGACTCCGCCTCCGCACGCTCGTCCGCCGCCGCCGCTCGCTCGTCCGCCACACGGTAGGCCCATGCAAGCGCAGTCGTAGCGCTTCGCGTCGCACGAGACCCGGACGTCTTCGGCCAACCCGGATCCATCCGATTCGCAATCACGACGCACGACTCGGCAGCGTCCGACACGGGGGCTGGGTGAGATCGAGGGTCCGTATTCACTCGACTCCACGCAAGCGAGGTACAGCGGGTACCCACGTTGGCCTCTACGGTCAAGCACCTCCGTGCTTGGTTCAAGCCCGTGCGCGGACACCGATGATCGTGAGTCTCCGCGTGTCGCGAGGCTTTCGGTGTCAAGCCGCGCGGCCCGACGGTGTTCGCGACGAGCAAGTCGCCCCGCGGTCGGCGGAGCATCGTGACTCGCGAGGCTTGTGGTGCACCAACCTCTCCATCTCGATATCATGGCGCCCCTCGGACGTGCGACGGTGATGCGACGCGTAGTTTCACTTGCCCTCCTCGCGCTTGCAGGCTGCACGCCTCTGCAAGGCCCACCGCCGCAGCTTTCTTTCGATCTGCCGCCTGGATTTCCGGTCTTGCTCGACGGCGTTTCCGTGAACGCGCAAGCACCGTTCGACACCACACCCGGTGAGCACGCGGTCACCTTGCTGACGCCTTGCGGGGTCCTTGAACAGAAGATCGTGGTCGCCGCGCAAGGGGCGACGAAGGTTTCCCACGCATCGTTCGTGGGGACACCTTGGGCGCTGCTGAAAGTTCAGACCGAAGCGCCCGAAGGCATGGAGATCTCGCCCGTGCTGACGCTTGCACCTCGCCCCGCCGTCCCCACCTCGCAGGCGTTGAGCATCTCGAGCGGGTTCGAAGCAGGGATATGGGTGCCGGCGTGTGCCGTCCGCATGACGGTCAGTCCGGGAAACCCGGAGCTCGGGGCGCTCCTCGAAGACCTCGACCTCGCGGGTGCGCAGACGGTCGACCGGAAGATCCTGTTTCCGAAGGGGTCGGATATGGTGAGGATCGCCGGAGGGCCCTTTCGGCTCGGTCCGCCGGGGCCGGACTTGTATGATCCGACGTTCGACCCGAACGACATGAACGAGGATAGTGACTTCGAGGGGTGGAAGTGGTTTCAACAGTTCGACGTTCAGATTGCTGACTTCGAGATCGACCGAACGGAAGTGACGACGGCTCAGTATCTCAGTTGTCGTCAGGCGGGAGGCTGTCCGTATGTCCCAGAGAAAGCACTCTGGACTTTGGTAAGCGGGATCGTCGACAGGTGCACCACGCGTCCGAGCGATCCCGAACGCCCCCCAAAGGCTGGGAGTGAGACGAAACCGATGAACTGCGTCGGCCCTTGGGAAGCCCAAGACTATTGCTCTTGGGTCGGCAAACGACTCCCATTGGACACAGAGTGGGAATATGCGGCGAGAAGCCGCAATGTGCGATACGCCTGTTCTTGGGAAGGCTCCGACCACGAACACGTCTACAGACTCGGCTGCAGTCGCGTCCCGATCGGCACGAGCGAGATCCAGGCGCCATGCTCCGTACCTGACGATGAAACGGAGCAAGGCGTGTGCGACATGCCGGGGAACGTGGAAGAACTCGTAACCCTCGCCACAGTCACTGAACGAGAGCTAAAAGGTTGCAAGGGGGACGTCTGGCGCAAGGGCGGAACCTGGAACACGGCAAGCGCTCCTCCGTTCGCGGCCCCCGTTTGCTCTTATGCGCTGCAAGACTCGAGCGTTGGATTCCGCTGCGCTCGAGGCACCGCTGAGCCAAGGTAAGGGTACAAATGGCCACCACCTACCGGATCTATCGCAATCCTGTTCCCGGAACGCTGATGAAGCAGCCGTTGCGCTGCGTCGACCTAAGCCAAGTCTCGCTCGACACCGACGCGCTTGAGAGTCTGGAATGCTCGAAAAGGTATCGATCAATTCAAACTCGCAGTCAGAAGTACCTTGACTGTCCCGGGAATTGCGACCGCGGCACGTTTCTCTATCCACGAAAACTGTCCAGACACGGATGGTTCCATTTCCATCAGGGCATCGACCTTGGAAAGCTCGATCCGAAGATTGCCGCAGTCCAGAATCGCAAGAACGCCAAGGAATTGCCGATTCTCTCCGTTTGTGGTGGTCGTGTGGTCCATGTGCAACAATGGGACGGAAAGAGCGATGGATACGGGACAGCCGTCGCCATCTTCAGCGCTTCGCGCGAACGCCTATATTGGTATGCACACTGTTTCGAAGTGCTGGTGGAAAAGGACGACGAAGTCCGGGAGCACCAGAAGATCGCAACCGTCGGAAACTCGGGGAACGCAGGTGATCCACACCTCCATTTTGAGGTCATCCACTGTCCTGTCATTGGGACAACCTCGAGCGGCAAGCCGATTCCAAAGTACACGACGATCAAAGGCGGCGAGGACTGGGAACGTGAGCTCGGAGACCCAAAACCGCCTCGCCTCAACCCATTGGAGGAACTCGAGAAGCTTGGTCCGTGGGGTCCTCAGAACGTATATCTACCTTCGCGACAAGCCGCAGATCCCGACGCGACAGCCGCCTCGCACGCCGCTGTCGAACAGGGTAGGGGCGGTTTCTTTCCGCTCGGCGTCAACAACTTCTGGCACGGTGGTGTGCACCTTTCCGCACCGGCGGGCACCCGCTTGCATGCACCATTCTCCGGCCACATCGTCGCCCTGCGGCTCGGCAGCATCCCGGAGGTCTCGGATGGCGCATTCGGAAGCGCGAACTTCCTCCTCCTTCGCCACGAGATCTCCGAAGAGGTCTTCCTCAAGATGCAGGAGAAACCTTCGGCGCCGGGAGAGCCCTCCAAGCCGGCGCCCAAACTGGTCGACTCGTCGCGCCCCGAATCCATCGGGCGGCGCGCCTCGGACACGAACCCGCCCGATCGGGTGGAGCAGCTCAAGCGGCGCTTGCACGAGCTCGGTCACTACAAAGCAGGCGAAGAAGCACCCACGTTCGACGGCTCGATGGATCGAGAGCTCATCCCGGCGCTGAAGAGCTACCAGAGCACGCTCCCGAGTCCCTACTCCGACCCGAGGAAGCCTTGGCCGGACGGCGTGACGACGGTTGGCAAGTACACGTGGAACGCCCTGTTTCCGGAGGCAACCGAGGCGCCCGAAGGTGGGGACAGCGATTCGAAGCCCGGAACGGCGCAAGAGAACGCAAGCGGACAGCGGGTCGTCTATTCACTCTTCATGCATCTTGGCGCGCGCCAACTCGAAGACGTACGCGACAACGAGGAAGTTACGTGGGTGACGAGGGCTCGTCTGCCGAAACCCGCGACCGAAGATGGCGAAGCCTCCGAGGCGGAGTCGGCGGGCCGCGAAGACGAGGGAGAGGAGGCAGACGAGGCCGAAGAAGAGGCAGACCGCATCGAGGCCTCGTCCCATCACCTCCAAGAACGCGTCGCTCGCGGCAGTACGAACACGCCGGACATCGAGTGGGTGGAGGCACGCCTCATCCGATTTGGCTTACTCACGGGTCGCTCTGCCCCTTCGGGTGTGGCCGACGAGGCGCTTCACACAGCGATCGTGGCATTCCAACGAAAGTACGCCTTTCCGAGCAAACCCAAGTTTTGGGACGGTGCCATCGAGCCCGGGAAGGGGACGGAGAAAGCGTTGCACAAGACTCGGACCCAGCTCGTGAACGAGGAGCGCTCCGCCACGGCAAAAGAGGAGCATACGCGCCGAGGCCCGTCGCCCATCGATCCGGAGTTCAAAGACGCGGTCGCGCAGGGAGACGGTCGGGGGATGTCGGCGATCGTTTCTGGCCTCTCGATTCCTGTGGAAGGCGGTGAGCCGCTCTGGGTCTCGGGGTCCACCATCGTGCCGCTCGATGACTTCACCGACGAACCGCGAGAGGAGGTCCACTGGCAGGTCTTTTCCGAAGAACTGCTGTTTGCGAGCTGGGACACGATCGACGATCCGGACGACGACCTGTTCGCCGACGCGCCGGGGACGGTCCTCGAGGGCGTGACGGTTGCGGCGGACGAGTTCGTGGACGAGCAGGACGTCATCGACTTTTTCGGTCGAGAAGAATCGCTCCGCCTACGCAGGACCGCGTGCCGGTTCCGGTCGGAGTGGGGGCAGGATACGAGCAAGACGTTGTCTCGCTTCGAGGACCTCGACATTCTGGCGGACACCTACGAGCAGGACGTCCAGCCTTACCAGCTGTGGGAGGCGGCGGCGGATGTCCTGCCGCAGGATCCGCATGTCTGGCACTACAATCCCATCGAGTTTGTGCGTGCGTACCAGGAGATCCTGGATGGACTGTTGACTCCAGAGACTTCGGACAACGAGGGGCATCTGCAGGTCTCGGTGCGCGCATCCAACGAAATGCCGCCCAAGGAGACCGTGACCGTCGAGGTCGTCGCGAAACAAACGGGAACCGTTCAGGCGACCGCGGAGACGAACGCAGAAGGAGAAGTGCGGTTCCACAATCTACCCGTGGGAGCGTATGAGGTTCGCGTCGCGTCCGATCCTGCATCCGCAGTCATCGAGGACGTGCAGGCGCGCCAGACCGTCCTGGTCGAGCTCCCGACGCAACTGGAAGGAACCCCACCGCCTCGCGGGCCGTTGCTCGTGCGCGTGCGCCGGGTGGGCAATACGACCGGCAAGGGTGCGACCGTGAAACTTGAGGGACGCAACCTGGAAGGTGGGCCGCGTACCGCAACGATCGACGGCTCGTCCAAGGTCACGCTCGACAACATCCCCGCGGGGACCTACCGCCTCACGGCGCAGCACACGGGCAGCGACGAGACCGGCGCGAAGAACCAGAACGATGCAGTAGAAGCCACCAAAGAGTTCGACTTCGATGGCAAGCAGGGAGAACAAACGATTCATCTGCCCGCGGGGAAGACCACCCTGACAATCGTTCTCTCCGAGAAAACCCCGTACGCGACCGGAACCGTCACGCCCGAAGGAGACACTGCGATCCCGCTCCTGACCAACGAGGTTGGAGTGGCCATCGTGACGCTGAAGCGAAGCAAAGTTGAGGTTTCCTTCGGGAAGAAACGCAAGAAACTTCGGCTGTCCACCTCGACCATGACGGTCAACCTGTGAGGAGCACCCATGCGCAAACGCCTTTACGAAGTTGGACTTCGCCGCGTCATGTTCGTCCAATCCCATGAGGTGATCTCGGGGCGGGTGTTACCTGCGGCGTGGAGATTGGTCCCCGATGACGAGGAGAACGCTACGCTCAAGGCGAGGATCGCCGACGGCAGCTTGGCGCTCGTCATCGCCGAAGAGGCCATCCGTACCCTGCAAGCCTTCGAAGCTCCGGAAGAACGGGTCGTCCACGAGGACGCGCTCGCCGAGGTTCCGTGGATCGAGGTCACGCTCGTGGATGGCCGTGGGCACCCCTTCCCGGACACGAAGATGCACGTGCGGACGCCCGAGGGACGCGAACTCGAGGTGGTCACGGATGGCCGTGGGGTCTGGCGGGTCGACGACCTGCAGGAGACCGGGACGTGTCGACTCGCGTTGAAGACCAAGCCCAACCCGCCCGATCGGGGTCAGACAGTGAAACTCGTCGACGATGCGCCGGTCGTTCGGGTGAAGGGGGACTCGATCGGGCTGCGGGTGGGCAGGGCGCATCAGGTCGTCGTAGCACGCAGGAGGGCAATGCACTCGGTGTAGAGCGACCTACGCGGGTCGCAGCAGCGACCGGAAACGTCATCCATACATCGACTTCCACGGACCCCTGATCATGTTCCTTCACCCTTCGAACGGCAGGGCACACCGCAACCCCGTCGCTTCTACAGATCGTTCACCCAGGTCGCACAACGATCGAGCGCAGCAAGGATTTGCTTGAGGTTTGGCCCCCATTGTTCCGGCCGGAGACGTCTCCAGTTCCCGTCGCTTAGATCAAGCCCAGACACAGACGCAAGCTCAACTCGCATCCGATTGGCGGTTTGCTCATCGGGCACGGTGTTGAACCACAGGTCGAAATTCCCATCTGTAAGCAACTGGACGATCTCGCAGTTATTTACTCGAACGCGCACGGTGCCGATCTTGGCGCCAGTTCCAAACCTGACCTCGTAGATCTCTTTGCTGTTGAAGTGGTCGAATGCTTCTCGCAGCGCAGCACACTGGGGAAGATCGGCAATCGCCTCGAAGAAGCTGGTTTCGTCCCAGGGGCGCGAACGAGCCCGTCGCTTGGCCTCGGCATCTGCCGTTTTTGCCTCCTGGAAAGGGGTTACTCCCACGTTGAGCGCGGGGACGCCATCTCGTTGTTCGAGAACCACAGAAATCCGTGACACGATTGCTGTACGAACCCGCTCGTAGGGAACGAACATGACACGGTCGCCCGATTGGTATGCTGATACCTCGACGAGACTCAAGGAGTAGTCACCGAGCGCCTCTTGTCCGACCGCCGCTTCGATGCTCTCTTGGACGCCAGGCGGAGCTTCGTCACACGCCACGATGAGGCAAAGCTGTCGCCGTCGGAAACGCTGACGGAACTGAGCGGCGAGCCAGTCCTTCCTTTGCGTGTCCGGAAAGTTCCTAGATACGAACTGCTCCCACGACGTGCAGACACCACTCTTGTCGAGTCGTCGTAGAATTTCCTGCTCCCCCATCGATGAGAGACTGGCCGCGTAGTCAAGGACTTGGGCGACGACTCCACGCCTAAGTTCGCGGTTGTCGGCGAGCTTGACCTCAACCACGATGACGTCCCCGCTGCCCGCCAAGACGACGACGTCCAAGGAGCACTGACGCCCATCGAACGTCGAGATCGGTACCTCGCGAAACGACACGAACGGACCCATCACCCGCGTCGAACCGTCCTCCGATTCCAGCGCAAGAAGGTCTGGGCGCTCTGCGAGGACCGTCTGAAGAAAACACTCGTTCTTTCCAAGGTCCCGAATGCGGATCCTCTTCCAGGGAGTGCCGATCGACGCGGTGAGTGACTTCTCGTAGAGTTCGTCTGCGCTCATCTTTCGATCAGTTCCACGTTCTGTCCTCATCTATCATAGACCATGACGATAGGTCTGGAAAGCTCGCGTTTGCCGCGTCATTTTCATCGATTTCGGTCGATTTCGATTCTTCGCGCGCGAACTGGGAATCCCCTTGCCGGCGCAAAACGGGCCGCCCCCGAACCATTCGAGCGCGATCGGACCCACGCGACGGGGTCCGTATCTAAGCTTCAATCCTGCCTCGTGGCGGGAAACCGACGTCCACCTCCGCGGGCATCGTTGGCGGCAGCTTTCCAGCACAAACCCGCGGGGCTAGTCGAAGAGCGAGTATTTCCTGGAGCACGGCAAACGTACATATCGACGTTTTTGAACAATCACCCGTCAGGCACCCGTCACCGACCATCTGGGAAACCGCCATCTCGCCTACAGGCAGCAAAGAACACCCGTTCCAGTGACCACCCGCCGGCGGTGCATGGATCCCACTTCGTCGAATCGAACCTCGCACACAGGCCTCCTCAGCCGTGGACAGTATCAGCTGCTTGTCACTCGGTGATCGGTGCCGGCCGAGGTACGTGTATCGACCGCAGCAGGTCCGCGGTCCATGATCACTTCGGCTACCGACGACTCGCCTCCATGATCGCTTCGGGTCACCGGCTGCTCGTCTCCTCCGTGATCGAATCCCTCGCGCTTGAACCCGACGCGGAGCGAACGTTAATCCGACGCGACCGCCAGATCCGCTTCTCTCCGCCCTGCTGCCCTGCCAAGGAGCGTCGCCATGAGCACGTTCCACGCCGCGCTCTGGCCTCAGCTCGAGTCGATCCATTGACCGTTGGCCGCGCGCAGGCTTTCGGGGCGCGGCTCGAGGCCGATGACGTTCGCAGCCCTGCTCGAAGTTGCGGTCGACCACGGAGACTGCTCCCTCGGGACCAATCCGCAGCGTGGGCTTTCTCTCCCAAAGGCCGTCTGGTAAGCCCACACCATGCCCCAAGACGGCAACAGCCCCCCCCGTGCTAGCCACCGCAAGGCCGCGGTGCGCGGCGCCTTGGGCACCGAGGCGGGCATCGGGAGCCCAAGATGACCATGCCCCCGCCCGAGTCGCACCACGTGGACAAGAAGTCGCTCCGCAAGGTGACCGGCGCGGCCGCAGACTTCGGCGAGCTGGCCAGGGATTGCGTCTGCTTCGCGAACAGCGCTGGCGGAACCCTGCTCCTCGGGATCGAGGACGACGAGGACGCACCGCCCGCGACCCAGCAGATCGACCCCGCCCTCCTCGACCGCATCCGCAAGCGAGTGGGGGAGCTCACCGTGAACGTCCAGGTCGTTCCGACACGGAAGCGCCACGACAACGGGGGTGAATACATCGCACTCACGGTCCCGCGCTCCGCAGGCGTCGCCTCCACGAGTGACGGTCGCTATTACCTGCGGGTGGGCGATCAATGCCAGCCTATCCTCGGCGACGACGTCATGCGGCTCGCCAACGAGCGCCCCGCCACACCGTGGGAGGAGATGACTGCGCAGCGGGTACCCAGAGCGAGCGCCGACGCAGGGAAAGTTTTGCAGTTTTGCGATCGGATCCGCGCGTCGGGTCGGGTGAAGGCCTCGGTGAAGGAGAAGACCGACGACGAGCTGCTCGCCCACTACGACCTCGCGAAGGACGATCTGCTCACGAACCTCGGCGCATTGGTCGTCGGCGACCGATACCAGCGCACACGACTCGGCACCGCGCCCATCGTACAGGCGATCAAGTACGACGAACGAGAGGTCAAGGTTGCCAAGTGGAGCTGGGACGATCACGACCAATCCCCCATTGAGCTCATCGACGCCATCTGGGAGGGAATCCCGGATTTCCGCGAAAGCTACGAGATCCACGAGGGGATGTTCCGCAGGCAGCTCCCGGCTTACGAGGAACACGTCGTTCGCGAGGTCTTGGTCAACGCGCTCGTGCATCGCCCCTACACTCAAGCGGGGGACATCTATTTGAACCTACACCCCGATCGCCTGGAGGTCGTGAACCCGGGGCGACTCCCGTTGGGCGTCACTCCGCACAACATCCTGCACGCGAGCCGTCGCCGAAATCATGGGCTCGCGCGCGTCTTCCACGACCTCGAGCTCATGGAACGCGAAGGCAGCGGCTTCGACCTCCTCTACGATCGCCTACTCACCACCGGAAGGGCCGCCCCCAGCGTCAAGGAAGGCACCGACTCCACCCACGTCACCATCGAGCGGCGTGTCCTCCATCCGGGTGTCGTGCGACTCCTCTCCGATGCCGATCGGTATCAACTGTCGCAACGCGAGCGCATCGCTCTGGGCCTACTCGGCCAAGCCGAGAGCATGTCGGCGGCAGAGTTGGCCGAAGACCTCGATGTAGACGAAGCCACCGAACTGCGCCCTTGGTTCGGACGCTTAGTCGAGCTCGGCCTCGTCGTCCAGACAGGCCGCACGAGTGGCACCCGATACCACGTAGACCCGACCCTGCTCCGCAGTGCTGGCATCGACCAACGCACCACGCTCGAACGCATCGAGCCCCATCGTCTTCGTGCCCTCATCGTGGAGGATGTGACGCGTTACCCCGATTCCACGGCGGCCGAAATCCATCAGCGCGTGGGGTCCGAAATCCCGGAGCGCACCTTCCGCCGGTCGCTCGCGGATGCAGTCGCAGAAGGCTCGATTTCCACGGCCGGCAAGACTCGAGGACGCCGATATCGGCCGACCGAATTCGGCCAAACCGAGGAAGAGGACGCATGAGATTCGGCCACAATTTCGTAACATACTGGAATCTCTGGGAAAGTATTCGGCCACGCGCTCGTCGGTGGCCGAATCTGGCCGAATCGTCGACGTGCGCGGCGAGTACGGCACCGACGTGACCTCCTTTTCCCTTGGCTCGAGCACCGCGGCCGGTGGCGGGGTTCGCCACGGCCGTCGTTCAGGTCTCGGACCAGATTCCCTCTACCGGTTGGAGAGGAGCAGCGTCCGAGCCCGCCATAACGGACACCCGATGCGGTCCAGCCGACTCTTCACGAACCTCATCAGCCTCGGCCTTGTTTCGGGCTGCCAAGACCTCCCCGAAATCGGGGAGCACGTTTGGACCGGAGAGCATGTCGAGATCTGGGCGAGCGACGGTCTGAGTGCCTGCGGGGGCTCGTTCCTCGAAGTTGACCGGCACGCCGCCCGTCTCAAGGAACAAGCCAAAGAAGTCGGTGTTCCGACAGACGACGCCCAACGCTTCAAGTACTACTGGTTCGACGAGTCCGAGCGAGACATCGTTGACACCGTATGCGACGGATACGCCTGCTTCATTCGAGATTCCGTCTACTCTCCTAGCATGCCAGACTTTCACGAAATTACACACGCCTCCATCCCAAGAATCGCGGCATCAGACACACCATTCTCCATCGCGGAAGGGGTTGCCACTGTTTTCGGAAACTTCAAGCTCGACAGCGAGCTGAGGACAATCTCCCCAGTACTGCCCCCTCTTCAGAACCTGCTCGACAGCAACAGGCCATCGAGTGATGAATATCCTGCCGCAGCGCACTTCGTCAGACTTCTCCTCGGCGACGACCCTCGCGCCGGCGCATCCGCGCTCGTCGCTTCCGACAAAGGTGCTCGATACTCCGAAATCCGTAAGGCATCGCTTTCAGCCGGCCTACCATTCGATGAAGTAGCCGTGAGATATTCGGAGTTTACACTGATGGACAAGAACCAACCGCGGCATTCCATCTCCGAATGCGACCGAACGCCTGAACCTTGGACAAGTGGCAGGCTTGAAATCTCCGGTGCACTTGCTTGCGAGGCGCATGATTCGCTCGGCCCGTTCCGCGGTAGGATTTGGCGGGTCCACACCTTCGAGGTCACCGGCGAGGAAGAGCAACTCTTCCGGATGACCTGGGATTCTCTCAGCGGCATAAGATTCTCGGTAGAGCGATGCCAGCCTAGCCTTTCGATGCATGCCTATGACGGGGCCACCACAAGACTCGCGTTCCTCGGCGATGGTCCATCTCAAGGGTATCGTTTCCTCGCGCCGGGTCGATACTGGATATACGTAGAAACGAGAAGCGACAGCATCGGCGACCCCAGCTACCACTTTCAAGCCTCACCCGTGGACTTCTAGGCTCTGTCCCGTTTCCCGTCAGGAGGCACAGAGGCGAAGATAGCGGTGCACGAAGGCCAGCTTCACCATCCCTCCAAAGTTGATCGCGGTCTTCTCGAACCGCGTTG